>Ga0155465_1046_pt2 | contig 32645 bp, 21 predicted proteins | sample RifCSPhighO2_12_FD_107123 | JGI IMG/M metagenome (GOLD analysis project Ga0155465, IMG submission 107123) | Alphaproteobacteria bacterium RIFCSPHIGHO2_12_FULL_66_14 | reverse complement strand
CCTTCAGCGCTTTCTGCGCTGTTCCCAGCGCCTGCTCGCTGGACCAGCCGCCGCTACGATCTGGAGTCGCAACGACTTACAATCAGGGGCACCTACCACACATCCTCTCGGGCCACCGTCCGCTCCGACGGCGTAGTGTGGTTTCGTAGTTCATCGCGGTTTTGAGAATTGGAGGCAGTAATTAGATACCTAATCATAGTGCTCCAGCGGAAACGTAGTTATCGGTTTCATCTACGCTGGGACGCCATCTCCAGGCAAATTGCGAGGGCTTCCGCCTCGGCCGTCGGACGCTAAAGGCGGGCGCCGAGGCGCAGCAGGATGACGTTCTGGCCATAGTTCAGGCCAGGCTGGTTCGAATTGCGATTGACGTACTGGTACTGGGGGCCGACGAAGAATTCCGGCACCGGCAGATACATGACGCCGGCGGAAACAGTGAAATACTGGTCGAGCCGGTTGGAGGATGAGAAGCTCTGGTAATCGGCGATCGAGTAGTCGCCGAGGCCGTTGAGCTTGATGTTCGGCCGGACATCATAGTTCACGTTGAAGCCGAACGACGTGCCGAGGTATCCCGAGTCTCCGATGTAGGCCGCCTCGTTGACCGTTCGACGCACATAGGGCTTCACCACCAGTGCCTTCAGCGGATTCCAGTAGGCTGCCGCGCCGAACTGCACGCCCTGCAGGGTCTTGAAGCGGGAGTCGACGTAGTTCTGCTGGAGATAGCCGGCAAACAGTTCGGCCGTCGTCAGCCCTCCGACATCGATCGAGATGCCGCCGACCAGGTCCCATCCGCTGGAATTGCGGGCAAAGCCCGCAGCGTCGACGGGATTGATGTAGAGACGCTGGTTGAGAGTACCGCGCGTCCAGATCTCGTAGCCATCGAGGAATTCGTAGCCGCCGCGCAGGGACTCGCGCAGTTCGGTGCGATCTCGGTCGTTGTTGGGAACCACGCCGTTCGCCAGCCCCAACCCGTTGTTGTAGTAACTGAAATTGTCGGCACGGAACTCGGCACGTCCGCTCAGGCGAGAGATCTTTTGATAGTAGCCTATGTTGCCGCTCAGCTGATTGTAGACCGTGACGCCGGAGACGCCGCTCACTGTGTTCGGTGCGCCGGGATCTTCGTGAGCCCGGTTGAACGACAGGCCGCCATAGGTGTTCCAGTTGCGCTGGATGTCGAGGCGACCATCGCCGCCCACGGCAAAATCCTGGAAGTTCTGGGCGGGCGCGGCCGTGTAGAAGCCGAAGTTGCCGCGTGCATACAAGTTCAACATGTGGCTGGCCCAGGTCGATCGCAGTTCGAGCGCCGGCTTGATGAACTGGGCAAAGCTGGCGGTCGGTCCGCTCGCCGCGGGCACGGCAAAGACGTTGTCGTTGTAGCCCTCGTCCAGTTCGAGGAGCGGGAACAGGCGAAAGCTCCCCAATCGTATGCCGACGGCATCATAATTTTCGGCCGCCCGGGCGGCCGGCGGTCGCGTGTCGGGCCGCTCCTGCCGGGGTGGGGGAGGGCCGGGGCTTCCCGGTGTCTGGGCGTGGGCCCCGCTGTCGATCAATACGAAAAGCGTCAGCAGACCACCAGCCAGCCAGCGCTGCGTGCGCGCGTCAGATCTCCCGGACATCCATTCCCCGTCGTTTCGCAACGCTGAACTTCAGATGATCAGTACCCATTCTTTCGAATTGAACAGCAACAGGCAAGGGAACACACCGTCCGACCCCGATGCTTCCCCTGTTTGCTCAATGGAGGCAATGCGTGCTGGCATCGGTGGTGGCGGGTTCAGCGGCTGCCGGAGAATCACGTGCTGGCCACGGAATCTTCGTTCCGAGTGCAATCAGTTGTCGGCGTCGCTGGCACGACCCGTGGACCACCGAATGATCACTGTCATGGCTGGTGTCTCTGAAGAATGCTGCAGCACAGCAATCGAAGTCGCGCGGAGAGAACGTCATGTTCAAGATCGTCAAGGACTCGGTGCTCAAAGTCAGCCGGGCATTCGGCTACGACATCGTGCCCTTGCGCGAGATGCGTGAGCGCGACTTCGCCCTGCACCTTCGCGAATTGCTGATCAGACAGCGCATCGACTGCGTCCTCGACGTCGGTGCCAACATCGGCCAGTACCATGATTTCCTGCGCCAGCGGGTGCTCTATGAAGGCCTGATCGTGTCGTTCGAGCCCGTGGCGCGCCACGTCGAGCTGCTCCGGGAGCGCAGCCGCGACGACGGCAACTGGCACATCGAAGGCTATGCGCTTGGCAGTCAAGACGGCGCCATGCCGATCAACGTCATGGTGTCGGACCAGTTCAGTTCATTCCTCGAACCCGACAATGCCAAGGTGCGCGACTACGCGGCGCTGAACGTGCCCTGTGCAAAGGAGACAGTCACCGTGCGCACGCTCGACGTAGTGCTGCCGGTGCTGCAGGAGCGGCTCGGGTTCGACCGACCCTACCTGAAGCTCGATACACAGGGCTTCGACATCGAGGTGTTGCGCGGCGGCGATGACAGCCTGCCAACCGTCCGGGCTCTGCAGACCGAAGCTTCGGTCATCGGCATCTACAAGGGCATGCCGGACTACATGGATACGCTTCGCTACCTCGGTGGCCGTGGCTTCGACATCACCGGCCTCTATGCGGTGAGCCGCGACAGCTCGCTCCGCCTGGTGGAGTTCGACTGCGTCATGGTCAACAGGGATGCCGTGGCAGCGGCCTAGCGAAGCATGGCGCACAGCCGGGCGACGTCCTCGCCCGCAACGAACATGCTTGCAGGCGCCGCACCCAGGCGCGCGCGGACATGGTCGTAGGCCTCCGGCGTCAATTGCTCGAAGAATCGCACGAGTGATTCCTCCAGCGGCGTTTCGAATGTCCAGCCGATGTCGTGCTTCTCGAGCGCCGTCCCGACCTCGAAGCCGCGTACCGCCAGGCAGGGCACGCCGAAGTAGCCAGCCTCATAGAAGCGACAGGGCATCAGCCAGCGCGAATTGTGGTCTGCATGTTCGAGGTCGAGCGCCCAGGCAAAGTCGACATCGCCGTAGAGCTCCTCGAGGTCCTGATGAGGCAGGTATGGGCCGCCGTAGACGATATTCGGACAACGCCGCAGGACGGCGTCGAACTTCTTGCTGTCGACGGTGGTGAGAACGCCGCGGAACTTGAACAGCACGCGCCCCTGCAACCGCTCGGCCAACCGGGTCATCAGGTCGAATGTCTCCTCGCCGCGGATCAACCCGAAATAGCCGACGACCCATGGCCGGCGTCTTCCGCCAGGCGCCAGTGCCGCGGCACGGCGAGAGATAGAGGGGTGCAGCTTGTTTTCCAGCAGGAACCACTCGCCGCGATAGTGCTGGACGGCGTCATAGAAGTTGCGGTGGAAGCCGGGTGAGGAAAGGACCAGCATCCGCGTTCGACGCAGACAGAGTCGCTCGATGGCCCGGATCAGCCCAGGTACGAGACCGCGTCGCATCAGGATCGGTGGAATGTCGAGCACCTCGTAGGTCAGGGGCGCTCGCGAGAAGGCGACGATTCGAGCCAACATGGCCAGCAGGAGCTGATCGATGTTGCGCGCGTAGAAGACCGAAGCATCCTTCAGAAGGTGACGGTTGGCCAGGATCGTCGGAATGGCACGCAACAACGCGCTCAGCCGCTGGCCGTAACGTCCGTCGCTGGTCAGGCCGAGCGGTACATGCGGCCACGGTGGCTGATAGCTGCTGTTGTATCGCTGGCGACGGAAGCCGAACACCGTGACGCTGTAACCGTGGTCGGTGAACTGCTGAACGCGCTTCAGAGTGCTGGCATCCGTGACGTCGGGACAGAAAAACAGAAGCGCGCGCTTCTTGTTCGCCACGGTGCGTGTCTCTTCCGTGGCGGCCAAGTCTTCCTCGAACAGGTCGATGGATCCGTGCATGTGCCACTGAGTATTGGCGAACATGCGCGACGCCACGGTGACCAATCTGTGGTGTCGCGCAAGGCGATCGGGCGAGCCTTCCGGGTAGTCACAGGTTGATCACTGGCCGCGAAGCGTCGGACGATGGTTCGATGGTTCATCATGAACGTTGCCGCCCCGCTCATGGCCGACAGGCCACAAGCCTTCCACGTGCCGCGCTTCGAGCGCGTGGCGGTGAGCTGCGTGTTCGGCGACCCGCGCGACCCGCGCTCCTGGTCGGGAGCGCCGGCGAACGTGTCGAAGGCCATGGAGCGGCTGGGCGTCGTCGTCGAGGCGATCTACCCGCGCCTCGGTAAACTGGCAAAGCTTGGCATTGCGGCGCGCGACATGTTGGCTGGCCACGGTCGACCGGTCAGCGGCGAGCAGATCCTGCGCAGCCGTCGCGCACGTCGCCGCATGGCCGACGAAGTGACAAGGCAGGCGGAGCATCTCGGCATACGTCACGTGCTGCACACCGGGACCCTCGACTTGCCGGCGAGCGACCTGATCCGCGGCACGAAGCACTATCTTTATTGCGACCATAGCTGGGCGCTGGCGCGCCGCTACCACGTCCATGCCGACCGTTACACCGCCAGGGCATTGCATGCCTTCGAGGACACCGAGCGCGAGGCACTTGCCGGGTTGGCGCACATCTTCACCTTCGGCGCCTATGTGCGCGACAACCTCATTGCCCATTACGGGCTGCCGGCCGATCGTGTGACCGCAGTCGGCTCCGGCATGGGGGCGATCGAGCCGTGGTTCGGGCCCAAGGATTATTCGCGACCGGCGCTGCTATTCGTCGCCAAGCACTTGTTCCAGGCCAAAGGCGGGATGCTGTTGCTCGATGCCTTTGCCGAGGTCCGACGCCAACGTGACGACGTCGCTCTCACCATCGTCGGGGATGAGCGCAGTCGCGAGTTCATCGGATCGCGGCATGGCATCGATTTCCGTCCCCGCCTGCCGTGGTCCGAACTGCAGCGCCTCTACCGCGAGTCGACCCTGCTCGTGCAGCCGATGCTCAACGATCCGTGGGGCCAGGTCTATCTGGAGGCCATGGCCTCGCGCACGCCGGTCATGGGGTTGGCGCGCAACGGCCTGCCCGAACTGGTCGACGGGGGACGCCACGGGTTCCTGGTCGATCGTGCCGACCCCGCCGCGTTGGCCGCCGCGATCCTCAGCGCCATTTCTGATCCGGCTCGACTCGAGCGCATGGCCATGGCCGCGCAACGCCACGTGCTTGGTGCCTATTCATGGGACCGGGTTGCCGAACAGATCGTCTTCTCCTGAACGGAAGGTCGCCAGCATGCCAAACGACAAGACCGCCCTCATCACCGGGATAACCGGCCAGGATGGCGCGTATCTCGCCGATTTCCTGCTCGGCCGTGGCTACGTCGTCCATGGCATCAAGCGACGCTCCTCCTCGCTCAATACAGGGCGCATCGACTACCTCTACCGCGACCGCCACGAAAGCGACGTCAGACTGTTCCTGCACTACGGCGACATGACCGACTCGACCAACCTGATCAGGCTGCTCGCCGAAGTGAAGCCGACCGAGGTCTACAATCTGGCGGCGCAAAGCCACGTGCAGGTGAGTTTCGAGTCGCCGGAGTACACGGCAAACACCGACGCGCTGGGCACCCTGCGCCTGCTCGAGGCAATCCGCATCCTGCACATGCAGGACCATGTTCGGTTCTACCAGGCATCGACTTCCGAGCTCTTCGGCAAGGTGCGCGAGACGCCGCAGCGTGAACTGACACCGTTCTATCCGCGCAGCCCCTATGCAGTGGCCAAGCTCTATGCCTACTGGATCACGGTGAATTACCGCGAGGCATACGGCATGCATGCCTCCAACGGCATCCTGTTCAATCACGAGTCGCCCATTCGCGGCGAGACTTTCGTCACCCGCAAGATCACCCGTGCGGTCGCCGCGATCGAGTGCGGCTACCAGGAGCGGCTCTATCTCGGCAACCTCGACGCCAAGCGGGACTGGGGTCATGCGCGCGACTATGTCGAGGGAATGTGGCAGATCCTCCAGCAGGAGCAGCCCGATGACTACGTGCTCGCCACCGGCGAGACCCATACGGTGCGCGAATTCGTCGAACTCGCCTTCCGCCAGATCGGTCGCAGCATCGAATGGCGCGGTTCCGGCGAGGCCGAGCAGGGCTGCTGCAACCGGACGGGCGACGTACTCGTGGCCCTTGATCCTGCCTATCGGCGCCCGACGGAGGTCGACTTGCTGCTGGGGGATCCGGCGAAAGCCCTCACCAAGCTGGGCTGGCGTCACCGAACGACCTTCGAGCAACTCGTGGCAGAAATGGTCGAGGCCGACCGCATCGTCTTGAAAGGAATGGGGAATCGTCATGTCCATCAACCCGTCCTACACGCTGCGCAATAAGCGCGTCTGGGTCGCCGGACACAGCGGCCTGGTGGGCAGCGCTCTGGTGCGACGCCTGCAGGGTGAGGGCTGCGACGTTATCGCGGCGCCCCGCGAGTCGGTCGACCTGCGTCGCGCCGATCAGCTCGATCGATGGATGCGCGAGGCCAAGCCGCAGGCGGTGTTCCTGGCGGCAGCAAGGGTGGGGGGCATCTACGCAAACGATACCCGGCCGGCCGAGTTCATCTACGACAACCTGATGATCCAGTCGAACGTCGTCGAGGCCTCGAGGCGCGCTGGTGTCGAGAAGCTGATGCTGCTTGGTTCCTCCTGCATCTATCCGCGGCTGGCGCCGCAGCCGATCCCGGAGTCCGCCCTGCTCACCGGTCCGCTCGAGCCAACCAACCAATGGTATGCCGTCGCCAAGATTGCCGGCATCAAGCTCGGCCAGGCATACCGCCGTCAGTACGGCTGCGACTTCGTTTCCGTCATGCCGACCAATCTCTACGGACCGGGAGACAACTTCGATTTGATGCAGAGCCATGTCGTGCCGGCTTTGATCGTGAAGGCGCATCAGGCCAAGATTTCCAACGCGCCGTCGATGGAAGTCTGGGGGACCGGCGCGGTGCGTCGCGAGTTTCTGTTCGTCGATGACGCGGCCGACGGCATGGTCTTCTTCATGCAAAATTATTCCGACGAGGGGATCGTCAATCTCGGTCCCGGATCGGACGTGCCGATCCGGGACCTGGTCGGGCTGATCTGCAAGGTCGTGGGCTACAAGGGCGGTGTCCGTTTCGACACATCGCGCCCGGACGGCGCGCCGCGCAAGATGGTCGACACGTCCTATGCCGCCTCGCTCGGCTGGCGGGCACACACGCCATTGCAAACTGGCCTCGAAGTTACCTACCGCTGGTATCTCGACAATGTCGCTTCCGAAAAGCGACGCGCGGTCGCCTGAGGCCGAGCTCGCGACGGACCATCTCGTCGCCGAAATCGGTCGCCGTTCGCGGCACGGCGGCGCTGTTCTCCTGGGAGCGCAGATGGTGCGCGTGCTGGGGCAGATGGCCACGCTGGTGGTGCTGGCGCGGCTGCTGCCACCTGCAGCCTTCGGCCTGCTCGCGATGATCGCGGCGGTTGGCCTTGTCCTCGACCTTCTGAAGGATCTCGGGCTCTCGTCGGCGACCATCCAGAAGCCCGATCTTGCGCATTCCCAGGTCTCTGCGTTGTTCTGGATCAATGCCGCCGCCGGCATCTTGCTTGCCGTGGCGTTGGTGCTGGCGGCGCCACTGCTGGCGGCATTCTACGACCAATCCGAACTCGGCCCCGTCACGCGCTGGCTGGCACTGGGCTTTGTGCTGAGCGGCTTCACCGTGCAGCATTGGGCCTTGCTGCGGCGGCAGATGCGTTTCGCCGCCATAGCTGGCCTTGAAACCGTGGCCGATTATGCAGGCTTTGCCGTAGCCATCGCACTCGCCTTGGCCGGCAAAGGCTATTGGGCGCTTGTTGTGCAACGGCTGGTATCGCCTGCCGTGTTGATGGTCGGCAGCTGGGTGATTTGCCGCTGGCGGCCGGGACGACCCGCTTCCACGGGCATGCGCGGATTGCTGCATTTCGGCGCGTCGGTGACGGGTAGCGGCCTCGCCACGGCGTTGGCACGCAGCTTCGATCAGATCCTGATCGGCTGGCTGTGGGGTCCGGCGGTGCTCGGCCTCTACGAGCGTACCTCGCGGCTGCTGCTGCTCCCGGTGAACACCATCAACGCGCCGGTCTATGCCGCGGGCATGCCGGCGCTCAGCAGGCTCGCCGACCAGCCGGAACGTTACCGGGCCATGTTTCGCCAGATCGTCCAGAAGCTGGGCCTGCTCACCATGCCGGCCTTCGCCGTTGTGGCGGTCGCGGCCGATTGGGTGGTCGAGATTCTCTTCGGGCCTTCCTGGCTGGAGGCCGTGCCACTTGCCATCCTGTTCAGCGTATCAGCCACCTTTCTACCGGTACTGCTGACGATGGGCCTCCTCTACCTGACGCAGGACCGGACCGGCGAGATGTTGCGGGCCACGCTGATCGATTCCGCGCTTTGCCTGGCCGCGATCATTGCCGGTCTGCCCTGGGGCGCCGTCGGCATCGCGGCCGCGCTGGCGATCGTGGGCCTCGTCCTCCGCACGCCCGTTGCCTTCTGGCTGGCGACGCGCCGCGGTCCGGTCTCCGTGGCCGACACTTGGCGTGCTGTCGCACCGCCGGCGTCGGCTGCCCTGGCCGCCGCCGCGGCAGCATGGACTGCGCGCGCGTTCATGTCGCGCGAGGTGTCTGTGCAGGCGGTGACGGCAGTCGGTGCCATGGCTCTCCTGGCGATCCTGCTGGTGCTGCTGGCGTGGCCGGAGACAAGGCAGGACCTGCGCTCAGGCGCCTATCGCGCGGCCATCCTCGTCCGACGTCGGCGCGCCATTCTTGAGCCTTAGCCGGCCTTTTGCGTCGATCCACAGCCGATAGGCACCGAGCTGGGCGAGGTTGCGACTTTGCCAGTGCGCGCCGAACCGCACACCGCCGCCGTCGTGGGCCGAGATCTCGACAGCGTCGAAATCCTTGACGTACTCGATGGTACCGCTCGGCGCGATCACGGTGGCGCGCGCCTTCTTCTCGCCGTCGAGGCGGGCGAGACCGGCGCCCTTGGCGCGCGCGTCGCCGCTGCCTGCGCAGCCGATCATCACGAACTGGCCGACGACATAGGCATCGATCAGTCGCTTCTGCTTGAACATGGAGTAGGCGGTGCAGCCGATCAGCGTCCCGAAGCCCTGCAGCCAGATGCCGGGGCCGCCTTTGTCGAAGTCCGCGGCGGCTTCGTGATTGTTCTCGAAGCCGCAGTTGGACAGCAGGGTGCAGCCGTTCAAGGCGGCGAGCCCATGCTTGCCATTCAGCAAGAAGTAGCAGCCATGGAAAGCCGCGTCGTAGCAGCCGTTGACCATGGCAACGCCATACTGGCCGTTCTGGCCGAACACGCAGCCGAACACGTGGATTGCCGACAGGATGCCGGCACGCGCCCCGTGACCGAGCGTCATGCCGTTCTTGCGGTTGTCGCGCAGGTAGGTGTTGATCACCTGGCCTTCGAAGACGTTGCCCATCATGCGGCAGCCGTCGCCGCCGCAGCCCTGCACGACCACGTCACGCAGGCAGAAGTTGTAAAGATAGTGCTCCTTATGCTCGCACTCGAGCAGGATGCCATGTCCTTCCCGGCCATTACCGGTGATGTCCAGTCCTTCGATGAGCAGGAAACGGACGGTGGAATGGCTGATGAACTCCAAGACGTTGCTGCCATCGGAGATCGCCGAGGCGAGCCTGGCACCATGTGCCAGGATGCCATGGCGATACCCGATGTTGCCTTTTTCTCCGCGCGCAGTCGCCACGCGCAACGTGCGGGTCACCCGGTATGTGCCGGGCGGAATGACGAGAAAGCCGGGACCGCCGGGCGCGAATGTCCTGTCGAGCGCCGCTTGGAGAGCGGCGGTATCGTCGGTGGTGCCGTCGCCGCGAGCGCCAAACGCTGCCGCTGACAGCATGGCGCGATCGGTTGCACGCGGCGATGATTGGGCGATCGCCGCCATAGGCAGGCCCGCCAGCGTGAGGCCGGCGCCCATGCCCAGCATACGCCGGCGTCGGGGATCGGCCGGCGTCATGCGGCCAACCTCGGCGCCGCGCGTGGGAACGGCGGTCGCCACGGCTGACCGGCGCTCTCGCGTTGGATGGCACCGACATTCAAGATCGATGTCGCCGCGGCGATCAGCAACACCGCCCACGTTTTGGGCCCGACGTAGGAGCCCGAGGCTTGCCCCAGGATGAGCCATACCGCCCAGCAGTAAAGGACGCTCGGCACCCCCAGCATCCGGAGCCAGACCGAGAGAGCGACGAACATGATCACTCCACCGACCAGGCCAAGATAGATCCAGTGCAGCCAAAAATAGTTCGTCAGCACGTCGCCAATGCGGGTGATCTTCCAGGCCGCCTGGAACGAGGGGGAGTTCATATAGACGTTCATCACATTGTCGGCGATGAACGGCTCTCCGGTGAGGCCGGCGCCGGCCCACGGATGGTGACGGAACATGTCGAAAGCCACGAGCATCGGCCCGGTGAAGCGGTAGAAGAAACTCGCATCTTCTCCGCGTGCCAGCTCGTTCAGACGGGCAGCGAAGAGGGACTGGCCGACGGCGACGGTGACGCCGAGCAACAGCACGGACAATGCGATCGCACCGACGATCCGTGTCGGCGAACGACGGTTCGCCCCTCCCGACAGGAAGATCAGATAAGGGATCATCAGCAGCAGCATCAGCACCAAGGTCGGCCCAGGCAGCACCACGAACGCCAACCCGACCAGGCAGAGATAGATCGGAAGCTTCCAGCGCCAAGGGCTGACGATCAGCCACACCGCGCAATAATGAGTATAGGCGAAGGTGACGGCGGACGGCTCGGAGGTGAACAGTTTGGGCCGGATGCGGCCATAAAGAAGCTGGTCGCGCAGGTCGGCGTCATAAACCGTTCCGGCATCGTAGAGCCGGTCGCGTACCCTGTCGCTGATCGCGCGCAGGCCGGTATGGCTTTCGAGAATGCAGCCGACGATGATGGCAAGGCAGAAGCCCAGCAGAATCCAGGCAATCTGCCGGCGTTCGCCACGGATCAGCGTCAGGAACAAGCCATAGGAAATCACCATGCCATAGGTGAGCTGCAGCAAGCCGGTGAAGCGCTTGCTGAGGAAGGCGAGATCGCTCGCGATCACGATCGAGGCAAGATAAAGCACGATCACGCCCAGCAGCCCGGCCAGATGTCGCGGCTGAATGTCGTCGCGGCGACGCCAGAGCAAAATGAGGCCGGCAAACCCGGATGGCGCGCAGGTGAGCGGGATCTTCGATGTGATCTGCAGCGAGACGCCGAGGTAGAGACCGAGCAGGAAAAGTGCGATCAATGCTAAATCGACACCGGTCAAGCGTCGGTCGACGGCCTGGAGACGGGTCGCTGCCAGGGTCATGACGTCGTGATCGCCGACAGGATCTGGCGGCCGCGGCTCGACCAGTCGAACTGGTCGCGACAGGCGACAAAGGCCCGTTCCTGAAGGCGATTCAGCAACTCGACGTCGTCGATCGCCTCCAGTACGCCGTGCGCCAGCGATGCATGATCGGGGAACAGCATGACGCTGTCGTTGTGCCGCAATGGCACGCCGGCAAAAGAGCCGGTCAGCGCGAACACCGGCACCCGGTTGAAGACATACTCCAGGACCTTGAGCTTGAAGCCGCCGCCGTTGCGCTCCGGCACGATCGCGATGCGGGCATTGTCGAGATAGGGTCCGATCTCGGGGACCGTGCCGGTGAACTCGGTGGCGGCGACCTTTTGCCGGAGCTGTGCCAGGAATCCTTCATCGGCACTGCCCACTGCCTGAAGCTCGGCGTCTGCCTCGGCGAACATCGGGTCGGCGACGTCGACGAACTCGGCGAGGTTCATGCGCTTGGCGATCCAGTCGTAGCTGCCGACGATGACGGCGCGACGGGGCAACGCCTCCGAGATGCGTCGCGTCTCGACCCGGCGACCGCAGTATCCTGGCGTCAGCACGCCCATCGGCTTGTCGCATCGCCGGCGGCGATAAAGCGAGAGATCTTCAGGCGTAATGGCGGTGACGAAGTCCACCGAGTCGACCAGGTCGCGCTCCAGCCATGATACCTTGAGCGCGTCGAACCGGACGGCCTGCCGCTTGAGGAACAGCGGCTGGCTCTCGGCAATCTGGGCCCGTACGCTTTCCTCGTGATTGTGCGAGACATAGATCAGGCGTGGACGATCGGCCCTGCCGGCGTAGTGATCGAGCACGTGCGGCAATGCCCAGCCGACCGAAATTCCGTCGAAGACAATGCCATCCCAGTCGCCATACGCCAGCAGTTCATCGAGGGTGCGGCGCATTCCGGCCGTCCGACATCGGTACGCCGTGTGAGGAAGAGCGGAAGCCAGGCTGCCCCAGTGTGAATGCGGAGTGTCGCTCGGCAACCACCACACCACACGCTCCTCCCGCCAGCCATTTCCCTTGCGCGACTCCGGGCGCCTCAGTCCCAGCACCTCGATTTCGCTGCCCGCTCCGGCCATCGAGTCGATCAGTCCGCCGGAGTAGATAAACTGGCCGTTATGGCGGGGTTCGGGGTCCGCCAAGGTCAGCCACAGGCAGCGCATCGGCGGTCCGCCGCGCCGCTCAGAAGGCGTTGCGGCCGGCAAAGCCGCCGAAGGCCGTGCGCAGGATGATCTTGAGGTCGAATGCGATCGACCAATGCTCGATGTAATAGAGGTCATGCTCCACGCGCTTTCGTATCTGGTCGACTGTGTCGGTTTCGCCGCGCCAGCCGTTGACCTGGGCCCAGCCCGTGATTCCGGGCTTCACGCGATGGCGGGCGTCATAGTGCTTGACGGCTTCCTGATAGAGGAGCGCACCTGCCTTGGCGGCCGTCGCGTGCGGACGTGGACCGACCACCGACATGTCTCCGCGTAGCACGTTCATGAACTGCGGCAGCTCATCGAGGCTGGTCCGCCGCAGGAACGCGCCGATCCGGGTGATTCTGGGATCGTTGCGTCGCGTCAGCTGCTGGGCGCTGGCGTCGGTCATTTCCTGGTACATGGTGCGGAACTTCCAGACCTCGATCAGCCGATTGTTGAAGCCGTAGCGCTTCTGGCGAAAGAGCGCAGGCCCCGGGCTGTCGACCTTGATGAGCAGTGCGATTGTCAGCAGCAGCGGTGCGATCAGTGCCAGGATCGCGGCCGCGACAAGCCGGTCCTCGATGTTCTTGGCAATCCACTTCCAGTCGCGCAGCGGTCGGTCGATCGCGTTGAGGAATGTATGCCCGCCGATATGGCTCACCGAGACCGACCCGAGACGTAGGCCGAAGCTGTCGGGGCAGAGCCGGACATCGACGGGAACGACGCTGAGCTTGTTCAACGTCTCGACAAGCTGGTGATCGGCCGACATCGGCAACGCCACGATCACCGTATCGATGCCATGCTGGCGCACATCACGCACCAGGTCGTCGATGCCGCCGAGAATGGTGTGGCCCATGCAGCGCCGCCGTGATCCTGCGACTTCGTCGTCGTAGACGCCGACGATGCGCAGATCGGTGCCGGTTGTGCCATTGAGGCTGCGCAGCAGGTGTTGCGCGACGGCTCCGGCGCCAACGATCGCAATGCGCTCGCCGAGCCGGCGGTCGCGGCTCCAGTGTTGCATCTTGCGATGAAGCGCGAGGCGGCTTGCCGCCAGCAACGTCACTCCGCCGGCAAACCACAGTCCAATCCACGATCCATCGACAGCCGTGACCGGCTCGATCGCGAAGGTAGCCGCAAACAACGTGGCGAGCGTGAGCAGCCAGCCGAGCAAGACCCGCCCCAGGGCGCCGTCGAGATGGCCGAACTGCGAGAAGCGATGCGCCCCCGCCAGATGAAGGAAGTTGATGCCGAGCACTGTGCCCAGCAGCACGACCAGGCCTTCGAGGCGCCAGTCGATCGACGAGGTGTCCCAATGCATGGCGCCAGCGCCGGTAGCGAGGATCGCGACGCCATCGAAAGCGGCGACCAGTCGGGTGACGATTGCCTCCGAGATGGTGGTGCCACCGTCGAAGCCATTGGCTGGAATGACAGCCCGCTCCCGGCTTCCAAGAGAGGGCGTCAGGGAAACAGCAGCAACTTGCGGCCTGATGGCGGATTTCATCTGGCGCTCCCACAGGTGGATCCCGACGATATGGCTAGATTGTCCACGCCGGTCGCATCCGGTGTTGTGATCAAGTTGGGGTCATCAGGACCCTTCAGGCCGCGAGTTCGGCGGTGCCACCGGCAAGCACGATCGCCGCGAAGCGGCCGGGAGTTTGTGATCGCACGAACGCCTGTGCGGCATGCCGGTCGATGAAGGTTCGCGGCCCGCGCTCCACCATCTGGGTGATGGCGGCGGCCAAACGCACCGGGTCGCATGAATCTACGGAAAGTCCCAGACGATGTTCGCGTGTCAAACGCCCCACCAGGCCATAGTCTTGGGCCAGCACGGGCCGGCAGGCATTCGCCGCCCAAAGCAGGACGCCACTCGAACCGACGAAGCGCTGGTAGGGCGCGAGCACGACGTCGCTTCGCACGACCAGAGATTCGAGTTCGGCGCGCTCCAGTCGTCGGTCGTCGACGCGCAGCCAGAGCTGGGGAAGCCGGATTGCGAGCCGATGACGGCCTGCGTTCATGCGGTCCCGGATTTCCGGGTCGACACGCCCGGCGAGAAGAACGGCGATCCGCGCGGCAACCTGCGGCGTCAGTCTTTCGAGTGCCTCGAGCAGTATCAGCGGTCCTTTCCGTTCGGTCAGGTAACCGAACAGAAGGAAGCCGATGCGTTCCGGAGGCAGGCTGTCGGCGGCATCGCCGGGTGACATCGCGGTTCCGATGGCGGGCTGGGCCGGATCGGGCAGTGTTTGCACTTTTTCGCCGCAGGCGTAGCGCTGCGCGGCATGTGCAGGAAAGAACGGATCGAGCGAGAGTACACGGCGCAGTGCCGGATTGCGAAGCATCAGGCGGTACAGGAAGTCCTTGCGCAAGTCGCGCAGCCGTTCGCGACGGCTTGCCTTCCGGGCGTCGAAACTGCGGTAGTGGACGGAGGGTCGGAAGAGGATTCCCGACAATGGCTTGCCTCGGGCGCCCAGTCCCAGCGCCAGCGGCAGCGACAGCAGGTCGAGGGACAGGAAGAAGCCGGAACTGGCTCCACTGCGTCGAAGATAATGGCGCATCGTCCACCAACGCGCGAAAGCCGCAACCGAAAGACGGCGATCGGTACAAAGCCGAAGTTCAAGTGGCGTCAGCGGCATCAGGCGGATGCGTTCACCGGCGTCGGCCGGTATGGACTGCGCCAGGGTCCGGCACAGGGCCGCCGGCGCGGCGAGGCAAAGGGCTGGGCTGTTCTTGTCCGCCACCGTGAATTCCATCAGGTGCTGAAGCCATTCCTGCGAATGGCCCTCCGCGTCGGGCTCCAACACGAGCACTCGAGGACCAGTCAAGTCAGGTGTAGGCCGCGAGCGCATCGAGCCGACTCAGGAAATCGCCCAGAATCCGCGGCTTGGCGTAGTTGAGTTCGACGAACTCACGACCGCGGCGTCCCAGCTCATGTCTCAGGTGGGCGTCGTCGGCCAGCCGCAACACAGCTTCGGCGAAGCCTAACGGCTCGTCGGGTGGCACGCAGAGGAACGCGCCGCTGTCACGCTGCAGCTGCCACAGCACGCTGCCGGGCAGGGCAGTGGCCACGAAGGGTCGCCCGACGGCCATGATGTTGAACACTTTGGAAGGAACGGCGAACGCGGCTGCCTCCGGATTCTGCGGCACGAGGTGGATGTCGCCGATCGCCAACGCCGTGGCCAGCGCCTCGTGCGGCTGCAGCTGGGTGAGCCGGATGTTCTCGAGTCGCCGCCGCGCGATCTCTGCGGAGATCTCGGTGCCTTGGCTTCCGTTGCCGCGCAGGATGATTTCGATGTCGGGCCGGTCTCTGGCGAGTCGTTCGGCCAGTTCGACGATCTGTCCCAATCCTTGCTTGCGACCGAGATTTCCGCTGTAGAGCACCTTTATGGCAGGCTGCGGCACCGGCTCTATCGGCTTGATCAGGTCTGTATCGACCCACAGCGGCACGACCTCGATCGGTACCGAGACGCCGATGCGGCGCAACTGGTCCTTCATCTCCGGAGACAGCACGACGACAAGGTCGGTCCAGTTCAAGATCGTGCGTTCGCAGGTACGCATCAGACGCGCCATGCCGCCGCCGCCGACCATGCCGAGCTTCTCGGCCAACCCCGATTGGATGTCGTGGACGATGGCAACACAGACCCCGCCGCGTCGGCGCGCCGCCACGCCCAAGGCCACCGACAGGATGGACGGGCAGAGCGCCAGAACCACGTGATGTCGGTCGATGCGTCCGACCGCCAGGGCCGCCATGCCGCGCACCATGAACTCGATCTCGTTGAGGATGCGCGATACGGCAGAACTCGAACGCGGTGCGCCCACGCGCAGCCGCTCCACTGCGGTGCCGTCGACCATCTCGCGACGGCAGGGCCCATCGCGATAGGCGGGAAATACGTCCGGCTCGGGATAGTGCGGTAGACCGCTGACCACGGTCGTGGTGCGGCCGTGTCGCGTCAGCCACTCGGCGATATCGGTGCTGAACGGTGCCGAGCCGATCAGCTCCGGCCAGAAGTAGCGCGACACGAACAGAGCCTGAGAGGCTGACGTCATGGAGCTCACCCGACGGTGGCCCGACTTGGCCGGACGAATTCATAGAACGGGTCGCGATGGCCGTATTGACGGTACTGCTTTGACACAACGCGCGACATCACCACTCCGGCAACATCGCCTTGCGCTTCTATGATCTGCTTCAGAGCATCGAGCACGTTTTCCTGACGGGTGTGGCCCCAGCGCACCACGAAGACGACCTTTTCGACCACGCGCGCCAGCGCCAGCACGTCGGCTGTAACCAAGGCGGGAGATGTGTCCACGAGCACGAACTCATAGTGCGCGGCGACGGCCTCGAGCAGGTGGCGCATACGGTCCGAACTCAGGAGGTGGGCCGAGCGGGGACTCCATGGACCGGCCGTCATGACGTCGAGACCGGATATGGCATCGTGGTGAATGACCTCGTCGAGGTTCGCCGGCTTGTCGGTCAACAGGCTGGCCAATCCCTCGCGGTTGGAGCAATGGAAGATCTGATGCAGGCGGGGGTTGCGCCAGTCGCAATCGATCAGCAGTACGCGCTTGCCATTGCTGGCCAGTAGGCGGCCAAGGGAGGCTACCATGACCGATTTCCCCTCCGCCGGGGTGGCCGAGCTGAACAGGATCGTGCGTGGCGACTCGGCCGCCTCGGAGAGTTCGACGCCAATATGAAGCCGACGCAACGCCTCACTATAGGCAGAAGTCGGTTGCCGCAGCGGCTGCATCGCGGGCGGCGCGCGCCCGCTGAGTTGTGGGACCATCGCGATCACCGGCAGCCCGGTCACCGCCTCGATCTGATCGGCGCGCCGGAATGTGTGGTCGCCATTCTCGCGAAACAGCGCAATTGCCGCGCCGACCATCAGGCCACCGGCCACGCCGAGCAGGGCGATCAGTGACTTCGGCGGATAGCTCGGAGCTGCCGCAGGGGCGGCTGGCGACACGAGCTTGGCGTTGGCTTGTAGAATGTCCTCCGCCCCTATCGTCTGCTTGGCGCGAGACAGCATGGCCTCCAGCAGATTCCGGTTCACCACCGCGTCGCGCTCCAGCGCTTCGAGCTGGATCGACTGGTCGTTCACGGCTCCCATTTGCAGTTTCAGGCGCTCGAAGTTCTTGGCCAGCGCTTCGTACCTTGCGTCGGCCGACCGGGCTTCACGCGACAGTCCATCGATGACCTTCGCCACCTCAGCATTGACGCGGCGCTGAATGTTGGCAATTTCGGCCTGGGCCTTCGCCATGGAGGGGTGACGGTTGCCGAGCGAAGCCGACAGTTCGGCGCCGCGCCTTTCGGAATCGGCAAGCTGCTGCTTGAGCGCGGCGATCAGCGGCGAACGCAGCACCTCGGGCACGCTCTCGCCGTCAAGCCCGCCCTTGCGCATCTCCTGGGCCTCGTGGAGTTTTGACTCGGCTTCTGCCTTGGCCGTCTGCGCGGTGAGAAGCTGGGTGTTGAGTTCGGTCAGCTGTTGGGCGGTGACGCCGCTGCCGGCGCTCTTGTAGAGGTCGTTGGATCGTCGGTAGTCCTCGACGGCCTGGTCGGATTTGCGAACCTGCCCGCGCAACTCGGCGATCCGTCCCAGCAGGAATTTGTCGACCCTGTCCATCGACGCGATCTTCTCGCTGCGCTGGTGCTCGAGGTAGCGCTCAGCCAGCGCATTGGCGACACTGGCGGCGGTCGCGGACTTCTGTGCCTCGGCTTTGATGCTGAGCACGTGACTGCGCCCGAGCGTCGATACGTCGACGTGCGACAGCAGGATGTCGATCATCCGATCGTTGCGGATCACTGCCAGCGCACTGTCGGGCAGCGGCGCCTCGACCCGCTTTGGCGGCAGCAGGCGATCGAACCACGCAGTAACAGTTTTGGGCAGCATGCCGCGAAAGTCGAAAAGGCGCGCCCACAGGGATGGTTGGCGCAGCTCGGGATTGAATTCGGGGTCGTCCTTGAGCTTCAGCTGGTCGATCACCTGCCGGGCGATGTCGCGGGACTGGAGGATGAAGCCCTCGTTCTGCACGCGCTCGGCGTCCGGACTGATATCGGCCAGAACGGCTTCGACGTTGAGCACCCGTGGCGCCTGGATGCCGACAAGGACCCTTGCCTCCGAGACGTAGTAGGAAGGCATCGACCACGCCGCTGCCACGGCCACGCCGCCCAATACCGCCGTACAGGCGAGGATCAGCCCCCGCTGCCGCCACAACTTGCGCAGTGTCTCGGCAAATCCCTCCGCCTCGCCGGACGTTGCCACACGCAACGCCGGCTCGGCCGGATAGTAGCGGGCCGTTGACGGCACCGGGCGCAGGAAGGCGCCGCGGCGCGTCAACCGCTGGGGCTGGTCGGGCATATGCACCATCAGAAGTACCGCTCGCGTACTTCGAGGGTGTCGCCTGGGCGGATAATCGTCTCGGGTTTGGCGACGACGCGGACCATCTTGCCGTCACCATTGAGACGCTTGATGTAGTACCCGGTGGTCTTGGCTCTATAGGTATATCCGCCGGCCATCGCCACGGCGTGGAGCGCGGTTATGCCGGTGACGTAGGGATAGTTGCCGGGTTTCTGTACCTCGCCCAGAACGTAAAAGGGCCGGCGCGTCAGTACCTCGACCGTCACGTTGGGGTCGCGCAGGTACTGCGGATCGAGCTTGGCGGCAATCGCCTGTTGGAGTTCGCGGGGCGTCATGCCGTTGGCGGGCACGCTGCCGATCAGCGGGAAGGCCAGTACACCAGCGCCATCGAGCACGAACTCTCCGGTGAGACCAGGTTGGCCGAAGACTATGATCCGAGTTCGGTCATTTGGTCCGAGCCGGTAGTCGGAGATGGCGTTGCCCGAGCCAGCGCGGGATCGGCCACCGGGCATGCTCGTCGAAGTCAGCTGAAGACCCGCTTCGGCGGACGGCGAGTCTTCAACAATCGGGGTCGGGTCGGTCTCGCAGGCGGCCAAAGGGAACGCGAGCGCAAGCATCGCCCACAGCAGGCGCCAGCGGCGCATGAAGGCGATAGGGAAGGTGTCAGCCAGCATGTCTTTCACCTGTAGGCAGGATGACGCTGGCCCCGCGCACCCCGAGAGATGGGAGCCGCGAGCCAGCTCAATCACATAACGCGCGACCAGGTTCGGGCGGTGTGACCAATCCGGGACATCACGGGCATCGGGCCGGCCCCAGACATCACGGGCATCGGGCCGGCCTCAAACGCGGCCGTAGGTGTCCGACATCCGCACGATGTCGTCTTCACCAAGATAGGCGCCGGACTGCACTTCGATCAGCTGCAGGGGCAGTTTGCCCGGGTTCTCCAGGCGATGTTCGGTGCCGATCGGGATGTAGATCGACTGATTTTCGTGCAGCAGCCTGCGCTCCTCGCCGCACTGCACGATCGCCGTGCCACGGACCACGACCCAATGCTCTGCGCGGTGGTAGTGCTTCTGGAGGCTGAGTTTGCCCCCCGGCTTCACCGTTATGCGTTTAACCTGGAAGCGCTCGCCGGAGTCGACCGTGCGGTAGTCGCCCCAGGGGCGATGACAGGTCGTGTGTTGGTGGGGCTCCGGCCGGTTCTGCTGGCGCAGGGTCTCGACGACACGAGAAACCGCATTTGCTTCGCCGGCACCGGCAACCAGGACGGCGTCGTCCGTCGCCACCACGGTGATGTTCTCCAGTCCGATCGCGGCAACCAGGCGCCCCTCCGAACGCAAGTAGCAGTTCTTCACTCCTTGGTGGATCACGTCCCCGCGCACGACATTGCCCTCCGCGTCAGCGGCGCCGATGCCCTGCAAAGCCGACCAGGAGCCGACGTCGCTCCAGGCCATGTCCACTGGCACGACGGCGGCACGCTCGGTGTGTTCCATCACGGCGTGGTCGATCGACAGAGCGGGCGCTTGGGCGAAATGCCGGACGTCGAGGCGCACACAACTGGCTTCTTCGCGGCCCTCCGTGACGGCGGCTCGGCAGGCCTCGAACATCGCGGCGTTGATCTGGGCCAGTTCGTCGAGATAAGTGCGTGCGCTCAGGAGGAAGATGCCGCTGTTCCAGTAGAATGCGCCGCTGTCGATGAAGCGCTGCGCGGTGGCCCGATCGGGCTTTTCGACGAACCGGTCGACGCCCAGCACACCGTCGTCGATACCCTCGAGTGGGTCGCTTGCCTGGATGTAGCCGTAGCCCGTCTCGGGTCGGCCGGGTTTGATGCCAAACGTCACGAGACGGCCGGCTTGGGCGGCGGCCAGTCCGCGCATGGCTGCGCCGTGGAACTCGGGCAGCGCACCAATGACGTGGTCAGAGGGCTGCACCAGCATCAGGGCGTCGGGATCACGTGCCTGAAGCCACAGCGCCGCCGCGGCGATGGCCGGCCCGGTGTTGCGGGCCAGCGGTTCCAGCAGGATCACCTGAGGCCTGATGCCGATCTCCTCAAGTTGGTCGGTGACCAGGAAGCGATGGTCCTCGTTGCAGACGACGACAGGCGGCGCGAAGCCGACGTCGGCCAAACCGCGCGCCGCGGTCTCCTGCAGCAACGAGCGGTCCGAAACGAGCTTTAGAAGCTGCTTGGGATATGCCGCGCGCGAGAGCGGCCACAGCCGTGTACCGGCGCCGCCCGACAGGATGACGGGATGAATCTGCGCCGAGCCCAGTTGCTGGAATCGCGCGAGGCTGGTGACGGTATCCATGGAACTCCCTGCCGCAGCGAGACGTTCGCCAAGCCGGAAGCTAGGCACCACCCGGCCCAGCGACCAGTGATCAACCTGTGGTCCGCTGGTTGCTACCGATGACCACTGCGCGGCAGAACAATGACAACCGAAAGGCCACCGCCGATTCGGTTGGAAGCGCTTACCTGACCACCGAGCGCCTCGACATTCCGGCGCACCATCCAGAGCCCGAGGCCGGAATGCTCGCCGGGCTCGCCACTGCCCTCGGCATCTCTGGGGCGTGACGAGAAGTAGCGCTCGAAGACATGGTCGATCTTGGCCGGATCGATCCCCGGCCCTTCATCGTCGATCTGCAGTTCGGCCGTTTCCTCGTTGGCGGTCAGCGTCACCACGATGGTACTGCCTGGCGGCGAGAAGCTGGTCGCGTTCTCCAGCACGTTTTGCAGCACGAGTTCAAGCATGCCTCGGCCAGCGCGGACCACGACGCCATCGTCGAGGCGGCGGATCAGGCGGATGTCGCGGCTGGCCAGGATCTCGCGGAAGTGGCGGACGGCTTCGCCGACCACTTCGGTGACGTCGATCGGCAGGCGCGGTGCCTCGAGCATCTCTGCAGTGCTGATGTCATAGTGCTGCGCGGCATTCACCAGAGCGAGTAGCCGTGTCAGCGAGGAATCGACGATCTCGATAGCTCGCCGCGCACGGGGGTCGTTCTCGGGGATGGCGCGCCGTACCGGTTGCAACGCCGATTGGATGGCGGCAAGCGGTGTCTTGAAGGAGTGTGCATTGTCCTCGGCGGACTGCCTGATCTGGCGCGAAACACGTCTCAGATCATGCACCAGCTTGTCGAAGTCGCCCGCCACGCTCGACAACTCGGGCACGACGTTGCGGCGGGCGAAAGCATGGTCGCCGATTCGGCCCTGGCTGATTTCGTTGGCGACCGTACGGAAGCGGCGAAGGCTGAGCCGGATGCTGAACGCCACCAGGAACGCCAGAACGGCGCCGACGAGGTAGATGATCGCCGCCACGCGAATCTCTCGCGTTTCCCAATATGGTCGCCCGATCGAGGTATTGAGGAATTCCGACGTGACATGTGTCGAGGTCAATACCCAGCAGCTGTCGCGGACACGGATCGGAATGATCGAGGTCAGGAGCTCCACGGTGCCGTCGGCTTGCCGATAGCGGATCTCGTCGGTGGCGTCCCACATGCATGCCTGAGAGAGGCGCTGCAGGATACCGCGATGGTCGAGCTCGTCGAGCTCGGCGGCAACGGCATCACTGCGGATCTGTGGGGCCGAGGCAACAAAGTAGAAGCGGCCCGCCGCGCGCTCGGCGGCGGGCTGGAACATCAGCTTCAGCACTGTGCCATCGCTGCTGTATCGGGCAAGCTCCTTATTGAGTGCCAGGGGTGCCGCGGTGTCCGCATCTTTCAATGCCGGCCTGAGCGCGTCGGCAATCAGGCCGCTGCGGTCCTGGATGGCGCGCGTGACCAACTCGCGCATCTGCCGATCGGCGCTTTCGAACTGAAAGTAGAGCACCACCGGCAGGGCAACGAAGATGCCTACCAGAGCAACCAGTTTAAGCGTCAGTGACGCGGCGAGCCGGCGGAATGGTGATCGCCGGCTCGGTGTTCGGGAGCTAGGTCTTGCCCCATCGGTAGCCGAAGGACTGGTAATTGTCGATTTCGGCGAAGTCTGGATCGATCGTGCGGAACTTGTTTCGTATCCGCTTGATGCAGGAGCGGACGTTTGTTCGATAGCCATTTTCGCCGCTCCCAGCGATAAAGCCTACGTAATGCATGCAGTCGTAGACGGCACGATAGGTTACGTAGCGGCCCACATTCGAGGCCAGAAGATGCACGATCTTAAATTCGGTTAGTGTGAGATTGATATCGGAATCGTCCCAATAGGCACGGCTCACGCCAGGCTTGAGCATCAGGCGACCGCAATGGAAGTTACCTTCGAATTCCGGCTCTGCGGGCTTCTTGGCCGATTCGGCGATCAACCTCAGCCGTTGCGCCAGGATCGGCACACCGCGAGCCTTGTCCACGAAGTCGAGCGCACCGCGGTCGAAGGCGAGCTTCTCGTAGACTGGCTGCGACCGCCCGGTGAGGAAGACAACCGGCAGCGCTATCCCATTGCGGCGAAGCTTCGGCAGGAGATCGATGCCTGATACACTGGGCAGGTTCCAGTCGAGCAGGATGATTTCTGCTTCCCCGCCCGCGGCAAAAGAGTCAAGCAAGGCCGGGCCATCGCCGAAGCTTTCGACCACAAAACCGTGATCGCCCAGTTCGCCTGTCACGGCCTCGCGGTAGTCATCATCGTCCTCGACGAAGGCGAGGTGGATTCGCCGGTCCGTGGTGGCGTCGTTTGCGTCGGGCCTGAAGCCGGGATTGGAGCTGGGCCAAGCAGAGACGTTGTCCTTCATCTGTGTTGTCATCGCTCTTCACCTTGTACGCTAGAGTGCCAAACTGCTTCGTTTGGACGTCCGGGTAGAGCTGGACGTCCAGCGTGCATTTCCCGTCGCGGTACTGCCACCGCTTTCCTGGTGGCTGATTCTCCTCGCTTGTTGGGGCGCCAAGCAGCGCCCGTAGCTTGGTCTCGCTGGTGCCGGCAAGTTCTATGGTCGGCGTATCGTTCGCCTCGGTCGTGGGCGCGGGGGTCGCGCCGTTGCCCATAATAGAGGGTTCGAAGGTGTCCGTTGCCGGTGACGACGTGCTCCGCGCCCTGGATGCCACTTGAGGCGGGGCCGAGGTGGTCTTGCGCGCTTGTGAGGATGTAGGTTGGGACGACGTCAACCGGACGAAGTCGTCCCGTGCATTGCGAGCAACCTCACACCCCGACAAGAGCAGTAGTCCGACCCCCACGGTCTGCTTCATCAGGCTTCCGATCCTCATTTTACTTCCGCAAGAGCGTTGTGAGAGGCCTAGGCGAGTCGTGTGGCGGGTTTGCGGCATACCGTGGACCCGATCACACAAACGACACAGCAAAACGACACAGGAATGTTTCGGTTCCGCATGTCGTTCAATTTTGACAACTCATCGCAGGCACGTGGACGAAATTCGAACCTGGCCAGATGTTGCGCGTGCACAGTCGCAGTGCAAGCCTGCCAGCACCACACATCGCATGGTCACAGCTTGGCCACCGTTGACGCAACAATTATAAAGATTGCGGTCTCACGCCGCAATGGATCGGACGCTGAATTCTCAGAGGCGGGCCGACCAACGCCGATCATGGCGCGGCGCAGCATTGTTGGGCACGAACAGCAGATCGAGCTGCGCCGTTGCGCCATCGAGCGGCCGACGGCGCAGGCCGACGACATCGGCCAGGAAAAATCCGTGTTCACCCAGGAAGCGCACGATGTCATGGACCTCTGCCCCACCCTTGACTGTGGCGATGGTGCTGGTCTCGATCACCAAGGCATCAATCTCGCTGAGTCGCCCGGTCATGCCGGCCAGCACCATCAGCTCGGCGCCTTGCACGTCGATCTTGCAAAAAGCGGGCCGTGCAATCGGGCCGAATAGGGTGTCGAACCGATGGATCGGGACTCGGTCGATGCGGCGCACCTGCCGCTGCCCGACTTCCTCGAGCAGGGTCGATTCCTGGATGTCGGCGCGGACTTCGAGCACTGCCTCTCCATCGTGATCACCGAGAGCGACGGGGTGAATTTCACAGCGCAATCGGCGCGACAATTTTTGCATATAGGCGAGCGACTCCCGCGCTGGATCGACCAGATGATAGAATGCGCTTGGGAACGCCCGGTAGAGCGGGAAGGTGCCGTAGCCGACGCCGATGTCGAAGACGGTGGTCGGAGAAAAGCCGCCACGCTGAAGCATTGCCATCGTGCGTGGCCACGAGGGCAGGCCCGAGAGATCCGGCAGAGCTGAAGCCAGCGGTCGCAGCACGTCCTTGAGACGGGCCTTGAGCGCCTGCCCGAGCGCTACTTCGCGCTGCGTAGGCTCCTTAGTGTCGCTGACTGCCACGGCGATTTCTCCCGAGAGGACAAACGGAGCGTCGATGCTAGAGAGACAATGGGGAAGCGCGTGTGATCAATGGGTGATGGGCATGCCCCAATTTGGGCCGAAGACGCCGTTGATCATCCGCGTTGACCCGTATGCTTGTGCAAAGACGTGCCGTGCCGTTCAGGCGAGGATCACATCCTGGTCGCAGTCCGTTCTCCGTTCCGCCGCGCCCGTTACTTCAGGGCACGGGCCCCCGCGAATTCGCGCAGACGTGCCGGATCGGCGATGACGACCTGGCGACCGCCGCCACTGACGCCGAGGGGCCGCAACGCGGCAAACGCCCGCGACAGGCTCTGCGGCGTGACGCCCAGCCGTCCCGCCATCAGCCGCCGGCCGCCGGGAAGGGTTACCGTGACGGGTCCTGTATCGCGCGGCGCCAGCGCCAGCAGGAACGCCGAGAGCCGCTCGATCGCCGACAGCAGCTTCAGGTCCTTGATCTGACCGACCAGCGTCCGCCAGTAGCCGGACAGCAGGAGCACGGCGCCATACGCCAAGGGGCCGGTCGCCCGCACCTGGGCGCGGAATGCCGGCGCCGGCCACATCAGGATGCGGCCCTCGCCCAGCAGCCGCGCCGTCAGCAGATAGGGGGCGTCGAGCACCACGGCGGGCACGATGAAGGCGTCACCCGGTCCGAAGAACTCGACCAGCGCCTCGTCGCGGGCCGCCTCGCCGAACAGGCCGACGCGGCCGGACAGGACGACATGGAGAAACTCTGCCTTCTCGCCCTGGCGACAGAGGACGGCGCCCTCGGGCAGCGTCTGGACGAAGCAGGCGGTCAGCATCGCCGCCAGATCGGGCTCCGCCACCTGGGCGAACAGGCGCGAGCGGCGGATCAGCGGTAGATCGGTCGTACGCATGATCTGGTCCTGCCCTCCCGCCTGAAGCCTCGACGCGCCGTTCTTACCAAATGTGAACGGGCTCCGTTCGCAAAAGAGAACGGATAGCCGAAGTTTCCCGCCGCCGATACCGGGCTTGATGCACGTCAAGTAAACCGGGGCGCGTTGCCCCGATGCTGCCCGACGTCGCCACCGTGCGACGGACCGGGAGCATCCGATGCAACGACCGACGACCGTTCAAGAGACACCTGCAGAAGGACGTGGCGTGGCGCTCGGCATGAGCACCTTCGCCTTTACCGTCTGCTTTGCCGTCTGGACGATCTTTTCCATCATCGGCATCCAGATCAAGAAGGACCTCGGGCTCAGCGACACGCAGTTCGGCCTGCTGGTGGGCACGCCGATCCTGACCGGCTCGCTGATCAGGCTGGTTCTCGGCATCTGGGCCGACCAGTACGGTGGGCGCGTCGTCTATGTCGGCGTGATGATCGCCGCAGCGGTGGCGACCTGGCTGCTCACCTACGCCTACGACTATCCGACTTTCCTCCTGGCGGCACTCGGCGTCGGCATCGCCGGCGGCTCGTTCGCGGTCGGCATCGCCTATGTGTCCCGTTGGTATGACGCGGGTAAGCAGGGTACCGCGCTGGGCATCTTCGGCGCCGGCAACGTCGGCGCCGCCGTCACCAAGTTCGTGGCGCCTTTCATCATGGTCGCGTACGGCTGGAAAGCCGTCGCCGACATCTGGGCCGTGGCGCTCGTCGTCATGGCGGTGATCTTCTGGTTCACCACCAAGGACGACCCGCAGGTCGCGGCACGGCGCAAAGCGGGGACCAAGCCGGAGCCGATTTCGGCAATGCTTGAGCCGCTGCGCAATATCCAGGTCTGGCGCTTCTCGCTCTACTACTTCTTCGTCTTCGGCGGCTTCGTAGCGCTGGCGTTGTGGCTGCCGCGCTATTTGATCGGCGTCTACGGGCTCGACATCACGACGGCCGGAATGATCGGCGCCGCCTATTCGGTGCCGGCCAGCCTGTTTCGTATCTACGGCGGCATTCTATCGGACAAGTTCGGCGCACGGCGCGTGATGTACTGGACGTTCGGCGTCTCGGTGGCCGCCTGCTTCGTGATGTCTTATCCGCCGACCCAGTACATCGTGAAAGGCATCACCGGGCCGATCTCCTTCACGCTGGAGATGGGTCTGGTGCCCTTTACCGTGGCGGCCTTCGTGCTGGGCTTTTTCATGAGCCTCGGCAAGGCAGCGGTCTACAAGCACATCCCGGTCTACTATCCCAAGCATGTCGGCGCCGTCGGCGGTGTGGTCGGCCTGGTTGGCGGACTTGGCGGCTTCGTGCTGCCGATCGCTTTCGGAGTCCTGAACGATCTGACGGGCGTCTGGACGAGCTGCTTCATGCTCATGTTCCTGGTCGCTGCCGTCTCGCTGGTCTGGATGCATGTCTCGATCCGCGCCATGGAGCGCGAGGCGGCGGGCGAGGCGCTGGATAGGCTGCCCGAACTGCCGGAAATGCGGGAAATCCACGGACCGCAGCACGTGGGCAAGCTCTCGGGCAAAACCCTCGAGGATTGGCGCCCGGAGGACAAGACGTTCTGGGAGGAGAAGGGGCGGCAGATCGCGCGGCGCAATCTCGCGATCTCGATCCCCGCCCTGCTGCTGTCGTTCGCGGTCTGGATGGTGTGGTCCGTGGTTGTGGCCAAGTTGCCCTCGATCGGCTTCCGCTACACCACCGATCAGCTCTTCTGGCTTGCGGCGCTGCCCGGCGTCACCGGCGCGACGCTGCGCATCTTCTATTCCTTCACCGTCCCGATCTTCGGCGGCCGGCTGTGGACGACGGTGGTGACCTGGTCGCTGATGATCCCGGCGGTCGGCATCGGCTACGCCGTGCAGAACCCGGCCACGCCCTACTGGATCTTCCTCGTCCTGGCGCTGCTCTGCGGCTTCGGCGGCGGCAACTTCGCCTCCTCGATGTCCAACATCTCGTTCTTCTTCCCCAAGGCGGAGAAGGGCAACGCGTTGGCCCTGAACGCGGGGCTCGGCAACCTCGGCGTCAGCGTCGTTCAGTTCGTCGTGCCACTGGTCATCACGGCCGGCGTGTTCGGCTGGCTGGGCGGCGATCCGCAGGTCGTGACGGACGCCGGCGGCGGCAAGATGTGGCTGCAGAACGCAGGCTTCATCTGGGTGCCGTTCATCGCGGCCTCCGCCTTCGCGGCCTGGTTCGGCATGAACGACATCGCCTCGGCCAAGGCCTCGTTCGCCGAGCAGTCGGTGATCTTCCAGCGCCGGCATAACTGGATCATGTGCTGGCTCTACACCGGCACCTTCGGCTCCTTCATCGGCTACTCGGCGGGCTTTCCGCTGCTCGCCAAGACGCAGTTCCCCGAGATCAACGCCCTTCAGTACGCGTTCCTCGGGCCGCTGGTCGGCGCGCTCTCGCGCTCGCTGACCGGTTGGGTAGCCGACCGCTGGGGCGGCGGCCGCGTCACCTTCTGGGTGTTCGCCGTCATGGCGCTGGGCGCGCTCGGTGTCGTGCATTTTCTGGGCGAGAAGAACTTCGCCGGCTTCTTCGCCATGTTCCTGCTGCTGTTCTTCGCCAGCGGCGTCGGCAACGCGTCGACCTTCCAGATGATCCCGGCGATCATGCGCAAGGACATGGACCGGCTGATGCCTGGTGCGTCGGCCGATACCCGCCGCATGCAGTCCGACAAGGAATCGGCGGCAATCATCGGCTTCACCTCGGCGATTGCGGCCTACGGCGCGTTCTTCATTCCCAAGAGCTTCGGCTCCTCGATCGCGATGACCGGCGGCGCGTCTCTCGCGCTCTACGGATTCCTCGCCTTCTACCTCAGCTGCATCTTCATCACCTGGTTCTTCTACACTCGCCGGGGCGGCCTGCTGTTCGACATCGAGCGCGGTCGCGCCTCGGTGTCCGTGCCGTCGGTCAGTCCTGCTCGCTGAAGGATATCCATCATGTCGCACTTCCTCGATCGCCTGACGTTCTTCAAGAAGGTCAGGGAGCCGTTCGCCGACGGCCACGGCATCACCACCGAAGAGAGCCGCGGTTGGGAGGACGCCTACCGCAAGCGCTGGCAGCACGACAAGATCGTGCGCTCGACGCACGGCGCCAACTGCACCGGCTCGTGCTCGTGGAAGATCTACGTCAAGGGCGGAATCGTCACCTGGGAGACGCAGCAGACCGATTATCCCCGCACGCGCCCCGAACTGCCGAACCACGAGCCGCGCGGCTGTTCGCGCGGCGCCAGCTACAGCTGGTACCTCTATTCCGGCAATCGCGTGAAATATCCGCTGGCGCGTTCCCGCCTCCTCCGGCTGTGGCGCGAGGCCCGCGCCACCCTGACGCCGGTCGCTGCCTGGGCCTCGATCGTCGAGGATCCAAAGAAGCGCGAGGCCTACACCAGCAAGCGCGGGCACGGCGGCTTCGTGCGCGTCGGCTGGGACGAGGCGACCGAGATCGTGGCCGCGGCGAACGCCTACACCGCCAAGGCCTACGGACCGGACCGAATCTTCGGCTTCTCGCCGATCCCCGCCATGTCGATGGTCTCCTATGCCGCGGGCTCGCGCTACCTGTCGCTGATCGGCGGCGTCTGCATGTCGTTCTACGACTGGTACTGCGATCTGCCGCCGGCCTCGCCGCAGACCTGGGGCGAGCAGACCGACGTCCCTGAGTCGGCCGACTGGTACAACGCGGGCTTCGTGATCCTGTGGGGCTCGAACGTGCCGCAGACGCGCACGCCCGACGCCCATTTCTACACCGAGGCCCGCTATCGCGGCATGAAGAGCGCGGTGATCTGCCCCGACTATTCCGAGGCGTCGAAGTTCGGCGACATCTGGCTGTCGGTGAAGCAGGGCACCGACTCGGCGCTGGCCATGGCGATGGGCCACGTGATCCTGAAGGAATACCATGTCGATCGGCCGGTGAAGTATTTCCGCGACTATGTGCGGCAGTACACCGATATGCCGATGCTGGTGAGGCTCGCCAAGCGCGACGGCATGTACGTGCCCGACCGCTTCGTGCGCGCCTCCGATTTCGACGCCTCGCTGGGTGAGTCGAACAATCCCGAATGGAAGACCGTCGCCTTCGACGAGACCTCCGGCGACGTCGTGGCGCCGCGCGGCTCGATCGGCTTCCGCTGGGGCGAGAGCGGCAAGTGGAACCTCGAGAACAAGGAGTCCTCGGGCAGGGACGTCGCCCTGCGGCTGTCGCTCGCCGAGGTCCGGGACGATGTCGTCGAGGTCGGCTTTCCCTATTTCGGCAACATCAAGCACGAGCATTTCGCCTCGACCGATCACGCGGGCGTCCTGAAGCGGCGCGTGCCGGTGAAATCCCTGAAGCTGGTCGACGGCGAGACCTTCGTTGCCTCGGTCCACGACCTCTTCGTCGCCAACTACGGCGTCGATGCCGGTCTGGGCGGACCCAATGTCGCCCGGTCGCTCGACGACGACGTTCCCTACACGCCGGCGTGGGCCGAGAAGATCACGGGCATCTCGCGCGACAAGATCATCCAGGTGGCGCGCGAGTTCGCGACCAACGCCGAAAAGACCAACGGCCGCTCGATGATCATCATCGGCGCGGCGATGAACCACTGGTACCACGCCGACATGAACTATCGCGGCGTGATCAACATGCTGGCGATGTGCGGCTGCGTCGGCCAGTCGGGCGGCGGCTGGGCGCATTATGTCGGCCAGGAGAAGCTCCGGCCGCAGGCCGGCTGGGCGCCGCTCGCCTTCGCCCTCGACTGGGGCCGCCCGCCGCGGCAGCAGAACTCGACGTCGGCGTTCTATGCCCACAGTGACCAGTGGCGCTACGAGACCATGAATGTCGGTGACATTATCTCGCCGACTGCCCCGCCCGGCGCTTGGGATGGCGCGATCATCGACTACAACATCCGGGCCGAGCGCATGGGCTGGCTGCCGTCAGCGCCGCAGCTCGAGACCAATCCGCTGCAGGTGGCGCGCGATGCCGCCGCGGCGGGCATGGAGGCCAAGGACTACGTGGCCCAAAAGCTCAAGAGTGGCGAGCTCAAGCTCTCCTGCGAGGATCCCGACGGTCCCAAGAACTGGCCGCGCAACATGTTCGTGTGGCGCTCCAACCTGCTCGGCTCTTCGGGCAAGGGGCACGAGTATTTCCTGAAGCACCTGCTCGGCACGACGCACGGCGTCATGGGCAGGGATCTCGGGCAGGAAGGCAAGGCGAAGCCGGCAGAAGCCGTGTGGCACGAGGAGGCGCCGCAAGGGAAGCTCGACCTGCTGGTCACGCTCGACTTCCGCATGTCCACGACCTGCGTCTACTCCGACATCGTCCTGCCGACGGCCACCTGGTACGAGAAAAACGACCTCAACACTTCCGACATGCATCCCTTCATCCATCCGCTGACGGCCGCGGTGGATCCGGTGTGGGAGGCGCGCAGCGACTGGGAAATCTACAAGTCGATCGCCAAGGCGTTTTCGCGTGTGGCGCCCGAGGTCCTGGGCGTCGAGAAGGACGTCGTGCTGACGCCGATCATGCACGACAGCCCGGGCGAGATCGCGCAGCCCTTCGACGTCAAGGACTGGAAGCGTGGCGAGGTCGAGCCAATCCCCGGCAAGACCATGCCGGCCATCACCGTCGTCGAGCGCGACTATCCCAACGTCTACAAGCGCTTCACCTCGCTCGGGCCGCTGATGGACAAGATCGGCAACGGTATCAAGGGCATCGCCTGGCCGACCGGCCACGAGGTCGAGCTCCTGAAGCAGCTGAATGGCGTCGTCACCGCGGAAGGCGCGACCAAGGGCCTGGTGCGGATCGAAAGCGACATCGACGCCGCCGAAACCCTCTTGATGCTGGCGCCCGAGACCAACGGCGAGGTGGCCGTGCGGTCCTGGGCGGCCCTGTCGAAAATGACGGGCCGCGACCACACCCATCTCGCGCTGCCCAAGGAAGACGAGAAGATCCGCTTCCGCGATGTCGTGGCACAGCCGCGCAAGATCATCTCGGCGCCGACCTGGTCGGGGCTGGAAAGCGACAAGGTCTGCTACAACGCGGGCTACACCAACGTCCACGAACTGATCCCGTGGCGCACGCTCACCGGGCGCCAGCAGCTCTACCAGGATCATCTCTGGATGCTGGCGTTCGGCGAGGGCCTGTGCGTCTACCGCCCGCCGCTCGACCTCCGCGCCGTCAAGCCGGTGATCGACAGCCGGCCGAACGGCGAGAAGCAGATCGTGCTGAACTTCATCACGCCGCATCAGAAGTGGGGCATCCACTCCACCTACACCGACAACCTGATGATGCTGACCCTGTCGCGTGGCGGTCCGATCGTGTGGCTGAGCGAAGTCGATGCGGCAAAGGCAGGCATCGTCGATAACGACTGGATCGAGGCCTACAACGTGAACGGCGCCCTGGTCGCCCGCGCCGTCGTCTCCCAGCGCATGAAGGAAGGCACGCTCTTCATGTACCACGCGCAGGAGAAGATCGTGAACGTGCCGGGCTCGGAGATGACCGGCAACCGCGGCGGCATCCACAACTCGGTCACGCGCGTGGTGATGAAGCCGACGCACATGATCGGCGGCTATGCCCAGCAGGCCTACGGCTTCAACTACTACGGCACCATCGGGACCAACCGCGACGAGTTCGTGGTGTTGCGCAAGCTCGGCAAGGTCGACTG
>Ga0155465_1078_pt2 | contig 32696 bp, 28 predicted proteins | sample RifCSPhighO2_12_FD_107123 | JGI IMG/M metagenome (GOLD analysis project Ga0155465, IMG submission 107123) | Alphaproteobacteria bacterium RIFCSPHIGHO2_12_FULL_66_14 | reverse complement strand
TCTCGCGTTCCGGATCATGCGGCCCTTCATCGGCGATGCCTTCGACGAGGTGACCTTCCGCCGGCTGATCGGCGAGGCCTACGCCACCTTCGAGACGCCCGAGGTGGCGCCGCTCAAGCCGCTCGGCGATTCGGGCCTGCACCTGCTCGAACTGTTCCACGGCCCGACACTCGCCTTCAAGGACGTGGCGCTGCAGCTCCTCGGCCGGATGCTCGACCACACCCTCATCCGCAGGAACCAGCACGCCACGATCGTCGGCGCCACGTCGGGCGACACCGGTTCGGCCGCGATCGAGGCGGTGCGCGACCGCAAGACGATCGACATCTTCATGCTGTTCCCGCACGGCCGGGTGAGCGAGGTCCAGCGCCGGCAGATGACCACGGTGCTGGCACCCAACGTGCACAACATCGCGGTCCAGGGCACGTTCGACGACTGCCAGGATCTCGCCAAGGCCTGCTTCGGCGATCTCGCCTTCCGCGACCGCCATGCGCTGACGGCCGTGAATTCGATCAACTTCGCCCGGGTGATGGCACAGATCGTCTACTACTTCTGGGCCGCCCTGAAGCTCGGCGCGCCCGAGCGTCCCGTGGCCTTCACGGTGCCCAGCGGCAATTTCGGCAATGTCTATGCCGGCTACGCCGCCAAGCAGATGGGCCTGCCGGTGTCGCACTTCGTGGTCGGCTCCAACAGCAACGACATTCTGGCGCGCTTCTTCGAGAGCGGCACCATGACCACCTCCGAGGTCGTGCCGACCTGGAGCCCCAGCATGGACATCCAGATCTCGAGCAATTTCGAGCGCCTGCTGTTCGACCTCTACGATCGCAACGGCCGGGCGCTGGCCGATGCCATGACCGCCTTCCGCAGCACCGGCACGCTCGAGGTGGGCGCCAATGCGCTCGCGGGCGTGCGCGCGCTGTTCGACGCCGGCCGCCTCGACGACGCCGGCACGCTGGCGGCGATCGCCGACTGCCGTCGCCGCTTCGGCGAGACCATCGATCCGCACACGGCCGTGGGCTACGCGTTGGCGCAGCAGCATCGCCGCGACGCCTCGGTGCCGATGGTCGTCCTGGCCACCGCCCATCCCGCCAAGTTCCCGGATGCCGTCGAGAAGGCGACCGGCGAGCGGCCGCAGCTTCCGCCACGCCTCGGAGATCTGATGGATCGCGCCGAGCGGGTCGATGGTCTGCGCAACGACGTCGAGGCCCTCAAGGCGATGATCGACGAACGGCGCGCCATGGCGCTCGCCCCCGTCCGAGCCAAGGTGCGCACATGAGCGAGGTCAAGGTCACCACCCTCGCCAACGGCCTGCGCGTCGCCGTCGACGAGATGCCGGAGGTCGAATCGGCTTCGCTCGGCATCTGGGTCGCCTGCGGCACCCGGCACGAAAGCGCCGAGCTGAACGGCATGGCCCATATGCTGGAGCACATGGCTTTCAAGGGTACTCGGACCCGCAGCGCCCGCGCCATCGCCGAGGAGATCGAGAACGTCGGCGGCAGCCTCAATGCCTATACCGGGCGCGAGATCACGGCCTACCACGCGTCGGTCCTCAAGGAGGATGTGGCGCTGGGCGTCGAGATGGTCTCGGACATCCTGCGCAATTCGGTATTCGATCCCGACGAGCTGCAGCGCGAGCGCGGCGTCATCCTGCAGGAGATCGGCCAGGCGCTCGACACGCCCGACGACCTGATCTTCGACCAGTTCCAGGAGACCGCGCTGCCCGGCCAGCCGCTCGGCCGGCCGGTGCTGGGCACGGCAGAGTCGGTCGAGGCGATCGGGCGTGACGATCTCTTCGCCTTCCTCGCCCGCCACTACACCGCCTCCAACATGGTCCTGTCGGCGGCGGGCCGGGTCGAGCACGACCGCATCGTCGATCTCGCCGAGAAGCATTTCGGCTCCGTGCCGCGCACCCCGGCCAACGCCGCGGCCCCGGCGCCGCTGCGCTACGTCGGCGGCGACGGCCGCGAGGCCCGCGTGCTCGAGCAGGCGCACCTCGTGCTCGGCTGCGAAGGCATCGGCTACCGCGACCCCGACTATTTCGCGCTCGCCATCTACTCGACGCTGTTCGGCGGCGGCATGTCCTCGCGCCTGTTCCAGCGCATCCGCGAGGAGCGAGGGCTGGTCTACGGCATTCACTGCTTCAACACCGCCTATGCTGACGGCGGCCTGTTCGGCATCTATGCCGGCACCGGCGAGGACGATCTCGCCGAACTGGTGCCGGCGGTATGCGAGGAATTCGTCGGCGTCGCCGACACGGTGCACGAGGCCGAGCTGACGCGCGCCCGCAACCAGATCAAGGCCGGCACCTTGATGGCGCTGGAGTCGAGCGGCGCGCGCTGCGAGCAGGCGGCGCGCCACCTGATCGTGCATGGCCGGCCGATTCCCTATGTCGAGATCGTGTCGCGCATCGAGGCGGTCGATCAGGATGCCGTCCGTCGCGTCGCCCGCCGCCTGCTGAAGGGCGACCTGACCCTGGCTGCCCTGGGCCCGATCGATGCGCTCGAAACCCTCGACCGCATCGCCGCACGGCTCGCGGTCCGGAAGACTAGAGCAAATCGTTCTAGTGCCGCTCGTCGCTGCGTGCGGGGGCCGCGGCGGGAACGGGGTTCGTGCTACGGGCGCCGCTGATCAGTCCCGCCGTCGTTTGCGTGGCCGGGTTGCGCGGCGGCACACCGATCGAGGCGCGTTCGACGACCTTGAGCACTTCGGCGCTGCGACGGATGAGGTTGTAGCGCAGGCCGGTATAGAGGTTCACCGGGAACGGCATCCGGGCGTCGAAGTCGATGATCAGGACCACGCGTGTCTCGTCGGTCTGGTTCTTCACCCAGTGCTCGCGCGTGTCGTCGAACACCAGCGGCTTGCCGACCTCCCAGAAGAAGTGGTGGCCGCCGATCTCGATCCAGCACTTCTCCGGCTCCTTGGGCACGATCAGCGGGTAGTGGAAGCGGACCACACCGGCCGCCGAGCCCCGGTGCGGCTCGATCTCGGCGCGGCCGTGGAGGATACTGAACAGCGCGGTGTGCACGCCGGGGATCTTGTTGATCGCCGCCATGGTGTCGGGCACCGCCGCGGCATTCTCCTTCACCTCGTGACCCATCAGCTTCAGCAGGAAGGTGCGCCACGCCCGGCCGGGCACGTAGAGGTCGCGCGGATGGACCTCGTGCAGCGCCGGAATTTCCTCATGATGGCTGAGCAGATACTGCAGGTCGGCAATGATCTTGTCGTGGCTCTTCTTGAGTTCACCCAAGACGGGGAACGAGCGCATCGCCTCCTCGCCGGCCAGCGGCAGCTTGGGCATGTTGCGCAGGATCATGTCCGACATCTTGAGATTGAAGTTCTCGATCGGCTGCTGCGGCACCCAGATGTGCTTGGTCAGGTAGAAGCGACCCTTGTGCCCTATGCCTTGGGGAGACTCATTTGCCATGATCTGGGTCCTGACAGGGTGAAATCCGGTTCAAGGTTCATACTCCCGATTTGCGCTTCCGAGACGGCACAATTGACGCGGGAGGCGCGACGGACAGTCTCAATTTCCTACGTCAAGCCTCGGAAAACATGTAACAATTCTAAACCTACGTTACTATGGCGCCAAGATGTTCCGTTTTGCCGACGTCCCGTTGTCGTTGTCGGGGATGACCCGGATCGCCGGCCGGCGCGTTTTCCTGCGCGCCCCGGGCATGGACGACTGGGCCGAATGGGCCGAATTACGGGCCCGCAGCCGGGCTTTTCTGACGCCCTGGGAGCCGACCTGGCCCGAGGATTCGCTGGGGCGCGACCATTTCCGCCGCCGGCTGCGCCAGCAGGTCCGCGAATGGCGGGCGGGCGAAGCCTACGGGCTGTTCGTCTTCACCAACGACGGCCGCCGGCTGGTGGGCGGCATCAACCTCAGCAACGTCCGGCGCGGCGTCGCCCAGGCCGCCGCGGTCGGCTACTGGATGGGCCAGCCCTACGCCGGCCAGGGGCTGATGACCGATGCGCTCCGGGCCACCCTGCCGTTCGTGTTCGACGAGCTCCGGTTGCACCGTCTCGAGGCGGCCTGCCTGCCGCACAACGAGCCCTCCAAGGGGGTGCTGGCCAAGGTCGGCTTTCATGAGGAGGGGCTGGCACGCCAGTATCTGCGCATCAACGGCCAGTGGGCCGACCACCTGCTGTTCGCCCTGCTGCGTGCCGACTACGATCAGCTCCTGAGAAAGACCCGCTAGCCGACCAGGAGACTCGCATGCGCAATCTCACTCCGACCACCATCACCCAGGCCTTCGCCGACTACGCGCGCAACGCGCCGTCGGCCCGCACGCGCGATCTGATGGTCTCGCTCGCCACTCACCTCCACAGCTTCGTGCGCGAGAACAAGGTCACGCAGGATGAGTGGATGGCGGCCATCGACGTGCTGACGCGTGCCGCCAAGTTCACCGACGACAAGCGCAACGAGTTCATCCTGCTCTCCGACCTGCTGGGCGTCTCCTCGCTGGTCGACATGGTCAACACGACCGATTCCGGCACGACGTCCTCGCTGCTGGGCCCCTTCCTCATCGAGAACGCGCCGGAGCTGCCGAACGGCGGCGACATGTGGCGCGGACAGGAAGGCGAGCCGCTGGTGGTGAGCGGCAAGGTCGTGGACGAGAAGGGCGCGCCCGCCAAAGGCACCGTGCTGGCGCTCTGGCAGAACTCCGGCAATGGACTCTATGCCCAGCAGGATCCCAACCAGGCGCCGACCAACTATCATGCGCGCCTCAAGGTGGCCGACGACGGCAGCTTCGCCTTCTCGACCGTTCGGCCGGTCTCCTACCAGGTGCCCTACGACGGCCCGGCCGGCGACATGCTGCGCGCGCTCGGCCGGGACGCGTGGCGGCCGGCCCATCTGCACATGATGGTCCATGCGCCGGGCCACGAGCCGCTGATCACCATGTTCTTCCCCGACGACGACAAATACCTCGACAGCGACGCGGTGTTCGGCGTGCGGGTGCCGCTCGTGCTGCCGTTCGCGAAGGTGACGGACCGCGCCAAGCTGCCGGCCAACCTCGCGGCGCGCGAGACACTGCCGCTGCCGGTGTGGGCAACCAGGCTCGATCTCAGCCTTCCCGCGGGCTGACGCGCCCCGGTTGATGCAGCTCGTCGGCGTCCGCGGCGTCTCCAAGGTCTTTGCCAACGGCGTGAAAGCGCTGGACGGCGCGTCGCTCGATATCGAGGCCGGCGAATTCTTGAGCGTGCTGGGCCCGTCGGGCTGCGGCAAGTCCACCTTGCTCCGCCTCATCGCCGGCCTCACGCCGCCCAGCGCCGGCACGATTAAGTGGCCGGAGAGCGAACGGACGGGGGGCAAGCCCGATCTCGGCTTCGTCTTCCAGGAACCGACCTTGATGCCGTGGGCGACCGCGCTCGCCAACGTCGAGCTGCCGCTAAGACTTCGCGGCGTGGCGCGCGGCGAGCGCGAGGCGCGGGCGGCCGAGGCGCTCGGCCACGTCGGGCTCGCCGGCTTCGAGCGCAGCTGGCCGCGCGAACTCTCGGGCGGCATGAAGATGCGCGTGTCGATCGCGCGCGCGCTGGTCACCGGGCCCAAGCTCCTGCTGATGGACGAGCCCTTTGCCGCCCTCGACGAGATCACCCGCCGCCGTCTCAACACCGACCTGCTGGAACTGTGGCAACGCACGCGTTTCACCGCGGTGTTCGTGACGCACTCGGTGTTCGAATCGGTGTTCCTGTCGCAGCGCATTGCCGTGATGAATGCCCGGCCGGGCCGCGTGCTGTCGGAACTCGCCATTCCGGCGCCCTATCCGCGCACCGAGGCCTTCGGCACCTCGGCCGAGTACGCAGCGCTCTGCCGGCTCGCCTCGGCGCACCTTTCCGAAGCGATGATGGCAGCATGAGTGCGCGCTTCATTGCACCCGTCATCATGGGCCTCATCATACTGGTCCTGTGGGAGGCCGTCGTGCGGCTGGCGGAGATTCCGCCTTACGTGCTGCCGGGACCGCTGGTGGTCGCGCGGACCCTGATTGCCGACTGGGCCACGCTCGCACCCGCGCTATGGGTGACGCTCACCATCACCCTGGAGGCGCTCGCCGCCGCCGTCGTCGTCGGTGTGCTGCTGGCGGTGCTGTTCTCGCTGTCACGCTGGGTCGAGCTGTCGCTCTTTCCCTACGCCATCATCCTGCAGGTGACGCCGATCGTGGCGATCGCGCCCCTGATCATCGCCTGGGCCAACGACGTCGACCTGTCGCTGCTGATCTGCGCCTGGCTGGTGGCGTTCTTTCCGATCCTGTCCAACACCATCCTCGGCCTGCGCTCGGTCGACCACAATCTGCTGGCGCTGTTCGAACTCTACGGCGCCGGCCGCTGGCGGACGCTGATCCATCTCAGGCTGCCGGCCGCGCTGCCGTACTTCCTGGGCGGGCTGCGTATTTCCGGCGGGCTGGCGCTGATCGGCGCCGTGGTGGCGGAGTTCGTGGCCGGCACCGGCGGCAATGCCTCGGGCCTCGCCTGGCGCATCCTCGAAGCGGGCTACCAGCTCAGGATCCCGCGCATGTTCGCGGCCCTGGTGCTGATCTCGGCGGCCGGCATCGCGATCTACCTGCTGCTGTCACTGCTGTCATACCTGCTGCTGCGCCGCTGGCACGAGAGCGCGGTCGGCCCGGAGGGCTAACGCAGGGCAGCATTGTGTCAAGAGAGTTGCAAGTTCAGCAGAGTTATGACTATGTTTTCTCTAAGCTGGCGCTTGGACTGCGCCGGCCTTTTCCATTTCCGGCACGACCTGCCCGCGGCCGCCCGCGGGTTCGCCTCATGGCCTGGTGCAGCCGCCGCGGGTCCTGACCCGTGGACAGTCCCAAGAACGACCCCGTCTCAACGACACGCCAAATAACGACGTGCGAACAGACACTTAACGACGCCTGGGGCACAGGGCGCGCCGGGGCTCGTGCAAACGAAGAAGCCGAGAGTCGCATGAAAGCCCATGGAACAAGGCTTATCCTGGAGTCTGGCCCAACTCGGGGCACAACATTTGACCCATTCAGGTGGGCCCGGGGAGCGGGCGAAAAGCCCGCCGTCATTGGCTCTCCGGCGTGCGGGGAGCCGATTTAGACGCCGGCAACTTGTGCCGGAACCGCACACGGGCGTCGCTCATCGCCGGGCCGCGCGCGCCAGGAAGAACGAGCAGACGGCGACGCCGCCGGCCAGCAGCAGGTAGCCCACCTCGTAGGCGTCGGTGAGGGCGAGCACGGTGCGGAAGAGCAGCGGCGACAGCAGCGCGCCGCTGAAGACGAAGAGCTGCGTGGCGCCGGTGAACTCGGCGGCGCGACCGGGCGGGGCGCGCGCCGCGCTTTCGGCGATGAAGACGCCGTTCCAGCCGACCGCGGTGCCGCCCAGCACGATGCAGACGAGGTAGACCGCGGTGGTCGGCCAGGCCGGCGTCGAGAAGGCCATGGCCGTGGCGGCAAGCGTGACGATGGCGCCGATGCCGGCCAGCACCGCCGAGGGGCGGCGCAGCATGTCGGCCAGCGCGCCCCAGAAGACGCGGCCGAAGGCGCCGGTGACGGTCGCGGCCGACAGGAGCGCTCCGGCCAGCACGTAGGACATCTTCAGGCCGTCGACGGCGTAGACGACGGTGAAGTTCACGACGATCGCCTGGGTCGCCGAGAACAGCAGGCCGATGAAGCACATCGGCCGCAGGATCGGGTCGCGCCATGCCAGCCGCAGCGGCTCGAAGATCTCCGCGGCGGAGGGCAGCCGGCCGCCGGCGCCGCTGCTGCGCTCGTCGTCGTAGAGCCGCCGCAGCGGCTGCACGGCGACGGCGGTCGCGAGCGAGACCACGCCCACCGCGGCGGCGGCCCAGCGCCAGCCGAAGTCGAGTGCCAGGGTGGGCAGGACGGCGCCGCAGATCGCGAAGCCCACCGGCACGCCGCTCTGCTTCAGCGAGAAGGTGACGTTGGCGAGGCGCGGCGGCGAGACGCGCGCCAGAATGTGCGAACTCGCGATGGTGAGCGGGCCCGAGCCGAGGCCGACGATCAGGGCGGAAAGGGCGGCCAGCGCCACGCCGCCCAGGGCGAAGATGAACGAGCCGAGGGCCGCCACGGCAAGGCCCGCCTGGATGAAGCGGATCGGTCCGAAGCGCCGGTTGATGGCGCCGCCGCCCAGGGTCGAGATCATGGCGGCGAGATAGACGAGGGAGACGTAGTAGGCGACGTCGGCGGCCTCGACGCCGAGTTCAGGTGCCGCGGCGGGCGCCAGCACCGAGGCCTGGTTGAAGCCCATCGTCGCCACGACCTGCACCAGCGTGAGCGACACGAGCGCGATCAGGTAGCGGCGAAGATCGGTCGGCGCGGCGGACATGGCCGCGCGACTATAGCGGGCTACCTTAGGCCGGCGAGAAAACTCTCGACGAGAGGGCCCCACAGCGAAACGCCGCTGTTCGCACCGGCGAGGCCGTGGCCGTCGCGGCCGAACGGTCCGAGCGCCTTGTAGGTGGCGTTGCCGCCGGCCCTGTCGTAGGCCTCGGCCATCCGTCGGGCGAGGGCGGGTTCGAAGAAGCTGTCGTTTTCGGCGTAGATCCAGAGCATCGGCAGCCGCGCCGTCGTGCCGTACTTCGCCGCCGCTTCCACGAGCGCTCCCGGCGTGCAGTTGCCGATGCCGCCCTGCGGCAGTTTCTGGTGACCGCCACGGCCGCCGGCGAAGTTCACCAGGCCAGCGACGCCCGGCGGGTTGCGGCTGGAGAGGGCGATCGTCGCCCAGCCGCCGGCGGATTGACCGACGACGACGGTGCGGTCAGCCGCCACATAGGGCTGCGAGCGCATGAAGTCGATCGTGGCCTGGATGTCGGCCGCGCTGCGCAGCCCGGCGCCATAGTAGTCGGGTGTATCGCAGCGGCCGTAGGCTTCGGCCAAGGCGCCGCCACTCTCGCCATAGCCGCGCCTGAGCGGCAGGGCGACGACATAGCCGCGCGCAAGCAACCACGACGACAATGCCGTGTAGCGCGGCGGTTCCATCCTGGCGCGCTGCGAGCCATCGGCGGGCGAGCCGTGATTGATGACGACCAGCGGATGCCGCGCCTCGCCCGGAGGTCGTATCACCCTGGTGACGAGGTTCGAGCCGCCTGGGCCGGGTACGCGCACGACCTGCTCGCGGTCCTGCGCGGCGGCCGGCCAAATGATCGCAAAGACAAGCAGCAGGGCGGCGAGGAGGCTCCGATGCATGGATCGCGTCCTAGCGGCCGCTGCGCCGCCCCGGTCGTCCGCCCGCGCCCGAGCCGGTGCGCACGCCGCGGAAGACGCGGGAGTGCTGCATCTTGCCCAGGTGGACGCCGACGTTGGCACCGGCGGCCTGGCCCGGCAGCTCGAGCTCGTTTATCTCGAGACGGCGGATCTCGTCGCGGACGCGGGCGGCTTCCTCGAACTCGAGGTTGGCCGCGGCGTCACGCATGCGCTTCTCGAGCTCGGCGATGTGGCTACGCAGATTGTGGCCTACCAGGTGCACGTCGCCCGAGACGCCGGTGTCGACGGTGTAGTGGTCGCGCTCGGCGGTCGACTGCAGGATCTCGGAAATGTTCTTCTTGATCGAGGCCGGGGTGATGCCGTGCGCCTCGTTGTAGGCGGTCTGCTTGGCGCGCCGGCGGTCGGTCTCGGCCACCGCGTACTTGATCGAGTCGGTCATCTTGTCGGCATAGAGGATGACCCGGCCCTCGACGTTGCGCGCGGCGCGGCCGATCGTCTGCACCAGCGAGGTCGGCGAGCGCAGGAAACCCTCCTTGTCGGCATCGAGGATGGCCACCAGCGCGCATTCCGGGATGTCGAGGCCCTCGCGCAGCAGATTGATGCCGACCAGCACGTCGAAGGCGCCGAGGCGAAGGTCGCGGATGATCTCGATGCGCTCCAGCGTGTCGATGTCGGAGTGCAGGTAGCGGCAGCGGATGCCGGCCTCGTGCAGGTATTCCACGAGGTCCTCGGCCATGCGCTTGGTCAGCACCGTGACCAGGACGCGCTGGGCCTTCTTCGCGCAGTCCTTGCATTCGGCGATCAGGTCGTCGACCTGCTTCTCGACCGGCCGGATGATGACCGTGGGATCGATCAGGCCGGTCGGCCGGATGATCTGCTCGATGAAGGCGCCCTGCGTGCGCTCCATCTCCCACGGACCCGGGGTGGCGCTGACGAACATGGTCTGCGGCCGCAGCGCCTGCCATTCCTCGAATTTGAGCGGCCGGTTGTCGATCGCCGACGGCAGGCGGAAGCCGAACTCGGCGAGCACGCTCTTGCGGTTGAAGTCGCCGCGGAACATGCCGCCGATCTGCGGCACCGTGACGTGGCTCTCGTCGACCACCAGCAGCGAATTCTCAGGGAAGTATTCGAACAGGGTTGGCGGCGGCTCGCCCGGCTTGCGGCCGGTGAGATAGCGCGAATAGTTCTCGATGCCGGCGCAGGCGCCGGTCGTTTCCATCATCTCGATGTCGAAGATCGTGCGCTGCTCCAGGCGCTGCGCCTCGAGCAGCCGTCCGGCGCGATTGAATTCGTCGAGCCGCTGCTTGAGGTCGGTTTTGATCTGCTGGATGGCGTGCTGCATCGTCGGACGCGGCGTCACATAGTGGCTGTTGGCGTAGACCACGATGTCGGAAAGAGTCGCCGTCTTCTCGCCGGTCAGCGGGTCGAACTCGACGATCGAGTCGATCTCGTCACCGAACAGTTCGATGCGCCACGCCTTGTCCTCGTAGTGGGCGGGAAAGAGATCGACCGTGTCGCCGCGCACGCGGAAGGTGCCGCGCTGGAAGGCATTGTCGTTCCTCTTGTACTGCTGCTCGACGAAGCGGCGGAGCAAGGTGGAGCGGTCGACCTTCTCGCCCTTCGACAGGCGGAAGGTCATCGATTGGTAGTTCTCCAGCGGGCCGATGCCGTAGATGCAGGAGACCGACGCCACGATGATGACGTCGTCGCGTTCCATCAGCGCCCGCGTCGCGGAGTGGCGCATGCGGTCGATCTGTTCGTTGATCGACGAATCCTTCTCGATGTAGGTGTCGGTGCGCGCGACATAGGCTTCGGGCTGGTAGTAGTCGTAGTACGAGACGAAATACTCGACGGCGTTTTCCGGGAAGAAGCCCTTCATCTCGCTCCAGAGCTGCGCCGCGAGGGTCTTGTTGGGGGCGAGCACGAGCGCCGGCCGGCCTGACGTGGCGATCACGTTGGCCATGGTGAAGGTCTTGCCCGAACCGGTGACGCCCAGCAGCACCTGGTCGCGCTCGCCGGCCCCCACGCCTTCCAGCAGCTGGCGGATCGCCTCTGGCTGGTCGCCGGCGGGCGTGTAGTCGGACACCAGCTTGAAGGGCTTGCCGCCGACTGATTCGGGGCGCCGCTGGATGTACGGCATCGGGAGCGGCACGGTCGCGACTGCGAGATTCTTTGGGGGCATGGCCTGCATTATATGATGCGCGACCGGCAGTCCGGCAATGCTAGCGTCGCCGGCCGTCATGCCCGACCTGTTGGCCGTTTCCTTCCTGATTTCCGCTGCCGTTGCCTGCATTGCGGGCATGGTGCGCGGCTTCGCCGGGTTCGGCGCGGCGATGCTGATGACGCCGGTGTTTTCGGCCCTCTACGGCCCGGCGGCCGGCGTGGCGCTCTGCCTGATGCTCGAGATCGCGGTCGCCCTGCCGCTGCTGCCGGCGGTGGTGCGCCTGGTCGATTGGCCGCGGATCGCGCTGCTCATGGTCGCCGCCGTCGTCTGCGTGCCCGCCGGCAATTTCATGCTGACGCTGGCTGATCCAGAGCCCATGCGCTGGGTGATCTCGGCCATCGTGCTGACGGCAGTCGCCTTGCTGGTGAGTGGCTGGCGGTTCCGCGGCCGGCCGCGCGCGGTCACGACCCTTGCTGCCGGCGCCGCCAGCGGCTTCCTCAATGGCCTGTCGGGCATGGCCGGCCCGCCGATCGCCTTCTACTATCTCGCCGGCCCCGATACGGCGGCGCACGTTCGCGCCAATCTCACGACCTATTTCGTGTTCGTCGATCTGGCGGCGATCGCCATATTCGCCTCGCGCGGCCTGGTCGGATGGGACACGGGTGTCCAGGGCCTCGTCCTGGCGCCGGCGGTCATGCTGGGCGGCGTCGTGGGCGAACGGCTGTTCCCACTGGCCAGCGAGCGGTTCTACCGACGCCTGGCGCTCGGCCTTCTGGTCGGCGTGGCGATCGGCTCTTTGATGTTGTAAGCGGGCGGACATGAGCATTTGGGACATGATCACGGACAAGGCGGCACGGCTGGGGATCGGCGGGCCGATCGGCGCACTGCTCGGCCTGGCGACGCCGGAGCCGGGCGAGGGCCAGCATTCCGGCCTGCGCCAGATCGGCTTCACCATCGGCGTCATCGCGCTCGGCGCCAAGATGGCGCGGGTCGACGGCGAGGTGTCCGATGCCGAGGTTGCTGCGTTCCGCGCGTTCTTCCAGGTACCGCCCGGCGAGGAGCGCAACGTCGAGCGCTTCTTCGATCTCGCCAAGCGCGATGCTGCCGGCTTCGAGACCTACGCGCGCCAGGTGGCCGATCTGTTCCCGGATGCGCCGGAAATTCTCGAAGGCGTGATCGAGGGCCTGTTCGACATCGCCCAGGCCGACGGCACGATCGACGCGGCGGAAGCCGACTACCTCGCCAAGGTGGCGCGCATCTTCGGGCTCGAAACCAGCCGCTTCGAGCGCGCCAAGGCGGCGGCGCTCGGCGTCGTCGAGTGCGAGGCCTGCACGATCCTCGGCATCGATCCGCTGGCGACCGACGAGCAGATCCGCGAGGCCTGGCTGAGGTTGGTCCGCGCCAACCATCCCGATCGGCTGATCGCCCAAGGGCTGCCCGAGGAGGCGATCGCCATGGCCAGCCGCAAGCTCGCCCTGATCAACGACGCCTACGATCGCCTGCGGCGCGAGCGCGGCCTGGTGGCCGCCTGACCGTGTCAGCCAGGCCGTGACCGTCACCGACCTGCTGTCGCCGAATCAGGCGCCGCGGCCCGAGGGCGCGATCGTCGATTTGCTGGTGCTGCATTACACCGAGCTGCCACTGCAGGAGTCGCTCGATATCCTCCGCGATGGTGCGCGCGAGCATCGCGTGAGTTCACACTATGTCTTGGCGGAGGACGGCACAGCCTATCGCCTGGTGCCCGAAGACCGCGTCGCCTGGCATGCCGGTCGCTCGCACTGGCGCGGCCGCGAGGCGCTGAACGCCACATCGATCGGCATCGAGATCGTGAATCTGCACGGTGATCGCCACGATTATCCGACGCGCCAGATCGCGGCGTTGATCGAACTCTGCAAGGGCATCTTGGCGCGCCATCCAGCAATCGAGCCTCGCAATGTCGTGGGCCATTCCGACGTCGCGCCCAAGCGCAAGATCGATCCAGGCCTCCGCTTTCCGTGGGCGGCCCTGGCCGCGGCCGGTGTCGGGCTCTGGCCGAAAGCCGGTGGGCGGCCGCTCGACGGCGACTTCCACAAGGCCCTCCAGCGCTTCGGCTATGCACCGCCGATCGCAGTGCCGCCCAAGGACATCGTGAAAGCCTTTCAGCGGCACTTCCGGCCGGCCCAGGTCGACGGCATGCCCGACCCTGAGACGCGGACTCGCCTGGCCGACCTCCTTGACCAGGTCGGAGGAGCCGCCTAGCTAGGGCCGTGGGTCAGACGGCTGGATGGCTGCGCCGTCGCGGGCAACTGCGGCGGTGAGGAAAGTCCGGGCTCCACGGAGACACGGTGCCGGATAACGTCCGGCGGGGGCGACCCCAGGGAAAGTGCCACAGAAAACAGACCGCCGGGTTGGCCCGCTTTCGAGCGGTAAACCAGCCAGGCAAGGGTGAAACGGTGGGGTAAGAGCCCACCGCGCGACCGGCAACGGAAGCGGCACGGCAAACCCCACCGGGAGCAAGACCAAATAGGGGCGACACGCCGGGCAACCGGCAGCGGTGTTTCCGCGCCGTCGCCCGGGTCGGTCGCGCGAGGCGTTCGGCAACGGACGTCCCAGAGGAATGGCCATCCATCGTCCCCGGCTTGCCGTGGACGAGGACAGAACCCGGCTTACAGGCCGTCTGACCCGCTTTTGTTGCTCGAATCGGGCAAATTCTCAACCTATTGTGGTTTTCAGCCATGAGTGCACAATAGATATTGTGGCTAAGGTCTTCAGATTCCTCACCGAATCCCACTTTCGACATTGCTTCCCTGAATATCCCATGGTATCCCATAATATCCCGTAAGCAGGGAACCGCAGGGGCGTGGGGCACCTGTCGTGGATTTAGGGGGACAGGGTCGTGGCCTTTCGGTCCGAAATCCTGATCAAGCTCGACAAAAAAGGCCGGGTCTTGTTGCCCGCAGCCTTCCGCGACGAGCTGCCGGCCGACGACCGCGGGGCTTTCGTCCTCTACCACTCACCCAACGTGCCGGGCGTCGTGAACGGAAACTCGCGCCTGGGCTTCGACGCCATGCTCGACCGTCTTCGCGTCGAGGCGCTCGGTCCCAAAGGCTCGCTGAAGGTGGCGCTCGACGACGAGGCTTTCGATCCCGCCGGTTATCTCTCGGCCAGCGCCCGCACCATTGCGATGGAACCGGACGGCCGCTTCTCCCTGCCGGCTGAATTCTCCCAGGCGCTCGAAGTCGACGAGGGCGTCATGCTGGTCGGCAAGGGCGACAAGTTTCAGATGTGGAATCCCAAGCGCTGGCAGGCCCGTCGCGACGGTGATCGCGACAAGATGGCGGCCTTCGTGCGCGGCCTCTCGGACAGGGGCGAGGCATGAGCGGCACTGGTGGGCATGTCCCCGTCCTTGCACGCGAGGTGATCGACGCGCTGCGGCCGCGCGACGGCGGTCGCTACGTAGATGGTACCTTCGGCGGAGGCGGGTACACCGCGGCAATGTTGGACCGCGCCGACTGCCGGGTGATCGCCATCGACCGCGACCCCGATGCGATCGCCGCCGGCCAGGCATTAGCCGGACGCTATGCGCCGCGGTTGCGCCTGATCGAAGGCCGCTTCGGCGACATGGCCGAACTGCTATCCGCCGAAGGGGTCAAGGATGTCGACGGCGTGGCGCTCGATCTCGGCGTCTCTTCGATGCAGTTCGACCGCGCCGAGCGTGGCTTCTCCTTCCGCGGCGATGGCCCGCTCGACATGCGCATGGAAAAGCGCGGGCCTTCCGCGGCCGATCTCGTGAACGAGGCGGATGAGGCGGAGCTCGCCGATATCTTCTGGCGATACGGCGAGGAGCGGCGCAGCCGCCGAGTCGCACGCGCCATCGTCGAGGCTCGCAAGGCCAAGAAAATCGAGACGACCGGCGAACTGGCGGAGATCGTGCGTCGCGCCGTCGGTCCTTCGGCTAAGGACGAGAGCGACCCCGCGACTCGGGCCTTCCAGGCACTTCGCATCGCGGTCAACGACGAGTTGGGCGAACTGGAACGTGGCCTCGCCGCGGCCGAGTCCGTGCTGGCGCCAGGTGGCCGCCTGGCCGTGGTGTCATTCCATTCTCTGGAGGACCGCGCGGTCAAGGAATACGTGCGCGCCCGTGCCGGCCGCACACCCGGCCCGTCACGTCACGCGCCGCCGCGCGCCGCCGAACACGAAGTCACGCTGCGCGACCTCACGCGCAAGCCCGTGCTGCCGACCGAGTCCGAAGTGGCCGCCAACCCGCGCGCTCGTTCGGCCCGCCTGCGTGTCGCCGAAAGGCTCGGCGGCTCCGGAGGCCGCACATGATCCATCGTGGGCTCGTCTTCTGGTCGGTCGCCGCCGTGGCCACGGCGGTGGGCCTGTTCACCGTGAAGTACAAGGTGCAGGACCTCGAAGAGAAGATCGACCGGACCAACCACAAGATCGTGGAGAGCCAGCAGGCCACGCACATGCTGCGGGTCGAATGGGCTCACCTCAACGAGGCCGAGCGCATCGAGAAGCTCGCCCAGAAACATCTGAAGCTCGAGCCGGCATCGATCAAGCAGGTCATCCGGCTCGACTCGCTCAGACCCGAATCTGTCCCCCCGCGGCGCGATCCACCACTCCCTTCCCCCCCACGTACGGGCAACGACGTCCCCTCGTCGAATTTGCCCGGTGGTGGCCGCGTCGCAGCGGAGGCCGGCAGCCCCTCGCCGGCCTCCGCACCCCTTTCAGCGCGTTCCACCGGACCCACGACGCCCCCTCGACCGGCCGCAATCCAAGAGCCGGCAACATCGGGTCCGGTTGGCGACAACCAGAGCGTCGCAGCCTCGATCGATGAAATCCTCTCGCGAAATGACGGAGGGCGTCGGTGAGGCTGTGGCGTAAATCTGGCTCGCCCGAACCGGCCGCCGCGCCTCGCGCGGCGGCCGGCGCGCGTTACGGATCGCCGCAGGACCGCCTCAAGGGCGATGCCCAAGAGACGGCCCGCCAGCGTCTCGTCATCGCCTCGGCGCTCTTCGTGATGGCCTTCGTCGCTGTCGGCCTGCGGATGGGCTACGTCTCGCTGCTGCGCGACGGCGCCGAGCCGACACAGCGAGTCGCGGCCCGCGGTGGCTCGATCCAGTCGGAACGTGCCGACATCGTTGATCGCAACGGCGCCGTGCTCGCGACGTCGGTGCCGGTGATGTCGGCCTTCGTCAATCCGCGGCTGCTGCTCGAGCCCCAGGACGCTGCGCGCAAGATCGTCGCCGCCCTGCCGGAGTTGAAGTACGACGACGTCAGGGAAAAACTCGAAGGCGACAAGACCTTCGTCTGGATCAAGCGTGGCCTCAGCCCGCGCGAGCACAACCTCGTCAATCGTCTCGGCATTCCCGGCCTCGAGTTTCAGGCCGAGGAGCGGCGCATCTACCCGCAGGGTTCAGCCGCGGCGCATGTCATGGGCTATGCCAGCGTCGACAATACCGGCCTTGCCGGGGTCGAGCGCTACTTCGACCAGCAGCTTCAGAGTGGCGAAACGGTGCAGCTTTCGATCGATTTGCGCCTGCAGCGCATGATCGAGCGCGAGATTGCTTGGGCGACCCAGAAATTCTCGGCGATCGGCGCCACCGCCATCGTCATGGATTCGACCAACGGCGAGATTCTCGCCATGGCGTCGTTGCCGACCTACGACCCCAACAGTGCCAAGACCATCACGAATGAGGCGCTGTTCAACCGTGCGACGCTGGGCGTCTACGAACAGGGTTCGACCTTCAAGATCTTCAACACGGCGATGGCGCTCGACACCGGCCGGGTGACGATGACCAGCGTCTTCGACGCGACGTCGCCCATCAAGATCGACCGCTTCACGATCAACGACGACCATGCCCAGCGCCGCCCGCTGTCGGTGCCGGAGATCTTCAAATACTCGTCCAACATCGCCTCGGCCAAGATGGCGGTGGAAATGGGTCCTGAAACCCAGCGCGCGTTCTTCGACAAAATCGGCTTCCTGAAGCCGCTGTCGACCCAGCTTCCCGAGGTCGCAGGTCCGCTCTATCCGCGGCACTGGATGAAGATCAACACCATGACCATCGCCTTCGGGCATGGCATTTCGGTGACGCCGCTGCACCTGGCGACGGGATCGGCGGCGGTGATCAACGGCGGCATCCTCTTTCAGCCCAGTCTCGTGAAGCGGAACGCCGCCAGCGACCCGGGCCGGCGCGTGATCCAGGCCAAGACGTCGATGAACCTGCGCCAGCTCCTCCGGCTGAACGTCTTGGAGGGCACCGGCAGGAACTCGAACGTCGTGGGATACGAAGTCGGCGGCAAGACCGGTACCGCGGAAAAGCCATCCCGCGGCGGCTACCGGCAAAAAGCCCTAATCAGCTCGTTCGTTGGCATGTTTCCCATGAACGATCCGAAATTCGTCATTCTCGTCTCGCTCGATGAGCCCAAGGGCCTCCCGGAAACCGGCGGTTACGCTACGGCCGGCTGGGTGGCCGCGCCGTCGGTCAAGCACATCATCGAGGGTATCGTGTCGCTCTATGGCATCCTGCCCGGCGACCTCAAGGAGGGTTTGCCGCCGCTCGAGATCGCCTCGACTCCGGTTCCTGCGCCGGTGGTGCCACCGAAGTTCGTTCCGGCGAACGCACGTCATCGCGCATCGGCGCAACGCAAGGCCCTGCCGCTGCGGCCGGGCGCGGCGCAGACCGCTGCGGCGCCCGCTGCGGGAGTGCGTCGCGTTGCGGCTGAGTGAACTCATGCGCCTCAGCGCACATGAAACCGCGACCTCTCCCGCGCTGCCGCGCGATCCCGTTCTCGCCGGCCTGACCCTCGATTCACGAGAGGTCCGGCCAGGCTATCTTTTCGCGGCTCTGCCGGGCGCGCACCACGACGGCGCCGCCTTCGTCGCCGATGCAGTAGGCCGCGGCGCCGCGGCGATCCTCGCTGCCCTCGACGCGCCGCTGCCGGCGCTCGATCCCGCCATCGTCGTCGTACGCGATGCAAATCCGCGCCACCGCGTGGCGTTGATGGCGGCGGCCTTCGCTGGTCTCCAGCCCACGACTATCGCCGCAGTCACCGGCACCAACGGAAAGTCCTCGACCGTCCATTTCGTGCGCGAGATCTGGGCGACGCTTGGTTTCAGGGCGGCGAGCGTCGGCACGCTCGGCATCGTCTCGCCGGGACTGACGCGCGAGGCCGGCCTTACGACGCCCGATCCGGTACAACTCCATGAAGATCTTGCGACGCTGGCCCGCGAAGGCGTAGCGCATCTGGCGATCGAGGCGTCGAGCCACGGTCTCGACCAGCATCGCCTCGACGGCGTTCGCCTCTCGGCCGCGGCCTTCACCAACCTCACTCACGAACACCTCGACTACCATTCGTCGATGGAGTCCTACTTCGCTGCCAAGGCACGGCTGTTCGATCGCCTGCTGCCGGCCGGCGGCACGGCGGTCGTCAATGCCGACAGCGACCGTGCCGAAGCGCTGGCCGTGATCTGCCGGCGACGCGGCCTTCGTTTCTGGACCTATGGCGCCAGAGGGCGCGAGATCCGCTTGCTCGGCGACGATCCGACCTCGACCGGCCAGCATCTCGCGATCGAGGTGCTGGGCACCCGTCACGAGGTCGACTTGCCGCTGGTCGGTGGCTTTCAGGCGTCCAATGCGCTTGCCGCCCTTGCTCTCGTGGTGGCGACGGGAGGTGACCCAGCGCTCGCCGTGGCGGCGCTTGCGACCCTGACCGGCGCACCCGGCCGGCTGCAGCTCGTCGCGCGCCATCGCTCCGGCGCACCGATCTATGTCGACTATGCCCACAAGCCCGAGGCACTGGAGACGGTACTGCGCACGCTGCGCCCCTTCGCCCGCGGCAAGCTGGTCGTGGTATTCGGCTGTGGCGGCGATCGCGACCGCGCCAAGCGGCCGGTCATGGGCGAGATCGCGACCCGGCTCGCCGACCTCACGATCGTCACCGATGACAATCCGCGCAGCGAGGCACCCGAGGCGATCCGCGCCGAGATCCTGCGCGGCATCGCGGCCGACCGCAGGAACTGGACCGAGTCCGCCGATGGTCGGCATGCCGCCATCGCAGCTGGCATGGCAGCTCTCAGCGGCGCCGACGATCTGCTGCTGATCGCCGGCAAGGGCCACGAGACGGGACAGACCATCAAGGGTGTCACGCATCACTTCGACGATGCCGAGGTGGCGCGCGAGCTTGCGGGAGTGCCCGTATGACGGCGCTCTGGACATCGGACGAAGTGAACAAGGCGCTGTCGCCGATCGCCGTCACGGCGCCCTTCGCGGCCGAGGGGGTGACGTTCGACAGCCGCGCCGTCGGCAAGGGGGACCTCTTCTTTGCGCTGAGCGGCGAGACCACCGACGGTCATGGCTTCGTAGCCGACGCCCTCGCGCGTGGCGCGGCGGCGGCCATCGTTTCGCGCGATGTCGCGGGTGCGCGCGGCACGTTGATCCGCGTTCCCGACACCATGAAGGCACTGGTCGATCTCGGCCGCGCCGGGCGCCGCCGCAGCAAGGCGCGCATCGCCAGCATCACCGGATCGGTCGGCAAGACCAGCACCAAGGACGCGCTGCGCGAGATGCTGTCGGCGCAGGCGTCGACTTCGGCCAGCGTGGCGAGCTACAACAATCACGTCGGCGTTCCGATCAGCCTCGCCCGTCTGCCGCGCGAGGCACGCTACGGCGTGTTCGAGATCGGCATGAACCATCCCGGCGAGATCGAGCCGCTCGCTCGCCAGGTCGAGGCGCATGTCGGGGTGATCACCAACGTGGGTGCGGTCCATATCGGACATATGGGGAGCGAGGAGGCGATTGCCGACGAAAAAGGCTGCCTGTTCGCCGGCATGGCCGAAGGTGCAGTCGCCGTGCTCAATCGCGACAATCGCCACTACGAGCGCCTCGCGGGCCACGCCCGCCGTTTCGGTGTTTCCCGCGTCGTCGGCTTCGGCCGCAGCGAGGTGGCCGAAGCGCGGCTTCTCGCCTGCGACCTGCAGGATTCGGGCAGCGATGTCGTGGCCTTGATCGATGGCCGGCGGATCGAGTATCGGCTGGGAGCGGCGGGTGAGCACTGGGCATTGAACAGCGTGGCGGCGCTCGCGGTCGTCGGCGCGCTTGGCGCCGATGTCGTGAAAGCGTCAGTGACGCTGGCCGGTGTCAAGGCGTCGCCCGGTCGTGGCGCGCGCCGGATGCTGAAGTTCGGGGCTGGTGCGATCGAGCTGCTCGACGAGAGTTACAACGCCAACCCGGTGTCGGTCCGGGCGATGCTCGCCGTACTGGCGCGCACCGAACCCAAGGCTGGCGGTCGCCGGATGTTGGTGTTGGGCGACATGCGCGAGCTGGGCGAGGGCGCCGACGCCTATCACGCGAGCCTGGCCGGGGCTGTGACGGCGAGCGGCGCGGCGCAGGTGTTCCTGTGTGGGCCGCACATGCAGGCCCTGTGGCACCAGCTCGCGCCGACACAACGCGGCGTGCACCGGCCGGACTCGGCGTCGCTCGCGGGCGAGGTTGCGGCGGCGCTGCGTGCCGGCGATGTGGTGGCGGTGAAAGGCTCTTTGGGCTCGAAAATGAAGATCGTCGTAGACGCCATCGTGGCGGCAAGCGACGGCGAGGCGGGACACTAGGGATGTTCTACAATCTTCTCTATCCACTGGCGGACGTCTTCAGCCCGTTCAACCTGTTCCGCTACCTGACGTTCCGCTCGATTGGCGCGTTCCTGACGGCGTTGGTGCTGAGCTTCCTGATCGGCGGCGTCCTGATCCGCTGGCTGCGCAGCAAGCAGCAGCAAGGCCAGCCGATCCGGGACGACGGGCCCGCCAGCCATCTCATGACCAAGAAGGGCACGCCCACCATGGGCGGCCTCCTGATCCTGATCACGCTCGCTATCGCGACGCTGCTGTGGGCTGATCTCTCCAATCGTTACGTCTGGATTGTGCTCGCTGTTACCCTGGCGTTCGGCGCGATTGGCTTGTGGGACGACTTCCTCAAAGTTACCAAGCGCAACTCCCGAGGCGTTCCGGGCAAGGTGAAGCTCGTTCTGTCGATCGTGGTCGCGGCGGTCGCGGCCTACCTGATTGCGCAGCTGTCGCCGCCGCCGCTCCGTTACATGCTGGCGTTTCCGTTCCTCAAGGATGTTCTGCTGCCTCTTGGCATCGTGGGTTTCGTGGCTTTCGGCGGCCTGGTGATGGTGGGGGCTTCTAATGCCGTCAACCTGACCGATGGTCTCGACGGCCTGGCGATCGGTCCGGTGATCATGGCGTCGGCCGTGTTCGGCCTGATCACCTATGTGGTCGGCAACATCATCCTCACCAACTACCTCTACCTTCATCATGTCCCGCGGTCCGGCGAGCTCGCCGTGCTGCTGGCGGCGCTCGTCGGCGCCGGGCTGGGGTTCCTTTGGTTCAATGCGCCGCCCGCGATGGTGTTCATGGGCGACACCGGCTCGCTTGCAATCGGCGGCGCACTCGGTGCGGTGGCCGTGGTCACCAAGCACGAGATCGTGCTGGCGATCGTCGGTGGGCTGTTCGTCCTCGAGACCGTCTCGGTGATCGTGCAGGTGCTGTCCTACAAGTGGACGGGACGCCGCGTCTTTCGCATGGCGCCGCTGCATCATCACTTCGAGCAGAAGGGCTGGGCTGAGCCCACCATCGTTTTTCGCTTCTGGATCATCGCCGCCATTCTGGCGATGGCCGGCCTTGCCACCCTGAAGCTGAGGTGACGGGATGATCGATCTCGCCGCGCTCAAGGGATCGTCCTTCGTCGTGCTGGGGCTCGCGCGCTCCGGTCTGGCGACGGCGCGCGCCCTCGCGGCGGCGGGTGTGGGGTGCGTCGCCTGGGACGACAACGCGGGGTCGCGTGCAGCGGCGGTGGACGCCGGCGTGGAACTGGCGGACCCCGGTTCGATCGACTGGCGCCGCATCACCGCGCTGATCATCAGTCCGGGCATTCCCAGCCATCTGCCGGCGCCGCATCCCGTGGCGGCGGCGGCACGGGCGGCGGGCAAGAAGATCATCTGCGATGTCGAAATGCTGGCTCGTGCCGTGCCGAAAGCATGCTTCGTCGCGATCACCGGGACTAACGGCAAGTCGACGACGACGGCGCTGATCGGCCATATCCTCGTCCAGGCCGGCGTCCCCTGCGAAGTCGGCGGCAACATCGGCCGTGGCGCGCTCGACCTCGCGCCGCTGGCCGAAGGCGGCGTCTATGTCCTGGAACTGTCGTCGTATCAGCTCGAGCTGCTCGAAACCTTCCGCGCCAACGTGGCAGTCTGGCTGAACGTCACGCCCGACCATCTCGATCGTCACGGCGACATGGCGGGTTACGTGGCAGCCAAGGTAAACATCTTCGCGCGTCAGCAGGCTGGCGACTGCGCCGTGATCGGCATCGACGATGAACCGTCGCGCGCAATTTATGCCAGGACGTTGCCCCGGCCGGGCATTACCGCCGTACCGGTGGCGTTCGACCGACCGGTCGCCGGCGGCGTGTCCTTCCGCGCCGGGCGGCTGATCGACGCCGACGGCTATTCGGTCGACTTTTCCGATGTGCCGACCCTGCCAGGCGACCACAATGCCCAGAATGCCGCCTGCGCCTGGGCAGCCTGTCGCTGGCTCGACGTGCCGCGCGAGAAGATCGTCGAGGGACTGCGCAGCTATCCCGGCCTGCCGCACCGCCAGGAGCGCGTCGCCTGCGTGGGCAACGTCGTCTACATCAACGACAGCAAGGCGACCAACGCCGACGCCACGGCGCGCGCGCTGTCGAGTTATCGTGACATCTACTGGATCCTCGGTGGTCAGGCGAAGGAGGGCGGCGTCGCGCCGCTGGCGCCGTACTTCGACCGCATCCGCCATGCCTTCCTGATCGGCGAGGCGACGGATCTGTTTGCCGGCCAGCTCGAGGGCAAGCTGCCCTACAGCCGCTGCGGCGACCTGCAGTCGGCGCTCGATGCGGCGCATAGCCGAGCGCAACGCGACGCTGGCGGATCCGCCGTGGTCCTGCTCTCGCCCGCATGCGCATCGTGGGATCAATGGAAGAGCTATGAGCATCGCGGCGATGCGTTTCGCGCCATGGCGCGGGCGTTGCCGGGTGCCCGGAGTTTGGGGATGGCGGCATGATCCAGGTTCCACGCGACGACCGCAGCGTCATCGGCCAATGGTGGTGGACGGTCGATCGCTGGTCGCTGGGCGCGATCCTGGCGATCATGGCCTTCGGCGTGTTGTTGACCCTCGCGGCCTCGCCGCCGGCAGCCGAGCGCATCGGCGCCGACTCCTTCGTGTTCGCCAAGCGCCAGTTCATTTTCCTGCCGATGGCGCTGGTGGTGATGCTGGCGATTTCGCTGTCCTCGCCGCGCCACGTCCGGCGGCTCGCCCTGCTGGTGTTCTGCGGCAGCGTGGTGCTGCTGGCCGCCACCTTCATTATCGGCGTGGAGATCAAGGGCGCGCGGCGGTGGATCGCCGTGCCCGGTCTCTCCAGCCTGCAGCCCTCGGAATTCGCCAAGCCCAGCCTTGCCGTGATCTCGGCCTGGTTGCTGGCCCAGAGCCGCACCGAGCGTCGGGTGCCCGGCTACTTTCTCTCGACCCTGCTGGTGGGCGGGGTGCTCGCACTGCTGATCCTGCAGCCCGACCTCGGCATGAGCGTCGTCGTGGTCGCGGTGTGGGGCGCACAGCTCTTCGTCGTCGGCCTGCCGATGTGGATCGCCGCCTTCGGCGTCGTGGGCGGCGCCGCCGGGTTGGTCGGTACCTATTTCATGTTCGGCCACGTGCGCAGTCGCTTTGATCGCTTCCTCGATCCCTCGTCGGGCGACAACTACCAGGTCAACACCTCGCTCGAGGCTTTCATGAACGGCTCGCTGTTCGGGCGCGGCCCCGGCGAGGGCACCGTCAAGGCGCAGCTTCCGGATGCGCACACCGATTTCGTGATGGCCGTCGCCGGCGAGGAATTCGGCCTGGTCGTTTGCCTGCTGATCCTTGGCCTGTTCGCCTTTGTGACCTTGCGCTCGATGTCGCGCGCGTCGAAGGAGACCAGCCTCTTCATCACGCTGGCGGCCACCGGGCTCGCCGTGCAGTTCGGCCTGCAGGCCGCCATCAACATGGCGTCGACCATCCAGCTCATTCCCGCCAAGGGCATGACGCTGCCGTTCATCTCCTACGGCGGTTCCTCGGCGCTGGCCATGGCGATCTGTCTCGGTATGCTGCTGTCGCTGACACGCGAGCACGCCGGGCTCAGGGAGGCGGTGTGATGGCCGAGACCCACTCTCCTCTGGGCCCCGTGGTCCTGGCGACCGGCGGCACGGGGGGGCATGTGTTCCCGGCCGAGGCGCTGGCCGGCGAACTCGAGGCGCGCGGCTTGCCGTTCGCGTTGGTGACGGATTCGCGCGGCCGGCAATGGCAGGGTGCGTTGTCGCGCCGGCCAATCTACTACATCCACTCCGCCAGCCCGACCGGCTCGTTGCGTCGGCGGGTGACGGCGGTATTCGCGCTCGGCCTCGGCCTGTTCGATGCCTGGCGCGCACTAGGGCGCATCGGCCCGTCCGCCGTCGTGGGCTTCGGCGGCTATGCCTCGGTGCCGACCCTGATCGCCGCGCGTCTTCGCCGCCTGCCGGCCCTGCTGCATGAGCAGAACGCCGTTCTCGGCAAGGCAAATCGTCTCGTTCTGGGCGGCGCGGCGCGGGTGGCGACATCGTTTGCCCGGACTCAATACGTCACCGCCGACGATCGGCGCGCCTGCCTGGTCGGAAATCCGGTGCGTGAGCCCGTAAGGGCGCTGCGCGACTTGCCCTACCGCGCTCCGGGCGAAGGCCGCATCATCGATCTCCTGGTGTTCGGCGGCAGCCAGGGCGCGGCATCGTTCAGCCGGGTCATCCCCGAGGCGATCCTTTCTCTGCCTGCGGCCCTGCGCGCGCGGATCCGTCTGGTGCAGCAGTGCCGGCCGGAGGATATCGAGCATGTGCGCGCGCGTTATGGCGCGGCCGGTGTCGTGGCCGAATTGGCGCCGTTCTTTGCCGACCTGCCGAAGCGGCTCGCCGCGGCGCACCTCGTGATCGGTCGCTCCGGCGCTTCGACCGTGGCCGAGCTGTCGGCGATCGGCCGGCCGTCGATCCTGATTCCCTACCCCCATGCGGCCGACGATCACCAGAGCGCCAACGCGGGTGCGTTCGAGGCGACGGGGGCATGCATCGTCATCCCGCATGCCTCGTTTACGTCTGCTGCCCTTGCATCCCATTTGAGTGCGTTGTTCGAGGCGCCACAGCGGCTTTCCACGATGGCCGCCGCTGCCCACGCTGCCGGACGGCCCGACGCTGCCGTCCGCCTGGCCGATCTGGTCGTCGAGATGATCGGCCTCTCCCTCACCCCGTCAGGAGCCGCCGCATGAGGGCGCTGCCGCTGGATATCGGTCTCATCCATTTCGTCGGCATCGGCGGCATCGGCATGTCCGGTATCGCCGAGGTCCTGCACAATCTCGGTTACAAGGTGCAGGGCAGCGACGTCGCCGAGGGGGCGAACACGCGCCGGCTCGCCGAACTCGGTATCAAGGTCGCGATCGGCCATCGCGCCGACAACATCTCCAACGCCCAGGTCGTCGTCGTCTCCAGCGCGGTCAAGAAGGACAATCCCGAGGTCCTGGCGGCGCGCACGCGTCTCCTGCCGGTCGTGCGGCGCGCCGAGATGCTGGGCGAGCTGATGCGTCTCAAGTGGTCGATTGCCGTCGGTGGCACGCACGGCAAGACCACGACGACGTCGCTGGTGGCCGCCATGCTCGACACCGGCGGACTCGATCCGACGGTGATCAACGGCGGCATCATCAATGCCTACGGCACCAACGCGCGACTGGGGGCCGGCGACTGGATGGTCGTCGAATCGGACGAGTCGGACGGGTCGTTCCTGCGACTGCCGGCCACTATCGCCGTCGTGACCAATGTTGATCCCGAGCACCTCGATCACTATGGGACCTTCGACGCACTGCGTGAGGCGTTCGTGCGTTTCGTCGAGAACATCCCGTTCTACGGCTTCGCGGTCCTGTGCTCTGATCATCCCGAGGTCCAGGCGCTGATCCCCCGTGTCGCGGATCGACGCATCGTTACCTACGGGATCGGCGCCAATGCCGACGTACGCGCAATCAATCTGCGGCTCGACCGTGGTGGCGCCGATTTCGACGTCATGGTTGAGCACCGCGCCACCAACGAATCGCGCATCATCAGCGGCCTGCGCCTGCCGATGTTCGGCCAGCACAATGTGCAGAACGCGCTTGCCGCCATCGCGGTGGCGCAGGAGATGGGGCTGTCGGACGACACGATACGACGCGCGCTGAGTACGTTCGCGGGCGTCAAGCGGCGCTTCACCAAGACCGGCGAGGCGCACGGCATCACCGTCATCGACGACTACGGTCACCATCCGGTGGAGATTGCCGCCGTCCTGCGGGCGGCACGCCAGGCCTATGGCGGTTCGGGCCGGGTCATCGCGGTCATGCAGCCGCATCGCTACACGCGGCTCGCTTCGCTCAAGGGCGAGTTCGCCTCCTGCTTCACCGACGCCGACGCGGTGATCATCGCCGATGTCTATGCCGCGGGCGAAGCGCCGATCGAGGGCGTGAATCGCGACATGCTGGTCAACCTGGTGGGCCGCGCCGGGCATCGCGACGTGACGCCGCTCGGCGCGCCGGGTGACCTGCCGGGGCTGATCTGGCAGGCCGCGCGGCCCGGCGATGTCGTGGTCTGTCTTGGCGCGGGCAACATCACGGCCTGGGCGCATGCCTTGCCCGGCCAGATCCAGCAACTCGCGGCGGAGCAGGCCGGCCCGCGTGCCATCGCCAACGCCAACGATCCCGGATCGGCGGCATGATGGCGCTCGCGACCACTCACCCCCATCTGATCGACCGGTTACCCAAGCCGCGCGGCCGGCTCGCGGCCGATGCGCCGCTCGGTCCGCAGACCTGGTTCCGCACCGGCGGGCCGGCGGAGGTGCTGTTCCGGCCGGCCGATGTCGAGGACCTGGCGTCGTTCCTGGCCGCGCTGCCGGCCGACGTCGCGGTCACGGTGCTGGGCGTCGGTTCCAACCTTCTGGTGCGCGATGGCGGCGTGAAGGGGGTGGTCGTCCGGCTGATGCGCGGCTTCACCGCCATCGCCGTCGAGGGCCACGAGGTGGTGAGCGGCGCCGGTGCGCTCGATCTCAACGTCGCCCTGACCGCGCGCGATCACGCCTTGACCGGACTCGAATTCCTGAGCGGCATTCCCGGCACCATCGGTGGCGCCGTCGCCATGAACGGTGGCGCCTACGACGGCGAACTTTCGCAGGTGCTGGTGTCGGCCGAGGCCGTCGACCGCGCCGGGGCGATCCATCGCGTGGACGCGGCCGAGCTCGGGTTCAGCTATCGGCACAACGTCGCGCCAGCCGACTGGATCTACACGTCGGTCCGGCTGCGTGCCACGCCGGGCGACCCATTGGCGATCGCGCGGCGCATCGCCGAGATCGATGCCGCCCGCACCGAGTCCCAGCCGCGCAGCCGCACCGGTGGATCGACCTTCGTGAATCCGCCCGGCCACAAGGCATGGGAGTTGATCGACCGCGCCGGTTGCCGCGGCCTGCGCATCGGTGACGCGCAGGTCTCCGAGAAGCATTGCAATTTCCTCATCAATCTCGGGGTGGCAACGGCCGCCGACATCGAAGCCTTGGGCGAGGAAGTCCGCCGGCGGGTGCGCGCAGACAGCGGCGTGCAGCTGGAGTGGGAGATCAGGCGTATTGGAGTGCCCACATGAGGCGAACGGTGGCAGTCCTGATGGGCGGCTGGTCGCCCGAGCGCGAGGTCTCGCTGGTGAGCGGTCGTGCCTGCGCCGAGGGGCTGCGCGAGGGCGGTCACAACGTTGTCGAATATGACGTGAAGCGCGACCTGCGTGCGCTGATCGATTTCCTGCGGCCGGCCGGAGGCGGCGGCCCGGACGTCGTGTTCAACGCCCTGCACGGACGCTACGGCGAGGATGGCTGCATCCAGGGGGTGCTCGAAATCATGGCGGTGCCCTACACCCACTCCGGTGTGCTGGCTTCGGCGATCGCCATGGACAAGCCGATGGCGCGTCACGCTTTCACATCGCTCGGGTTGCGCGTTGCCGAGGGCAAGGTGATCGAACGCCAGGTGCTGGCCGCCGGCGATCCGATGCAGCGGCCCTATGTCGTGAAGCCGCTCGACCAGGGATCGAGCGTCGGTGTCCACATCGTGCGCGAGGGCGACAATCTCGCCGCCGTCGAGGCGGCGGAAGCGGCCTTCGGCGAGCGCGTTCTGATCGAGAAGTTCGTGCCCGGCCGCGAACTGACCGTGGCGGTGATGGGCGATCGCGCCGTCGCCGTTACGGAGCTGCGTCCGCGGACGCGCTTCTACGACTACGAAGCCAAATACACCGACGGCATCACCGAGCACCTGGTGCCGGCGCCGATCCCGCCCGAGGTCTACGATCTCGCCAAGGAATGGGCGCTCACGGCGCATCAGGCGCTGGGCTGCAGCGGCCTCACGCGTACCGATCTGCGCTGGGACGATTCCCAACCGGGAACGTCGGGTCTGGTCGTGCTCGAACTCAACACCCAGCCCGGCATGACGCCGCTGTCCCTGGCGCCCGAGCAGGCGAAATGGGCCGGCATCTCCTGGTCCGATCTGATGACCTGGATGGTCGACCACGCGAGGCATCCGTCGTGAGCGCCGCGCCAAGGAGAACGACGGCCAACACGACGACCATCCGGCGCGACTACGATCGTCGCAAGAAGCGCGGCCCCATGCGCAAGACCGGCCGGCCGCTGTGGCGGCAGCCCATGCTGCTGGGTATCGCCGTGCTGCTTCTGGGTTGCGGCGGCGGCGGTGGCTGGTGGGCGTGGCGCGAGGGCTGGCTGGTCGAGGCCCAGGCCCGGATCGATGCGGCTTCACGCAGCGTTATCGGTGCCATCACGCCGTTCAAGCTCGCCGATGTCACCGTCGAGGGCCGCGACTATGTCGAGCGCGGCGCCATCCTGGCGGCGCTCAACGTCAGGCAGGGCGATTCGCTGCTGGGCGTCGACCTGCAGGCCTCCCGCCAACGCCTCGAGGCCATCGACTGGGTGGCCAGCGCCACCGTCGAGCGCCGTCTTCCCGACACGCTTTACGTGACGCTGCGGGAGCGTCGTGCCGTCGCCCTCTGGCAGAATGGTACGGAATACACGCTGATCGACAGGAACGGCCGCACCGTCCGCGCCAGCCGCATGCCGCCGGGTGCCGAGTCGCTGCTGCTGCTGGGCGGCGCCGGCGCGCCCGAGCATGTCGGCGAGCTGCTGTTGCTGCTCGCCTACGAGCCCGCCCTTACCCGACAGCTGCGCGCCGCCGTGTGGGTCGGGCAGCGCCGCTGGAATCTCGTTCTGACCAACGGTGTCGAGATCTGGCTGCCCGAGGAAGATGCGGTCGCCGCCCTCCAGCAGCTGGCCAAGCTGGAAGAGCGGCACAAGCTGTTGTCGCGCGAATACGGCGTCGTCGATCTCAGGCTGCCGGACAAGCTCTATCTCAGGAAGCGCGGTTCTGGTGGCGATCCGTCACCCGGGCCGGCGTGACGTCCAATGAAACCCAAAGTGTACGCGTAGAGACGGGGGACTATCGTGGCGAAGGCAAGAAACGGCATTATCGCGGCGCTCGACATCGGAACCAGCAAGGTCGTCTGCTTCGTGGCGCGAGTCGACGGGCAGGGACTGCGGGTGGTCGGCATCGGCCACCAGGCCGCCCAGGGCATGCGCTCCGGCAACATCATCGACATGGAGGCCGCCACGCGCGCGATCTCGTCGGCGGTGTCGACAGCCGAGGAGATGTGCGGCGAGCATGTGCGCGAGGTGATCGTCGGCGTGAGCGGCGGCTCGGCCGCCTCGCACAATCAAAGCCTCGAAGTCGCGATCGGCCATCATGAGATCGGCGAGCGCGATGTCCGCCGGGTGCAGACCCACATTCACCTGCCGGCCGAGACCGCCGACCGCGACATCATCCATTCCGAGGCGATCGGCTATACCGTCGACGGCATTCCGGTGCGAGATGCCCGCGGCATGTTCGGCGAGCGCCTGGGAGTCGATGTCCACCTGGTCACGGCAACGAGCGGCGCCATGCGCAACCTTCAGGTCTGCGTCCGCCGTGCCCATCTCGAGATTGCCGAGCGTGTGGTGGCCGCCCATGCCGCCGGGTTGAGTTCATTGGTCTCCGACGAGCGCGACCTCGGCGTCACCCTGATCGACATGGGCGGCGGCACGACGTCGATCGCCGTCTTCTACGAGGGCCATCTTGTCCACGTCGATTCGATTCCGGTCGGCAGCGAGCACGTCACCCGCGACATCGCCCGGGGGCTGTCGACGCCGCTTGCCCATGCCGAGCGCATGAAGACCCAGATCGGTCGCGCCGTCGCCAAGCCCAACGACGAGTACGACATCATCGACGTGCCGCTGATCGGTGAAGAGGAACGCACGCGTCCGAATCACATTCCGCGTTCGATCCTGGTCGGGATCATCCGGCCCCGTGTCGAGGAGACGTTCGAACTGGTGCGCAGCCGCCTCGAGGCCAGTGGTGTGGATAAGTTGGCCGGCGGGCGGGCCGTTCTGGTCGGCGGCGGTTGCCAGCTCGATGGCGTTCCCGAGGTTGCCGCCGCGATTCTCAACAAGAAGGTCCGCACGGGAGCACCGTTGCGTCTTGCTGGACTGGCGGATTCCACCGGTGGACCGGCGTTTTCCGCCGCTGCTGGCCTGCTGTCCTTCGCGCTGCACCATCACGCGGCGGCCCAGGCCCAACCGGCGTCGGGAGAAGCCCAGGCAAGCCGGATTGGTCGCATTGGCAGTTGGATTAGAGAGAACTTTTAGGCAATATGTTGTGTGGGATGTGGCAGTTCCCAACAGGCTGTAGATAACAACAAGAAAAAGCCCGGTGGCGGTGAAGGGTCTTTACCAAAAAGGGTCCGCGTCGCTACTCCGAGCAGATACCCCCCTCGTTTGCGTGGAGAAAGCCGAATGACAATCAACCTCAGCCTCCCTCAAAAGGAGTCGGAGATTAAGCCCCGCATCACCGTCATCGGTGTCGGTGGCGCGGGCGGAAACGCCGTCAACAACATGATCAGCGCCGCGCTCGAAGGCGTCGAATTCATCGTCGCCAATACCGACGCGCAGGCACTCGGCCAGTCGCTCGCCGATCGACGGGTGCAGCTCGGCATCACCATCACGCAGGGTCTGGGCGCGGGTGCGCGTCCCGAGGTCGGCCGTCAGGCCGCCGAGGAGGCGCTGCCCGAGATCCTGCAGCTTCTCGACGGCGCCAACATGGTGTTCGTCACCGCCGGCATGGGCGGCGGCACCGGCACCGGTGCGGCGCCCGTGATCGCCGCGGCGGCGCGGGAGCAGGGCATCCTCACCATCGGTGTCGTGACCAAGCCGTTCCACTTCGAGGGTCGCCGGCGCATGCAGTCGGCCGAGCAGGGCATCACCGAGCTCGAGAAGGTGGTCGACACCCTGATCGTCATCCCCAACCAGAACCTGTTCAAGATCGCCAACGAGAAGACGACGTTCGCCGACGCCTTCAAGATGGCCGACGACGTGCTGCACATGGGCGTGCGCGGCGTCACCGATCTCATGGTCATGCCGGGCCTCATCAATCTCGACTTCGCCGACATCCGCACGGTGATGGGCGAGATGGGCAAGGCGATGATGGGCACCGGCGAGGCCGAGGGGCCGGATCGCAGCCGCGTCGCGGCCGAATCGGCGATCTCCAACCCGCTGCTGGAAGACCATTCGATGAAGGGCGCCCAGGGCGTTCTCATCAACATCACCGGCGGGCTCGACATGACCCTGCATGAAGTCGACGAAGCGGCCAATCGCATCCGCGAGGAAGTCGATGCCGATGCCAACATCATCTTCGGCTCGACGTTCGACGCCACGATGCAGGGCCGCATGCGCGTGTCGGTCGTCGCCACCGGCATTGCCGCGATGGCGGCGCAGCAACCGGCACCGAACTATCTCTCGCTCGACATGAATCGCCCGATGCAAACCGGCCAGCCGGCGCTCAGCCGACCGGTCGCGCCGCCGGTCGGTCGTGTTGCCCTGCCGACCGCGGCGAGTGCTGCTCCGGTCGCGCCGATGCCTGCCGCACCGATCCCTGCGGCTCCTGTCGCGACAGCGCCAATGGCGTCGCCGCCGGCAGTTCCCGCTGCGCCGCCGGCACCGCCGGTGATGGCGCCCGCGCCGATGGCCGCCGTCGCCCAGGCCCCTGCACCGGTCGCCGAGACCCCGATCCCGGCCCAGATCATGGCCGCGCCGCCGGTCGAAGCTTCGGCGGCGCCGGCGGCTCCGCCCCCCGTGGCGGCACAGGCTCCGGCGGCTGCCCCGCTCGCGGCGTCGGCCCTGGTGCCCGCGC
>Ga0155465_1039_pt6 | contig 33697 bp, 38 predicted proteins | sample RifCSPhighO2_12_FD_107123 | JGI IMG/M metagenome (GOLD analysis project Ga0155465, IMG submission 107123) | Alphaproteobacteria bacterium RIFCSPHIGHO2_12_FULL_66_14 | reverse complement strand
GCCTGGCCTTGGCTCAGGGGCACCGTGCGCCTCGACGCCGCCGCGCTCGATCAGTGGTCGCCCGATGCGCTCGGCGATCACATCGGCTACCTGCCGCAGGACATCGAGCTATTCGACGGCACCGTCGCGGCCAATATCGCGCGACTGGCACCCGCGCCGTCCGCGGAGGCCGTCATCGCGGCCGCGCGCGCCGCCGACGTCCACGACATGATCCTGCGCCTTTCCGAGGGCTATGAAACGCGCATCGGCGAGGGCGGGTCCGCCCTGTCGGCGGGGCAGCGGCAGCGCATCGCCCTGGCAAGGGCCCTCTACGGCGATCCGTTTCTGGTCGTCCTCGATGAGCCGAATTCGAACCTCGATGCAGCCGGAGACGCAGCCCTCACGCGCGCGATCCTCGGCGCCCGGGCGCGCGGCGCCGCCGTGGTCGTGATCGCCCATCGCCCATCGGCCTTGGCAGGATGCGACCAGGTCCTCGTCCTGGCTGACGGGCAGGTTCAGGCTTTCGGGCCCAAGGACGAAGTGTTGCGCACCGTGCTGCAGCCGGTCGCGGCGCCGCCTCAGGCACCTGGCCGCTTCAGGGTCGTTGCGGAAGGTGCGCCATGAGGGAGCCGGACAATGTGAGGGATGGTCTGCGCGGCTATCTGGGGGCGGGTCTTGCCGGTGTCTTTCTGTTGGTCGGCGGCGTCGGCGGATGGGCCGCCACGGCCAGCCTGGCTGGCGCCATCGTCGCGCCCGGCACCGTGGTCGTCGATACCAACGTGAAGAAGGTCCAGCACCCGACCGGCGGTGTCGTGAGCGAGATCCGCGTGCGGGATGGCGACGCGGTCGGGGCGGGCGACATCGTGATGCGTCTCGACGAGACCATTGCGCGCGCCAGTCTCGGCGTCATCACGACCCAGCTCGACGAGCTGGCGGTGCGCCAGGCCAGGCTCAAGGCCGAGCGCGACGAGGCGGAGCTTCTAACCCTGCCGGCCAGTCTCCAGGAGCGCGAGGCGGCGCCCGAACTCATGGAGATGATCGCCGGCGAGCGCACCCTGTTCGAGAGCCGTCGCTCGGGCAGGCTCGGGCAGAAGGCGCAGCTCGCCGAACGCATCAATCAGCTCGACGAGGAGGTGGGCGGCCTCGAGGCGCTGCTCGACTCCAAGGTGCGCGAACTCGCGCTCGTGACCACCGAGCTGGGCGAGAACCGCAAGCTCTGGAAGCGCAAACTAATACCGCTGGCCAAGTATACGGCGCTGCAGCGCGAGGAGGCGCGCATCGCCGGCGAGCGGGCCAACCTCGTCGCCACGATCGCGCGCACGCGCGCGCGCATCGCCGAGACACGCCTCCAGGTCATCGGACTCGAACAGGATCACCGCACCGAGGTGATGAAGGAGCTGCGCGACGCCCAGGCCAAGTGGGCCGAACTGACGGAGCGGCGTGCCGCGGCCGAGGACATGTTGAAGCGCGTCGAGATCCGCGCGCCGCGCGCCGGGATCGTGCACCAACTCGCGGTCCACACCGTGGGTGGTGTTGTCGGCCCGGGCGAGCAGGTCATGCAGATCGTTCCCGAGGGCGAGACGCTGGTGATCGAAGCGCGGATCGCGCCACGCGACATCGACCAGGTCCACGTCGGGCAGGACGCCGTCATCCGCTTTCCGGCCTTCAACCAGCGCACGACGCCTGAGTTCGGCGGCACCGTGACCCACGTCGCCGCCGACCTGACCCGCGATCCCCAGACTGGCGAATCCTACTTTGCTGCGCGCCTCGCGCTCGCCGCCGATGCATTGCGCCAGGCGGGCGCCGGGACGGAGTTCAGGCTTCAGTCCGGCATGTCGGCAGAGATCTACGGGCGCACCGTCGACCGCACGGCGCTCTCCTACCTGGTCAAGCCTTTGACCGACCAGATCGCAAGGGCCTTCCGCGAACGCTGACCGACCGTGCGGCAGAGGCGGGGTGGCCGGCTCAGGCGGAACTTCACGCTCCAGGGTAGGCCGGTCGCGAAGTGGTAAAGGCCCACGGCGGCGGATCCGATGGCCAGCCGGTTGCACAGGAGTTGCCACGCAGTGCGCAGCAGGTGGCCCGCGGCCAGTCCGTCGAAGCGCAGGGCGTAGGCGCCGAACACGGCGGCCTGCACGCGTATCGCCACCTTCATCATCCGCGCGAACTGGGCGCGGTCGAGCCAGTTATCGTGCTCGACGAACGGCACCGGTGAATAGATCAGGCGGCAACGGTGCCACAGCAGCCGGTAGGCAAACTCGGTATCCTCGCCGGTGCCGATGCGCGAGCCCGGCCCCAGTTCCTCGATGAACAGGCCGACCCGATGGAACGCTTCCTTGCGGAAGGACATGTTGTTGCCGCCGCCCAGGACGAGATGCGGGATGGCTGGCCGGTCCACCGCCAGGCGCGTCGTCGATTCGTTGATGGCGGGGCAGATCATGTCGCCGGCCTCGTTGACGCAGTCCCAGCCCACGTCGCCGCGGCGCCCGTAGGGCACCACGCGGCCATAGACGCCGAGCGCGCCGGGATCAGCGGCGAATTCCGCCCGGATCGACGCCAACCATTCCCGGTCGCACACGCAGTCGTCGTCGGTGAAGACCACGATGTCGGCGCGCGCCGTGCGGACCGCGATGTTGCGCGAGATCGCCACGCCCACCGTGTCGGTCCAGATGTAGCGCAGCCTGGGATCGTCGATGTCGGAGAGCGCGTCGCGCGTCGCGCTGTCGGTGCTCTGGTCGACCACGATCAGCTCGAACTCGCGGAACGTGTTGGCCAGGATGCTGTCGACTGCACGGCGCAGTTTGCCGGCGCGGTTGCGGGTGCAGATCACGGCCGAAAGTGCGGGCATCATGGTGGTGGGCTCGCAAGTTGACTCTACAGGAACGTGTGCATCGTCGCCGTTGTCGGCGCGCATGCCGAGTGTTCAGGGTGTGGGGCCGCGGCCACGCCGGCGTCGCCCAATGTCCCATTCCCGTCACACCTTGCCGGTTGACGCCACGCCATGGTCACTGGCCGCCCGCGGCCCGGCGTCCACAATGCCGCCATGGCCGCCGTCGCCGAGACCGACCAGCCTGCTGCGCTCCCCGACGCCGCGGCGCGCGCAGCGCCGGCGCGGCGGCGAATTGCGACCAACTTCCTGACCTTGGCCGGGACCAGCGTACTGGGCCTGGCCATCACCATCCTGATCAGCGTCTATGTGCGGCGGGTGCTGGGGCCGGCCGCGACCGGCCAGGTGATGTGGGCGATGGCGGCGGTCGGCTACCTGACCGTGCTGGCGACACCGGGCCTGGCGACGGTTGGCCAGCGCGAGATCGCGCGGGCGCCGGAACGTGGCGAGCGCCTGCTGGCGCTGGTGCTCACGCTCCAGACCCTGCTGGCCGCACTGGTCTACGGCCTGGTCCTGGTCGTTGCCGCGTTCGAGCCGCGCGGACCGACCGTCGGCCTGCTCCTGGCCGTTCAGGGGCTCGCGCTGTTCCTCGCTGCCTGGAATAACGGCTGGGTCCTGCAAGCGCACGAGCGCATGGTTGCGCCGAGCCTGACCGCTCTCGCCTTCAACGCCCTGCAGCTTCCGGTGTTGGTAGTGCTGGTGAATGCGCCCGACGATCTCGTGCTTTATGCCGCGATTGCCCTGCCGTTCACCTTTGCCGGCATCGTCTGGAACTTCTGGTACCTCTCGCGTCGCCGCCTGGTGCGGCTCAGGGCGTTGCGACCCACGCTCGCTGGCACGCGCGGCCTGTTCCGCGAGGCCTGGCCGCTGGCGCTGGCTCAGGCCGCCGTCCTGGTCACGCTGCACAGCGGAACCCTGGTGCTGGGCGTCACCGATGGCGACGAGGCCGTCGGCCAGTTCGCCTCGGCCTTCCGCCTCATGATGGTGGCTGCGGTCATCACCGCCGCCCTGTGGAACGCCTACTTCCCCGCCTTTGCGCGCTCCCACGATAAGCCGGCAGAGGCGGCGGCCCTGTCGCGCGAGTATCTCGGGCTGCTCGCCTGGATGGGCCTGCCGGTTGCCGCCTTGGGCTGGGCGCTGGGCCGCCATGTCATCGAGCTGCTCTATGGTCCGGCCTTCGCGCCCGCCGGCCGCTATTTCGAATGGTTGTGCCTGGCGATCGGACTCACCTTCATGAACTACGGATTGGTCGCGACCCTGGTGCCGTGGGGACGCGGCGACCTGCAGTTTCGCATCACCGCCGTGGCTGCGGTCCTCAACCTGGTCCTGTGTCTCGTCGCGATCCCGATCTACGGGCCCTGGGGCGCCGTCGCGGCGACCCTCGCCTCCGAGCTCCTGATCGTCGTGCTGGGTCTCGTCGTGCGCCGTCGCATGCACCTCTTCTGGCATCCGGTGCTGCCTGTCGTCGCGCCGCCGCTTTTCTGTTCGGCCGTCGTCGCCGCGGCGCTGGTGGCGCTGCCGGCGTCGCTCGATTCGCTGTGGCCGGTGCAGTTGCTGGCCGGGGCGTCCGTGCTTGCCGCGTGCCTTGCATTCTTTGAAGGCCGGGCGTTGAAGGACCTGTGGCACACTTTCAGAACGCGGGGATGAACCGCGGCGGCGCTCAAGGTGCGTTGCTGGCGGTCTTGGGGGAGTGCCTTTCCTTCAGGCGTTCCAGCAGTTTCCAGCTGGGCGTGCCGGAAAGCGGCAGGCCCGCGCGCTCCTCGTATTTCGTGATCGCCGCCGTTGTCATCGGTCCGGCGACGCCGTCGATTGGTCCGGGGTCGAGGCCCAGGGACTTCAACAACTCCTGAAGTTCCATGATGGCGCCTGCGGCCAGGGCTTCGGCGACGGTCGCCTCCTGGACGGGAGCCGCGAGAACAGGGGACGGCTCCAGGCTGGCGGCCACCGCGCGCGGTTGGATCGGCGTTGGCCTGTCGGCAGCGACCGACGATGCCACCGGTGGCGGCGGCGCTGCCTGGAGAGGATGAGGTGTCGACGGGGAAGCTGCTGCGACGATCGCCTTCACCGGTTCCGGCGCGGAAGCCGCGGCCTGTGCGGTTGGCGCCGGGGCGCCTCCGCGAAGGTCGGGAAAGGACAGGATGCCGGCGGCGGCCAGCCCGGCGCCGAGGCAGAACGAAACGGCCGGCAGGAGCATCCTCGGCCGATCGAACCACCAGGCAGGCCGCGGCGAACGAAAGCTGCCGGCGCTGCCGCTCGACCGGCCCGGCGGGACCTCGCGAAAGCGCTCGGTGAGCTGGCGGGAGAAGGCCTCGATCACGGGGTCCGCGGAGTGGGACGTTGCGCTGCCAGAGGGATCGCGCCGGAGTCCGCCGTTCAGCGGATGGTCATCGAGGCGATCGGGCGCAGCGCGCTCCGGCACAGTCGGCGTCTCTCTGCGCATGACCATCTCCCCCGGTGATCTAGTTCCGGAGTCGATGATGCGCCGCGTCATGTGTCGCGGTCCGTGACCAGATTGGATCAATCCGCCGAGGCCGGTTCAGCCCGGGGACACAGGCCGGCCCACCATGCCGCGGATGAGATTGGCGTACCAATGCGCCGAGGCCTTCGCGGTTCGTTTCTGCGTGAGCGGATCGACATAGACCAGGCCGAAGCGGGAATCGTAGCCCGCGCCCCATTCGAAATTGTCGAGCAGCGACCACACGAAATAGCCGCGGACGTCGGCGCCGGCCGCCATGGCGTCGTGCATGGCGCCGATATAGACGGCGAGAAACCCGATCCGCTCGAGGTCGATCAGGTGGCCGGTGGCATCGAGCGTCTCATGACTGCCGGCGCCGTTCTCGAGGATGTAGATGGGCAGGCGGTAGCGCCGGTCGAGGTCGATCAGCGTGTCGCGGAAGGCCGCCGGATCGACCTGCCAGCCGACCTGGGTCTTGGGTACGTCGTCGGGTGCGTCGGCCCAGGCGAATCCCAGCGGGGCGTTGCCGTCGGCCCGGGCGAACACCGGCGAATAGTGGTTGAGCCCGAACCAGTCGGTCGGGCGGCAGATCCGTTCCATGTCGCCGGCCTGGATGTAGGGTTCGATGGCGCGCGCCAGCGCCGGCGGATAGTGGCCGAGGTGCTGCGCCTCGGCGAACGCCTTGTTCCAGTATTCGTCGAGCAGCGTTGCCGCTGCCTCGTCGCCCGCGGTGCGGCGGACGGGGCGCGCCGGCTGCACGTTGTGGGTGGCGCCGATCGACGCCCCGGGCACTGCGGCGCGCAGCGCATCGACGGCGGCGCCATGTGCCAGGTTCACGTGATGGATGGCCTTGTGCAGGGCCGCGGGCTCGGTGAGGCCTGGCGGATGCCAGGCGAGGCCGTAGCCGAACAGCGTGAACACCGCCGGCTCGTTGAAGGTGACGAAGCGCTTGACGCGATCGCCGTAGCGGCGCCCGACCAGGGTCGCGTAGTCGGCGAACCAGCCCGCGATGTCGCGGTTGAGCCACCCGCCCTGGTCCTGCAGCGCCTGCGGCAGGTCCCAGTGGTAGAGGCAGAGCCAGGGTTCGATGCCCGCCGCCAGCACACCGTCGATCACCCGGTCGTAGAAGGCGAGCCCGGCTTCGTTGGCGGCGCCGCGCCCGGCAGGCAGGACACGTGGCCACGCCACGGAGAAGCGGTAGGCGGTGACACCGAGCTCGCGCATCAGGGCGATGTCCTCGGCGTAGCGGTGATAGTGGTCGCAGGCGACGTCGCCGGTGTGGTTGTTGTTGATATGGCCGGGGATGCGACTGTAGTCGTCCCAGATGCTGGGGCCGCGCCCGTCGGCCTGCGCGCCGCCCTCGATCTGGTAGCTCGACGTCGAGACGCCCCAGACGAAATCGCGCGGCACCAGGTGGCGCTCGAGTTCGACCTGGGCGGGCGCGCCGCCGGTGTCGCCTCTCTTCATTGTCATCGGGCGCGCCATTCCTGCCGCAAGGGTGCAGGGGCGATGGTAGGGCAAGCCCTGCACCGCGTCATGCGGTCGGTGGACGCGGGCTTCCGCGAGGCGCGATGATTGCCTCCACTTGGGGGAGGGAACGTGAAAAGCTCCCGGCCAATGTCGGGGGCACAAATGCGATTTCGCCATGGGATTCTGTTGTCGACGATCGCGCTCGTGGTTGCGGCGAATGTCCTGGGCTTCAGGCCGCTCCCGGCGGCGGGCCAGACGCCGCAGCAGTTCGAATTGTGCGCGGCCAGCCTGAAGCCGGACCTCGTCTCCGATGGCCCGACGCGCGACCTCATGATCGCAAGCTGCACCGTCCTCATTCAATCCGGCAAGTTTGCCGGCGACCGACTTGCGAAAGTCTTCCTGACCCGCGGCGGCCTGTACCTCGGCAAGTTCGACTACGATCGCGCGTTCGCCGATTCCCAGGAGGCCGTCCGGCTCGATCCCCGGTCTGCCGCGGCCTTCCGCCTGCGGGGCTACTCGTATGGCGAGAAGAAAGACTACGACCGCGCCATTGCCGACTACGACGAGGCGATCCGGCTCGCTCCCGACGATCCGGACGCCTGGTTCAGCCGCGGCGTCGTCTATCGCAGCAAGGGCGACATCCGCCGCGCCATCGCCGACTGGAACGAAGCGATCCGGCTCGACCCCAAATTCATTTCCGCCATCTATGGCCGCGGCTTCGCCTACCAGGCCACCGGCGACTACGACCTTGCCATCGCCGACTACGATCTGGTCATACGGCTGGGCTCCGAACACTACCCCCATGTGTTCAGCTATCGGGGCAATGCCTGGTTCGGCAAGAAGGAGTACGACCGCGCCCTGGCCGACTACGAGGTGGTGCTGAAGATCAATCCAAAGCACGCCGTCGCACTCTACGCCCGCGGCATGACGCGCAAGCGCAAGGGCATCGCCGGCGGCGACGCCGACATGGCGGCCGCCATGAAGATCTCGCCCACCGTCGCCAGGACCGCCGGCGCCTACGGCGTGAAGTGAGGCGATTGACCGTCCGCGGCCGGCGGCACAGGCTGGGCCCTGGTCTTCTGGGGGGAAAGTCCATGTGCCTCGTCAACCGTGCGCTTTGCGCCGCCGTCCTGGCCCTTGCCGGGCTCGCCGCCTGGCCGGCAGCGGCCGAGCCCACCCTGGAGACGGTGAAGAAGCGCGGCGAGCTGGTCTGCGGGGCCGACGGACGGCTGCCCGGCTTTTCATTCGTCGACGAGCGGAAGGAATGGCGGGGCCTCGACGTCGACCTCTGCCGCGCGATTGCCGCGGCGGTGCTGGGCGACGCGCGCAAGGTGAAGTTCGTGCCGCTCTCGACGGCGCAGCGCTTCCGGGCGCTGGAGGCCGGCGAGGTCGACGTGCTGGCGCGCAACACCACCGTCACCCTGCAACGCAGCGTCGGCGCGAAGATCACCTACGCTGCCGTCAACTATTTCGACGGCCAAGCCTTCCTCGTCGCCAACAAGCTCGGCGTCAAGCTGCTGACGTCGCTGGGTGGCGCCACGGTCTGCTTCACCCGGAACACGACGCACGAAACCCACATGGTGAACTGGTTTCGCGCCCGCAAACTCTCCCTGGTTCCGGTCGGCTTCGACACCCAGGACGCCATGTTCGATGCGTTCTTCGCCAGCCGCTGCGTCGCGGCCACCCAGGACTCCACCGCGCTCGCCGCCGCGGTCGTGCGCCGCGGCAAGGCGGCCGACTACACCGTGCTGCCGCAGGTCATCTCCAAGGAGCCGCTCGGCCCCTTCGTTCGGACCGGCGACGAGGCTTGGCTGGAGGTGGTGCGCTGGACCCACTACGCCATGCTCGAGGCCGAGGAGCGCGACATCACCCGGTTCAACGTCGACCAGGAACGGCGCTCGACGGACGCCGAGGTGCGGCTGCTGCTGGGCGTGGTGCGGGGCAACGGCAAGGCGCTCGGCCTCGACGACGACTGGGCCTACAACATCGTCAAGCAGGTCGGGAACTACGGCGAGAGCTTCGAGCGCCATCTCGGCGCGGGTTCGCCGCTCAAGCTGGCGCGCGGCGTCAATGCATTGTGGAGCCAGGGCGGCCTGATGTATCCGCCGCCGATGCGGTGAAGCGTGAACTTGTCGAAGGCGATGCAGCCGACGCCGCAGCAAGCCTTTTGAAGAAGCTATCTCGACGTCTTGAAGAGGAGAGGGAAAAGGAACGGGAGCAAAAGGACAATGCTGTGCCGACATCTGCGATGCCCGCCGCTTCTATAACTGTAGCTGGCTCCTAAGCGGCAATACCGCAGCTCTCACCTGGCTTGGCTTAGTGGATTGCACACACCGGTCGACGGGACGACGCGACAGGAAAAAGCGCTACGACTGGCGATCCGCTTCCAGCAGGGCGATGTCGACCAGCGCGCCGACCAGGTCCTGGCCGTGGCGTTTGGCATCCGCCGCCAGCCGCCGGTTGACCGAGCCGATCTTTCTCGGTCGTGCGCCCTTGCGCTCGAGCCATACGACGAGTTCGTCGCCCTTTTCACCACTGCGTGTGGAGAGCCGCAGCGGCTCCCGCAGCTGCCCCGGCCGCTTGGGCGGGAGCGGAGCGGTCTTGCCTTTCGGCAGTTTGCTGCGGGGCGGCGCCATTGGGGGATTGGTAGCCAATAGAGGGCCGGGGCGCCAGCACCGCCAAGTCGCACCCTGCGTGAAGATGATCGTGAAAATAAATCAATGAAATCATGATGTTGTCACAGAGTCTTCATGGCGCCGACAAGGCCGCGGGTGTTCAATGGAGCCATGCAGCCAATCGACATCGCCGACACCCTGGACCGCTTCCAATGGGACGCCCTGCGGGCGCTGGGCGCCCCGTCGCCCGACTCCAGCCGCCTCTGCGGCGCCGCCGTCGAACAGCTCCTGCGATCGGACCTGCTCGAGCTGCGCGACGACCGCCCCTCGATCACGCCCAAGGGTCGCCAGGTGGTGGTCTGCGGCTCGCCGCGGCTGTGGAATTCCTAGGGTGCCGCCGGGGCCGCCACCGCGCCTCAGAGGCCGATCGCCACCAGCAGCGTCTTGACGGTCATGAAGATCAGGATGATCGAACCCACGGTCCACAAGGTGGCGCGCATGTCGTGGGTCTGGCCGGTGAAATAGGCGGCGAAGTGCAGCAGCCGCGACGCCACGTAGCCGTAGAGCAGCAGGCGCGCCAGCAGCAGCGACGGCTCGGTGAGGACGTAGAGGAAGCCCGCGACCAGGAAGAACGGCAGGTTTTCCAGGTCGTTCATCTGGATCCGCCGGATGCGGTCCACGCGCTCGTTGGGCTCGAGCTGTTTGGGATCGGGGGTGGGATTGAGCGGGGTCTTCCGCAGGTCCTCGGGCGAGCGGAAGCCACCCTTCTCCTGCATCATGCGCACGACGGTGAGACACGACATGCCGACGGCCTTGAGGATCATCAGCGTGGCGGCGATGGCATAGGTCGCAAACAGCGGGTTCTGCAAACTGAGCTTGTCCATGGTCGTCCGTCAGCCTCCCTGGAATGTCACGGCCCGGCCGCCCGTGCCGCGAGCCGCGCCTTCTGCAGGTTGATCTTCCTGTAGTCGGGGTTGCCCGTCACTTCCCGGCCGACCCACGGCGGCGGCGGATCGATGTCCTCGCGCGGCAGTTCCACCTCGGCCAGCGGGATCTCGTAGTCGTATTCGGCATCGTCCAAGGCTGCCGGCCTCGGCCTTGACGGTTGGCGTGGCGCGCTCCGTAGAGCTGTCCTAGGGGCCACCCGTATCGAGGCGTCCGTCCCGCAGTTGAAAGATGCGGTCGAAGCGATCGAATATCTTCTCATCATGCGTGACGGCGATGATGGCAGCCTCCTGCTCGACCGCGAGTTTCCGCAACAGGTCCATGACGATACCCGCGCGTTTCGAGTCGAGTGCCGCGGTCGGTTCGTCGGCAAGGATGATGCGCGGCCGATTGGCAAGCGCGCGCGCAATGGCGACCCGTTGCGCCTCGCCGCCCGAAAGTTTGGCCGGAAAGGCGTTTCTCCGGTTGCCGACCTCCAGATAGTCCAGCAAATCGACGGCCCGCTTACGTGCTTCGCCACTGTCTAGGCCGGCGAGATTGAGCACGACGGCCACGTTGTCCGTGGCGTTGAGGAATGGCAGGAGGTTGTGGAATTGGAAGATGAAGCCGATCTTGTCGAGCCTCAACCGTCGCAAGTCGGAGCGGAGCCACCGGCCATCGTAAACGACGTCGCCGTCGAGTTCCATCCTGCCGCCTGACGGTTCGAGAATGCAGCCAATGGCGTTGAGCAGGGTCGTCTTGCCCGAACCCGACGGTCCGAGGAGCGCCACGACCTGACCGGGAAAGACCTCCAGCGACACCTCCCTGAGCGCGTCGATGCGCGTTTCTCCCTCGCCGAAGTGCTTCGACACATTGCGTATTCTGACCAGTGGTTCAGGCACCCGGGGCTCGGTCATGGCTAGCCTCCGAGCGCTGTCGCGGGATCGACCCGCAAAGCCGCGCGTACCCCGAGGCCGCTAGACAGGAGGCAGACCAGGAAAACGATGCCCGCCAGCACGAGCACGTTGTCCGGTTCGAGCACGACGCGACGGGGAAAGTAGTTCTTGACGGTCAGGATCAGCGTCGCCCCGATCCCGAAGCCGATGAAGCCGAGCGCGAGCGCCTGCTGCACGATCATCCCGATGATCGTGCGATCAGGCGCCCCGATGAGCTTCAGGGTCGCGATCTGCTTCAGTTTCTCCATGGTCATCGTGTAGATGATCAACGCGATGATCACTGCCGACACGACGAGCAGCAGCGATGTGAAGAGGCCGATCTGGCGGCGGGCCCGATCGACGAGCGAACCCGTCAGAATGGCCTCCTGCCCCTCCTGCGTGATGGCCGCAAGATGCTTCCAGCGTCGAACCGATTCCGCGACGCTGTCGGGTGCCACGTTCGGCTGAACGCGCGCCACCACCGCATTGACGGTGTCCCGGACCGCCGCGCCCGTTCCGCGTGCGAGCTGCACCCGGTAGGCCGGCGGCGCGAGGTCGAACTGCAGTTTCTGGGCATCGAGAAGCGTGATGTAGACCGCCGGGTCGCCGCCGGAATTGACCTGGTGCTCCGTCAGGCCGACGACGCTGAAAGTATTGCGGCCAAGCGCGATGCGATCGCCGATCCCGAGCCCGGTGCTGCGGTCTGCAACGAGTTCATGATGGCTGCGGACGATGCCGCGTCCGGCAACGAAGCGTGGCGGACCACCGGGCCTGCCGAGCTCGTAGCCGATCACGTAGAGCCGCAGCTTCCCGGCCTGATGCTCGGTCTCGACCGTCTGGTACGTGATGCTGCCGGCCGCGGCGACGCCACCGACGCGGGTGATGGCCTCACGCGTGTCGCCGGGGATGCGGGACGCCTCGGCGAAAGGCCCGCGGGTGCCTGATTCGACGACCCACAGATCGATCCCGGGGGCGCGCGCGATCGTGAGCGCATCGACCACGAGACCGCGGTAGATGCCGATCATCGCCAGGACCACTCCGAGCAGCAGGCCGAGCCCGGTGCACGTCAGAAGAAACCGGCCGAGCTTGTGGCGGACGTCGCGGTAGGCGAGGTTCACCTCCCGGCCTCCTTGACGATTCGGGCCGAACGGCCTTCGACGAGCCCCGGGTCGATCGCCGCGACGACCTGCGCCTTGTCGGGCAGACCGCCGACGACCTCGAGCCGCCCGTCCTCCGTACGATACCGGAAGGTGAGCACGCGGCGCGCCAGCCGGCCATCCTCGACCGTCCAGACCGTTCCCTTGGCCCCGTCGAAGCCCTGGACCGCCGCCTCCGGCACGAGCAGAGCCCGATCGAGATGGGCGACGGTGACCAGCACCTCGGCCTGCTCGCCGAGATAGAATTGCGGCGCGCACTGATCGCATTTGACGTAGACGCGCCGTTCCTCGCTGGTGCGGTCGCTCTCGACGCCGATCCGGACCACCTTGGCCTCGAAACGTTGCTGCGGCTGGGATCGCAGGCGGACGATTGCGGGCTGTCCTTCCGCGATCGGCCCGGCACGGGATTCGTCGATGTAGGCGAGCACCCACACGGTTTCGGGTGCAACCAGGGAAATAATCGGGTCGCCCGCCTTGATGACGGTGCCGAGTTCCTTGAGCCGCTCGACGATCATGGCGTCGAACGGCGCGGTCAGTGTGTAGTGTGCGAGGAGGGCTTCCTCGATCTGCAGCTGGGCCCGCGCATCGGCCAGGAGGGCCCTCGCGACCTCGACCTCGCTGAGCGTCACGGTGAGGTCCGCCTTGGCGACGTCCTCGTCGCGCTGGGACTCCTCGGCGCTTTCCTCGGACACGACGTTGCGGCCGACCAGCTGCTGCTTGCGCCGGTTCGTGGCCTGCTTCTTGGCAAGCACGGCGCGCGTCTTCTCGAGGTTGGCGTCCGCCTTCCTGATCCCTGCCTCGGCGCTGAGGACGATGGCCTTCGTTCGGGCGACCTTGGCCTCCTGTGAAGTGGCATGAAGACGTGCCAGGACATCGCCCTTCTTCACCCGGTCGCCGTGATCGGCATTCAGTTCGACGATCGCCGCGCCGATCTCGAAGCCGATCTTCGAGACGATACGCGCTTCCACGGTGCCGAGACCGAAGACGCGCACGGGCACGTCCTTCTCGGGGGAAACGACCGTGACGGAAACGGGCCGGACATTGAGAAACAGGAAAATCGCGGCGGTACCCGCCGCCAGGGCAATGACCGCGAGAAGATAACGGAGCAGGCGTCTTGTCATGCGAGTGTCCTCCCTCGGGTCTCCGTGACCGGCGTGCGCGCGAAACCGCGGATCTGCAGCTCGAGCAGGCGGCTTCCTTCTTCGACCAGGCCAAAGGTTCGTCCGCTCAGAGACCATCGCAGGGCCAACCCCTGGACCAGCCCGATGACGAGGAAAGCGGCGTCATCAGGGTCGAGATCATCGCGAAACTCTCCGGTGCCGCAGGCTTCGATGATGGACTGGGCAACCAGGCCGTGAAGGCGGGTCATGAGGCCGAACAAGGCCTTTCGGAGGGCCGCGTTTCTGGAATGCAATTCCCGGGAAAAGAGGATGGCCGGGATTGCCGGCGTGGACTGGATCAGGCGCAGCTGCGTCGCGACGAGAGAGCGGACCCGGTCTGCTGGAGCGCCGCTGCGCTGGGCAGATTCGGCCCAGCTTGCTTCCATTCTCTTGCCGATGTGATCGGCGACAGCATCCCACAAGCTCTGTTTTTTGGGGAAATGCCGAAAGACGCCCGGTTGCGTGAGACCCACGGCCGACGCAACCGCCGCCGTCGTGAGGCGGTCGGGACCGACCTTGCCGGCCAAACGAAGGGTCGCCTCTATGATTTCCGATTTCCGGGCGTCGGCAGATTTCCTGGTTCGCAAGCGGTTGCCATTAGTTAGTGATCGATAACTAACTAATCGGATGAGCTGGAACCGTCAAGAGGTACAATGTGGTGCAGCCACAAGTGCTGGAGGGAAAGCCTCGCCCTGAATCGATCGGAATGGGTACCATCAACGATCCGGTCGGCACCGACGGAGGGGGATGGGACCAGACGCGTTGCTAATGACTCCGTCGGCCTAAGAGGCCGACACCTCAGATCCTGGGTCGCCGTGCAACCTCGGACCGACTTCACGGAGTCCGTGAAGGGAGGGAAGAAACAAGTGAACATTCATGTTCGGAATAGCTCTAGCTATTCGCCCGCGCAGTCTCTTGCTTCACTCGCCGCGCTCTTTCCCCGGCATGAGGTTCCTGCTGAGGATCCAACCGGACGGATTCAGCTTCGGTCAGAACGATCCTGGCCGATCCCAGCGATCCCGCTCGCCCGGCACAGCGACACCATCGCTGCTTATGCCGACGCGCTCGCAGCCTTGCGACGAAAAGAAACGTTGCCCCTCCGACATGCGATGTTGCATTGCAACATCGCATGTCGCCGCCCTGATCCCCCCGTCGTAGACCGCAGACCGCGCCCGCCCTCTCCCTTCCGGAGCGGTGTCGACGCCTGCCGCGACTCCCCGTCTTTTTCCCGACCGATCGTCCGACCCAGGCCTCCCGACCTGTGGCGCGGCATGGAGACCGTTCTTGTTCAAACTATCCCTGTCGCGCCTGCGCACCGACTGGCTCGGCAACATCAAGGGCGACATCCTCGCCGGACTGGTGGTCGCCCTCGCCCTGATCCCCGAAGCCATCGCCTTCTCCATCATCGCCGGCGTCGACCCCAAGGTCGGCCTCTATGCCTCGTTCTCGATCGCGGTGATCACCGCCATCGTGGGCGGCCGGCCGGGCATGATCTCGGCGGCAACGGCGGCCACCGCCGTGCTGATGGTGACGCTGGTGAAAGAACACGGGCTGCAATACCTGCTGGTGGCGACGGTACTGGCCGGCGTCCTGCAGGTCGCGGCGGGCTTCCTGCGGCTGGGCTATGTCATGCGCTTCGTGTCGAAGTCGGTGATGACCGGCTTCGTCAACGCGCTGGCGATCCTGATCTTCATGGCGCAACTGCCCGAGCTGATCGGCGTGAAATGGATGACCTACGTGATGGTCGCCGCCGGCCTCGCGATCATCTACGGGCTGCCGCGCCTCACCAAGGCCGTGCCGTCGCCGCTGGTCTGCATCGTCGTGCTGACGGCCGCCGCCATCGTGTTGCGCATCGACGTCCGCACCGTGGGCGACATGGGCGAGCTGCCGTCGACCCTGCCGGTGTTCCTGCTGCCCGACGTTCCGCTCACCCTGCAGACCCTGCTGATCGTGCTGCCCTATTCGGTGGCGGTGGCGGCCGTCGGCCTGCTCGAATCGCTGATGACGGCGCAGATCGTCGATGAACTGACCGACACCACCAGCAACAAGAACCGCGAGTGCGTCGGCCAGGGCGTGGCCAACATGGCGACGGGCTTCATCGGTGGCATGGCCGGTTGCGCCATGATCGGCCAGTCGGTCATCAACGTGAAGGCGGGCGGGCGCGGGCGGCTGTCGACCTTCTGCGCCGGCATCTTCCTGCTGTTCCTGATCGTCGTGCTGGGGCCGTGGGTGAAGAAGATGCCGATGCCGGCCCTGGTCGCGGTCATGATCATGGTCTCGATCGGCACCTTCAGCTGGGTCTCGATCAGGAACCTCAAGACCCACCCGCGTTCGTCGAGCATCGTGATGCTGGCCACGGTGGCCGGCGTCGTCCTCACGCACAATCTCGCCGTCGGCGTCATACTGGGCGTGCTGCTGTCGGGCATCTTCTTTGCTTGGAAGATCGCGCAGCTCTTTCGTGTCACCTCTGTCGCCGCCGACGACGGCGCGTCGCGGACCTACAAGGTCGAAGGTCAGCTCTTCTTCGCCTCGGCCGAGGACTTCGCGGCCGCCTTCGACTTCAAGGAGGCGCTGGAGAAGGTCACGATCGACCTCAGCGGCGCCCACATCTGGGATATCTCCAGCGTTGCCGCGCTCGACACGGTCGTGCTGAAGTTCCGCCGCGAAGGCGCGGAGGTGGAGCTGATCGGCCTCAACGAGGCCAGCGAAACAATCGTCGACCGGCTCGCCATACACGACGAACCCGGCGCACTCGACAAGCTCCGGGCGCACTGAGGTGGGGGAAATTGCGCACATGACGACGATCGTCGCCTGCGTCGACGGCTCTATTTACTCCCACAGCGTCGCCGACCATGCCGCCTGGGCAGCCAAGCGGCTGCCGGCCGCCGTCGAACTGCTGCAGGTGCTGGGACGCCGGGAAGCTTCGTCCGCCGACCTGAGCGGCAACATCACCGTCGACATGCAGCAGAGCCTGCTGGCGGAGCTGGCCACGCTCGACGCGCAGCGGGCCAAGCTGCTGCAGAAGCGGGGGCGCATGGTGCTCGAGGAGGCCAAGGCGCGCCTGCTGCAGGCCGGCGTCGCCGGCGTCACCGTCAGCCTGCGCAACGGCGACCTCCTGGAGACACTGGCCGAGCGCGAGGCCACCGCCGACCTGGTCGTGATCGGCAAGCGCGGCGAGGCGGCAGATTTCGCCCGGCTGCACCTCGGCTCCAACATCGAGCGCGTGGTGCGCAGCCTCAGCCGGCCGATCCTCGTCGCCTCGCGCGCCTTCCGGCCGATCGCGAAGGTGCTGATCGCCTTCGACGGCGGCCCGAGTGCGCTCAAGGCGGTCGATCACGTCTCGCGCTCGCCGATGTTCGCCGGGCTGGCGGTCTCGCTGGTGATGGCGGGCCGCGACGAACCGGCGGCGCGCCAGCGGATCGACGCGGCCGCGGCGCAGTTGCGCGGCGGCGGTCTCGCGGTCGAGGCGACGATCGAGCCCGGCCCCTCGGACAAGGCGATCGCCGCCGTGGTCGAACGGGCCGGCATCGACCTGCTGGTCATGGGCGCCTACGGCCATTCGCGTGTCCGCAGCCTCATCATCGGCTCGACGACGACGGAGATGATCCGGGCCTGCAAAGTGCCGGTGCTGTTGTTCAGGTGACGGCGGCCGCAGCGAGGCCGTGGTACTTCCTTCCTTGGGAGAGCCGGATGCCGATATCCGAGGACGAGCTGAAGGCCCTGCGGCGATCTCTCATCGAACGGCTTGCCGTTTTGCGCGATCTGCAGGACAGCACGGCCGAGGGCCGCAAGCCCGTCGAGCTCGACCAGACGTCAGTCGGGCGCCTGTCTCGGGTCGATGCCATGCAACGGCAAGCCATGGCGCTCGAGGTCGAGCGGCGGCGCGGCGAGGAGAGGCTTCGGCTCGAAGCGGCCCTGCAACGCATGGACGCCGGCGACTTCAGCTACTGCATCGGCTGCGGCGAAGAGATCGCACGCGGGCGGCTCGACGTCGACCCCACGGCCCCGACCTGCATCCGCTGCGCGTCCGCGAAGCCCCGTTGAAGACTGCGCCGTATAGCGTGGAATTTCGACCTTCACACCGCATGAGATTGCTGTCTTAATATCTCGCCTCCCACGCCACGTTAGAGCGGAATCGCTTCGGCGCTTCCTGGCGGTGGCCCCCGCTGCAGACTGCGGGGCAGTGGGAGAACTCCAAGATTCAAGCGTTCAGCGTCCATCTTTCTCCGCCGGCGATGCCATCGGCGCACGGAACGTGGACATCAGGAAGTGAGGCAGACCATGGTGCACTTTCCGGGTCCGGTGATCTCGCCGACGAGAGACATGAACGACATGCTCGAACGGCGGGTGACCGCGCACCCCGACGTTGGCATCGAGGACATCCGGCGCCTGCACCCACATATGCAGTCTGTTTCGAGGCGGGCGCTGGAGGAATTGGTCGCCCGGATCAGGCAACGCGGCAAGGGCCAGTTCAAACCGGTGACGACGTTTGGATGATCGTGAATTGGGCACCAGGCTTGGGCGCGCCGCCGGGAGTCGGTGCCAGCACTGCCAGCACCGAAGATTATCTTGAGATAATTTGACAGGTTCAGCAGGAAATGATAGGGTATTTCCTGTAAGCTGGCGGAAGTGCATCGGTGCTCCGGCCGGCCTTCAAATCCAACATTGAGGCGTCCGTGCCACCGGGTCTCCCCCTGGCGTGCCCAAAATGCTCTTCAGAGAGCGCCTGCGTCTCGGCATGGTCCTGACCATGCCCTCGACAACGAAGAACGAGACCCAAATTGCAAACTGCGCCGACGGCGAACGTCGGCCCCGGGTGACCGATTTGCGACGAGATTCTGGACAGGTTTCCGGACAAAACGCGTTACATTCGGGCGTCCACAAATAATGCGAGAAGGCCGTGATAACACGGCATCGAACGGCCCTTCAGGCCGTGAAAAAGCGTGTGGGACTTGGCCGGAGACATGGCCAGGGATTCGGGCAGGGAGTTTGCCCGCTCGCCGGCGACGTTTCAGCCTAGCCGATCCCGGGGATTCCGCTGTCCCGGCAGATCGACACCACCACCGCCCGGTCGGCGGCCGCGGTGCCGATCTCGACCAGCACGAAGATGGGCACCGCAGCCGTTCCCTTCAGCACGCCGACGAAGGGCGAGAGCCCGACGAGGCGGCCAGCGGTGTTGCGGCCGTCCACGGTGCCGCAGACTGCGATCACGCCACGGCTGTTCCGCGACGCCCCCATCTCGCCGAATTGCGCCGAGGCGCCGTCCTTCAGCCATCGGGTTACGCCAACCACGATGGCTTCCTGCTGTAGCGGCGACAGGGGTAGGGGTTTGCCCGCCTCGATCGGCTCGGGGCTGCTCACTGCATGCCCGCCGTTGCCCGGGAAGTCGAGGTTGATGGGATGATGCGCAAGGTCCGGCTGGCAGGCGCTGAAGCCCGCACAGGCGGCGGTCACCGCGATGATGCGGCCAGGAACCACGACGTGAAGCTCCCCCCAAGATCGTGCATCGGTTTTAGCGCCGTCGGTCGTTCCGCGATACGGCTTTCGCTATTTTCGTCCGCAAAACGACACAGCCTCCGGTCCGCGATTGCCGCCACGCAAAGCGCGCGCCAGACGTCGGAGGGCACTCCGCGACGCCGCCCGAAAGGGCGGGCGTAAATCCTTGGCGCGGCGTGGAAATTCACCGTTTCGCAAAGCCGTTTCCGGACGGCGTGTCGGACGGAATCCGGGCCCTTCGTGTCCGGTAATTTGCTATCTGTTGCGGCAGCACATCAGGAGGAACGCTCATGGCATCGCCACTTTTTGACCTCACCGGCAAGGTCGCCGTCGTCACCGGCTCGAGCAAGGGCATCGGCAAGTCGATCGCGATGCACCTCGCCCTGTCGGGCGCCAAGGTCGTGGTGTCGTCGCGCAAGGCGCCGGCCTGCGAGGCGGCGGCGGCGGAGATCCGGGCGGCCGGTGGCCATGCCACGGTGATCCCCTGCAACATCTCTGACAAGGCGCAGGTCGAGCGGCTGTTCGCCGAAACGAAAAAGCAGCTCGGACCGGTCGACGTGCTGGTGTGCAACGCGGCGTCCAATCCCTACTACGGGCCGAACGAGAAGCTGCCCGACGACGTCTTCATGAAGGTGATGCACAACAACATTCTTTCGAACATGTGGATGGTCAATCTCTGCCTGCCCGACATGCGCGCCAAGAGGGACGGCTCGATCATCATCGTGTCGTCGATCGGCGGCGTGCGCGCCAGCACAGTGATCGGCGCCTACTGCATCTCCAAGGCAGCCGACATGCAGCTCGCGCGCAACCTCGCGGCCGAGTACGGGCCCGACAACATCCGGGTAAACACCATCGCGCCCGGACTGGTGCGCACCGACTTCGCCAAGGCGTTGTGGGACGACCCCAAGTATCTCGAAAAGCGCCTGTCGACCGCGCCGCTGCGCCGCATCGGCGAGCCCGACGACATCGCGGGCCTCGCCGTCCTGCTCGCCGGCAAGGCCGGCGCCTTCATCACCGGCCAGACGCTCATTGCTGATGCGGGGGTGACGATCGGGGGCTAGCTATTTCTTGCGGAAAGTGACCACCAGCACGTCGCGATAGGCGGGTTGCGCGGGATTCTCCGGCTCGACCGGCGTGACGCCGTGATAGCAGCGCCGGTCGTCCACCAGCGCGGCGTCGAGCGGGTCGGTCAGGGTGAAGCTGCCCAGCGTCCGCTTGTCGAGGTCGTGCACCGTCGTCGTGCCGCTTCGGATGTTGCGGCGCGTGACCAGCAGCACCAGCACGTAGTCGACGCCGTCGCGGTGCATGCCTTCGGGCGTCGGCTTGCCGTTCTGACCGGACTTGGCCTCGATGCGGAACTGGTGGACCTCGGCATGCCAGCGCTCGGCGTCGGGGGCGAGCTTGCTGAAGAGGGCGCGGCAGTATTCCAGGATAGTGCGCATCGAGGCGCCGTCGCCGATCTCGTCGGTCACCGGCTTGAACCAGCGTTCGATGCCGCCGTTCAGCGTGTTGTAGTCGAGCCCCTGGTAGTGCGGCTGATGGGCCCCGCGCACGATCGCGCCCTGGCGCGGGGCGTCGTAGACGGCGAAGCGCCGGCGCCGGTAGCGCCCGCCATCGCCCATGTAGGTGTCGACCTCGAGGTCGCCCCAGCTCTCGGCGAAGGCCGGCCAGTCGGCGAGCGTGCCGAAGCGCACGAGCGCCGCGCGCATGTCCGAGGCTTCGACGAAGGCATAACCCGCGCGGGCAACCGCGTTGCGGATGCCCGTGGCGTTCTGCAGGCCGGTTCCGATCTCGCTCATGAGGTGAGCCTATCACCACGTCACGGGGCTGCCACATGAGCTATTGTCGGGGCCGACCCGGAGGAAAACGATGCCATATGCCAGGACCGACGACGGCGTGAGACTTTGGTTCGAGGAGACGGGGGCGGGGACGCCGGTCGTGTTCGTCCACGAATTCGCCGCCGACCATCGCTCGTGGGAAGCGCAGATGCGCCATTTCGGGCAGCGCTATCGTGCGATCACCTACGGCGCCCGCGGCTACCCGCCGTCCGACGTGCCGGAGAAACCCGAGAGTTATAGCCAGGACCGCGCCACCGACGACATCCTGGCGGTGATGGATCATCTCAAGATCAGCAAGGCGCATGTCGTGGGCCTTTCCATGGGCGGCTTCGCCAGCCTGCATTTCGGCCTGCGCCATCCCACGCGGGCGCTCTCGCTGGTCGTGGCGGGCGTGGGCTACGGCGCCGAGAAGGAACAGCAGGCCAAATTCAAGGCCGAGGTCGAGGTGGTGGCGAAGTCGCTGCTGAGCGAGGGCATGGCGGCCTTCGCCGAGAAATACGCCTACGGCCCCACGCGCGTGCAGTTCGAGAACAAGGACCCGCGCGGCTTTGCCCGGTTCAAGAAGGAGCTCGGAGAACATTCGGCGCTGGGCTCGGCCAACACCCAGATCGGCTGCCAGGGCCGGCGGCCCTCGCTCTACGATCTCGTCGACAGGATGCACGCCATGACCGTGCCGACGCTGATCCTGACCGGCGACGAGGACTGGCCGTGCCTCGCGCCGGCGCTGTTGATGAAGCGCGAGATCCCGTCGGCGGCGCTGGCGGTGATGCCGAACTGCGGCCACACCATCAACCTGGAGGATCCCGACCAGTTCAACCGGATCGTCGGCGACTTCATCGGCCAGGTCGATTCAGGTCGCTGGCCCAAGCGCGACCCGCGCGCCATGAGCGCCTCGATCACGGGGATGAAGACCTAAGCGGGCAGTGACGGCTTTCGTAGCGCCGCCCACTCGAGCAATTCGTCGAGGGCGGGACAGAGCGCGCGTCCCCATTCGGTGAGGGCGTATTCCACTTTCGGCGGGACCTGCGGATAGATCTTTCGCTCGACGATTCCGTCGCGTTCGAGTTCACGCAGTTGCTGGATGAGCATCTTCTGCGAGACTGCGGGGATCGCGCGCTCCAGTTCTGAGAAGCGCAGGACGGGGCGGGCGAAGAGCTGAAAGAGGATCACCATCTTCCATCGGCCCTCCAGCATCCTGAACGCTTCCTCGACTCCGCTGGCCGCCATGTCGGGCGTGACGTCCTTGAGCTTACCCGTAGGTGAGTACCCCACTTTTTTGTGCGTTCTTGCCATTTCCGCAGCCTAGCCAATATCGGAGGCAGACCCAACCCAACCAGCGGAGGGAGTCCCTCGTGTTCCCAATTCTGCCGACACCGATTGCCAAGTACTTCGAAGCCAAGAACCTGCACGCCATCGACGCCATGCTTGCCACCTTCTCCGACCTGGCGTCTGTCTGCGACGAAGGGCAGGAAATGGTTGGCCACCTCGCCATTCGCAATTGGATGGAGGAAACCACCCGCAAGTACCGCGTCACCGTCACGCCGACCGGCGTCGATCAGTCGGATGCAAAGACGATCGTGACTGCCTTGGTCTCGGGCACATTCCCAGGAAGCCCGGCCCAGTTGCGCTATCATTTCACCGTCGCAGGCGAGCAAATCACCCATCTGGCGATCGGCTGATGGCGGCACTCTGCCGACGATTCGACCTTAAGCCGTAAGCCCGCCGTCGCAGACGAACTCGGAGCCGGTCGAGAAAGTCGATTCGTCCGACAGCAGGAACAGGATCATGTTGGCCACTTCCTCGGGGCGTCCGAGACGGCCCAGCGGATGCAGCTCCTCGAGGAACTGCCGGCCAGTCATGTTCTCGACATTCTGGTCGAACCGGGGCGCGATCATCGGCGTGTCGATGTAGCCCGGATGCACCGAGTTGCAGCGGATGTTGTATTTCATCTGGGCGCAATGCAGCGCCACGTTCTTGGTGAGCGAGCGCACCGCGCCCTTGCTGGCCGAGTAGGCAACGGCGTGGGCGGCGCCGCGCAGGCCCAGCACCGAGGAGATGTTCACGATCGAGCCGCCGCCCGACTCGCGCATCGCCGTGATCGACGCCTTGCAGCCGAGGAACGTACCCAGAGAGTTGATGTCGTTGACGCGGCGGTACTCCTTGAGCGTGCAGCTCTCGATGTCGTTGCGCACGCCGATGCCCGCGGCATTCAAGAGGCCATGGAGGCCGCCGAACTTCTCGACCGCCGCCGCGACGGCGGCCTGCCAACTTGCCTCCTGCGCGACGTCGAGCAGCACGAAATGCGCCGCGGCGCCAAGTTCCGAGGCAATCGCCCGGCCCTTGGCCTCGTCGCGATCGGCCAGCACGGCCTTGCCGCCTTCGCGCACGACGAGGCGAGCAGTTGCGGCGCCGATGCCCGATGCGCCGCCGCTCAGCAGCACGACCTTGTCTTCAAGGCGCGGCAAGGAGCGACCTCCTCATCAGGCCCGATGTGATGGCGCCATCGGCCACGATCTCCGCCCCGGTGACGAAGCTCGATCGGTCCGAGGCCAGGAACAGCACGACCTCGCCCAGTTCGCTCGCTTCGGACATGCGGCCGATCGGGTGGCGCGCGCCGATGAAGGCCTTTCCCTGTTCGTGGCCGACCATCTGCCACAGCGGATTGAAGATCGCCGTGTCGACGCCGCCCGGATGCACCGAGTTGCAGCGGATGTCGTATTTCTGCTCGGCGCAGTAGAGCGCGACGCTCTTGCTCAACAGCCGCACCGCGCCCTTGGCGGCGGTGTAGGCGGTGGGGCCGGCCGAACCGATCAGGCCGGCGATCGAGGAGATGTTGACGATCGAGCCCCTGATGGCGGGCTTGCCCGGGCCGGTCTTCTTCATGCCTTCGATGGCGTACTTGCTGCCAAGGAACACGCCCTCGGAATCGACCGCCTGGACCTTCTGCCAGTTCTCGACCGTCGTGGTCTCGATGTTGCCCGAGCCGCCGGAGATGCCGGCATTGTTGACCATGATGTCGAGCCGGCCTTCGCGGCCCAGCACGTCGGCGAGCAGGACTTTCCAGGAGTCTTCCGAGGCGACGTCGTGGGCTACGAAGCGGCCGGCGCCGGCTTTGGCTTCCTGGAGGTCGGCCACGATCACCGTGGCACCGGCGCCTGCCAACAGCGTCGCCGCTGCCGCACCGATGCCCGAGGCGCCACCGGTGACGATCGCCACGCGTCCGGAGAGTTCACCACTCATGTCGGCGGAGACCATAGCGAGGTCGGGGCAACTGCAGTAGCCTCGTCTACAAGGAGGATCGCATGGCGAAGCTCAGGGGCAATCTTTTCGGCGCGATCGCGCCATTCGTCGCCGCGGCGTGCACCCAGACGGCCGGTGGTCCGCCGCCTGGCCTTACCGCGGCGCAGGGCATGGCCTATTGCACCAGCCTTGCGACGTTGTATTCCGAGTATGTCGGCGACATCGGGGATGACCTCGGCACCACCTATGGCGGCGGCGAGGAGGCCGACATCCAGGTGCGATACGCCATCGCCGAGTGCGAGGAAGGCAACACTGCCGGCGGCATCCCGACGCTGCAGCGGTACTTGCGCGACGCGAAGGTCCCGGTGCCGCCGCAGCCTTGAGCGGCTCGGTCAAAAGAAAAGCCCGGGCGGTTTCCCGCCCGGGCTTGTCGCATTTCGTAAGGTGGCCGCTCTATAAGGTGGCCGCTCTAGAAGAGCAGGTCGCCCTTGACCAGCACCCAGCGGCCGTTCTTGACCTGCTGCACCTGGGTGATCGTGGTCGCCAGGTGGTTGGTCGCGGAGAACTTGGTCGGCGGCGAGCCGAAGATGTCCTTGTATTCCTTGCCCGACTCGAGTGCGGTGAGCAGCTTCTGGCCCGTCAGGTCCTTGCCCGCCAGTTCGGCATAGTGGGCGAAGGTCATGACGACGTTGTAGCCGATGACGGCCTGGCTGTTGGGCTCGATGCCGAACTTCTTGAAGTAGGCCTCGCACCAAGCCTTGACGGCGCCGGTCGAGGTGTCGCGGTAGGGGATGATGAAGCCGGCGATGGCGTAGAGGCCTTCGACCAGCTCCTTGCCCAGTGCCGGAATCTCGAGAACATTGACCGGCGTGGCACCGAGCCAGATCGGCGCGAAGCCGATTTTCTTGGCCTCGGCCATCAGGCCGATGGTCTCGCGGATGACGGTGCCCATCAGCACCATGTCGCAGCCGTCGGACTTCATCTTGGCGGCCTGGGCGGAGAAGTCCGAGGCGCCGCGCTTGTAGGTGGTGACCGACGCCGCCTTCATCTTCATGGCGTTGAGCTGCTGGGTGAAGCCGTCGAACACGTTCTTACCGTATTCGTCGTCCTGGTACATGATGCAGACGGCCTTGGGCTTCTTCCATTCGACCATGTACTTCACGCCTGCCCGCGTGCTTTCGACGTAGGGCAGGAGGTTGCTGAACTTCAGACGCTCCTGCGGCTTCTTCGGGTCGAACTTGAAGGTGAATTCGGCCGCCGTCAGCGGGAAGAGCTGCGGCACGCCAGCGTCGAACAGCACGTCCTGCGAGGCCAGCACCGTGGGCGACCCCATCGGGCCGACCATGGCGAAGACCTTGTCCTTCTCGACCATCTTCTGGCTGGCGAGCACGGCCTTCTTGGGGTCGTACTGGCTGTCCTCGGCAATCAGCTTGATCTTACGGCCGTGGATGCCGCCTTTGGCGTTAACCTCGTCGACGCCGAGCTGCATGCCGTTCAGCACCGGCACGCCCCATACCTTGATCGGACCGCTGAGGTCCTGATGGGTGCCGAGCACGATCTCGGTGGCCGTGATGCCCTGGTTGGTAACCTTGGTCTGCGCGAGCGCCGGCAGGGCGGCGAGGCCGACCGCAGCGCCCAGCAGGGCCGGCTTCAACAGGTTAAGTCTCATTGCGTTGCCTCCTAAAAGCGGCGCCCGTCTCTAGATAGGGGAGAAGCGGGCGCCGACCCCCTCCCGTCCGGTGTTCCCCGGCTTGACTTCAATATGCCACGCCCGCGGCCAAATTAAAGGCCCGGTGCGGCGCCCGCTCACGCCGCCTGGGCGCGATACATGGCGTCGATTTCCGGCTTGTACTTCGTGTTCACGAAGCTGCGCTTCAATTTCATGGTCGGCGTCAGTTCCTCGTCCTCGGGCGTGAGCTGCTGCTCGATCAGGAAGAACCGTTTGATGGTCTCGACGCGGGCAAAGTTGGCATTGACCCGCTCGATCTCCGCCCAGATCAGGTCCTGCACCTCCTTGGCGCGGCACAGGCTGGCGTAGTTGGTGAACGGCACGTCGTGATCCTGGGCGAACTTCTCGACCGTCTCGCGCTCGATCATGACCAGGCATGTGAGGTAGGGACGCTTGTCGCCAATGACGACGGCGTCGCTGATATAGGGCGAGAACTTGAGCAGGTTCTCGATCTCCGACGGCGTGATGTTCTTGCCGCCGGCCGTGATGATGATGTCCTTCATCCGGTCGGTGATCTTCACGTAGCCTTCGTTGTCGATCAGGCCGACGTCGCCCGTATGCAGCCAGCCCTCCTTGTCGAGGGTCTCGGCCGTCTTCTCCGGCTGGTTCAGGTAGCCCATGAAGACCATGTCGCCCTTGATCAGGATCTCGCCGACCGGAGAGATTTTGACCTCGCCATAGGGCACCGACTTGCCGACGGTGCCGAGCTTGATGGCGTTGGCCGGCATCGCCGTGGCCAGTCCGCAGTTTTCGGTTTGACCGTAGACCTCGAACATGTCGAGGCCGAGCGCCAGGTACCAGCGGATCAGCTCAGGCGCGATCGGCGCCGCGCCGGTGAACAGCCAGCGGCAACGGTCGAGCCCGACCATCTTGCGGATGTTCTTCAGCACCAGCCAGTAGGCCAGCTGAAAGCGCAGCTTCTCGAACAACGATGGCTCGCGCCGTGCCAGGCGGGCGTCGGCAATGGCGAAGCCTGCGTCGATGGCTTTCTTGTAGGCCCACCGCTGCAGCGGCGTCGCATCCTTGAGGGCGATCATGATGCCGGAATAGAACTTCTCCCACACCCGCGGCACGGCACCGAACAGGGTCGGCTGTACCTCGCGGATGTTGTCCGGCACCGTCTCTGGGCTCTCGGCGAAGTTGCTGCACACGCCGGTGGCGACCGAGTAGTAGCTGCCGGCCACCCGCTCGGCAACGTGGCAGAGCGGCAGGAAGGCCAGCCGCTCGTCGCCCTCGTGCCAGCTGAGCGACAACTCGGGATGCATGCAGTTCTGCATGGTGTAGACGACATTGTGATGGCTGTGCATGGCGCCCTTGGGCGGCCCCGTCGTACCCGAGGTGTAGACCAGGATGGCGAGGTCGCCGGGCTTGCGCGAGGCGACGAGTTCGTCGAACAGGCCTTCCTTGCCGTCGGCGTAGTTGCGGCCCATGGCCATGAACTCGTCGAGCGACACGACCATGGGATCGCTGAAGGTGGTGAGGCCTTCCATGTCGAACACAACGATCTTCCTGAGCGTCGGGCAGCGTTCACGGACCTCGAGCGCCTTGTCGAGCTGCTCATCGTCCTCGACGAACAGCACCACGGTGCGCGAGTCGTTGATCAGGTATTCGACCTGCTTGGCCGAATCGGTCGGGTAGATGCCCGACGAAACGCCGCCAGCACAGAGGATGCCGAAATCGGCGTAGTTCCACTCCGGCACTGTGTTGGCCAGCACCGAGGCCACGTCGCCGGGACGGAAGCCGATCGAGTGCAGGGCGTAGGTGACGGCGCGCGAGCGGTCCAGCCACTGGTTCCAGGAGATGGCGTTCCAGATGCCGTAGAGCTTCTCGCGCATCGCCGGCTTGTCGCCGCGCGTCCTGCAGGACAGCACGAAGCTCTTGGGAAGGGTCTCCGCAACCGTCAGCGTCGCGTTCCGGGTCATGGTCTGCTTGCCTCCCTGGTCGTCAGCGCCAGTTCTTCTTCTTCTTCCAGCGGCGTTCGCCGCGCGCATTTTCTTCCTTGGCGCCTAGGTAGAATTCCTGGATGTCCTTGCTGCTCATCAGCCGCTCGCAGGTGTCGTCCATGACCACGCGGCCGACCTCGAGCACATAGCCGTAGTGCGCCGTCTCCAGCGCCATCTTGGCGTTCTGCTCGACCAGCAGGATTGACGTTCCCTGCTCGACATTCACCCGCTTGATGATGCTGAAGATCTCCTTGACCAGGATCGGCGACAGCCCGAGCGACGGCTCGTCGAGCAGCAGCAGCTTCGGCCGGTTCATCAGCGCGCGGCTGATCGCCAGCATTTGCTGCTCGCCACCGGACAAGGAGCCGGCCGGCTGGTCGATACGCTCCTTCAGTCGTGGGAAATAGGCGAACACCCGTTCGAGATCGTGGGTGACGCTGTCCTTGTCACTGCGCAGGAAGGCGCCCATCGCCAGGTTCTCGCGCACTGACAGGAACGGGAAGACCTCGCGGCCTTCCGGCACGTGGCTGAGCCCCAGCCGCACGATCTTGTCGGCGTCGATGCGCTGGATCGGCTTGCCCTCGAATTCGATCGAGCCCTTCTGCGGGTCGAGCACGCCGGAAATCGTCTTCAGGATGGTGGTCTTGCCCGCGCCGTTGGCGCCCAGCACGGTGATGATCTTGCCGCGCGGCACCGAGAGGCTGACGCCGCGGATCGCCATGATCGGGCCGTAGTAGCTCTCGATGTTGCTGACCTTGAGGATGGGCTCGGCGGTATCGGAATCGAGGGGCATGTTCACTCCGCTCAGGCGCCAAGGTAGGCCGCGATGACGTCAGGGTGCGCCTGCACCTCCGATGGGGTGCCCGAGGCCAGAACCTTACCGTAGTTCAACGCCAGCACGCGGTCCGACACGCGGTTCACGAGGGTCATGTCGTGCTCGACCATCAGTACCGTGATGCCGAGTTCGCTCCGGATGTCGCGGATCCAGAACGACATGTCGTCGGTCTCCTCGACATTGAGGCCGGACGACGGCTCGTCGAGCAGGATCAGCTTGGGCTCCGAGCAGAGTGCGCGGGCGACCTCGATCACCTTGCGCACGCCATAGGGCAGGCCGGCGATCAGCTTTTCGCGGTAGGCTTGGAGGTCGAGAAACTCGATGACCTCCTCGACCTTGCGCCGATGGTCCTTCTCGGCACGTCGCACCGACGGCAGGAACAGTATCTCCTGCCACATCTGCGTGGTGGCGTGGCAATGGCGGCCGACCAGCAGGTTGGCCAGCATGGTGGCGTTCTCGAACAGCTCGATGTTCTGGAAAGTGCGCGCAATGCCGAGCTTGGCGATCTGGTGGGGCGGCACCTCGGTGATGTCGCGGCCCTCGAAGAACAGCTTGCCGGAGGTCGGGTCGTAGAGCCGTGAGATCAGGTTGAAGATCGAGGTCTTGCCGGCACCGTTGGGCCCGATGATGGTGAAGATCTCGCCCTTGGAAATGCTGAAGCTCACATTGTCGACCGCCCTGAGGCCGCCGAACTGCAGCGAGATGCCGTCGACCGTGAACAGGCTCATCGGTTGCGCTCCGACTTCACGTAGGTCTTCTGCCGTTTGAAGGTCGCGCGCTTGTAGAGCGGGAACAGCTGGAAGAAGAGCTTCACCTTGAGCCAGCGGCCGTAGAGCCCATAGGGCTCGAACAGGATGAACATCATGATGATCAGGCCGTAGATCGCACCCTTGAGGCCGGCCGCCGAGCCGATCTTCGAGAGCTTTTCCTGCAGTTGCGCCGCGGCATCCTGGGCCATGCCGAACGACGATGCGACGCTGGCCGCAAGCACCGGTACGTCGTCCTTCAGCGCCGTCAGGAACGGATCGATCATGACCATGAAGATCGCGCCGAGGATCGCGCCGTGCACACCGAAGGCGCCGCCGATGATGATCACCATGATGAACTCGATCGAGAGCAGCAAGGTGAACATCTCGGGGCTGATGAAGGTCATCTTGTGGGCGAACAGGACGCCCGCCATGCCGGTGATGGCGGCGCTGACAGCGAACGACTTCACCTTGTAGGCGGCGAGGTCGATGCCCATGCTCTTGCCGGCGGTTTCGCTGTCGCGGATGGCGACGAAGGCGCGGCCCGTTGGCGAACGCAGCAGATTGAGCGCCACCAGGACCGCGCCGACCAGCACCAGCAGGCAGAGGAAATAAAAGGCCGAACTGTCGCGCGGCACCGGCATGCCGACCAGGTCGAGCGTCCGCACGCGCATGCCCTCGTTGCCATGGGTCACCGACTCCCAGCGCGCGAGGACTTCTTCGACGATGAAGGCGAAAGCGATGGTGGCGATCACGAGGTAGATGCCGGTGAGTCGGAGCGCGGGAAAGCCGACCAGAGCCCCGACCACGCCGGTCAGGACAGCCGCCACCGGAAAGTAGACGATGAACGGCACGCCATGGCCCTGCAGGAAGCCCGCCGTGTAGGCGCCGATCGCCAGGAAGGCGGCGTGGCCCAGTGAGGCCTGGCCGGTGAAGCCGGTGAGAATCATCAGCGCCACGCCGACAATAGCGTAGATGAAGACGAACACGAGCTGGCTCTGCAGGTAGCTGCCGAGCAGGAAAGGGGCAGCAATCAGCACCGCCAGCAGCACGCCGTACGACCACCAGTAGCCGCTGTGCTTGAGGATGCGGATGTCCTGGTCGTAGTCGGTCTTGAAGACGAAACGCATGAGCTCAGACCTTCTTGCGCATGCTGGGGCCGAACAGGCCATGCGGCCGGACCACCAGCATGACGAGCAGCACGATGTACGGCGCGATGTCCTTCCAGCCTTGCGGCAGGTAGAAGCCGGCGAGGCTTTCGATGACACCGATGATCAGCCCGCCGACCAGCGCGCCTGGGATCGAGCCGAAGCCGCCCAGCACGGCGGCCGGAAAGGCCTTCAGCCCGAGGACTAGGCCGACATTCGAATGGATGAAGGTGATCGGGGCCAGCAGCACGCCGGCGCAGGCCGCGACGGCGGCGCTGATCGCCCAGATCAGGGACACCACGCGCTTGACCGGAATGCCCATGTAATAGGCAGCCAGCATGTTCTCCGACGTGGCCCGCATGGCAGTGCCCATGCGCGTGTAGTTGAAGAAGGCGTAGAGCACGACGCACAGGATGACGGTGGCCACGATCACCGACAGCTTGTCGTGCGCCAGCACGAGATCGCCGACTTTCAAGACGCCGGCCGAGAAGGGCGTCTCGATCCGGAGATCGTCGGTGCCCCAGATCATGCCGGCGATCGAGCGCAGGAAATAGCCGAGCCCGATCGTCGCCATGACGATGGAAAATTGCGGGTAGCCGAGGATCGGCCGGATCAGGATGCGTTCGGTGGCCATGCCGAACACGGCCATGCCGCAGACCGCAAACAGGAAACCGAGCCAATAATCGAGGCCCATCAGCCCGATGAAGGTGAAGACGAAGAAGCCGCCCAGCATCATCAGGTCGCCCTGGGCGAAATTCACGACTTCGGTCGCCTTGTAGATGAGCACGAAGCCCAATGCGATCAGGCCATAGACGCAGCCGAGCGCGATGCCGCTCACCAGCTGCTGGATGAAATCAAGCATTCTCCTACCCTGTACTCCGGCCGTTTCCCGGCCTCGCGCTTGTCTTGTTTTTTGGCCTAATCTTGCGACGCGCGGCCATAAGACATGGCCGTGCATCGGGGAGTCAATGGATTTCCGCGGCCGGCGCGGTACTGTGGCTGAACCCCATCTTTCCCGTGGAGAATTCCATGTCGCTCGCCGCGCAGTTGCCCCCGTCGGGCGGGCCGCCGTCACCCTTCTACACCGAGGAGCACGAAGCCTTCCGCAACACCGTCCGCCGCTTCGTCGAGCGCGAACTGATGCCCCATGTCGACCAATGGGACGAGGCGGAGGAATTCCCGCGCGAACTCTACCACAAGGCCTCGGCGGCAGGCCTGCTGCAGCTCGGCTTTCCCGAGGCCTATGGCGGGGTGCCGACCGACCCGTTCTTCGGGATCATCAAGGCGGAGGAGATGGCGCGCCACGGCAGCGGCGGACTCAATGCCAGCCTCAACAGCCACACCATCGGCGCGCCGCCCATTGCGGCACTCGGCCCGGAATGGATGAAGCGCAAGGTCCTGCCCGAGGTTCTGGCCGGCGAGAAGATCAGCGCGCTCGCCATCACCGAACCGTCGGGCGGCTCGGATGTCGCCAATCTCAAGACCACGGCACGGCGCGAGGGCCGCCACTACGTCGTCAACGGCTCGAAGATGTTCATCACCTCAGGCATGCGCGCCGACTACTACACCGTTGCCGTCCGCACTGGCGGGCCGGGGGCGGCCGGCGTCTCGCTGCTACTGATCGAGCGCGACCGTGAAGGTTTCGCCCGGACCAAGCTCAGGAAGATGGGCTGGTGGGCCTCCGACACCGCGCAGCTCTTCTTCGACAATGTGAAGGTGCCGGTCGAGAACCTGATCGGCGAAGAGAACCGCGGCTTCATCGGCATCATGCTGAACTTCAACCAGGAGCGGCTGGGCATGGCGGCCGGCGCCTGCGGCTATGCGAAGGTCTGCCTCGACGAGGCGATCGCCTATGCGCGCGAGCGCCATACCTTCGGAAAGCCGCTGATCGCCAACCAGGTCGTGCGCCATCGCCTGGTCGACATGGCGATGCGCATCAATGCGGTGAAGTCGACGCTCGAGCTGCTCGCCTGGCGGGTCGGTCAGGGCGAGAAGCCGGTGGCGGAGATCTGCATGCTGAAGAACCTCGCGACCTCGACGATGGAGTTCTGCGCCAACGAGGCGATGCAGGTGTTCGGCGGCGCGGGTTACCTGCGCGGCGCCAAGGTCGAGCGCATCTATCGCGAGACCAAGGTGATGTCGATCGGCGGCGGCTCGGTCGAGATCATGAAGGATCTTGCCGCCCGCCAGATGGGGTTTTAGATGGACAAGGCCGAGCGCCTCCAGCTCTTCCAGATGTGGTTTTCCGACACCATCCCGCACAACAAGGCACTGGGCCTGCAAGTGATCGACGCCCGCCGCGGCTTCGCCTCCATGCGGCTCGAATGGCGGGACGAGCTGGTCGGCAATCCAGAGACCGGCGTGCTGGCAGGCGGACCGCTGACGGCGATGCTCGACGGCTGCTGCGGCATGGCCGTCGCCACCATGCTGAAGGAGCCGATGCCCTTCGCCACGCTCGATCTGCGCATCGACTACGCCAAGCCCGCGACGCCGGGCAAGGCGGTCATCGCCGAAGCGGAGTGCTACCGCATCACCAGTTCGGTGGCCTTCACGCGCGCCTTTGCCCATCATGGCGACGCCAAGGACCCGATCGCGGCCGCCGCCGGGACCTTCATGCTGGGCACCAAGGGCCAGGTGACGCAGGCGCAGTCGATCGGCGCGGAAACCAAGATATGAGTGTGTTGCTCGAGCGCCTGGCGGAGGTGCGCAAATCAGGCAACGTCGCGCAGCTCGCTGAAGCGATCCCCTATGCACGCTGGATGAGGATCGCGCCAGAGAACGGCACCGGCGAGCTCTTGACGCGCATGCGCTATCACGGCGACTTGATCGGCAACACCTTCCTGCCGGCGATCCACGGCGGCACGCTGGGCGCCATGCTGGAGATGGCGGCGATCTTCCATCTCCTGTGGGAGACCGAGACCGAGACGGTGCCGAAGATCGTCAACATCACGGTCGACTACCTGCGCTCGGCGCGGCCGGTCGACGTCATCGCCTCGGCCACGGTGACCAAGCAGGGCCGGCGCATGGTGAACGTCTTCGCCCAAGCCTGGCAGGACGACCGGTCCAAGCCGGTCGCTACCGCCAATGCCCATTTCCTGGTGAAGTCGTCGGACGACGCGCCGCCGTCGCTCTAGGAATCA
>Ga0155465_1111_pt1 | contig 33706 bp, 29 predicted proteins | sample RifCSPhighO2_12_FD_107123 | JGI IMG/M metagenome (GOLD analysis project Ga0155465, IMG submission 107123) | Alphaproteobacteria bacterium RIFCSPHIGHO2_12_FULL_66_14 | reverse complement strand
TGTTGGCCGAGCGCCGGCACGTCGCCCAGCCGCTCGGGCTCGCCTGCATAGGAGGCGGCAAGGGCTGGGATGGAAACCTCGCCCTTGTTCGAAGTGAAGACGGTGCGGCGGAGCTGCGGATGCCTGGAGAGATCACCGACCGAGCTCACGCGCGCCCAGGCGATCTGCGCGGCATCGAGCTTGGCGGCCAGCGTCTCGAAGCTCTGGGCGCCGAAGCATTCCTGGACGATGGCGTTGGTCGCATCGCGCCGCGAGTTGCGCGCCTTGTTGGTGGCGTAGTCCGGGTCCTTCTCCAGCCCCGGCCGGTCGAGCACGCCGTGGCAGAGACGCTCGAACTCGCGATCGTTCTGGATCGAGATCAACAGCGGCACCTTGTCGGCGCTCGGGTAAACGCCGTAGGGCGCGATGAACGGGTGCGTGAGGCCGAGCCGCGGCCATTCGTAGGCGGCGTAGTCCATCGCGAGCAGCGGCACCGTCATCCACTCGGCCATGGAGGAAAACAGCGAGACCGAGATGGCGCGGCCCTCGCCCGTCTTCTGGCGTGCCAGCAAGGCTTCGAGAACGGCGGCGTGGGCATACATGCCGGTGCCGATGTCGGTGGCCGAAATGCCGACGCGGCCCGGCGCGTCGGCGGTGCCGGTGATCGAGGCGAGGCCGCTCTCGGCCTGCACCAGCAGATCGTAGGCGCGGCGGTTCTTGTAGGGGCCGTGATCGCCGTAGCCCGAGACGTCGACGGTGATCAGGCGCCTGTGGTGGGCTCGCATGGCGGCAGAGCCGAAGCCCGCGCGTTCGGCCGCACCCGGCGCCAGATTCTGGATCAGTACGTCCGCTTTGGCGATCATGCGATGGAGAAGGGCAAGATCCTCGGCCTGCTTGAAGTCGAGGGCCACCGACTGCTTGCCGCGGTTCAGCCAGACGAAGTAGCTCGACTCGCCCTTCACGTAGCCGTCGTAGGCGCGCGCGAAATCGCCCTCCGGTCGCTCGATCTTGATGACCCGGGCGCCGGCGTCGGCCAGCCGCGCCGCGCAATAGGGGGCGGCCACCGCCTGTTCGACGCTCACCACCAGCAGGCCGTCCAACGCTCCAGACATTGCAGCTCTTCTCTCCGTTCAGGGTCGGCAACATGCCTTAGCCTTTCGAGCTATGCCATAGTGTGTGCCGGACCGAGAATGAAGAGACGGGGAGAGTGATGCCGGGACCGTTGACGGGCGTACGGGTGATCGATCTGACGGCGGTGCTGCTGGGCCCGTTCGCCACGCAGCATCTGGCCGACATGGGCGCCGACGTGATCAAGGTCGAGCCGCCTGAGGGCGATCTCCTGCGGCTCTCGGGCGGCGTGATGGGTCGCGACAAGGACATGGGCCCGATCTACATGGCGGCCAACCGTAACAAGCGCTCGATCTGCCTCGATCTCAAGAAGGCCGAAGCCGTCGAGGTACTGAAGGGCATGATCAAGACTGCCGACCTGTTCATTCACAACAGCCGGCCGGCGGCGATCGAACGCCTGGGCCTGGGCTACGAGGATCTGAAGAAGATCAATCCCTCGATCATCTATGCCTATTCGCTGGGCTACGCCCGCAAGGGCCCCTATGGCCACAAGCCCGCCTTCGACGATCTCGTGCAGGGCGTGAGCGGGGCGGCCTCGCTGCAGTCACGCGTCGACGGTGCACCGCCGCGCTTCATGCCGAGCCTGATCGCCGACAAGACGACGGGGCTTCATCTCTGCATCGCGGTGCTGGCTGCGCTCTATCACCGCAAGTGCACCGGCGAGGGCCAGATGATCGAGGTGCCGATGCTGGAGACGCTGGCCTCGTTCTGGCTGACCGAGCATCTGTTCGGCGCGACCTGGAAGCCGGAGCGCGGTGCCATGGGCTACGACCGCATCATCAACAAGTATCGTCATCCGTTTCCCACGAAGAACGGCTACATCTGCGCGCTGCCCTACACCGACCAGCACTGGATCGCCTTCTTCGAGCTGGCCGGCCGGCCCGATCTCGCCAAGGAGAAGAAGTTCGTCGACCGCACCGAGCGGCCGAGGCACTTCAGCGAGCTCTACCAGGTGCTCGACAGCCTTCTGAAGGACCGCACCACCGAGGAGTGGCTCGAAATGTTCGACAAGGCCGACATCCCCGCCATGCCGGTGCACACGCTCGAGGAACTGGTCGACGATCCGCACCTAAAAGCCACCGGCTTCTTCACCGAGCGCGAGCACCCGACCGAGGGCCCGATCACGACCTTCGCGAGCCCGCTCGATTTCGAGAAGACCAAGACCGAATTCCGCCGTCATGCGCCGCGGATCGGCGGCGACGGCGTGGAAGTGCTGCGCGAAGCAGGCCTGAGCGACGCCGCCATCGACAAGCTGAAAGCCGACAAGGCGCTGATCGTCCCGCCCTGATGCAAGAGCACTACATTCCGGGCGCCGTCTCGGGCTCCTATCCGATCCGCGAGGGCAACAGGGTCCGCCCGCTGGTCGGCGCCGACACGTTCTTTTTACGCCTTTGCGATGCCGTCGATGCCGCGCGGCACAGTGTTTGGGTGACTGTCGCCTTTTGGGACCGACGTTTTCTTTTCCCCGAAGGCCGCGGCAGCCTGCTCGACGTCTTCGATCGCGCCGTGGCACGTGGCGTCGATGTCCGTCTGCTGGTTTGGCGTCCGAACCCGGAGGCGAACCACCATCCCATCATGTTCGCCGGAACGGCCGAGGATCGGGACATGCTTCGCCAGTGCGGCACGCGCGTGAAAATCCGCTGGGATCGGGCGCTCGACCGCTATTGCCAGCACCAGAAGAGCTGGGTGGTCGATGCGGGCTTTCCGTCGGAGACGGTGTTCGTCGGCGGTGCCAATCTCACCGCGCGCTCCTATGGCCATCATCATGACCTCTACCTGGAGGTGACGGGCCCATCGGCGACCGACATTCATCACAATTTCGTCCAACGCTGGAACGAGGCGAGCGAACGCGAGGCGGAAGACGGCAACTGGAATTGCGACGCTGCGAACCGGCTGCCGTTTCCGGTCGCGGCCTCGCCGCCCCAGGGAGCGAGCACGATCCAGGTCCAGAGGATGCTGCACGCCGCGCGGTACTTCGATGGCCATCCGTCGCCGGACGGGCGGCCTTTCGATGTGGCGCGCGGGGAGCGTTCCATCGTCGAACAGTATGTGCGGGCGATCGATGCCGCGCGCCGCACCATCTACCTTGAGAATCAGGCCATTCCGATCATGGAGATCGCGTCGCCCCTTGTGCGCGCGCTTGAGCGTGGGGTGGACGTCGTGCTGCTCGTGCCGGCGAAGCCGGAAGCCTACGTCTTTGCCGCCCGCAACGATCCGGCAGAACGTCCACGCTTCGAGGGTGTCGAGTTGCTCGGCCGTTATCCGAACTTCCTGCTCGCGGGCATCGCAGGCCGGGACGCGCATGACCCCGACCCACTCTATGTCCACGCCAAGCTGATGATCGTCGACGATGCCTGGGTCACGATCGGCTCGTGCAATCTGCATGCGTTCTCGCTCACAGGGCACTGTGAGATGAACGCCTCGATCTGGGACAAGACGGTCGCGCGTGATCTCCTGTGCCGACTGGTATCGCTGCGCGTGGGCGAGGACACCGCCGCGCTCGACGATCGCGCGGCCCTCGGGCTCTATCGTCGGGTCGGCGACGATAATCGCCGCCGGATGGAGCGCGGCGAGGCGATGCGCAAGGGGCTCGCCGTCACCCTTCGGCCGGAACGCTACGGCGTGGCGGGCTGAACCGCGGTCGCGAGGCGGGCCTCAGCGACGCCGCCTTCGAGAGGTTGAAGGCGGGGCATTTCTGGTGCCTTGAATAGATCGGTCACCATTTCTGGCTAGAAAACCCAAGAGATCCTATTCGTCACGCTCGTTACGTCTCCGCGATCGTTCACGAAGTAGATCACGGTCGAGCGCGGGCTTGCGCAGTAGGAACTGCGCATTGTCGGCGACAGGTATTCCTTTGAGTTGTCTATGCGCTGCAGGACTTCCCGTGCGCCGCGCTCGTTGACACTACAGGAGTCGCTCACGAACTGAATAACGCCGTCCTTGAAGCCGGGTAGCTGCAGTACGTCATCCCGAAATGCGATGGACCAGCAGCCACCGGCAAATTGGACGACCAAAGGACACCACCCCCCAATGGTTGGGTATCCAGTTGGCAGCACACAATCCACCGGATGCGGCGAAAGCCGGCGGCCGTCCCCGCTGATCGTCGGTGAGTAAGCCGGATTGCGAATCAACTCGCTGGCGGCCGCATTGCAAGGAAGGCTATCGACCAGTTCCGAGTGACCCGCGTAGTAGAGCGCCGAGTACAAACGAAACTGATAGACGCTGGGCAAATTCGTCCTATTCGAATTTTCCAGCGCAACGCCCACCGTCATCGAAAAGTAGCCCAGCGTCGCGATGACCAAAGGTATCGCCGCCAAAATTGCCAAAGTTGCTGCCAACGGGCCAAGTCGAGACATGGGTCCATATTGTTGCCGCGTCGCGCAATGAGCGGAAGGCGTGGGGGCTTATTGATGATGACGTAACCGATTTCCTACGTAAACTTGTTCCGCTTCGCGGCGCATCCAGCCGCCTGCCGATGGCGTGGCGCTTGTCCGGAACGGGCTCGTGGCTAAACTCCGGCCAAATCGAAAACCCGGCCCGGGAGGGGTGCATGGACCTCGCTTTCACGCCTGAAGAACAGAAGTTTGCCGACGAGGTCCGTGCGTTTGCGCGCAGCCATCTGCCGGTCGACGTGCGCGACAAGGTCAAGAACGGCAAGCATCTCGGCCGCGACGACTATATGCGCTGGCAGCAGGCGCTCGGGAAGAAGGGCTGGCTGGTTTACACGTGGCCGAAGAAGCACGGCGGCCCCGGCTTCACGCCGGCCGAGCGCTACATCTTCGAGAATATCTGCGCCGAAGAATATGCGCCCGGCATCATCCCGTTCGGCACCAAGATGGTCGGACCGGTGATCTACACCTTCGGCAACGAGGAGCAGAAGGCGAAGTACCTCGGCCCGATCCGCCTCAGCACGGTGTGGTGGTGCCAGGGCTACTCCGAGCCGGGCTCGGGCTCCGACCTCGCCTCGCTCCGCACCAAGGCGGAGAAGGAAGGCGACCATTACATCGTGAACGGGTCCAAGACCTGGAACACCATGGGCCACTGGGCCGACTGGATCTTCTGCCTGGTGCGCACCGATCCCAAGTCCAAGCCGCAGGAGGGCATCTCCTTCCTGCTGATCGACATGAAGACGCCGGGCATCACGGTGAAGCCCATCATCATGGCCGACGGTGGCCATGAGGTGAACGAGGTCTTCTTCGACAATGTGAAGGTTCCGGTCGCCAACCTGGTCGGCAAAGAGAACGAGGGCTGGACCTGCGCAAAATTCCTGCTCGCCAACGAGCGACTGGGGATCGCCGCCGTGCCGCAGTCCAAGCGCGGCGTGGCGGCACTGAAGGACATCGCGCGCGCCGAGCAGGACAACGGTCGGCCGCTGATCGAGAACAAGAGCTTCGCCGAGAAGATCGCCGACCTCGAAATCCAGGTGACGGCGCTCGAGTACACCGAACTGCGCGTGCTGTCGGCGATGGCGCATGGTGGCCAGCCCGGTCCGGAAGTGTCAGGCCTCAAAATCCGCGGCTCCGAGATCCAGCAGCGCCTCACCGAACTCACCATGGAGGCGGTCGGCGAATATTCCGCACCCTACTTGCCGGGCCTCCTGTGGCAGGGCACCAACGAGGCGCCGGTCGGGCCCGAGTATGCCCATCTCGCCGCGCCGCGCTACTTCAACACGCGCAAGACCACGATCTACGGCGGCAGCAACGAAATACAGAAGGGCATCATCTCCAAGATGGTGCTGGGACTCTAGGATGGACCTCGCGCTCAAGCCCGAACACAAGGCCTTCGCCGACGAGGTGCGTGCGTTTGCCCGCAAGAACCTCTCGCCCGCGACCAAGGAAAAGACCTTCTCCGGCAAGCACTACGACCGCGACGACCATGTCGTGTGGCAGCAGGCGCTCGGGAAGCAGGGTTGGCTCGCCTACACCTGGCCCAAGAAGTACGGCGGCCCGGGCTGGGGCGTGACCGAGCGCTTCCTGTTCGAGAATGTGCTGGCCGAGGAGGGTGCGCCGCGCATCATCCCGTTCGGCGTGAAAATGGTCGGACCGGTGATCTACACCTTCGGCAACGACGAGCAGAAGGAGCGCTTCCTGCCCGGCATCCGGTCCTCCGAGGTGTCGTGGTGCCAGGGCTACTCCGAGCCGGGCGCCGGTTCCGATCTCGCCAACCTGCGCACGAGGGCGGTGCGCGCCACTGACTCTGGGGGCGACCACTACATCGTGAACGGCCAGAAGACCTGGACCTCCTATGCCCATTGGGGCGACTGGATCTTCTGCTTGGTGCGGACCAACACCGAGGCCAAGGCGCAGGAGGGCATCTCGTTCCTGCTGATCGACATGAAGACGCCGGGAGTGACCGTGCGGCCGATCATCATGCTCGACGGCGCCCATGCCGTGAACGACGTTTTCCTCGACAACGTGAAGGTTCCGGTCGCCAACCTGATCGGCAAGGAGAACGAGGGCTGGACCTACGCCAAATTCCTGCTCGCCAACGAGCGGCTGGGCATCGCCGAGGTGCCGGCGTCGAAGCGCGGCGTCGGCATGCTGCGCGCGATCGCCACTGATTCGCTGAGGGACGATCCGTCGCTCGCCGAAAAGATCGCCGACGTCGACCTGCAGGTGCAGGCGCTGGAGATGAGCGAGCTCCGGGCGCTTTCGACCATGGCGCTGGGCGGCGCGCCGGGACCGGAGGTTTCGACGCTGAAGGTGCGGGGCTCCGAAATCCAGCAGCGCATCGCGGAACTGGCCATGGAGGCGGTCGGCGAATACGCAGCACCGTATCAGCCCGGCATGCTGTTCCACGACACCAACGAGACGCCGATCGGTCCCGACCATGCGCCGCCCGCCGCGCCGCGCTACTTCAACATGCGCAAGACCAGCATCTACGGCGGCAGCACCGAGATTCAGAAGAATATCGTGTCCAAGATGGTGCTTGGCCTGTAACGCTTTGCGCTATAAGGCCGATAAGAATTCCGGAGGAGAACCATGGATCTGTCCCTTTCCGACGAGCAGAAGCAGCTGCAGGAGCAGGCCGAACGTTTCGTGCGCGACAAGTATGCGTTCGATGCCCGCCGCAAGATCGCGGCGACCGACCGCGGCTGGTTGCCCGAGAACTGGGCGCAGTTCGCCGAGCTGGGCTGGCTCGGCATGTCGTTTTCGGAAGAGGACGGCGGCTACGGCGGTGGTCCGATCGAGACCATGATCGTTATGGAGCAGTTCGGCAAAGGCCTGGTGCTGGAACCGTTCCTGCCGACGGTCGTGCTGGGCGGCGGCATGATCGCCCGCTCGGGCTCCAAGGCCCAGAAGGAGGCGCTGCTGGCGCCGATGATCGAGGGCAAGAAGCAGTTCGCGCTGGCCTGGCTCGAGCGGCAGAGCCGCTACAACCTGGCCGACGTATCGCTCAAGGCCACCAAGGAAGGCGCCGGCTGGTCGCTCTCGGGTCACAAGGGCGTGGTCTACAACGCCGCCTCCGCCGACCACATCATCGTGCTCGCCCGCACCGCCGGCAGCGCGCGCGAGCCCAAGGGCCTCACGCTCTTCATCGTCGATGGCAAGGCCAAGGGCCTCACGCGCCGCGACTACCCGACCCAGGATTCGCTGCGTGCCTCGGAGCTCACCTTCGACAAGGTCTCGGTCGGCGCCGACGCCGTGCTCGGCAAGGTCGATGAAGGTTTTGGCGTGGTCGAGGACGGCGTCGATCGCGCCATCGTGGCGCTCTGCGCCGAGGCCACCGGCTGCATGGACGCGATCAACGCCGCCACGCTGGAATACATCAAGACCCGCAAGCAGTTCGGCGTGGCGATCGGCAAGTTCCAGGTGCTGCAGCACCGCATGGTCGACTGTTTCACCAATGCCCAGGAAGCGCGCTCGATGACCCTGATGGCGTCTCTCAAGATCGACGACAAGGATCCCATCGTGCGCGCCAAGGCCGCGTCGGGCGCCAAGGTGCAGATCGGCAAGTCGGGCAAGTTCTGCGGCCAGAGCGCGGTGCAGATGCACGGCGGCATGGGCGTCACCGACGAGCTTTCGGTCAGCCACTACTTCAAGCGACTGACCATGATCGACCTGATGTTCGGCAACCAGCAGCATCACCTGACGCGCTACAGCAACCTCGCGATGGCGGCGTAAGCGCCGCTTCCAAGCGGCGGAGACCATGAGCGCGATCGTCGACATCATCGTGCCGGTGTTCGGCATGGTGCTGGTCGGCTGGTTGATCGGCCGCTCGCCGCTGCTGAGCGCCGAGGGGCTGCGCGGGCTTACCGGCGTCACCTTCTACGCGCTGTTTCCGGCGCTGCTGTTCCGCTCGATGGCCAAGGTGCGGGTCGAGGCGCTCGAGCCCGACATCCTGCTGGTGTTCTTCGGGGCGGTCTTCCTGCTTTATGCCGTGCTGATGCTGCTCGGCCGCGCGGCCGGCATGCGGATGGGCGACCGCACCATGCTGGCGCTCTCCGGCACTTTCTCCAACGGCGTCGGCATCGGCATTCCCTTCATCACCTACGCCTTCGGCGAAAAGGGACTGGTGCCGCTGCTGATGATCATCAGCGTGCACTCCCTGATCCTGCTCACCTTCTCGTCCTTCCTGATGGAGATGGACGCCCCGGGCGGCGCGCGCCGGCGGCTGCTCGGCCGGCTGGGCGGCGCTGCGGTCAACATGCTGAAGCACCCCGTCATCCCGGCGATCTTCGCCGGGCTCCTGTGGGGCGTGCTGACCTCCCGTGTTCCGGGCCTCGCCACGCCGGTCGTGATCGACCGCGTCTTGCAGGCGCTGGCCGCGGCGGCACCTCCCTGCGGCCTGATCATGGTTGGCGCGTCGCTCGCCCATGTCGGCCTCCGGGGCCACTGGCAGTCGGCCGCCGTCGCCTCGGCGTTCAAGCTCGCGGCCTTGCCGGTGCTGGTGTGGACGCTGGGGCGCTACGTCTTCCCGCTCGATCCGCTGTGGCTCACCGTGGCAACCTTGAACGCGGCCATGCCGGCCGGCGCCAATGTCTATCTGGTCGCCCAGATGTACGGCATCGGCGTGGCGCGGGCGACCAACGCCGTCGTGATCTCAACGGCGGCCAGCGTGGTCACCCTGTCGATTGCGCTGCTTTTGCTGGGCGTGCAGGCGCGCTAGACTGCGATATGGAGGTGAGCCCATGACATACGAAACGGTTCAGGTGCAGAAACTCACCGGCGGCTGCGGCGCCGAGGTCCTGGGAATCGACGTCAAGTCGATGAGCAACCGCCAATGGGCCGAGGTCCAGCGCGCCTTCACCGAGCATGGCGTGATCTTCTTCCGCGACCAGGCGCTGACGCCCGATCAGCATCTCGAATTCGCGCGCCGCTGGGGCCCGATCGACGTCAACCGCTTCTTCAAGGCCGCGCCGGGCTATCCCGAGATCGCCGAGGTGCGCAAGGAGCCCGAGCAGAAGACCAATATCGGCGGCGGCTGGCACACCGATCACAGCTACGACCCGGAGCCCGCGATGGGCTCGATCCTGCTGGCGCGGGAAGTGCCGGAGGAGGGTGGCGACACGCTGTTCGCCAACATGTACCGCGCCTTCGAGACGCTCTCGCCCGGGCTGCAGCGCACGCTGGAAGGAATGCGCGCCGTCCACGGTTCGGCGCACATCTTCGGCAAGGGCGGCGTCAACGACAAGAATCCCGAAGGGGCGAGCCGTTACGAAAATCAAGACAAGGTCGGTGCCGATGTCGTGCACCCGGTCGTGATCAAGCATCCGCTGAGCGGCCGCAAGGCTCTCTACGTCAACCGCGCCTTCACCCTGCGCTTCGAGGACTGGACGGTCGAGGATAGCAAGCCGCTGCTGGAGCATCTCTATCAGCACGCGGCGCGGCCGGAATTCACCTGCCGCTTCCATTGGCGTGAAGGGTCGGTCGCCTTCTGGGACAATCGCGCCACCTGGCACTATGCCGCCAACGACTATCAGGGCGAGCGCCGCCTGATGCACCGCATCACCGTCGCCGGCTGCGCGTTGCAGGCGGCGACGGCGTAGGCGATCCGCTTTACGGGCGAAGCTTCAGGTCCATCTCGGCGACGCCGACCGCGAGGTTGTAGCCCGCGTCCTTGATTATGCCGGAGGCGACCATGCCGACCTCGGCGTGGGCGCCGCCGTAGAGCCAGTTGCCGCCGGCCTGGTTGCCGGCCGCAGCCGAACTCTGCTCGCCGACATAGGCGCCGCTCAGCGAGTTCGCCGCCCGCTCGGAGCCCAGCGAATAGACGCGCCAGATGGTGTGTACGGCCTTGCTGTAGCCGATATCGACGCCGACCTTGGTGATCGTGCCGTCATACTGCGCGGTGGAAACACCGTCCTTGCCCAGGAAGACGCAATCCATCTTCTTGCTCGAGGCCAGGATGTAGCCCGTGCCGGCCGCGATGTTGCAGGTGAGCGAGCCGATGTAGATCCGGGAATTGGCGTTGGTGGTGTTGAGTTGCTGGGGGGTCGACTGCTGCATGCAGGCGCCGGCGGCCAAGGCGAGGGCAACCGCCGTGGCGGCCGAAAGACACTTGTTCATTGAGGACTCCGGGAATTGCAGTGATGTCTAGTTCTTGAGCGTAAGACCCATCTCGGCGATGCCGTAGGCCAGGTTGTAGCCGGCATTGCCACTGTCCTGGAGCTGGGTCGCCTGCAGGACGATCTGGTTGTTGCTGCCGCCATAGAGCCAGTTGCCACCGGCACTCGAGCTCAGCGCGATCGAGGCCTGTTCGCCGCCATAGTTGCCGGCCAGGACCTTGGGATTGGTGCTGACGGCGTCGCCGACGAGGCCGCCGAGCTGGTAGACGTGCCATACCAGGTGGGCGGCCTTGGTGTAGCCGATGTCGATGCCAAACTTGTGGATCTTGCCGTCGTAGGCTTGTGCGACGCCGTCCTTGGTGAGGTAGACGCAGCTCAGATCCTTGGTTGAGCCGAAGACATAGCCGGTGCTACCGCTCACGTTGCAGGTAAGCGCGCCAACATAGACCTTGGAATTCGCGTATTCCTTGTTCATGGCCTGGGCGGTAGGCTGACCCGTCTGACAGGCGCCAGTGGCCGCTGCGAGAATAGTCATCGCGGCGGCCGGAATAAACTTGTTCATTCAATACTCCTTTGCGGACGCGAGTATGCCACAGCCCACGGCAAGCCGCTGTCCACAGGAAAGCCGTCAGTCGATCAGCGGGTGGAGGCAAGCGACTTCGCGACCGGCGCGCGTCGCGGCGAGCGGCGGCTCGTGCTCGCGACAGTCCTGCTCCGATCGATCTGCCGGCGGCAGCGGCCGGCGAACCGGCAGCCCGGCGGCAGATCGATCGGACTCGGAATCTCGCCGGGCAGGGTCTCGGCGATCGGCTCGAAGAAGCGGGGCGAGGCGGTGAGCAGTGCCCTTGTATAGGGGTGTAGAGGGTGCCGCAGAACCTCCTTCGTCGGACCGGTCTCGACGATCCGGCCGAGATACATCACCGCGATCCGGCGGCAGAGATAACTCGCCACCGCCAGGTCATGGGTGATGAACAGCAGTGTCAGCCCCATCTCGTGCTGCAGACCGCGCAGGAGGTTGAGCAGCTGCGCCTGGGTCGACACATCGAGGCCCGAGACCGCTTCGTCGGCCACGATCACCTTCGGTTCCGAGGCAAGCGCCCGGGCAATCGCGACACGCCGCACCTGGCCGCCCGACAACTGGCCTGGATAGCGGTCCGCCGTGTCGGCCGGCATGCCCACGCGGGCGAGCAGGGCGGCGACACGGTCGCGCAGTTCGGGCTCCGGGCAGAGCGCGTGCTGGCGGATGGGCTCGCCGATCAGGTCGAGCGCCTTGAGCCTGGGGTTCAGGGAAGCGCGTGCATCCTGGTAGATCATGGCGACGTCGCGCTGGAACGAGCGGCGCTTCTCGTCCGTGAGGACCGCGATGTCGTCGCCGCGGTAGAGCGCGCGGCCGTCGCTGGTTTCCGTCAGGCCAAGCAGTACGCGCAACAGCGTCGACTTGCCCGATCCGCTCTCGCCGACCAGGGCGATGCTGTCGCCCGCCCGCACCATGAGCCGGATGCCATCGAGGGCCGCCAGCCGCCGCGGCGGGTTTCTGCGGAGGCGCGACCAGCCGCCGCGATCGATCTGATAAACCTTCTCGACGTCAAGCAGGCGAAAGATCGGGGCGGTCTCTGTCATCCCGGGTGCCAGCACGCGATCTCGCGGCCCTCCAGAGAACGAAGCGGCGGTGTTTGACTGGTGCACTGCGCCGTAGCGCGCGAGCAGCGCGGCGCGAATCGGCAGCCCGGTGGCATGGCTCCGAGGGCCGGGAGGCCGCCCTCCGGCGGTGTCAGTGCCTCGGTGTCGAGCTCGATCACGCAGGACTTGAGGGCGTTCGTGTAGGGGTGCAGGGAACGCCGCAGGACGCTCTCGGTCGGCCCGGCCTCCACCATCTGGCCGGCGTAGAGCACGACGATGCGGTCGCATACCTGCGAGGCGAGCGCGAGGTCGTGCAGGACGAAGATGCAGCTCGCGTTGCGGGCGCGGACCTGCTCCAGGATGAGCTGCATGATCTGTGCCTGGATGGTGACGTCGAGCGCGCTGGTCGGTTCGTCGGCGAGAAGCAGCTCGGGATTGCAGGCGAGCGCGATGGCAATCATCACCCGTTGCTGCATGCCGCCGGACAGCTCGTGCGGGAAGGCGGCGAGCCGGGCCTCGGCATCGTTGAGGCCCGCACTCTCCAGCAGCTCGATTGAGCGTCGCCGGGCCGCCACGCGATCGAAGCCAAGCAGGCGGCGAAGAGGGGCCTCCAATTGGCGGCCGACAGTGAAGCAGGGATTGAGCGCCGAGGCCGGATCCTGGAAAATCATGGCGATCCGTCGGCCACGAAGCGTCGCCCATTCGGCTTCCGGCTCGGCGAGCAGGTCCTCATGCTCGGCGAATTGCATGCGCCCGTCGAGCGTCACCGCGGGCGGGCGAAGCAGACCCATCGCGACTAGTGCGATCGTGGACTTGCCGGCGCCGGATTCGCCGACCAGACCCAGCGTCTCGCCCCGACCGAGATCGAAGCTGACATGGTCGAGCACCGAATGCCCGTTTCGGGCGAGCGAGATGTCGGCGAGCGACAGCAGGGTTTCGCGGTGGCGCGTGAACGGCAGGAAGTTCTCCCCTCGCGGCTCGGTCCATCGCGCCGATTGATGCGTCATGTCCGCGTCCTACCGGTTCGTACGCATCTTGGGGTCGAACTGCTCGCGGACGCCGTCGCCGACGATGCTGAGGGCAATCAGCAGGAGGGCCAGAGCCGCGCCGGGCACGCCGGAGATCCATGGTACGATGCTGATGAAGGCGCGGCCTTCGGAGATCATCAGACCCCAGTCGGGCGCCGGCGGAACAACGCCCAGGCCTAGAAAGGACAGGGCTGAGGAGACGAGGATCGCCTCGGCGATCCGGATCGTCGCCTGGACGGCGAGGGGAAAGATCACGTTCGGTAGGATATGGCGCCAGATGATGCGCAGTCGGTCGACCCCCATCAGTCCCGCCGCCTCGACGAAGGCTTGGGCGCGGACCTGGAGGACGTCGGCCCGCACGGTGCGGGCAAAGGGGCCGATCATGGCGAAGCCGACGGCATAGATGACCTTGTCGACGCCCGGCCCGAGGATGGAGATGAAGGCGATCGCCATGATCAGCGACGGCAGGGCGAGGATCGCGTCGACGAACCGCATCAAGCCCCATTCGACCGCGCCTCGCGTCAAGCCGGCGGCGAGGCCGATCGCGAGCCCGCCCACGGCACCGATGGCGACGGAGGAGAATCCGATCAGGAACACATAACGGGTGCCGTAGATGACGCGCGACAGCAGATCCTGGCCGAAGGAATCGGTGCCGCACCAATGGGCGGCGCTCGGCGGCGCCATGAGGGCATTGGAATCCTGGAAGTCCGGCGCGTAGGGCGCCACCCAGGGCGCGAAGACTGCGGCGAACAGGAAAGTCAGCGAAACCATGGCGGCGATGACGAAGAAGGGCCGGCTCCGAAGCTGGTCGGCGAGGAGTCGCGGCAGTCGGAGCGCGTCTCGATCCGGCAACGAAAGATCACGGACGGCCATGTCAGCGCGGCCTCAGGCGCGGATCGAGCACGGGATAGGAGAGGTCGACTGCAAGGTTGGTGAAAATGACCAGGCAGCCGGTCATCATCACGCCGGCCTGGACCACCATGTATTCGCGGTTCAGCACGGCATCGGTTATCATCCGGCCGACGCCGGGCAGCGAGAACACAGTCTCGGTCAGGACGGCGCCGTGCAGCAGTGCGCCGAGCTGGAGTCCGACGATGGTGACAAGCGGCATCAGCACGTTGCGCATGCCATGCACCCAGGTGATGCGCCAGGCCGGTTCGCCCCGCGCCCGTGCCGCGGCGATGTAGGGTTGCTCCAGCACCTCGACGAGATTGGCGCGGGTGATACGCACGATCAGCGCCATGAAGGGCGTGCTGAGCGTGATCGCCGGCAGCACGAGATGATAGGCGCCAGCCCAGAAATCGCTCCACGGCGCGACGAAGCCCATGGTCGGGAACAGGCCGAAGGCGACGCCGAAAATCCAGATGAGCAGGATGCCGAGGTAGAAGCTGGGGAACGCCGATCCGGTCAGCGAGACGGCCGCCGCCGCGGCATCCCACGCCGAGTCCTTCCGAACGGCCGAGAGCACACCCAAAGGGATACCGATCAGCAGGGCCAGACCCAGCGCCGCCGCCGACAAGGTGAGCGTGACGGGGAGGGCCTCGACGAAGGCGTACTGGAAGATCGGCGTCCGGCTGACGAAGGACGTTCCCCAATCACCGCGGACAAACCGCGCGAGCCAGTCAACATATTGCTCCGGCAGCGGTCGGTCGAGGCCGAGCTGGATCATCAGCGACTGATGCGACTCCTTCGAATAGTCGTCGCCCAGCATCAGCTCGACCGGATCGCCTGGCGCCAGCTTCAGCAGGCTGAAGCTGGCGACCGAAACGATCAGCAGGACGGCGGCGGTCTGCAGGATCTTCGCCAGCGCCCAGCGCAGCATCAGAAGCTCACGGTATGCAGATCCAGACTGTCGGCGGGTGTGTACTTGAAGCCCTTGATCTTTTTGCTGAGGACCTTGAACTCCGGCATGTGAGTCAGGATCGCCAACGGCGCCTCGGCCATGAGGATGTCCTCGGCCTTGACGTAGAGATCTCGCCGGGTCTTGACGTCGAGGACGACCTGCGCCTGCTCGACCAGCTTGTCGAAATCGGTGTTCGACCAGCCGGAGAAGTTCCAGGCGTTGCTGGTATGCCATTCGGGAAAGATCGTCTCGTCGGGATCGAGGTCGGCCGACCAGGTCATGTCCAGCATGTGGAAGTCGCCGGCGTTGCGGCGGCTGATCCAGGCGGCCCGCTCGACCAGCTCGAGCTTGGCCTTGATGCCGATCTTGTCCAGCATTGGCACGATGGTCTGCGCCACGCGCGTGCCGTATTGGCCCTGCTCGGACGTCAGGATGACGGCCTCGATCGCGCCCTGTGTCTTCGCCTTGGCGCGGAACGCCTTGGCCTTCTCCAGGTCGAAAAACTGGCCGCGACCGCTCTTGGCGATGTTCTTGTCGAAGAAGCCCGTCATGGGCGGGGAAATCGGCGTGTAGGCCGGAATGCCGATGCCGAAGAACGCCTGTTTTATCAGCGCCTCACGGTCGATCGCGAAGCCGACCGCTCGGCGCACGTTCACGTCGTCGAAAGGGGCGCGTCGGCAGTTCATGGCCATCAGCGAGTAGTTGCCTTCGATCTCACCGTGAACCACCAAGCTCTGGTTCGCCTTGAGCTGATTGATGAACTGCAGCGGGCTGTTGCTCATGCCGTCGACCCGGCCGGCCAGCATTGCCGCCACCGCGCTCGATGCCTCCTTCATGATGAGGATGGTGACTCGGTCGAGCTTGGGCAGGCCCGGTTCGAAGTAGTCGGGGTTCTTCTCGAGCACGATCGAGTCGTTCTCTTTCCAGCTCACGAACTTGAACGGTCCGGTACCCACCGGGTGGCGGCCGAAGTCCTTGCCGTACTTCTCGATCGCCTTGCGCGGCACGATCGTGCCGGCGCGGCCGGTGCTACCGGTCAGCGCCACCGGCAGAAAGGCATAGGGCTTCTTGAAGTTGAGCTTCACCGTCAGTGGGTCGACGACCTCGACGCTCTCGAGATAGTCGTACTTCCAAGCATGCGGCGACTTGGGCGTGCCGCGCCAGACGCGCTCGACGCTCCATTTGACCGCCTCGGCGTCGCAGATCTCGCCATCGTGGAACTTGACGCCCTTGCGCAGCTTGAAGACGTGGGTCTTGTCGTCGAGCAGGGTCCACGATTCCGCGAGGTCGGGGACGAACGACACCTTCTCGCCGTCGTACTCGACCTTCAGCAGGCCGTTGTAGATGTTGTTGTGGATCTTGATGGCGCCCAGGTAGCTGGTGAAGTGCGGGTCGAGCGTGTCGACGAAGTCGATCCAGGCGAGCTTGATGTGTCCGCCCTCAGCGGCGCCCGCGACGGTGGGAAGACCTGCCGCCGCGACGGCCGCGCCCGCACCCTGGAGCAGACGACGGCGGCCGAGGCGCGCCGCCAGGGAGTTGGCCAATATCTGCTTGTGATTGATCGCCATCTGGACACCTTTGTTCCGCGATGAAGTCGACACAGGCTCTGCAGTTCTCGTGCCACGCGCCGAATCGAGGCGGTTGCAGCGAACCGATGATCGTTCGCGGAGGCGATTGCGTTTACGAAGCGTGCACTCGGCGCGCGATTGCCTGACAATTGGTCAAGCGCCGGTCGTCGGCTGGCTTCACGGATCCGTGTTCTGGACCAATCCTAGCGGACCGCCGCGTAGAGCAGGACGAGGCCCGATATCAGCATCACCCCGTCCAGCAGGTGCTGGAAGGCGGTGACGCTCAACCTTTCCACGATCAGGCGGGCGAGGTAGGTCCCGGCCATGACCGACGACCCCGAAATCAGGCCCTTCGCCACGATGTCGAAAGGCAGGGCGCCGAACTCGCGGAAGGTCACGGCCTTGCTGACATAGAGAGCGAGCGAGCCCGCCGCCTCGGTGGCGATGAATGCGCCCTTCACCAGCCCATAGGCGGCGAAGGTCGGGACGCTGAGCGGGCCGGTCGAGACCACGATGCCGGTCAGGAAGCCGATGACGGCGCCGGCGACGACGAGATGCCAGAAGCCGAAGGTGAGGTTCCGGGCGACCAGCCAGCGGCGTCCCGGGATCATGGCGAGAAAGAAGAGGCCGAGCGCCACGTCGACGATCTTCTCCGGCAGGACCAGCAGGGTTCGCGCGCCAAGAGCGGCAGCGGGTACGCCGCCCAGCGCATAGGCGGCGCAGGCGCGCCAGTCGATCTCGCGCCACCACGAGGTGATCTTGGCGAAGTTCGACATCAGGGCGACGACGGCCATGATCGGCACCGCCTCGCGCGGGCCGAAGACCAGCACCAGCACGGGCAGCAGGATGATGGTGGCGCCCGTTCCGACGATGCCGCTCACCGTGCCGGCGACAAAGCCGACGGCGAGCACGAGGGCGTAGGTCAGGAGCGGATCAGTACCCAATGTTCGGCCTGAGCCACTTCTCCGCCTGTTCGATGGAGCAGCCGCGGCGCCGGGCGTAGTCCTCGAGCTGGTCGCGGCCGATGCGGGCGACGCCGAAGTATTGCGCGTCGGGATGGGCGAAGTAGTAACCCGACACCGCCGACGTCGGCATCATCGCGAAGCTTTCGGTGAGCGTGATGCCGGCGTTCTGGCCGGCGTTCAGCAGCCGGAACAGTTCGGGCTTCTGGCTGTGGTCGGGGCAGGCGGGATAGCCCGGTGCCGGACGGATGCCGCGGTACTTCTCGCGCGTCAGATCCTCGTTGCTGAGCGCCTCGCCGGGGGCATAGCCCCACAGCGTCTTGCGCACGCGCTCGTGCAGGCGCTCGGCGAAGGCCTCGGCCAGGCGGTCGGCCAGCGCCTTCAGCATGATGTCGGAGTAGTCGTCATGGTCGGCCTTGAAGCGGGCGAGATGCGCCTCGATGCCGTGGCCGGCCGTGACCGCAAACCCGCCGATCCAGTCGGCCTCGGGCGAGATGAAGTCGGCCAGGCACATGTTGGCGCGGGGGCTGCGCTTCTCGATCTGCTGGCGCAGAAAATAGAGCCGCGAGGTCTCCTTGGTCCGCGTATCGTCGCTGTAGAGCACGACATCGTCGCCCTCGCGCCGGCATGGCCATAAGGTGACCACGCCCTTCGCGGTCAGCCACTTCTCGCGCACGATGCGCTCCAGCATCTTGCGGGCGTCGTTGTAGAGCTTCTTCGCGCTGTCGCCGACCACGGGATCCTCGAAGATCGCCGGGTAGTTGCCGGCCAGCTCCCAGGCGCGGAAGAACGGCGTCCAGTCGATGCGCTCGATCAGCTCGTGCAGGGGATATTCCGCGAAGACGCGCGTGCCGGTCACTGCCGGCTTGGGCGGCGTGTAGGCAGACCAGTCGATCTTGAAGGCGTTGGCGCGCGCAGCGGCAAGCGGGACCACCTTCTCCTTGGTGCCGCCGGCGCGCTCAACCCGGATGGTTTCATACTCGGCCGCGACCTTGGCGGCGAAGTCGGCGGCCTGGGCCCCCGACTCCGATACCAGGGCGGTGCAGACGCCGACCGCCCGCGAGGCGTCGAGCACGTGCACGGTGGTGCCCTTGTAGCGCGGCGCGATCCTGAGCGCGGTGTGGACCTTGGAGGTCGTGGCGCCGCCGATCAGCAGCGGCAGGCTGAAGCCCTGGCGGGTCATCTCCTCGGCCACCGTCACCATCTCGTCGAGCGAGGGCGTGATGAGGCCGGAGAGACCGATGATGTCGGCCTTGTTGTCGTTGGCCGACTTCAGGATGTCCTGGAAGGGCACCATGACGCCGAGATCGATGACCTCGAAGTTGTTGCACTGGAGCACGACGCCCACGATGTTCTTGCCGATGTCGTGGACGTCGCCCTTGACGGTGGCCATGACGATCTTGCCCTTGGGCCGCGACGTCGCGGTCTTCTCCGCCTCGATGTAGGGCAGGAGATGGGCCACCGCCTTCTTCATCACGCGGGCGCTCTTCACCACCTGCGGCAGGAACATCTTGCCGGCGCCGAACAGGTCGCCGACCACGTTCATGCCGGCCATCAGCGGCCCCTCGATGACCTCGATCGGCCGGGCGATCGCCTGGCGCGCCTCCTCTGTGTCGGCGACGACGAACTGGTCCATGCCCTTCACGAGCGCGTGCTCCAGCCGCCTCTCGACCGGCCAGCTCCGCCACTCGGCGTCCTGCGTTTCCACCACCTCGCCGCTGCCCTTGTACTTGGGCGCGAGCTCGAGCAGGCGCTCGGTGGCCTCGGGATTGCGGTTGAGGATCACGTCCTCGCAGGCGTCGCGCAGTTCCTGCGGGATCTGGTCGTAGACCTCGAGCTGGCCGGCGTTGACGATGCCCATGTCCATGCCCGCCTGGATGGCGTGATAGAGGAACACCGAGTGCATCGCCTTGCGCACCGGCTCGTTGCCGCGGAAAGCGAAGGACAGGTTGGAAACGCCGCCCGAGATCTTCACGTGCGGGCAGCGCGCCTTGATCTCGCGCGTGGCCTCGATGAAGTCGACGCCGTAGTTGTTGTGCTCCTCGATGCCGGTCGCGACCGCGAAGATGTTGGGATCGAAGATGATGTCCTCGGCCGGGAAGCCCACCTGGTTCACCAGGATGTCGTAGGCGCGGGCGCAGATCTCGACCTTGCGCTCCTTGGTGTCGGCCTGGCCCTTCTCGTCGAACGCCATGACCACGACCGCGGCGCCGTAGCGGCGAACCTTGCGGGCATGGGCGATGAAGGGCTCGACGCCCTCCTTCATGGAGATCGAGTTCACGATCGGCTTGCCGGCGACGCACTTCAGGCCGGCCTCGATCACGCTCCACTTGGAGCTGTCGATCATGATCGGCACCTTGGCGATGTCGGGTTCGACCGCGATCAGCTTCAGGAACGTATCCATCGCCTTCTCGGCGTCGAGCAGGCCCTCGTCCATGTTGACGTCGATGATCTGGGCGCCGCTGTCGACTTGCTGGCGCGCGACCTCGACGGCGGCCGTGTAGTCGCCCTCGAGGATCAGCTTCTTGAACTTCGCCGAGCCCGTGACGTTGGTACGCTCGCCGATGTTGATGAAGGTAGCTTTATTCTCGGTCATCTCAGAAAAAACTCGCTGCTTCCATGCCCGATAGGCGGAGCGCCGGCGGCAGCACGTGCCATTGCCGCGGCTTCACGCCCTTCACCGCCTCGGCGATCGCCTTGATGTGGGCGGGCGTCGTACCGCAGCAGCCGCCGACCACGTTCAGCCAGCCGTTCTCGGCCCAACCCTTGACCAGCTTGGCCGTCATCTCCGGCGGCTCGTCGTAGGCGCCGAGCTCGTTGGGCAGGCCGGCGTTGGGATAGACGCAGACCAGCCCGTCGACCTGCGGGTTGAGCGCGTTCACGTAGGGATGCAGTTCGGTGGCGCCGAAGCTGCAGTTCAGTCCCATGGTGAGCGGCCGGGCGTGCCGCACCGAGTGCCAGAAGGCCTCGACGGTCTGGCCCGAGAGATTGCGGCCGGCAAGGTCGGTGAGCGTCATCGACACCATCACCGGCAGTTCCTCGCCGCGGGCTTCGGCCGCTTCGTCGGCGGCCACGAGTGCCGACTTGGCATTCAGCGTGTCGAACACCGTCTCGATCAGGATGAAATCGACGCCGCCGTCCAGCAGCCCGTCGATCTGCTCGCGGTAGATGCCCTTCATCTCGTCGAAGCCGACGGCGCGAAAGCCCGGGTCGTTGACGTTGGGCGACACCGACAGAGTCTTGTTGGTGGGGCCGAGCGCGCCCACGACGAAACGCGGCTTGGCGGGATCACGCGCCGTGGCGGCGTCGGCGCAGGCGCGCGTGAGCTTCGCCGCGGCCATGTTGATCTCGCGCGCCATGCCGGCGATGCCGTAGTCGGCGAGGCTGATGGCGTTGGAATTGAAGGTATTGGTGGCCAGGATGTCGGCGCCGGCATCGATGTAGGCGTTGCATATCTCGCCCACGATGTCGGGCCGCGTCAGGTTCAGAAGGTCATTGTTGCCCTTCTGGTCGTGGTTGAAGGTGCGGCCGGCGCGGAAACCTTCTTCGTCGAGCTTGTAGCTCTGGATCATCGAGCCGTAGGGCCCGTCCTTCACCAGGATGCGCTCGGCGCCGATCTCACGAAGCTGGTCGGCTTTCTCGGCGCGGGTCATTTCGAGGCTCCGTTGCGCGGCGGGCGAACGCCCAGCAGGTGGCAGATCGCGAAGGTGAGGTCGGCGCGATTGAGCGTATAGAAGTGAAACTGGTCGACGCCTTCGTCGCGCAAGCGGCGGCAGAGGTCGCCGGCGACGGTGGCGGCGATCATGCGGCGCGTCTCGAGATCATCCTCGAGGCCATCGAACAGTTCGGCCAGCCAGGCCGGCACCTTGGAACCGCAAAGGCCCGCCATCCTGGCGATGCCCTGGAAGTTCGTTACCGGCATGATGCCGGGCACGATCGGCACGTGGACGCCGGCCGCGGCCGCGTGGTCGCGGAAGCGCAGGAAGTCGTCGGCGTCGAAGAAGAACTGGGTGATGCAGCGGTCGGCGCCGGCGTCGACCTTGCGCTTCAGGTTCTCGAGGTCGGCCCTGGCGTCGGGCGAATCAGGATGCTTCTCGGGATAGCCCGCGACGCTGATCTGGAAGTCGCCGATTCTCTTCAGGCCGGCGACCAGCGCGGCGGCATTCTCGTAGCCGCCGGGATGGACGCTGTACTTGCCGCCCATGCCGGAGGGCGGATCGCCGCGCAACGCCACGATGTGGCGGATGCCGGCGTCCCAATAGGCGCGCGCCACCTCGTCGATCTCGCCCTGGGTCGCGGCGACGCAAGTGAGGTGAGCGGCGGCATCGATGCCGGTCTCGGACTTGAGCCGCGCGACCGTCTCGTGCGTGCGCTGACGCGTCGAGCCCCCCGCGCCATAGGTCACGGAAAAGAACGTCGGCTGCAGTGGCGTCAGGCGGGTCACCGTTTCCCACAAGGTGCGCTCGGCCGTTTCGGTCTTGGGCGGCGAGAATTCGAACGAGACCCTGAGCCGTTGTGGCGTGCGGGCGGGAAACTCCGACGTGCCGGCGCTGGTGCTGAGGGGGCCAGTATCGGGACTCATCGTGAAACTCCATGCGACAGGGTGGCCGTGCGGGCGGGGCGCTGCACGACCTCGCGCTCGCCGCGCCAGATGCCGGTCATCAGCCGGCGGCCGGGAAAGTGAATGGGTTCCAGCACATTGAGGCCGGCGCTCTTCAGCCAGCCCTGGACCTGGTTGTCGGCGAAGCCGAGATGGACATGGGCATGCTCGCGCTTGAGCTCGACCATGTCGTGCGGCGAGAAATCGACCACTAGAACCGTTCCGCCCGGGCGCACGACACGGGCGGCCTCGCTGAGCGCCGCCGCCGGATCGTCGGCGTAGTGCAGAACGTGATGAATGGTGACGACATCGAAGCTGTCGGCCTCGAACGGCAGGGCGTACATGTCGCCTTGGCGGATCTCGACATTGTCGAGACCGGCGCGGGCGAGGTTGGCGCGCGCCAGTGCCAGCATTTCGCGGCTCTGGTCGACGCCTACGGCGTGCTCGACCTTGGGTGCCAGCACTTCGAGCAGGCGGCCGGTGCCGGTGCCGATGTCGAGCAGCCGGCGTGCGCCCAGCGGCAGGTGGTGGGCGAGCGCGCGTTCGATCTCGCGATCGGCGACGTGCAGCGCCCTGAGTTCGTCCCAGCGCTGGGCATTGTCGCGGAAGAAGCGCACTGCGGCGTTCTGGCGGCGCTGCTGCAGAGCGTCGAGGCGCGCGCGGTCGGCGGCGATGCGGGGATGCTTGGGATCGAGCCGACGCACGAACTCGCGCACCAGCGCAGCGTCGTCACCGGCGGTGACCAGTCGGAAACGGGTGAACTGGCCTTCGCGGAAGCGCTCCAGCAGGCCCGCCTCGACCACCAGCTTCAGATGGCGCGAGACCCGGGGCTGGCTCTGGCCGAGCACATGGACGTAGTCGCTGACGGTCAGGTCCTCGCGCGCCGCCAGCGCCAGGATGCGCAGCCGAGTGTCTTCGGCCGCCGCCCTCAGGAGGGTGAGAAGATGGTCCATGGATGCGTGAATATAAGCATATCTTTATGTTTGCAAGCGTAAAGTTCGTATCTGGCATTGTGGCGGCGGAACCACAGCCTAGGCGTCTTTTGGCTATTCACTTCAAACCGCTGCGGACGTGTGCAACACTGCGGCGGAATAGCGGCGGCCCTACGCCGCTTCGTGCTTTTGGGCCCAGCGTATCCGGGCCGGCGGGATGGACCAGGGTTGTGTTAATGGTCAAGAGTCTGTCTGGAACGATGAAGCGGAAGGCGCACCGTTCGCTCGTCGCAATGACCGTTGCCGCCACCCTGATGGGCGGCTGTGCGGTCAACGATACCGGCGCGGCCGAGGTCTGGGATCCGATCGAGACCCCCAACCGGTTCATGTTTTCGATCAACCGCGCCGTCGACATCATGGCGCTGCGGCCGGTCGCGGTCATCTATCGCGACTGGGTGCCGGAGCCGGCCCAGAAGAGCATCCGCAACCTCCTCGACAATCTCGGCGAGCCGGTGACGGCGATCAACGAAGTGGTCCAGGGTGATCCCAACCGCGCCGCCACGACCATGGCGCGCTTCCTCGTCAATTCGACCATCGGCGTCGCCGGCCTGTTCGACGTCGCCACCATGCTCGGTCTCGAACGGACCAAGGAGGACGCCGGCAAGACCATCGGCCTCTACGCCGGCGTCGAGCCCGAGAACGGTGGCTTCTACCTCATGCTGCCGGTCATCGGACCGTCCAACGCCCGCGACGGCACCGGCCTCATGATGGACTACCTGGCTGATCCGTTCCGCATCCTGACCTTCAACCTGGCCGTCAACTGGGACGTCTGGCAGGGCGCGCGCTATGGCATGAACGTCATCGACTATCGCTCGCGCACGATCTTCGCGCTCGACGATCTGGAGAAGAACAGCGTCGATTACTACGCCGCCATGCGCAGTGCCTACACCCAGAACCGCGCCGACCTGATCCGCCAGAAGCGCGAAAAGACCGATGCCAGGAGCGAACTCGAACGTCGCGACAATCTCGCTCTGGTACGCTAAGACTCCGCCGTCCGAAGTCCAATTCAGGGAGCGAACAGTGTCGCTGCTCGCCTTTCGTCGTGTCATCCTGCGCCTTGCCGCCGTCGCTGCGGCCACCGTCTTCGTGCTGCCTGCCGTCGCCCAGCCCGTGTCGGCCGCCGATGCCAGCAAGCTGATCGAGACCGTGGCCGCCGAGGTCATCGAGATCGTCAAGACCAAGACCGGCGCCGACCGCCAGGCCGCCATCCGCAAGGTCCTGCAGGCGAACTTCGACCTTCCCTTCATGGGACGCTCGGCGCTGGGCAGGTATTGGAACGGCGCCAGCGAAACGCAGCGCAGCCGTTTCCTCGCGGCGGTCGAGACCGCCGAAGCCCGCGCCTATAGCGAGCGGTTCGGCCAGTACGCCGGCCAGACCGTGACCGTCGGCAAGGTGACCAGCCGTCCCAACGGCGTCTCGATCGTCGACAGCCAGCTCAACCAGACCAACGGTCAGCCGATCAAGCTCCAATGGGAAGTGCGCAACGGCGGCCAGGGGCCGCTCATCACCGACGTCAAGGTCGAGGGCGTCAGCATGGTCATGACTAGACGTTCCGATTTCAGTTCCTACATCCAGAACAACGGCGGCACCGTCGAGCCGCTCATCCAGGAACTGGAAGCCCGCGCCGCCCGCTGACCAGGACCGTCGAATTGCACCTGTAACGCGTTCGACGTAGACTTTTCATCGGGAGGCGTATCGATCGGTCCGGAGGATCCTGCGGGGCAGGACGACGGGCCGGAGGAGAACGCCATGGATAGCATACTGCAGAAGAACCCGGCCGAGCTTCGCTCCGTCGATCCTGTCTGGGCCCGAATCCGCGAAGCAGCCCTTGCCGCCGCGGCGGCCGAGCCCGTGCTGGCGGGGCTGCTGCATGCCACCATTCTGGGCCAGCCGAAGTTCGAGAGCGCGCTCAGCTACCATCTCGCCCGCCTTGCCGGCACGACCGAGGTGCCGGCCGCCCTGATCCGCCAGACCTTCGACGAGGCCTTCGCCGCCGATCCCGCCATCGGTGTTGCCGCGCGCGCCGACATCGTGGCCGTGGCCGACCGCGATCCCGCCTGCACGAGTTGCCTCGACCCGCTGCTCTGGTTCAAGGGCTATCATGCCCTGCAGACCTATCGCGCCGCGCATTGGCTGTGGCTGCAGGGGCGCCAGACGCTCGCCCACTTCCTGCAGAGCCGGGCGAGCGCGCTGTTCGGTCTCGACATCCATCCCGGCGCCGTGATCGGCAAGGGCATCTTCATCGACCACGGCACCGGCGTTGTGATCGGCGAGACCGCGGTCGTGGAAGACGGCGTCTCCATGTTGCATGGCGTGACGCTCGGCGGCACCGGCAAGGAACGCGGCGACCGCCATCCCAAGGTGCGGCGCGGCGTGCTGCTGGGCGCCGGCGCCAAGGTCCTCGGCAACATCGAGATCGGCGCCTGCGCCAAGATCGCCGCCGGCAGCGTGGTGCTGGAGCCCGTGCCCGCCGGCTGCACCGCCGCCGGCGTGCCGGCCCGCATCATCGGCTGCGTCGACGTGCCGGAGCCGGCGATGGAGATGGATCAGCGGATCTGATCGCCCGATCTGACCGCGTGATCTGATCGAGGGGGCGCGACGACCACCCCGATGCGTCCTCTCCGTACTTCCATCCTGATCGTCGGCGGCGGGCCCGTGGGATCGACCCTGGCGCTCGATCTGGCGTCGCGCGGCATCGACGTGATCGTGGCCGAGCAGAATCCGCCAGGCCACATGCCCGGGGTCAAGTGCAACCACGTGGCGGCGCGGACGATGGAGATCTTCCGTCGCCTCGGCATCGTCGAAGTCGTCCGCAACACCGGCCTGCCGGCCGATCACGCCAACGATGTCGCCTTCCGCACCACCGCGGCGGGCACCGAGTTCGCCCGCATCCACATTCCCTGTCGGCGCGACCGCTACACCGACCGGAGCGGTCCCGACGGCGGCTGGCCGACGCCCGAGCCGCCGCACCGCATCAACCAGATCTATCTCGATCCGTTGCTTGCGACCGAGGCGGCGTCGCGTCCCAGGGTGCGGTTCCTGAATCTCGTGCGCGTGCTGGGCTTCACGCAGGACGAGGCGGGCGTCACCGCCGAGGCCGAGGATCTCGACGGCGGCGGCAGGCTCCTGATCGCCTGCGATTACCTGGTCGGCTGCGACGGCCCCGCGTCCGAGGTCCGCCGCCAGATCGGCGCGCGCCTCACGGGCGACGCCATGATCGGCCGCACCCAGTCGAGCTACATCCGCGCTCCCGGCCTCGCCGCGCGCATGCAGGCGGCACCCGCCTGGTCGACGCAGGTCATGAACCCGCGCCGCAGCGCCAACATGTTCGCCGTCGATGGACGCGAGACCTGGCTGGTCCACAACTACCTGCGCGCCGACGAGGCCGACTTCGACGCCGTCGATGCCGACGCCTGCCTGCGCCACATCCTGGGCGTCGAGCCGTCGTTCGACATCGAGGTCATCGGCCGCGAGAACTGGATCGGACGCCGCATGCTGGCCGATCGCTTCCGCGACCGCCGCGCCTTCGTCTGCGGCGACGCCGCCCACATCTGGGCGCCCTTCGCCGGCTACGGCATGAACGCCGGCATCGCCGATGCGACCAACCTCGCCTGGATGCTGGCGGGCGTGCTCGAGGGCTGGGCCGATCCGGCGATCCTGGCGGCGCACGAGGCCGAGCGCTGGCCGATCACCGAACAGGTTTCCAAATACGCCATGGGCACGGCGCTCGCGCTCGCCCGCGCCCGCGCCGAGGTGCCGGCCGATATCGAGGCGCCGGGCGCCGGGGGCGACGCCGTGCGCGCGGCGCTCGGCCGCCAGCTCCTCGAGCTGCACACGCCGCAATTCTGCTGCGGCGGCCTCAACTTCGGCTCCTTCTACGATCGCTCGCCGATCGTGGCCTATGACGGCGAGGCGCCACCCGCCTACACGATGGACTCTTTCACGCCGTCCACTGTGCCGGGCTGCCGGACGCCGCACGTCTGGCTGGACGGAAATCGTTCGCTCTACGACGCGATGGGCGCGGACTTCGCCTTGCTGCGCTTCGACCGTGCGGTCGACGTAACGGCCCTCGTCGAGGCGGCGGCCTTGCGCGGTGTGCCGCTCTCAGTACTCGATCTCGCGCCGCAAGCGCCCTACCGAGAGAAGCTGGTGCTGTCCCGTCCCGACCAGCATGTCGCCTGGCGAGGCGACGCATTGGTCGGCGATCCCCTGAAGCTCGTCGACCGGATTCGCGGCGCGCTGTAGACGCGCCGCGCCGGGCGGTCGATCATCGCACCTCGGACAATGAAAAACGGAGGAGACGATGAGCGAGGTGCGTATTCTGGCGACCGGTCTCGGCTTTCCCGAAGGCCCGGTGGCCATGCCCGACGGATCGGTGATCCTGACGGAGATCCGCAACAATCGCTGCTCGCGCGTCGCGCCGGACGGCAAGGTGTCGCTGTTCTCGGCGACCGGCGGCGGACCCAACGGCATCGCGGTCGGACCAGACGGCGCGCTCTACCTCTGCAACAACGGCGGCAGCCGCTACGTCGAAGGCAACTCGATGGGCGTTGCGCCGCATCCCGACTACAAGCACGGCTTCGTCCAGCGGCTCGACCGCAGCAGCGGCAAGATGACCGAGCTTTACATCGAGTGCGATGGCCACAAGCTCTCGGCGCCCAACGACCTGGTGTTCGATAAGGCGGGCGGCTTCTACTTCACCGATCTCGGCAAGCGTTACGCCCGTCAGCGCGACCATGGCGGCATCTACTACGCCAAGCCGGACGGCTCGATGATCAAGTGCCTCGTCCATCCGTTCCTCAGCCCCAACGGCTGCGGCCTGTCGCCCGACGGCAGGATCCTCTACGTCGCCGACACTGAGAGCGCGCGGCTGTGGGCCTTCGACATCGAAGGCCCGGGGTTGCTGCGCAAGCCGACCGGCAATGCCCATCACAGCGGTCGCGTGGTCGGCGCCGTCGGCAGCAACGCGCGCTTCGACAGCCTCGCGGTGCTGGCGAACGGCAACATCGTGGTGGCCACGCTCAACACCGGCATGATCACCGAGTTCTCACCGGCTGGCGCCATCTTGCGCGAAGTGAAGATGCCGGACACCTATCCGACCAATATCTGCTTCGGCGGGCCCGACATGCGCACCGCCTACGTCACCCTCTCGGACAAGGGCCAGCTCGGCGTGTTGCAGTGGCCGGAGCCCGGGCTCAAACTCAATTTCAACTGAGCGCGGCGGGCGCGCTCGAACCGGCGGAGTGATCGAATTGGCACATGCATTCCGGGGCCTCGCGCTCCACACCTGGACGGTCGACACCACCCCGCTCGAGGGCGCGCTCGCGGCCGCCAGGGCCGGCGGCTTCGACGCGATCGAGCTGCGCCGGGTCGATTTCCAGCGCTGCCACGACCGCGGCCTGGCCAACGGCGCGGTGCTCGACCTCGTGAGCAAGGCCGGATTGCCGGTCGCGGCCGTCGGCGTGGAATATGGCTGGATCTTTGCCGCGCCCGCCGACCGGGAGCGGCTGTTCGCGTCGATGAAGGAGGCATGCGAAAACGCCGTAGCGCTGGGCTGCGATCTGCTGATGAGCGCCATCGGTCCCGGCACGGCGGGCGTCGACGAGGCGGTGGCCAACATCCGCCGCGCCGGCGAGATCGCCGCCGGCTTCAAGCTGCGCCTCGCGCTCGAATACCAGTTCCAGCATCCGGTCGTGAAAAGCCTCGACATCCTGCGCGACCTGATCCAGCGCGCCGGTCAGTCCAACGTCGGCCTGCTGCTCGACGCCTATCATCTCCAGCGCGGCGGCCGGCCCGGCCGCGGCTTCGAGGAGGTGCCGCCGGCCGAGATCTTCTACGTGCAATACAGCGACGTGCCCGACGCGCCGCCCAACGGCCCGCCGCCGACCGACCGCCTGCCGCCTGGCCAGGGCGTGGTGCGCTGGGGCGAGCTGTTCCAGCTCCTCGCCGCCAAGGGCTACGCCGGCTACGTGAGCTACGAGGCACCCAATGCCGCGCACTGGCAACGCCCCGCCGCCGACGTCGCCGCCGAGGGCGCACGAGCGACCCGCCGCGCCCTGGCGCAGGCGTTCGCGCGGTAGAGCCCGCATCGCTCAGCCCTTGCGGCGGTCCTTGCGATGGCGACGGATACCGACAGCGAGCATGACCGCCCCGGCGACGGCGGCCAGCACCGCCAGCATGATGATGAGATCGTTGAGTTCTTCGTTGATCACGGCGTGTACGCTCCTTGGCTGGCGTCGCGTGGATGCGCAGCCTCCCGCAGGGCGCCGGCCAGGTCTCGTGACCAAAGGATGTTCGCGGGGGAATAAGCGGCGGCGGCGTGCCAGGCGCTTACCGGTTCCCGGCGGGCCAGACCCGCTGGATCATGGCGAACAGGAAGGCCGTCGTGAGGCCGAACAGCAGCATGCCGTTCAGCGCCTCCAGCGCCCCCATCATCTGCCACTTGGCCTCGAGGTGGATGTCGGCGTGGCCGTAGGTGGTGAGCGCGCCCAGCGAATAGAGCATCGCCGAGCGGTTGTCGGCGAGGGCGCCGATGATGCGGTAGGCGGCGGCCCAAATGCCGGCCTCGAGGATGTGCAGGCCGGTCACCAGGATCACGGCCACGCCCATGACCAGGGCGAAGGTGAGGGCGAAGTGGCGTTGCTCGGTGTAGCGGCCGAGCAGGCGCTCGACCCGGGCGGTGAACATGGCGAGGCAGAAGACGTGGATGACGACGTTGAGGGCGATCAGCGGCACGCCCCACGCCCAGTCGTCGCCCCACTTCACGTAGTCGAGCGGATGCATCGCCGGCCTCCCGCGTCTAGGCCCGCACCAGCGGCTTGTACTTGATCCGGTGCGGCTGGTCGGCGTCGGTGCCGAGGCGGCGGTGCCGGTCGGCCTCGTAGTCCTGGTAGTTGCCCTCGAACCATTCGACGTGGCTGTCGCCCTCGAAGGCCAGCATGTGGGTGGCGGTGCGGTCGAGGAACCAGCGATCGTGGGAGATGACCACGGCGCAGCCGGCGAAGTCGACCAATGCCTCTTCGAGCGCGCGCAACGTGTCGACGTCGAGGTCGTTGGTCGGTTCATCCAACAGCAGGACGTTGGCGCCGCTCTTCAGCATCTTGGCGAGGTTGACCCGGTTGCGTTCGCCACCCGAGAGCTGGCCCACCTTCTTCTGCTGGTCGGCGCCCTTGAAGTTGAACGAACCGCAATAGGCGCGGCTTGAGACCTCGCGGTTGCCGAGCTTGATGATGTCGAGGCCGCCCGACAGTTCCTCCCACACGCTCTTGTTGGGATCGAGCGTCTCGCGGCTCTGGTCGACGTAGCCCAGCTTGACCGTCGGGCCGACGGTGAAGGTGCCGGAGTCGGGCTTGTCGGTGCCGGTGATCATCTTGAACAGCGTCGTCTTGCCGGCGCCGTTGGGGCCGATCACGCCCACGATACCGCCCGGCGGCAGGTTGAAGGAGAGGTTGTCGATCAGCAGGCGGTCGCCGAAGCCCTTGGAGATCCTGTCGGCGGTGATGACGTGGTCGCCCAGCCGCGGACCGGCGGGGATGACGATCTGCGCCTGGTCGAGGGTGGCCTGCTTCTCCTCGGCCACCATCTGTTCGTAGGCCGCGATGCGGGCCTTGCTCTTGGTGCGCCGCGCTTGCGCGCTCTGGCCCATCCATTCGAGTTCGCGCTGCATGGTGCGGCGGCGCGAGTCGGCGGCTTTCTCTTCCAGCGCCAGCCGCTGGTCCTTCTGCTTCAGCCACGAGGAGTAGTTGCCTTCCCACGGGATGCCGGCGCCGCGGTCGAGCTCGAGGATCCAGCCCGCGACATTGTCGAGGAAGTAGCGGTCGTGGGTCACGGCCACGACGGTGCCGGGGAATTCGGCGAGGTGGCGCTCCAGCCAGGCCACCGACTCGGCATCGAGATGGTTGGTGGGCTCGTCAAGCAGCAGCATGTCGGGCTTGGAGAGCAGCAGCCGGCAGAGCGCGACGCGGCGGCGCTCGCCGCCCGACAGCACGTCGACCTTGGCGTCGCCCGGCGGGCAGCGCAGCGCATCCATGGCGATCTCGACCGTGCGGCCGAGGTCCCAGCCGTTGCCGGCGTCGATCTTCTCCTGCAGCTCGGCCTGCTCGGCGATCAGCTTGTCCATGTCGGCATCGGGGTCGGAGAAGGCGTTCGAGACCTCCTCGAAGCGGGCCAGCATCGCGGCCATCTCGCCGGCGCCGTCCATGACGTTGCCCAGCACGTCTTTCCCGGGGTCGAGCTGGGGTTCCTGTTCAAGGTAGCCGACCCTGGCGCCCTCGGCCGCCCAGGCCTCGCCGGTGAAGCTGTCGTCCTGGCCTGCCATGATCTTCAGCAGGGTCGACTTGCCCGAGCCGTTGAGGCCCAGCACGCCGATCTTGGCGCCGGGCAGAAACGACAGCCAGATGTCCTTCAGGACCTGCTTGCCGCCGGGGAAGGTCTTGTTCAGACCCTTCATCACATAGATGTACTGATACGCGGCCATGGTGGGCTCCGGCTGGGAAATCTCGGTTGGCGCGCTTGTAGCGGCCCCGTCGAACGGGTTCAATGACGCCCAAGGAAGACAGCACGGGGAGAAACGCGCACGCATGCTGGCGGAACCAACCGTCCTGGCCCTGTCGCTGGCCTATCTGGGGCTGCTGTTTGCCGTGGCTTATTTCGGCGACCGCTACGCCCGCGACTGGTCGGCCAGCTCGGTGGCGCCCGCCGTCTACGGCCTGTCGCTGGCCATCTACTGCACCTCGTGGACCTTCTATGGCGGCGTCGGCCGGGCAGCCACCAGCGGCATCGACTTCATCTTCATCTACACCGGCCCGGCGCTGGTGGTGATTGCGGGCTACCCGATGCTGCGCAAGATGGTGCGGGTGGCCAAGCAGCACAACGTGACGTCGATCGCCGACTTCCTCGCCTCGCGCTACGGCAAGAGCCGCGCCGTCGGCGTCACCGCCACGCTGTTCGCCACCGTGGGCGTGCTGCCCTACATCGCGCTGCAGCTCCAGGCGGTGTCATCGTCGTTCCGCACCATCGCCGACCCGATCCAGGGCGTTGCCGGCAATTCGGACGTCGTGCACACCGACACCTCGCTGATCGTGGCCGCCCTGATGGCCGTGTTCACCATCCTGTTCGGCGTGCGCAATGTTCAGGCCTCGGAGCAGCACCGCGGCATGATGCTGGCCATCGCCTTCGAGTCGGTGGTCAAGCTGCTGGCTCTGCTGACGGTGGGGCCGTTCGTGCTGTTCGTGCTGTTCGACGGGCCAGCCGACCTGATGACGCGGATCGAGCAGGCGCCGGCGATCACCGATCGGATCACCCGCAGCGGCTCGCCGCTCAGCTGGATCGTGATGTCGCTGCTCTCGGCGATGGCGTTCCTCTGCCTGCCGCGCCAATTCCACGTCGCGGTGGTCGAGCACGGCCATCCGGCCAGCCTCAAGACCGCGCGCTGGCTGTTTCCAGTCTACCTCGTCCTGATCAATGTCCTCGTCGTGCCGATCGCCGCGGCGGGCCTGCTGCTGCTCGGGCCGAAGGCCAGCCCCGACCTCTACGTCCTGCAATTGCCGCTCGCCAACGGTGAGGGCTGGCTGTCGGCCTTCGTGTTCATCGGCGGCCTGTCGGCGGCGACCTCGATGGTGATCGTGGCCTGCATGGCGCTGTCGGGCATGATCGGCAACGAGCTGGTGATGCCCTATCTGCTCCGGCGCCAGGCCGGCGTGGCGCGCGAGATGGGCCCGCTGGTGGTGTTCGTGCGCCGCGCCGCCGTCGTGCTCATTCTCATGGCGGGATACGCCTACGAGCGCATGATCTCGGGCTACCTGCCGCTCGCCTCGATCGGCCTGATCTCGTTCTGCGCCGTCGCCAATCTCGCGCCCGGTCTCGTGCTCGGCCTCTACTGGCGCGGTGCCCATCGCTACGGCGTCGTGGCCGGCCTGGTCGGCGGCTTCGTGGTCTGGCTCTACGCGCTCCTGCTGCCGACCCTGCACCAGAACACGGACGACGGCCGGGTGGCGCCGCTGCAGCCTTACCTGCCGGCGCCGCTGTCCGACCTCGACCCCGTCGGGCAAGGCTTCGTGGTCTGCATCCTCGTCAATGCCGCGCTGCTGGTCGGCGTCTCGCTGTGGGCGCGGCCGATCGCCCGCGACCGCGAGCAGGCCAGTTCCTTCGTGCTGGGGGCCGAGCCGGAGCAGCCGGAGCAGCAGGCGCCGGCCGACGCCGCGCGCATCGAGGAGCTGCGCGAGCTGCTGACCCGTTTCGTCGGTTCGGAGCGCGCACTGCGCGCGCTCTCCGGCGAGCGGCTCTCGATCGAGGTGGCACTGGCGCGCGCCGAGCGCATGCTTTCGGGAACCCTGGGCTCGGCCTCCGCCCGCATCATCATCGCCGCCTTCGGGCGCCGCGGCCGCCTGCTGCCGCGCAGCGCACGCGCCCTGATCGACGAGGCGTCGGAGGCAATCCGCTACAACTACGAGATCCTGCGCAACACGCTCGACCACGTC
>Ga0155465_1119_pt1 | contig 34981 bp, 35 predicted proteins | sample RifCSPhighO2_12_FD_107123 | JGI IMG/M metagenome (GOLD analysis project Ga0155465, IMG submission 107123) | Alphaproteobacteria bacterium RIFCSPHIGHO2_12_FULL_66_14 | reverse complement strand
CTGCACCGTGAGGCCGTCGCACACCAAGGCGAAGCCCGGCTTCGCTTCCGCCGGTCCCTCGTCCTGCTCATCGCCCCCCTTGGAATCGGAGAGTGCCACGTCGAGCGGCTTCACCTCGCGGCCGACCATGGCCTGGACCAGCTGGCCCATGTCGGCCGTCGCCATGTCGGCTTGGGCCACCAGCCGGCCGGTGCGCAGCACCGCCACCTTGTCGGCGACCTTGGCGATCTCGGCCAGCTTGTGGGTCACCAGGATGACGGCACGACCGGAGTCGGCGACGCGGCGGCAGATATCGAGCAACGCGCCGATTTCCGAAGGCGGCAGCACGGCGGTGGGTTCGTCGAGCACCAGCAGCTTCGGATCGCGCATCAGGCACTTCACGATCTCGGCGCGCTGGCGTTCGCCCACCGAGAGCTCGCCGACGACGGCGTTGGGGTCGAGGACGAAGCCGAAGCGATCGGCGATGTCGCTGATGCGGGCGGCGAAGGCGGCGCGATTGAGCACGCCCTTGGCTTGGCCCAGCATCAGGTTCTCGACCACGGTCATGCGCGGCACCAGGCTGAAATGCTGGTGCACCATGGCGATGCCCTGCTCCAGCGCCTCGGCCGGGCTGGGTGGCAGCCACGCCTGCCCGCCGAACCGCATCTGTCCGGCGCTGGGCGCATAGACGCCGAAGATCAGGTTGCACAATGTCGACTTGCCGGCGCCGTTTTCGCCCAGCAGGCAATGAACGGTACCGGCATGGATATCGAGCGTGATGCCTTCCAGGGCCTGCAGGCCGCCGAAGCGCTTGCCGAGGCCCTGGAGGGAAAGAAGCGGGCTCAGGCGTCGAGCACCTTGATCTTGCCCGACAGGAGATCTTTCTTGATCTCCTCGATCTTGGCCTTCTGTTCGGGTGTGCCCTTGCAGATGACCATGTCGGAGGACTTCGGCCCCATCGCCAGGCCGAAAGGCTTGAACTCGGGCTTCCAGGTGCCGGCCGCGGCCTGCTCGATCGCATACTCGACCTGGAAACCGACGCCGGTGACCGAATAGGCGACGTAGAGCGGATCGGTGCCGCAGCGGTCGGTGTAGCTGCCGATGACGTGCGTGCCCTTCTCGCGCGCCGCCTGCTCCATGCCGCGCAGGCCGAGGTTGAGGATATGGTAGTGCACGTCGGCGCCCTGGGAGATGGCGGCGAGCGTGGCTTCCTTGGCCTTGGCGACGTCATCGAAGTCGCCGGTATAATTCTCGATGTACTTGATCTTCGGATTGACGTAGCGCGCGCCGTTGCCGAATTCCGTGCCGGTGTTCTTGATGGCCGGGATTTCCAGGCCGCCGACGTAGGACACGGCTCCGTTCTTGGACAGCATGGCGGCCGCGGCACCGGCCACGAAGCCGATCTCGGCCTGGCGGACGTCGTAGCCCGAGACGTTGGCGGGCTTCTTCGGGTCGGCGTTGCCGCCGATGATGGCGAACTTCACCTTGGGGAAGCGCGGCGCCACCTTGAAGACCGAGGCCTGGGTCTGGCCACCGACGCCGATCACCAGCTCGTTCTTGCCGGCCAGCGCCACCAGCACCTGCTCCATGTCGCCGAACTTCACATTCTCGATGTATTTCACGGTGATCTTGGCGCCGAGCTTCTTTTCCACGGCTTTCAGTCCGTCGTAGCCCGACTCCATCCAGCCCTTGTCGGACTTGGAGCCCGGGATCAGCACACCGACTGTCAAAGGACCGGCGGCACGGGCCGACACGGCGAGGCCGCCCAGCATCACCAAGCCGGCGGCGCCGGCCGTTCCACTCAAAAACCCACGGCGATCAAACTTGTTCATGGTCGTGCTCCCCCGTTCGTTGACGTCATCCCTCGGAGCAAGGAGCAGGCAATCGCCGTGCCAACTGCCAAGGCATTGGCAGGGAACTTGCTTATTGCAGAGGAATCAGAAGACCCATGGGGGAGATCGATGACCAACAAATTGCATTCATTGGGCGCGCCGCGCGCCGGCTACGTCTGGGCCGCCAATGCCGGCCATATCGACATGGCCACCTCGCCGGCCAAGCCGGTGCCGGTCAAGATCGCGGCGGCGCCGCAGAACGTCACGATCGATCTCAAGCGCAGCGCCATGATCGTGATCGACATGCAGAACGACTTCTGTGCCAAAGGCGGCTGGGTCGACCATCTCGGCGCCGACTACACGCCCGACCGGCGGCCCATCAAGCCGCTGCAAAAACTTCTGCCCGCCCTGCGCAAGGCCGGCATGCCCGTCATCTGGGTGAACTGGGGCAACCGGCCCGACCTCGCCAACATGCCGCCCAACCAGATCCATCTCTACAAGCCGGCCGGGACCGGCATCGGGCTCGGCGATCCCCTGCCCGGCAGCGGCGCGCCGGTCTTGCAGAAGGACTCGTGGGCCGCCGCCGTGGTCGATGAACTCGAGCAGAAGCCGGAGGACATCAAGGTCGACAAGCATCGCATCAGCGGCTTCTGGGACACGCCGCTCGATTCGATCCTGCGCAATCTCGGCATCCGCACCGCTTTGTTCTCAGGCGTCAACACCGACCAGTGCGTGCTGCACAGCCTGACCGACGCCAACTTCCTGGGCTATGGCTGCGTGCTGGTCGAGGACTGCTGCGCCACGACCTCGCCCGACTTCTGCACGGAGGCGACCGTCTGGAACGTCAAGAAGTGCTTCGGCTTCGTGACCGATTCCGGGAAGATCCTGAAGGCGTTGAAGAAGAAGTAGCCGCGCCTTCTAGGCCGCCTCCGCCTTGGCGGCGTGGCCGGGATAGTCGGCGTCGAGAACAAAGGGAAACGGCCCGGCGAAGTCACCGATGACAACGCCGTGTGTCACGAGGCCTGCCTCCGGCGACCACAGATGCAGATGGAAGCCCGGTGGTTCCATGCTGAAGGTGGCCGGACCGCCGTCCGGGATCAGGTCGAGCGTGACCTGATGCGCAGTGCTGGGCGCCACCGAGCCGATGGTGCCGGCCCAGCGCGTGGTGATGGGCCGATGATGATGGCCGCAGACCACGCGCTCGACATTGTCGTGGTGCCGCAACAGCTCCGCCATCGAAGCGCCGTTGCGACAGTTGATGTTGTCCATGTCGACCAGCCCGGTGCGGAACGGCGGATGATGCATGAAGATCAGGGTCGGCCGGTCGGGCTGCTCTTCGAGGCGGGCGGCAAGCCAAGCCAGGCGTTTCGGGCACACCTCGCCATGGCCGTGGCCCGGCACGACGGTATCAAGTCCGACCAGTCGTAGCGGATGCGTGTCGACGGTGTAGTGGAGGAAGCCGTCGTCGTTGTTCAGATAGCCGTCCGACGCGAACTCGGAGAAGAGTTCCGGCCGGCGGTCGTGATTGCCGGGCACCAGATAGACCGGCATCGACAACTGCGCCAGAACCTCGCGCAGGACCTGGTATTCCTCGACCAGGCCGCAATCGGTGAGGTCGCCCGTGGCGACTACCAGGTCTGGTTTGCGCGGCAGCGCTTCCAGGGCGACGACGGCCGCCGCCAGCATGGCGTTGCTGTCAACCCGGTCGTAGGCGATCTTGCCACGAGGCCGGATGTGCATGTCGGTGATCTGGGCGACGATCATGGAAGACTCCCCTATCGCGGCAGTTTGAGCGCAGTCTGCTCAACGTAGGGCCGCATCAGCTCGTCGGCCTTCTTCTGCGCGTCCTTCAGGGCAACGTCGGGCTTCTTCTTGCCGTTCATCATCGCCTGGATTTCATCCTCCAGCGCCTTGCGCACCGCCACGGTCTGATAGGTGGCGAACCACGGCTTGGCGTAGGGCAGCTGCTCGAGCGCCACCTTGGTGTCGGGGTTCTTGGCGATGAACGCCTTCATCTCGGCGGTGTCGTAGGCCGACTTGCGCGGCGAGAAATAGCCGGTGAAGCGGCTCCAGCCACCGAGCGTGTCGGCCGACGACAGCCACTTGATGAACTTCCAGCCGGCCTTCTTGCTGTCTTCGCTCTGGCCGTTGAACATGACCAAGGAGGCGCCGCCGATCGGCACGGCGTTGCGCACGTTCTTCGGCACGAAAGCGACCTCGTAGGGCGCCTTCATGTTCTCGCGAATGAACGACAGCGAGCCGGTCGAGAGCAGCATCATCGACGCCTTGCCGGCGAAGAACGATGTCGAGACTCCACCCGCCTCGACGACGCCCTGCGCCATCACCTTGTGCTTGAAGATCAGATCCTCGAGGAAGCGCGCGGCGCCCAGCATCGAGGCGGTGTCGTAATAGACCTCGCCGCCGTATTCCTCGTTGAAGTAGCGGCCGCCGTTGGACAACGTGAGCGCCTCCATCAGCCAGCCGAGATAGTCGTAGCCTGCTGGCATGGTGAAGCCGTAACGCTCGACCTTGTCGCCGTCGCGTTTGGTCAGTTTCTTCGCGGCATCCACGAGCTCGGCCCATGTGCGCGGCGGTTTTGCCGGGTCGAGGCCCGCTTCCTTGAAGTGATCGACGTTGTAGTAGAGCAGTGGTGTCGAGTTGTGGAATGGCACGCTGTAGAGCTCACCGTCGACCATGGCGTTGGCGTGCAGCGCCGGCCAGAAATCGGCCAAGAAGGCATCGCGCGTGGTGCCGTCCGCCTTGAGCATCGGCTCGAGCGACTGGATGTCGCCCGAGAGCTTGAGATCGACGTTGAAGTTGGCGCTCATCAGCACGACCGCCGGCGGCTTGCCGGCCTTGGCGGCGGCCTGGGCCTTGAGCTTGGTGTCGTCGTAGCCGCCGGTATAGACGGCGGTCACTTCGACTTCCTTTTGGCTCTCGTTGTAGCTCTTCACCAGTCGCGTCATCTCACGCGCCAGCTTGCCCTCGACGGGGACGGGAAAGAAGAAATCGATCTTGGTCTGCGCCGCCGCCGGTAGTGCAAACGACAACGCCAAAGCGCCGATCGCCAAACGGGATATTGCTGACATGGTTGAGCCTCCTAGCCCTTCACTCCACTGAACACGAAACTGTCGACGAACCGCCGCTGGAAGGCGACGAAGACCACCGCGAGCGGCGCCATGACGAGAAGTGTGCCGGCTGCCAGCACGCCCCATTCCTTGCCGCCCTCGGCGCCGCGCGTGAACGCGGCGAGGCCGATGGTGAGCGTGTGCTTGGCGGGATCGTTGATCACCATCAGCGGCCACAGGAACTCGTTCCAGTGGGCGGTCACCGAGACGATGGCGAAGGCCACCAGCCCCGGCTGGGCCATGGGCAGCAGCACGTACCAGACGATCGCCCACCACGGTGCGCCGTCGATCGCCGCGGCCTCCTCGAAGTCCCGCGGCAGGGCGAGGAAGGTCTGGCGCATGAGGAAGGTGCCGAAGGCCGAGGCGAAGTACGGTGCCATGACGCCGGGCAAGGTATCGTAGAGGCCAAGATCGACGATGGTGCGCAGGTTGGGCACGATCAGCGCCGGCGGCACCAGCATGAGCTGCAGCAGGAAGACGTAGAACAACACGTTGCGGCCAGGAAAGCGCAGCCGGGCGAAGGCGTATCCTGCCAGGCTGACCGTGACGCACTGGACCGCCAGCACGCCCGCAACGACGATGAAGGTGTTCACGTAGTAAAGACCGAACGCGCCGCTCTCGAGCGCGTTGCGGAAATTCTCCAGCGTCTGCGGCGTGTCCGGCACCAGCGACGCCATCCGGGCGCTGCCGGCGCCCTCGGGCCGGAACGAGGCGACGAGCGTCCACAGGAACGGCGTCGCCCACAGGAAGGCAACCGCGGCCAACAGCGCCATGCCCAGGGCCTGCCACAGGCGGCGCTCAAGCCTCATGGTGCGAACCCCGGCTCATGATCCGCATCGAGGCCAGCGAGATTGCCAGCAGGACGACCACGCTCAGAAGGGTCGCTGCGGCCGCCTTGCCGACCTCGAAGTTCTCGTGCGCTGCCTGGAAGATGTAGTAGAGCAGCAGATTGGTAGCATTCGACGGGCCGCCGCGCGTCAGCACGATCACATGATCGACGCTGGTCAGCAGATTGATCAGCGCGATGACGACCACGAAGCTGGTGGTCGGCAGCAGCGCCGGCAGGATGACGTAGCGCAGCCGCTGCCAGGCGTTGGCGCCGTCGATCAGCGCCGCCTCGATGGTGTCGCGCGGGATGTTCTGCAGGCCGGCGATGTAGAAGAGCATGTAGTAGCCCGCGTTCTTCCAAACCGTCAGGCCGATCACCGACCACAGCGCGATATCCGAATCGCCCAGCCAGTTCGGCCCTCTGACGCCGATCTTGGCGAGGTAGTAGTCGAGCAACCCGATGCCCGGTAGGAAGATGAAGAAGAACAGCGAGGCGGCGGCGACCAGCGGCACCAGCGAGGGGAAGAAGAACACGGTGCGCAGGACCGCCGAGAAGCGGCTCGAGCGTTGCACAGCGAGCGCGAAGGCGAGTGCCAGCGCCAGGGTCGGGATCAGGGTCCCCAGCGCGTAGACGAGGTTGTTGAGCGCCGCCTGCCGGAAGGCGGGATCGGCCAGCACCTTGGTGTAGTTCCCGAGCCCGACGAAGGTGGCTGCCACCGCGCCGGTTCCGTGCGGATGATCGTACAGCGATTCGACGATGACACGGATGACCGGCAGGTAGGTGAACAAGCCGAGGAACAGCAGCGATGGCGCCAGCAGCGCATATGGCAGATAGCTGCGCCGCCACGGCCGCCGTCTGGGCACCACGACAGGTTCTTGGTCGACGCCTTCCAGAATTCCAGTCGTGCCTGCCAAGCTCATGTTCACCTCAGGCGGCTCAATAGGCAGCGTGAAACAAGGTCTGGTTACGAAGTCGCTACGGTTCAGTGACGGTCCTCGAAATGCGTGGGATAATGGCGATCGTTGCCACCGCCCTCTCAATGAGCGGAGAAAGTTTTGTGCCGCCCATCAGTCCCCTCGTCCTCAACCTCGCCGTCGCGCTCGGCATCGGACTGCTGATCGGAATCGACCGCGAGCGCCGCAAGGGTGACGGGCCGGGCCGCGCGCCGGCCGGTATCCGCACCTTCACCATCACGTCGCTCTGCGGCGCCGTCGCCGTGATCGTGGGTGGCGACCTGCTGCTCGCCGTCGTCACGGCGGGCGTGTTTGCGATGGCCAGCCTTGCCTATTGGCGGGCGAGCAACCAGGATCCAGGCCTGTCCACCGAAGCGGCGTTGGTCGCGACGGCGCTGCTGGGCGGGCTCGCCGTGCACGAACCGGCGCTGGCGGCGGGGCTGGGCGTGATCGTGGCGGGGCTGCTGACCGCGCGCACCGCCATCCATCGCTTCGTGCGCTCGGCACTGACAGAGGAAGAAGTCCGGGACGGGCTGATCTTCGCCGGCGCCACGCTTGTCGTCCTGCCCCTCCTGCCCGACAAGGCGTTCGGGCCCTATGGTGCGCTCAACCCGCGCACGATCTGGATCGTTGTCGTCCTGGTCATGGGCGTAAGCGCGCTGGGCTACATTGCGGTCCGCCTGATGGGCGCCCGCTTCGGTCTGCCGCTGGCGGGCCTCGCCTCAGGGTTTATTTCGAGTGTCGCCACCATCGGCGCCATGGGTGCGCGCGCGGCCAAGAACGGCAATCTCCTGAGGCCAGCGGTGGCGGCCGCGGTGCTCTCGACCGTGGCTACGTTCGTCCAGCTAACCGTGCTCCTCGCCGCGACCAGCACCGCTACCCTTATGGCTCTTTCCGTGCCCTTGGCCTGTGGCGGCGCGGCGGCACTGCTTTATGGCGGCGTTTTCACGGTGCTTGCGCTGCGTCACGAGGTCGAGCGGCAGGACGAGCCGGGTCACGCCTTCAGCCTGAGATCTGCGCTGCTGTTCGCTGCCTTGCTGGCCGTCATCCTCGTCGCCTCGGCCGCTCTTGACGACTGGTTCGGGGGCGCGGGCGTCCTGGCGGTCGCCGGCCTTGCCGGCCTCGCCGACACCCATTCGCCCGCGATCTCGGTGGCCTCCCTGGTCGCTTCGGACAAGCTCGGCGCCGACGCCGCGGTCGTTCCGATCCTGGCCGCAGTCACAACCAATACCCTGACCAAGATGGTCTTTGCTGTTACTGGCGGCGGGGCCGCTTTCGCCGTACGGGTCATTCCGGGATTGATCCTGGTTCTTGCCGCCGCCTGGGCGGGAGCCCGGTTCTTTGGCTGACCTCGTCCTTCTCCCGGGCTTCATGTGCGACCGAGATCTGTGGACCGACATGGTCCCGGACCTCGAGGTGCTAGGACCGCTCCACTACGGCAACGTCTACGAGGACGACACGCTGGCGGGCATGGCGCGACGCGTGTTGGCCGAGTCGCCGGACAGGTTCACGCTGGTCGGCTTCTCGATGGGCGGGTTCGTGGCACGCGTGCTCACCCTTATGGCGCCCGAGCGCGTGACGGGCGTGGCCTTCGTTGCGTCGTCGGCGCGCGGCTATTCCGACGAGGAGACGGCACGGCGCAAGGCGGGCTATAGGCCGGGCGACCGGCCACCACGGGCCGCGGCTGCCGTGTCGGCAGCCATGGGCCTGCACCCGGACCGCGAGAAGGACCCTGCCCTGCTCGATCGCCTGCGCGGCATGCAGCGCCGCCTCGGTCCCGAAGTGCGCAGGCGGCAGGCAGCCCTCGTCCGGCGCGACGGCTATGCCGACCTTGAACACATCACCTGCCCCGCGCTCGTGGTGGCCTGTCGCCAGGATCGGCTCCGCAGCTTCGCCGAGACCGAACGCATGGCGAAGCACCTGCCACATGCGCACCTGGAAGTGATCGAGGACTGCGGCCATATGGCGCCGCTGGAACGGCCGCGCGAGCTCGCAGCCCTGCTCGCCAAGTGGATCAGGCGCGAGGTTTCGCCGGACCAACGCGAATCCGCCTGAAGGGGCAAAGACTTGGCTGAGTGTTTATTCGGTCGACTTTTGGGCGTAGCATTCCCCAATGAGCGAAACGGAAGCCCTGTTCGCCGTCTTGCGCCAATCTGCGGACGCCGACTGTGTGGCTGCGCTCGAACGGCTGGTCGGAGGCGCTCCGGACCACCAGCTGAGCCGCATCAACGTGCTCGACGTCGCCAAGCGCCTGGGCCTCGATGAAGAACGCGCGATCGCCGCGTTCCTCCATGCCGCCCGGATCGGGTTGTTCGACCTCTCCTGGAACATTCTCTGCCCCGGCTGCGGCGGGGTGCTCGACGCCAACGCCTCGCTGAAGAGCGTGCGCGCCAGCGAATACAATTGCGCGCTGTGCGCCGCCGGCTACGAAGCCACGCTCGACGAAATGGTCGAGGTGACCTTCACCGTCAGCCCACGCGTGCGCCGGATCGCGGCACACAATCCACATGAATTGCCGATGTCCGAGTATATGCGGCAAATTTTCTGGGGCACCGGGATCGATCTCCCGGACGGTGCGCTCGAAGCCGCCATAGAGAAAATCACGCTTGATGCCGTTGAACTGCCGCCCGGAGGAAAGGCGCTGCTGTCGCTGCAATTGCCCGCTGAGTTCATCATCGTCTTCGAACCGGTGACCCATTCCGCGCAGTTCATCGACGTAAAGGGTGAGCCGACGCGCGAGCGCCAGAACCTCACGCTCGTGTACAACGACTTGCGGGCGCCGACCGGAACCATGGAACTGCGCCCGGGTCCGCTCCGGCTTTCGCTCGAGAACCGTACCGACCGCCGCGTGTTGCCGGCGGTCTGGATCGCGAACGACGAGATGCACGCGTTCATCGGCAAGCGCAAACCGTTCATGACGGCCAAGCGCATGCTGTCCAATCAGACCTTCCGCGACATCTATCGCACCGACACACTGGACGTCGACCAGCGGCTGAAAATCACCAGCCTTACCTTCCTGTTTACCGACCTCAAGGGATCGACTGAACTCTACGAGCGAGTCGGCGATCTGATCGCGTTCGACCTGGTGCGCGAGCATTTCGGCGCACTGAACGAGATCGTGGCCGCTGAGGGCGGCGCCGTCGTCAAGACCATCGGCGACGCGGTAATGGCGACATTCCCGACACCGGACCGCGCCCTGGCCGCGGCACTCCGCATGCGCGAAGCGATGCGACGCATGAACACGACCCACGGCCGTGAGGACCTTCTGCTCAAGATCGGCATTCACGAAGGCCCCTGCCTCGCCGTGAACCTGAACGAGCGCCAGGACTATTTCGGCCAGACGGTGAACATCGCTTCGCGCGTCCAGGGACTGGCGATGTCGCAATCGATCCTGGCGACCGCCCCGGTAATCGAGCATCCACTGAGTGCCAACCTGTTGGGAGCGGGCGGCAACCGGCCCGTGGCCCAGCTCCAGGCGCTGCGTGGCGTGGCCTCGGAAGTGGCCGTCTACGAAATTCCCTGAGGCTCCGCGGATCGCCGCCGCACCCGTCGCGACAGCCAGACGGCGCCGCCGAACACGACGGCGACCGCAAATGCCACGGCGGAGGGCAGCCAGATGTCGACGAACGATACGATGCGGGCGCGGATCGGGTTGGCCGGATCGTAGATCACCGTCACCCGCTCACCCTCGGAAAACGACCTTCCGCTGCCGCCGCGACCATGAAACTCGATCTCGCGGCCGTCATCGTGCGTCTTGAAGCGCACGACGGGCGCGAAGGAGATGCGCTCGACGATCCGATCGACCTCGCGTCCATCGGCCAGCCGGACGCTCTCGGACTCGGTGCGTCGGCTCTCGCGGTTCTCGACAACAATCCCCTCGGCGCGTACGCCGCCGGTATAGAGATCGGCCGCGCTCCACAGGACGAAGACCCCGATCAGGCCGGCCCCTGCGGCGATGACGGCAAAAGCCTGCTCGCCCAGCACGACTAGGTCGACGCCGCGGGAGAGCGCCCAGGCGACGATACCGAACAGCAGCCAGAAGCCGCCGAAGATCGTGACGATGATCGCGGACAGCCACAACCGCTCGAAGGTGTCGATGCGGAAATCGCGTGGTTCCTGCGGCATGTAGAGGATCATGACCCGATCGCCGAGGGCGAAGTCGGGCGCGCCGCTGGCGAGATCCTTCACCGTCTCTGCCTCATCGCCGGGCAGCCGGAAACGAATTACTGGCGCATACATGTCGCCTTCGCGGCGAATCTCGATCACCTCGCCGTCGACACGCTCGCCGTAGAGGACATGACGAAGGCTGCCGAGCCCCAACGCCATGCCGCCGGCCAGGATCAGCCCGCCGATCCCGAGGATCGCCCAGGCGATCCAACGCCAATCGCGGTCTGCAGCCATCGCGGCGGCCTCAGGCGGGGCGCTGGCGCAGAGCGTCGACGATCGACGCCAGCCGGCCACCCTGGGGCGTGGCGGGATCGAACAGTTGCTCGCGCGGCGTCGTCTCCGCGAGCCTGCTCAGTTCCATCAATGCCCGCACGTGCTGGCGGCGCGTCATCCGGTGCTGCGCGGAGCGGTGACGAAAGAACAGCCGCAGCAGTTGGCCTTCGCCAAGAAGTGCCGCGAGCTCGGTCGCGGTGCAGTAGATCAGGAAACAGGTGAAAATCCAGATCTGGGCCGCCACGAAACGATGAACGACGAAATTGTCGGAAACCGCCTGGAGAGCCGGACCGATGCCGTCGCCCCGCAGAGTGTAGTGCATGACCTGCTCGAGCAGGCGCACGACCAGGACGACCAGGGTGTAGAAGATCGTCTTGTAGAGAATCGGCTGGATCAACGGGGCGCCACGAAAGCGGTCGATGAGCCGGAACTTGTCCATCACCAGGATGGTCTTGCCCACGACCAGCGCCGCGCCGGTCGCCAGCAGGAACCCCGAGAGATGAAACCAGTAGCCCTGGGTCAACAGATTGGTGGTGAAGACGATAAGGTTGAACGAGGCGACGAAATAGAGCGTCGGCGGAAGGATATGCCGTACTTCCTTCAGCCAGAACCGATAGACGCGTGCCGCCAGCGGCGCCTTTGTCGTGTTCACGCCCGGCCACCGTCGACGACGAAATTCTGCGCCGTCACGAGGCGGCTGTCGTCGGCCGCCAACCACAGCACCATGCGGGCGATGTCGGGCGGATAGACCTTCTCCTTGAGACATTGCGCCGCCATCAGCGCCGCCTCGGCTTCCGGCGTCAGCCACAGATCGATCTGGCGCTGAGTCATGATCCAGCCTGGTGTGATCGCATTGACCCGGATGGCATCGCCACCGAGGTCGCGGGCCAGGCCGCGCGTCATGCCGATGACGGCTGCCTTGGCCGCCTGATAGACCGAGAGCTGCGGCGCCATGGTGTGATAGCTGATCGAGCTGAAATTCACGATCGAGCCACCGCCCGCCTTCTTCATGCCGGGCGCCACCGCCTGAATGGCGAAATACTGATGCCGGAGATTGACCGCGATGCGCTCGTCCCAGAAAGCCGGGGTCACGTCGGCAATCACGTGCCGGTCGTCGCGCGCGGCGTTGTTGACCAGAACGGTGATGGTGCCGAACTTTCCCGCGACCGCGCCGATCGCGGCCTGATAGGCGGCGATGTCGCGGACGTCGCATTTGGCGAACATCGGTGTGGGATAGCCGGCCGCCGTGAGCTTCTCGACCAGGGCCTTCGAGGCGGGTTCATCGATGTCGACGAAACCGACCTTGGCGCCCTGCTCGGCGAAATGCTCGACGATCGAGGCACCGATGCCGGAGCCGCCGCCCGAGACGAAGACGACGCGGCCGGCAAGGTTGGGATAAGAGGCGAATCGAGACATGGCTCCTCACAATGTGAACGGACGGAACACGATCTCGCCCTCGAGGGCCGAGTTCGCGGCGAGGCGCGTTCGGGCAATTTGGCCATTGGCGTGGCTCACCGGTTCGACACAAAAATATGCCTGATCCGCCGGCGCGTAGATTACGACGTGGCGGAACGGTTCGGAGGCCGTCAACTCGACGCACAGACGCCGTCGTGGCCAGATGATCGTCGCCTGGCCGTCCCAACCATCGAAGCAATTGTCGAGGACGACCCCGGCAACCGGTCGCGGCGTGCTGAAATTCCATTCTCGAGGTACGGCAATGCGCTCGATCGGCAAGCCTTCGGCATCGGCGCGCCATACCGCCTGCGTGCGGCAGCGCAGCTGCGAGTCGTCGTCGCGCACGAAAAAGGGATGCAGGCCGAGGCCTGCGGGCACGGCGAAGCTTTCGAGATTGTCGATGGCCATGGTCACGGTCAGCCCCGACTCGTCGAGCCTGTAGATCTGTCGCGCGCGATAGCGAAATGGCCAGCCTGTGCGGCCGTCATGAGCATAGGCGATTTCAGCCGACTGTACGTCGCTGCGCACGACCTCCCAGGTGTGCGACCAGCCGTCACCATGCATGGGATGGCGAACTCCGGGCCAATTCGCCTCGAGATGGACTTCGCGCCCGTCGAAAGCGAGATGTCCGTTCGCAATGCGATTGGAGAACGGCACCAGTGGATAGGCCGAGCTGTTCGATCCCGTCCCCGAGGCTATCGCAGCGGCATCGGCCGGCCGCAGCAGATCGACACCATCCCGCATGAAACGGATGATCGAGCCGCCGGCCGACGGTGCAAGGTCGACGGCGAACCGCCCCGCCCGCAGCGACAAAATCGTCACGGTCATCTCCACTGCTGTGTAGACTTCGTCATTCTCAACCAAACTGAGGAAGCGCTGAAATGTCGACGAACATGCTGAAGAAGCGGCTGCAGGCCGGCAAGGCCTGCGTCAACGGCTGGCTCGCGATCCCCAACGGCTTCTCGGCCGAAGTCATGGCGCAGTGCGGCTGGGACAGCGTCACGGTCGACATGCAGCACGGTGTGCAGGACTACCTCTCGATGGTCACCTGCTTCCAGGCGATGGACAAGCACCCCATCACGCCGCTGGTCCGCGTGCCCTGGAACGAGCCCGGCATCGTCGGCAAGGTCCTCGACGGCGGTGCCTGGGGCGTGATCTGCCCGATGGTGAATAACGCCGCCGAAGCCAAGGCGCTGGTCTCCTATGCGCTCTATCCGCCCAAGGGCAAGCGCAGCAACGGCCCGATCCGCGCTGGCGCCTACGGCGAGGCCACGCCCTACCAGGCGACGGCCAATGACGAAGTGCTGATCATCCCGATGATCGAGACGCAGGAGGCGATCGACAACATCGACGCCATCCTCGACGTGCCGGGCGTGAGCGGTATCTATGTCGGCCCATCCGACCTCGGCCTGTCGCTGGGCCTGGTGCCGAAGCTCGACCGTGACGAGCCGCAGGTCCTCAAGATCTACGAGAAGCTCACGACGGCCTGCAAGAAGCGCGGCCTGTTCGCGGGCATCCACAACGGCACGGCGAGCTACGCCGCCAAGGCGGTCGGCATGGGCTTCCAGTTCTGCACCATCGCCAACGATTCGGGCCTGTTGGCGATGGCCGCCAAGGCCGCGGTGAGCGGCTTCCGCAAGGAAGCGGGCGCGGTTGCCGCCAAGTAAAGCGATGCTGATCGCCAACGCCGTCCTGCCGGACGGCACGAAACGTCACATCGACGTCAAGGGAGGGCGGATCGCCGCCCTCCTTTCCGCCTCGGCCGGCGTTCCAGCACGCGGCGACGTGCTCGACCTCGCCGGCACCTTGCTGTTGCCGCCCCTGGTCGACGGCCACATCCATCTCGACAAGACGCTTCTCGGCCTTCCGTGGGTGCCCAACCAGGCCCCCGGCAGCCGGGTCGCCGATCGCATCGAGGCCGAACGCAAGGTGCGGGCGGCGCGCACGGTGCCGGAGGCGGAAACCGGCGCGAACCTGGTGCGCCAGGTGGTGGCGAGCGGCACGCTGCACATGCGCAGCCACGTCGACATCGACAATCAGCTTGGCCTCCGGAACCTGCATGAGGTCCTGAAAATACGCGAACGCTTCCAGGGCCTCGTCACCATCCAGATCGTGGCCTTCCCGCAAAGCGGCATCCTGCGCTCGCCGGGCACCGCGGACCTGCTCGACGCCGCCATCGCCGAGGGCGCCGACCTGGTGGGCGGTCTCGATCCCGTGGGCATCGACGGCGATCTCGACGGCCATCTCGACTCCGTCTTCGGCGTCGCAGAGCGGCGGAACGTGGGCGTCGACATCCATCTGCACGATGGCGGCGAAGGCGGCATCGCCCAGCTGCTCGCCATCGCCGAGCGCACCGCCGCTTCAGGCCTGACGGGCAGCGTTGCCGTCAGCCACGCCTTCGCGCTGGGCTCCGTCGATACCGATATGGCCACCCGCACGGCCGACGTGCTCGCGAAGGCCGGGGTGGCGATCATGAGCCACGGGCCGGGCGCCGCCGCAATCCCGCCGCTCGCGCTGTTGCGCGAGCGTGGCGTGGAAGTGTTCGGAGGGTCCGACAATATCCGCGACGCCTGGTCGCCCTTCGGCAACGGCGACATGCTTGAGCGCGCCATGACGATCGGATACCGCGCCAACTTCCGCCACGATCACGAACTCGAATTCGCCTTCGACATGGTGACCGGCGCCGCCGCGCGCGTCCTCGGTATCGAAGGCTATGGCCTCGCGGCGGGGGCTGCCGCCGATTTCGTGGCCATCGAGGCGGGCTCGGTCGCCGAGGCCGTCGCCACCCGCCCGCGCCGCAAGTACGTGATCAAGAACGGGCGCGTCGTTGCAAAAGACGGCGTGTTCGCAGCCTAACCGACGATCTCGCCGCGGAAGGCCCAGCGCGTCATGCGCTTTTCGACCATGGCGCAGACCGCGTACATCGCCACGCCCATGATGGCAATGGCGAACAGGCCGGCGAAGGTCGTGGGCGCGTCATTGCGCGCGCTGGCCGACAACATCAGGAAGCCGATGCCGTTGTTGCCGCCCACCGTCTCGGAGATCACCGAACCGATGAAGGCCAAGGTGATGGCGACCTTGAGGCTGGCGAAGAGATAGGGCATGGCGCGCGGGATGCCGACCTTGGTCAGGATCTCCAGGCGCGTCGCACCCAGGCTGCGCAGCACGTCGCGCATCTCCGGCTCGATGGTGGCAAGGCCGGTCGCCACGTTGACCACGATGGGGAAGAAACTGATGACGAAGGCGGTGATGACGGCCGGCAGCGAACCGACACCCACCCAGATCATCAGGATCGGCACGATCGCCACCTTGGGAATGGCGTTGAAGGCGATCAGCAGCGGATAGAGGCCAGAGTAGACGAACGGCGAGGCGCCGATCGCCAATCCGAGCAACAGTCCCCCCGCAATCGCCAGCAGGAAGCCGATCGTGGTCGTCCACAACGTGTCCCAGCAGTAAGCCATCAGTATGTCGAAGCGCTGGATGAAGACGACGAAGATCTTGGTCGGCTTTGGCAGGATGATTTCCGGCACCTCGAAGACGATGCAGGCGATCTCCCAGACGATCAGCAGGACCGCCAGAACCAGCCACGGCATGGCATGCTTCAAGGCTTCGCGCTGGAGCTCGCTCATGCGTGCTCCTGCTGGATGCGGTTGCGCAGCTCGTGGACGATCTCGACGAACCGGGGCTCGAAGGTCGTGGCGAGCGTCCGCGGCCGGGCGATGTCGATCTTCTTGCTGAGCACGATGCGTCCCGGCCGGCGGCTCATGACATAGACGGTGTCGGCGAGATAGACGGCTTCGCGCAGATCATGCGTCACCAGCACGCCGGTGAAGCGCTTCTCCAGCCACAGCGCCTGCATGACACCCCACAGTTCCTCGCGGGTGAAGGCGTCGAGCGCGCCGAACGGCTCGTCGAGCATCAGCAGCTCGGGTTCGTGGATCAGGGCACGGCAGAGGTTGGAGCGCTGCTGCATACCGCCGGAAAGCTGCCATGGAAACTTGCCGGCGAAGTCGGCAAGGCCGACCGTCTGCAGGAGCTTCATCGCCCGGGCTTCGTAGTCGGCGCGGTTCGAGCGAAAGCGGCGCTTGTGCGGCTCGACCACCTCCATGGGCAGCAGGATGTTGTCCATGGTGGTGCGCCACGGCATCAGGGTCGGATTCTGGAACGCCATGCCGACGCCCTTGATCGGCCCCGTCACCTTCTGCCCGGCCACCCGGACCTCGCCGCCCGAGGCGGGCAGCAGGCCGGTGACCAGCTTCATGATCGTCGACTTGCCGCAACCCGAGGGGCCGACGACGGCAATGAACTCACCCTTGTCGATGCTGAACGTGGCGTCGGCGAGGGCGACGGTCGATTCCTTGCCGAGGCGGTAGGTGAGACTGACGGCGTCGAGGTCGACGAAGGCCATCCCTACTTGGCGACCATGCGATCGGCCTTGGGCGGCAGGTATCGGTTGGTGAACACCTTGGCCGGATCGGGCGCCGCCGGCAGGTTGAAGGCCTCGGCGACGTCCTTGACCGAACGGGCGAAGCGCGCCGGGTCGACGTCGCCCATGCCGTTGGCCTTGACCCAGGGCGTCAGGATGTTGGTCTGCAGCGAGAGCTGCAGGCGCTCGGTCTCCAGCGCGTCGTTGATCAAGGGATCACGCTTCTTTGCGGCGGCGATGCCGACCTTGTTGTCGGCGATGACGTCCTTCCAGCCCTTGACCGTGGCGGCGATGAAGCCCTTCACCGCCTTCTCGTTCTTGGCCAATTCCGGCGAGATGATGATGCCGTTGCCATAGACGTCCATGCCGTAGTCGCTGTAGCGAAAGGCGACGATGTCGTCGAACTTCACGCCGCGGGCCTTGAGGTCGAGCATCGACGAGAAATAGTGGCCCGAGATGAAGTCGACCGTGCCTTGGACCAGGCTCTGCTCGCGCAGCTGCGGCGTCAGGTTGACGTGCTCCCACTTGGTGATGCCGTTCTTCTTGGCGAAGGCAGGAAACAGGCGGAACGAGGCGTCGAACACCGGAGCGCCGAGCTTCTTGCCCTCGAGGTCCTTGGGCACCTTGATCCCGCTCTTCTTGAGCGCATAGACGCCGAAGGGCGGGAAATCGTAGGCCATGAAGACACAGAGGATCTCCTTGCCCGGGTTCTTGGCGTTGTACTCGATCGTCGAGTTCACGTCGGCGAAGCCGATCTGGTAGGCGCCGGTGGCGACGCGCTGGACCGCGCCGGCCGAGCCCTGGCCGGGATCCATGGTGACGTCGAGCCCTTCGGCCTTGTAGTAGCCTTTCTCCAGCGCCACGAGGAACGGCGAGGTCGGGCCCTGGAAGACCCAGTCCAGCGTGAACTTGATCGGCGTCTGGGCCTGCGCCGAAAGGCCGGCCAGCATCACGGCCGCGGCGGCAGCGCCACCCAGCCACTTGGCGAATTTGCTCATGTCCTGTTCCCTCGTGAGGTTCCCCGTCCGGCGACTCTTAGGCGGACAAGCCACGCCCGCCAAGGGGATATCAGGCAGATTCTATGCCAGCCCGCTGCGTGGCGATGAGTTGAGTGAAGGCGCCGCCGCGGGCCGAGAGCTCCTGGTAGCCGCCCTGCTCGACAACCCGTCCGTGCTCGAACACCGCGACCAGATCGGCGTCGCGGATGGTCGAGAGCCGATGGGCGATCACGAAGGTGGTCCGGCCCTGCATCAATGTCTTCAAGGCCTTCTGGACGCGCGCCTCGGTGAGCGAATCGAGGGCGCTGGTCGCCTCGTCCAGGATCAGGATCGGCGGGTCCTTCAGGAGCGCGCGGGCGATCGCCAGCCGCTGGCGTTCGCCGCCCGACAGCGTGGTACCGCGCTCGCCCACCAGCGTGTCGTAGCCCTGCGGTTGGCGTATGATGAAGTCGTGCGCCTCGGCGAGCCTGGCGGCCTGTTCGAGCTCGGCCTGGGTGGCATCGGGCTTGCCGATGCGCAGATTGTCGGCAATCGAGCGATAGAACATCGTCGAATCCTGGAACACCACGCCGATGTTGCGCCGGAGCGACTCCAGCTTGATGTCGCGGTGATCGATCCCGTCGATGCGGATCACGCCCGATTGCGCGTCCCACATGCGATGAAGCAGCGACAGCGTCGTGCTCTTGCCGGCGCCGGTCGGCCCGACCAGCGCCACCGTCGTGCCGGCCGGAACCTTGAGAGAAAAATGCACCAGCGCCGGCCGTTTGCCGTCGTAGGAGAAGTTGATGTCGTCGAACTCCACGTCGCCACGGGCGCGTCCAATGTCGATGCCGTTGGGCTTGTCCGGCACCGTCGATTGCGCATCGAGGATGCGGAAGAAATCACCGAGCGACGGCATCTGGAAGAAGATGCGGCTGACGAAGCCTGAGGCCTGGTCCATGCGGCCGATCAGCATGGTGGCGAAGCCCATGAAACTCACGATCTCGCCGACCGTCGCCTCACCCTTGGTGTAGAGCCAGGTGCCGAGCACGAAGATCAGGATCACCGTGACGGTCGAGGCGGCGCGGGTCAGCACCGACAGCAGCGCCCACCAGTTCAGGACCGGAAACTGCGCCTGAAGCGTCTGGCCGATGATGCGATGCATCTCCCCCGTCTCGGCGGCCAGGCGCACGAAACTCTGGATCAGGTGGATGTTGCCCAACGCATCACCGGCACGGCCGGCGAGCTCACTGTGCAGATCCTCGACCTTCTGCTGGAGCTGGTCGGTGCGGCTCACCACCCAGACATTGGTCGCGGCAAAGAACAGGATCAGCACCAGCAGCAAGAGGCCGAGCCGCCAGTTCATGAACATGCTGAGCGGCAGCATGATGAACAGCGCCACCAGGGTGGCGAGGTTCTCGCGGAAGAACGAGAGCCAGATGCCGAACAGATTGTCGACGCCGGTCAGCATGATCTTGATCAGGCGGCCGGAATGCTGGGCGTTGTGGAACGAGAACGGCAACACAAGCAGGTGCTCGAAATAGGTCGCCATGGCGCCCAGCCGGCGGCGATGGGCCATGCGGTCGGCCTGTAGCGACACGATCATGTTGGCGGCAATGCCGCCCAGCCCGACCAGCGCCCACAGACCCAGGATCTCCCGGGCATTCCGCCACAGAACCTCGACTGGCTTGTCCTTGGCGGTAGCCAGGAGATCGATCACCTGGCCGAACAACACCGGCTCGTAGAACTGCAGGCCGGCCACCGCCACGTTGGCGATGGCCAGAACGATGGCGAGCCCCTTCTCGGCCCGCAGCAGCCCGATCACCCGGCCATAGACGCGAAAGAATTCCATTATCGGTCGACCGGGCCTGGCCTCTGGCCTGCTATTCGCCGAGGAAACGCTCGACGGTGTTCACGAAGAAGCTGACCCCGAACGGGATCGCCATGTCGTTGAAGTCGTAGCGCGAGTTGTGCAGGCCCGCGCCGTTGCCATCCTCGCCACCGTTGCCCAGCCACACCATGGCGCCCGGGACCTTCTCCAGCATGTAGGAGAAGTCTTCCGCCCCCATGCTGGCCTGCACGTTGTCACGCACGCCGTGCGGGCCGCAGACGCCGGCAGCCACGTCGATGGCGAAGGCGGCGCGCTGGGCGTTGTTGATCGTCGGCGGATAGCCGTAGCGGTATTCGACGTCGATCTTCACACCGTACATCTTGGCCGCACCCTCGCAGATCTCGCGGATGCGGGCCTCGATCAGCTTGCGGGCCTCCGGCGTCGTGGTGCGGGTCGTGCCGCCGACGTGGGCATCGGTCGGGATGACATTGTAGGCCGAGCCGCCCTTGACGAAGCCGACGGTGACGACGGACGAGGCGAAGGGGTCCATGTTGCGGCTGACGATGGTCTGCAATGACAGCACGAGGTTGGACGCAACGATCAGCGGATCGAGACTGAGATGCGGGTGCGCGGCGTGGCCGCCCTTGCCGGTGATGCGCAGGTCCCAGCGGTCGGCCGCGGCCAGCAGCGCGCCGGGCTTGGTGGCGATCATGCCCAGAGGCAGACCGGGCTTGTTGTGGATGGCGAAGACGGCGTCGCAGGGGAATTTCTCGAACAGGCCGTCGTCGATCATTTTCTTGCCACCACCGCCGCCCTCTTCGGCCGGCTGGAAGATGAAGTGCACGGCGCCCTCGAAGTCCCGTTTTTCGCTCAACACCTTGGCGGCGCCCAGCAGCATGGCGGTGTGGCCGTCATGGCCGCAGGCGTGCATGCGGCCGGGATTCGTGGAGCGATGCGCGAAGTCGTTGGTCTCGTCCATCGGCAGGCAATCCATGTCGGCACGCAAGCCGATCGACTTCACCGAGTTGCCCTTGCGCAGCGTGCCGACGAGGCCGGTCTTGCCGAGGCCGCGAGTCACCTCCAGCCCCCACTCTGCAAGCTTGGCCGCGACGATGTCGGACGTCCGGTTCTCCTCGTAGGCGAGCTCGGGATGGGCATGGATGTCGCGGCGGATGGCGGAAATCTCGCCCTGAATCTCGAGCGAACGGGGAAGAACAGGCATCAAAGCACTCCGGTTGGAACCTCGGGCATCTTAGCCCACAGTAGCACCATGTTGTCCCTCCAGGATGTCGAAGACGCGGCCGCGATCGTCTACGCCGCCATGCCGCCCACCGCCCAATACGCATGGCCGCTGCTTGCCAGACGCACGGGCTGCGAGGTGTGGGTGAAGCACGAGAATCACACGCCGACCGGCGCCTTCAAGGTGCGCGGCGGGCTGGTCTACATGGACCGGCTGAAGCGCGCGCAGCCGGATGTCGCGGGCGTGATCAGCGCCACCCGTGGCAACCACGGCCAGAGCATCGCGCTCGCCGCCGCCAAGGTGGGCATCGCCGCCACCATCGTCGTGCCCCTGGGCAATTCGGTGGAGAAGAATGCCGCCATGCGGGCGTTCGGCGCCGAACTGGTGGAGGCCGGCCACGATTTCGATTCCGCGCGCGAGACCGCAATACGGCTCGCCGGCGAGCGTGGCCTCTCCATGGTCCCCTCCTTCGACCGCGACCTGGTGTGCGGCGTGGCCACCTACGCCCTCGAGCTGTTTCGGGCAGCCCCTGCGCTCGACACGGTCTATGTGCCGATCGGCCTCGGCTCGGGCATCTGCGGTACGATCGCCGTGCGCGATGCACTCGGACTGCCAACCAAAGTGGTGGGCGTGGTCTCGACCGAGGCCCCGGCCTATGCGCTGTCCTTTGCCGCCGGCAAGGTCGTGGCGACCAACAGCGCCGACACCATGGCCGACGGCATGGCCGTGCGCGGGCCCGACGCCGAGGCGCTGAAAGTGATCCTGAAGGGCGCGGACCGGATCGTAAAAGTGAGCGACGCCGAGATCGGCCTCGCCATGCGCGCCTACTACGAGGATTCGCACCAGCTCACGGAAGGTGCGGGTGCCGCGTCGCTCGCCGCCCTGATGCAGGAACGCGCGCAGATGGCGGGCAAGCGCGTCGGCCTGGTCCTGAGTGGCGGCAACATCGACCGCCCGCTCTACTTGCGGGCGCTTGCTGGCAACTGAGGCGCCCAGGCGAGATCGCTCTTCACCGCCTGCATGATGAAGGACGAGCGCGTGCCGCGGACGCCAGGCATGCGCAGCAGCGCCTTCATCGCGAACTCGCTGAAGCTCGCGAGATCGGGCGCCAGCACGTGCAGCAGGAAGTCCATGTCGCCGGTCACGGCGTAGCAGGCCACGACCTCGGACCGCGCTCGGATCGCCGCCTCGAAGGCAGCGACGGTCTTCTCCGAATGATCGTCGAGCGTCACCTGCACCAGGGCCTGCAACGCCAACCCGAGGGCGAGCGGCGAGACTAGGGCGGCATAGCGCTCGATCACGCCCTCCTCCTCCAGGCGCTTGACGCGGCGCTGGCAAGGCGTGGGCGAGAGCCCAACCTGCCCGGCGAGGTCGACCATCGGCAGCCGGCCGTCGGACTGAAGGGTAGCGACAATGCGCTTATCGATGTCGTCGAGTTCGATCATAGAGCAATTCACCAAAATATCGTCTATTTTCGGATAATATACCTAATTTCAGGCATTTAACAGGCCAACTTCGCGAGGATTCACCGTGGCGCCGCCTCCATATTGAGGGCATGAAACCCGCCCCTCTCGAGAACTTGCGCGGCGATTACGCCGGCATGGCACCGGACTGGACCGTGCCGCAGCATGTCGACCTCTATTCGGACGAGGACCAGGCCGTGTGGCGCCTGCTGGTCGAGCGCCAGACCACGCTCGCCAGACAGCACGCCTGCGACGAATTCCTAAGGGGCCTCGAGGCGCTCGGGATCGGAGATGCCATTCCCGACTTCGAGGAGATCAACGCGCGGCTCGAACCCCTGACCGGCTGGCGAATCGTCGGCGTCCCGGGCCTCATTCCCGACACGGCCTTCTACGACCCCCTCGCGCATCGCCGCTTTCCGGTGACGATATGGATTCGCACCCGAGCCGAACTCGACTACCTGGTCGAGCCCGACCTGTTCCATGATTTCTTCGGTCACGTGCCGCTGCTCACCGACCCGGTGTTCGCCGACTACATGCAGGCCTACGGCCGGCGCGCCATCGCGGCGGGTCTCGACAATATCCATCGCCTGGCGCGACTCTACTGGTTCACCGTCGAGTTCGGCCTGATCCACACGGCCAAGGGACTGAAGGTCTACGGCGCCGGTATCCTGTCGTCGGCGGCGGAGGTGAAGCATGCCATCGAAGGTCAGGGTGTCGAGCGCCTGCCCTTCGCCCCGGCGCAGGCCATGGATCGGCCCTACGAGATCGACAGGCTGCAGAACACCTATTTCGTGCTCGACGATTTCCGCCAGCTCCTGGACCGGCCGTCCGCTCACTAGCGCAGCACGACCAACCCGTCGACGGCAACGACACCTTCGCCGTCGCGCTTGACCAACAGCGGATTGATTTCGGCCTCGGATATGTCGGCAAAGGCCTTGTGCGCCAGGGTCGAGAAAGCCGCGATGGTTCTTGCCAACGCCGCGACATCGCCCTTCGGCAGGTTGCGGTAGCCGCGGATGGTCGCGAGGCCCTTCACCTCCTCGATCATCTGCCGCGCTTCGGATTCGTCGACCGGCGCAATCCGAGTAGAAGCGTCTTTGTAGATCTCCGCCAAAACACCGCCGAGACCGACGGTGATGGTCGGTCCCACCAGCGGATCGCGGCGGAAGCCCAGGATTACTTCGGCCAAGCCACGCTCCATCTTCTGGATCAGAAAGCCGTCGAGCTTGGCGTGGGGCGCGTGAACCTTCACGCGCTTCTCGATCTCGCGCGCGGCAACGGCGGCGGCCTGGCCATCCATCAGGCCCAAGGCCACGCCGCCCGCGTCGGTCTTGTGCGCGATGTCGGCAGACAGGATTTTCAGCGCCACGGGTGCGCCGACCTCGGCCACTGCCGCCGCGACACGCTTGGCGTCCGGAATAGCCATCGACCTGGCCATCGGCACGCCCAGCGCCGCGAAGAGATCGGCGGCCCGGCGCTCGTCGAAGCCGTTGACCCGCCCCGCCTCGAGCGCGTCCAGCGACGCGCGCGACGGCTCGCCCAGCGTAGGCAACGGCTGCGGCATCGGACGCAGCAGGCAAAGGGCCATCGCCTCGCTGCAGGACTCGGGATGGCGGAAAGCCGGCACGCCCGCCGCCGTCAGCAGGGCCAGCGACTTTTCCGCGGCCGGCGTCAGCGAGACGGCAAAGGGCTTGGCGGTGCGCGCGAAGCGCAGCAGCGGTTCGACGGCGAGCTCGGGATTGAACTGAGCCGAGGAGCCGACCACGAAGATCACCGCGTCGTTACCATCGTCGGCCAACAGCCGCTCGATGGTGCCGGCCACGATCTCGGGCTTGGCGCCGGCCAGGGTGAGATCGATCAGCTTGCCCTCGCCCGCCGCAATGCCGAGCGGCCTTAGCCAGTCGACCAGCCCTTGCGGCGGACCCGCGATGTCGAGGCCGGCCATCGCCATGTTGTCGACCACCATGGCGGCCCCGCCGCCGGTCGTGGTCGCGACGGCGACGCGCTTTCCAGAGGCCGGCGGCCGATCGACCAGCAACGCCGGCACGTCGATCAGGGATTCGAACATCGACACGCGGGCGATGCCATGGCGGCGGCAGAAGGCGTCGAAGGTGGCGTCGGAACCGGCGATGGCGCCGGTATGCGACTTCGCCAGCTCCTGGCCGATCGAGGAACGGCCGAGCTTGTAGGCGATCACCGGCTTGCCCGCGACATGGGCGCGCCGCGCCGCCCGCGCCAGCCGCTCGCCGTCGCGCAAGGTCTCCATGAACAGCAGGATCGCGTCCGTGTTCGGATCGTCGACCAGCAGGTCGGCGATCTCACCGACGGCGAGATCGACTTCGTTGCCGACCGAGATCAACCGCGAGAAACCGATTCCGCGCGCATCCGCCCGCGACAGCAGCGCGCCGATCAGGCTGCCGCTCTGGCTGACGACGGCCCAGCGCCCGCTGCGCAACTTGTCGATGGCGAACGCGGCGTTCGCCGTCAGCACCATCGGCGGCTGGGTGCTCACCGTGCCGATGCTGTTGGGCCCGACCAGCCGGATGCCGGTCTCGGCCACGATGCGCGAAAGATCATCCTGCAACGACGCGCCCGCCGCACCGGCGTCGGCGAAACCGCCGGCCAGGATGGACGCCACTTTGACGCCGCGCTTGCCGCAGTCGGCGAGGGCCGCCACGGCCGCAGCACCATTCAGCAGGATGTAGGCGTGATCGATCTCGCCCCGGATCGAATCGAGATCCTTGTGGGCCATCTCGCCCAGGATTTCGCTGCGCGAGGGATTCACGGGCAGGATCTCGCCGGTAAAGCCGTGCTTGCGCAGAAAGCGCTGCGGACGCGACGTCGTCTTGGCGGGATCGGCCGACGCCCCGATCAGGGCGATGCGTTTCGGCTCGAACAGGGCTGCGAACAGCTTCTTGGGATCGCTCATGCGATGAGTATACTCGGCATAAGGAAATGAGGAGACGCACATGAGCATCCGTCGCGTGACTTCGCCCGCTGTCCCCGAGCCGCCGCCCGAGCGCTGGTCCAACTGCCTGGTGTCCGATGGCATCGCCTATGTCTCGGGCATGACCTGCCGCGGCATCGACGACAAGAAGCTGGCCGCCATGGACGAGTACGAGCAGGCCAAGGTGATCTTCGGCAAGATCAAAGGCATGGTCGAGGCGGCCGGCGGCACGATGGCCGACGTCGTCAAGATCACGGTCTACGTCACGAATATCAAAAACAACGTCAAGGTCTGGGCAGCGCGGCGCGAGTTCTTCACCGGCGATTTCCCGGCCTCGACCCTGGTCGAGGTGAGCGCGCTGGCAGCACCCGAGATCCTGGTCGAGATCGAGGCGATCGCCCACATCGGCAAAGGCAGGCGATAAATTCCGAACAACTTCTGACACCGCTCGAGGGGTGTTCGGAGTGGTTCGGTTGTGTCGGCCCGCGGGTGCATTGAGGGTCTCGTGAGACCGACGAGACTTTGAAATCCCAGATCGGGAAAACCCAAATCGCTCCAAGTGCTCCGAAGCCAGTGCCGCTGTCGTTCGTCTGTGTCCGTTCGGCCCCGGGGCACGGGCGGCCGGCGAGCCATTTTCTGCTGACCTGCTCTACCCAGTGCGAATCCTCGGCCGAGCCTTCAGCGTCTCCCTCACATCGAAGATCAGGCTATTCGGCGGATCACTCCGGAACGATGCCGGCAAGCTTCGCTGTCTCGCCCCAGACGACCATATCGGCTTTGACACGCTTGGCGAACGCCTCAGGCGATTCGCCACCCGGAGTACTGGCGAGGGCACGGATGCGGGCAACAACCGTCGGGTCGGCCAGTGCCGCCGCTGCATCGGCTTGAATGCGCCCGGCAAGGGCAGGCGTCATGCCGCCCGGTCCGAACATGGCGAACCAGCCAGGGCGGTCCATGCCCTTGATCCCCAGCTCCGCCATCGTGGGCACATCGGGCAGGGCCTCGAGACGTTGGTCTGCGACAAGGGCAAGCATACGCACCGTTCCCGCCTGCAGGTACGACATGGAAGTGAGAGGGCTGGTGAAGCCGGAGGGGATGTGGCCGCCTGCCAGCTCCTGCAGCATGGGGGCTGCGCCCTTGTAGGCTACATTCTCGATCTTCAGCCCGGTCTTGATGCGGAACAGCTCGCCGGTCATGCGGGTGGAGTTCTCTGTGCTGCCGAACGCGATCTTGCCAGGATTGGCGCGCGCAGCTGCCATGAACTTATCCATGCTGTCGATGCCGGCCTTGACCGAGCCAACCAGCCCGATCGCACCCTTTACCAGCGTCGTGATGGGCGTGAAGTCCTTCTCGGTGTTGTAAGGCAGGTTCTTGATCATGAACGGATTGAGGGCATGGGCGCCCGTCATAATCAGCAACGTGTGCCCGTCGGGTGCCGACTTGGCGACGATGTCGCTGCCGAGCACGCCACTCGCTCCACCCTTGTTGTCGACGATGACGGTCTGCTTCCACCGCTCGGCGAGGCGCGGCGAGATCAGCCTGGCGACAATGTCGGTGCCGCCGCCCGCCGGATACGGCACCACAATACGAACAGTCTTGCTCGGAAAATCCTGTGAGCGCACGACGGCTGGAGCCGCTAGCGCCCCGGCGCCCGCCACTGCACCAGCCAGCATCCGACGGCGATGAAGCAAACGACCCATTGCACGTTCTCCCTATAGTCGAAGCCTTGGCAATTCATAACCAAGAAGTTCTTCTCCCTGCGGACGCGCGAGGCATGCGCAAGTGCCGTTACCACGCAGCAGGCGGCATTTTTTATCGTTGGATTGAGACGCTAACCGCCCAGGCAAATCCGAACAAATTACTTCTCCAGCAGCCGTCATAACCGAAACGTAATGACGTGGGAGAAATCGACTACCCGGCGAATTGGTCCTCGGCAGCTCGGGCCAGGCAAGCTCTGAACAAAGTCACGGTTTCATCCGTTCGGTCCGACAACCAAAAGCACCTGGCTTCGGAAAGCACCCCGGCAAAATTGAGCGGGAGGATCGACAGTTCGCCCCGTCCGGAATGGTGGCGCGCCAACCCCTCGGGCAGGGCGGCAAGATAGGGCAACGTCCGCAGGAGTTGCAGCGTCAGCATGACCGACGTCGCCTCAACCCGTCCGGTCAGCGGCCCATACCCCTGTTCAGCCAAGAATTCGTTCACCGCTTCGCTGGCCAACGATCCTGAGGACGCCCGCACCCAAGGCCATTTCAGGGCGGCTTCCCAGGTCACGCCGTTTTCCCTCGCCAGGGGATGATCGCTGCCGGCGACAACTACGATCGGCTCGAACCCCAAGGACAGCTGCGCAACACCGTTCAACCCCATCGGCTTCCATACACGTGTCACTATCATGTCGATCTCGCCGCTCATCAGCGCCGGCAGCATTTGATTGAAATGCCCCTCTGCGACGGTCACCTGCGACAAGGGCGCCGCCTGCAGCATCAAACGCACTGCTTTTGGCAGGATGGTCGGCATCAGGCTCGCTACCGCACTGACCCGCACATGCCCGCCGAGTCCCTTCCGGAAGGCGTCGATATCGAATTCGGCACGCTGGATGCGATGGAGGACGTCTTTCGCATGACGTACCAGCAGATCTCCGATCGGCGTGAAGGCGATCGCGTTTCCCCGTCGGCAGATGATCGCGCTACCGAGCTCCCGTTCCAGTTCGACGATCTGCTTGGAGATCGCCGGCTGGGTCACATTGAACGCCTTGGCCACCTTGGTGATTTGGCCCATCTGATCCAGGGCAACGAGAATTCGCAAGTGACGAATTTTCAGAACCTCGCGGAAGAACCGACTTTCCAAGCCTTGCGGAAACCCCCTGATCTTGTCGTTCGTCACGCCCGTCCTCCCGGCTATCGCGAAGGCGCCGATGAAACAGACCCATTGAGACACTGCATACCCAAGTTCCCTTCCACCCCGGGGCTAGCCTGCGGCACCTTCAAATCTAATCAGCGATGAGCTTACTTGGCTACCTGTACTGGCTTTGCAGGGCATTTCCGCGGCCATCGCGATGATCGCAGCCGAAACCATCAACTGCATCGTGCCGGCCGCAGTCCTCTCTGCCGCCGCAGCCATCCACCTTTGAAGCCGTAGGCATCGCTATCACCACGGCCGACGTTCTCCGGAAACGGCACGCGTCAGCCGAGCTCGATGTCATAGCGGATGAAGCCGCGGTTGATCGCGACCTGGTCATTGAGCAACCACGCCGTCGTGTTGCTCGCCAGGGTCTGCCAGTCCGTGGGCTCCAGCTTGCCGATGGTGAGGATCAGGCGTGACTGTACATGGACTTGCCGGCGACCGGCATGGCCGCCTTCAGAATCGTGCCGCTCGCCACCTTCTCGCTCTTGCGCGAGACCACGAGGTAGAGGTCGTTGCCCGAGAACGCCACGTTGGTGCAGTAGATGTCGTCGCCGCAGTCGATATGGTGCGTCGGCCGGCCGAGATGATCGAAGCGCCAGGCTGTGGTGCTGGGATGGGCGATGACCAGCCCGCCCTCCTCATCCAGCGCCATGCCGTCGGGGCCGGCATGGCCGCCGCTCATCTGGATGAAGAGGCCAACCTTGCTCACCGTGCCATCGGCCATGATCGGCAGGCGCCACACCGCGTTGCCGCGCGTGACGCCGACATAGAGTACGGTCTCCGACTTGTTCATGACCAGCCCATTCGGGCTGGGCACCGTGTTCACCAGCATCGTGAGCTTGCCCGCCGTGTCGTAGCGATAAACGCGGCCCGTCGGGTCGTGCAGTCCGGTCTGGCCCTGGTCGGTGAAGTAGAGATCGCCGTTGGCTGCGAAGAACAGGTCGTTCACACCCTTGAAGCTCTCGGAGCCGCGCGTCTCCAGGAGCGGCGTGATCTTGCCGGTCGCGGGATCGAGCAGGACGATGCCGCGCTTGTAGTCGGTGATGAAGATCCGGCCGTCCTTGTGGATTTTCAGCCCGTTCGGCCAGCCGTCGTATTCCGTCACTAGGGTCCACTCGCCGGCCGGGCTGATGCGGAACACCCGGCCGAAGGGAATGTCGGTGACGTAGAGATTACCGGCGCGATCGAAGCTCGGCCCCTCGAGGAAGCAGTCGAGCACCATGCCGACCGCATTGGCGTCTCCCCAGGACGTGCGGCCGGGTTTGCGGAACTTTTCCGGCAGCCGCGTGAACTCGGTGGCAGGGATCGGCTTGGTCAGCCCGTACATCTACGCCGCCTTCACTTCGCGTTCAGCCTTCAGCGCCCGCACGGTCTCGCGCAATGCATGGACCGTCTTCTCGATCTCTGCCCCACCATGCGTCGCCGACACGAAGCCGCCGGGGGCGCCCATGACGTCGACGCCGTGGGTCATCAGGCCCATGCGGATCTTGCCGGTGAGCGGACCCGCGCCGCGCGCGCCCTTGAGCTTGGCGAAAGGCACCTTGAGCGGATCGAAGGTTGCGGGATCGATCGGATCGTTGAACGGGTTGGGATAGATCAGGAAGGTCGAGCTCTGGCCGTAGATGCCCCACGGCACGCCTTCCTTGACCAGCACCTCGGTGAGCGCCTTGCGCAGCTCTGCCGCCGTCTTGTTGGCCTTCTCCGCCAGGTCCTCGTCGCGCAGCAGCGTGAGCGCCGTCACCGCCGCCGCGGCCGACAGCGGATTGGCGTTGTAGGTACCCGGGTGCAGGATCCTCTCGATCTTCTTCGCCGCGGTCGCATCGTGATCGATGCGGTCGAGGATGTCGCGCTTGCCTGCGACCGCGCCGCCCGGCAGGCCGCCGGCCACGATCTTGGCCTGGATGCAGAGGTCGGGCGTAATGCCGAACGCCTTCTGCGCGCCACCCGAGGACCAGCGATAGCCGGTGATGACCTCGTCCATCAGCATGACGACGCCCTTCTTCCGGGTGGCGTCGCGCACCGCCTGGATGAAGCCCGGCGGCAGTGGCGCCTGGCCCCAGGATGCGCCCGACGGCTCGAACATGACGGCGGCGATGTCGTCGCGCTCCTCGATCAGCTTCACGATCGCCGCGACATTGTCACTCGGCATCACGATCGAAAGCGCGCTCACGTCCTGCGGCACGCCCGGCGTCGTGCCGCCGTCATAGGTGGCGCCGGCGCCGGCCGTCACGTTGTCGTGCCAGCCGTGGAAATGACCGATGAAGCGCACGATCTTGTCCTTGCCCGTGTAGGCACGCGCCAGGCGGATCGCCATGTGCGAGGCCTCGGTGCCCGACGCGGTGAAGCGGACTTTCTCCGCGCACGGCGTCAGCTCGCAGACGAGTTCGGCCCAGCGCACCTCGAGTTCGTGGCTCGAACCGTAATGCGTACCGAGCTCCATCTGCTTCTTCACCGCCTCGACGACGGCGGGATGGGAATGGCCCAGCAGCATGGCGCCGTGGCCGCCGAAATAGTCGACATACTCGTTGCCGTCGACGTCCCACTTGCGGGCGCCCTTGGCCTTGGCGACGTGGATGGAATAGGGATCGAGATAGCGGGCGTCGTGGGTGATGCCGCTGGGCAGCACCTTGTGGGCCCGCTCGAACAGGGCGCCGGAGCCCGGCGTGCGGGCTTTGTAATCGGTAACGATGGCGGAATTGGTCGGCGCGACGACGGTCATGAGCCCTCACTTTACTAATGACGGAGCATCGCAAGCCTCGCTTGCTTCGCCAAGTGCCGCGGGACTAATGTTCGCGCCTTTCGCAGACCGGAGTGCATACGTGAACGCCAAACCGCGCGGACGTCAGTTCTTCAACAATCCCGGCCCCACCAACATCCCCGACCGTGTGCTGCGCGCCATGGACCGGCCGGTCCTGGACTTCATGTCGGACGAGTTCCTGGCCATCCAGCATGCCTGCCATGCCGGCGTGAAGAGGGTCCTGAAGACCGACCAGACGCTCTACATGTACAACGCCAGCGGCCATGGCGCCTGGGAAGCGGCCCTCGCCAACCTGTTTTCCGCCGGCGACACGGTCCTGATCGTCGAGACCGGCTACTTCTCGCTGAGCTGGGCGGAAATGGCGGTCAATCTCGGCATCAAGGTGGAAACCTTCGCCGCCGACTGGCGCACCGGCGCTGACGTCGGGAAGCTCGCGGAGCGCCTCGCCAAGGACAAGGCGCACGAGATCAAGGCCGTGCTGACCGTTCACAACGAGACTGCGACCGGCATGGTCCTGCCGGTGGCCGACATCCGCCGCGCCATGGACGAGACCAAGCATCCCGCCCTGCTGCTCAGCGACACCATCTCCTCGCTGGCATCGATGGAATACAAGATGGATGCCTGGGGCATCGACGTCACCGTGGGCGGCAGCCAGAAGGGCCTGATGCTGCCGACCGGCATGTCGCTGACCGGCGTCAGCAACAAGGCGATCGAGCTGTCGCGCAAGAACAAGGCGCCGCGCCACTACTGGAACTGGGAACTGATGAACGGCCGCGCGCCGCAGAAGTTCATCGGCACGGCGCCGGTGCACATGTTCTTCGGCCTGCAGGAATCGCTAAAAATGCTCGAGGAGGAAACCCTCGACGGCGTGTTTGCCCGCCACGCCCGCCTCGCCGAAGCGACCCGCGCCGCCGTGCGCGCCTGGGGCGCCGACGGCAGGGGTCCGCAGCTCTACGGCCAGTCGCCGGACCGTCTTTCCAACTCGGTGACGGCGGTGATGATGCCGGAAGGCGTCAACGCCGACGCGATGCGCAAGGCCGCGATCGACCGCTTCAACCTGTCGCTGGGCGGCGGACTGGGACCGCTGATGGGCAAGGTCTTCCGCATCGGCCACATGGGCGACCTCAACGAGCCGATGCTGCTGGGTTGCCTCGCGACGACCGAGCTCGCGATGAAGACGGCGGGTGTGCCGTTCGCGCCGGGCGGCGTCGACGCCGCGGTCGCGTCGCTCGCGAGCTGAGACCTAGAAATCGGGCTTGCGGCCGGCGACGGCGGCGACAAAGCGCGCCGGCTGGATCGACGACAGCGCCGTGCCTCGCCCCACGGTCGGCTCGACCGCGACGCCCAGCACCGGCTCAAATGCGGCCGTTGCGGGATTGAAGGCGTAGAGCTGACCCTGGGTCATGTTGAACCACCAGGCGTGCAGCACGAGCGTGCCGGCCGAGACCTTGTCGGCGATCCAGCGGAAGCTCATCAGATTTTTAACGCTGTTCAGCACCGCGGCCTGTTCGACGGCGCGAGCGATTTCCTCCCGCGGACGTCCCTTCAGCTCGGCCACCACGAGGTCGCGCGTGTCCTGGGCGATGCTGGTCCAGGTCGACAGGTAATCGTAGTCCGCATAGATGCTCGCGCGGCCGTCGACGAGGGCGCCGATGCCGCCACAGAGCGCATGTCCCAGTACGACCACATGCTCGACGCCGAGGCCCCTCACGGCGAACTCGATGGCCGCCGACGTGCCGTGGTGGCGCGCATCGGGCGGGAACTGCGCCGGCGGCACCATCGCCGCCACGTTGCGCACCGTGAAGAGCTCGCCGGGCTTGGTCTGAGTCAGGATGCCGGGATCGACGCGGGCGTCGGCACAGGCCACGATCAGGATCTTCGGGGACTGACCTTCCGCCGCCAGACGGTCGAAGAGATCGAGATGCTCGCGATAGTAGCCCAGATGGAAATCCGAGAAGCCCTTCAGAAGCCGTTCCAATGCCATGCCGTCTTGCCTACGCCTGTTTGCGGCGCGGCGCGACATAGACGATGATGCCGCCAGCGGCAATTCAGTTTGTTTGTGTGAAAATGACCGGTGAACTCCTCTACGAAAAGCGTGGCGAAATCGGCTGGGTGACACTGAACCGGCCGCAGGCGCGCAACGCGCTGACTTTCGCGATGTACGAAGGTCTGGCCGAGATCTGTACCCGCATCGGCCAGACCGGAGAGGCGAAAGCGCTGGTCGTCACCGGTGCGGGCGACAAGGCCTTCGCCGCCGGCACCGACATCGCCCAGTTCAAGAGCTTCGAGGGTGGCGAGGACGGCATCGGCTACGAGCGCAAGATGGATCGCATTCTGGATGCCATCGAACGCTGCGCCGTGCCGACCGTTGCAGCCATCGCCGGATTCTGCACCGGGGGCGGTGCCGCCATTGCCGCCGTCTGCGACCTCAGGCTGGCCGCCGCCAGTGCCCAGTTCGGCTTTCCCATTTCCCGCACGCTGGGCAACTGCCTGTCGATGTCCAACTATGCCCGCCTGGCCGCCTTGATCGGTCCGCAACGGGTCAAGGAAATGATCTTCCTCGCCAAGCTGATGGACGCGCCGTCGGCCCTCGCGGTCGGCCTGGTGAGCGAGGTCTTGCCCGATGCGGCGAGCCTTCATGCCCGCGCCGAGGAAGTGGCGCGCACCGTCGCCGGCCATGCCCCCCTCACCCTGCAGGTGACCAAGGAGGCGCTGCGGCGCCTGCAGGCGCGGATCGCCGACGAGAGCATCGACGACCTGATCCGGTTGGCTTACGGTAGTGCCGATTTCCGCGAAGGCATGGCGGCGTTCCTGGAGAAGCGGGCGCCGAAATGGACGGGCGCTTAGGACTGCTCAACGAGGAGGAAGCGATGGTTAAGGTTGGATCAACTCTTGCGATTCTGGGACTGTGCGCCGCCGTCGCCGCCTGCCAGACCACGCAACAGAGCATCGGCAACAAGGAAGACATGATGGCCGCGGCCGGCTTCAAGTTCGTGCCGGCCAACACCCCGGCGCGCCAGGCCTCGTTCAAGAACCTGCCGCCGCACAAGTTCTCTCGCGAGATCAAGAACGGCCAAGTGTTCTACGTCTATCCGGACCCCACCGTCTGCGTCTGCCTGTATGTCGGCAACCAATCGGCCTATGCCCGGTACCAGGGGAACGTCTTCCAGAAGAACCTGGCGGACGAGCAGCAGATGACCGCCAACATCAACTCGATGAACGACTGGGACTGGGGCCCGTGGGGTGGCTACCCATATCCGGGCTGGTACTACTAGCCTCCGCCTCACACCTGCCAGAACCATTTCGCGGCCTCCGCGCGCTGCTGCGCGCGCGTGAGGCCGAGATCGGCCAGGGCGCGCGCCTCCAGCATCGCCAGGCGCCGGCGTGTCCGGCTGCGGCGGGACCAGATCGCGAGCACGGCGAGGCCGGTTTGCAGGAGGTCAGCGAGGCACAGTCTCGCCGGAAGGACGATTAGTCGAAGGGTCTGTTGCATGACCGGACAATGCGCGAACCGCGCCGTCCGGTGTTACGGCATCGGCCGAAACGTCAGAACGACGCTTCCACCGCGCCCAGCCCGACGAATTCGCCGCGAACTCGCGCGCCTGGCGGGAAGTAGCGCAGGCCAGTCCATGAACCGGTGGTGATCGCCTGTCCCTTCCGGATGCCGCCGCGGTGACGCACGGCATGGTCGATCATCCAGGCGAGCGGCCGCACCGGATCAACGGCGCCCAGTCCGCCCTTCTGGTCGACGATGGTCTTGCCGTCGACCACGAGCGTCACCTGCAGGTTCGCCCAATCGAGGCCTTGCCACTTCTCGATCGA
>Ga0155465_1075_pt2 | contig 35849 bp, 37 predicted proteins | sample RifCSPhighO2_12_FD_107123 | JGI IMG/M metagenome (GOLD analysis project Ga0155465, IMG submission 107123) | Alphaproteobacteria bacterium RIFCSPHIGHO2_12_FULL_66_14 | reverse complement strand
GCTGGTCGCCAAGGGCGTCGAGATGCTGGGTCCGCCGCGAGACATCCCGGCCTGGCGGCACCGCGCGCTGTTCTTTCGCGATTCCGAAGGCAACGTCATAGAAATCTACGCTGAAGTCTGACGAGCAAGGAGAGACGATCCGTGCTGAAACTCTACTACGCTGCCCACACCTGCTCGCTCGCCACGCACATCGTTCTCGAGGAAGTCGGCGCTGACTATTCGACCGTGCGCGTCGACTTCGGCAAGGAGCAGCAGAAGTCCGCCGACTATCTGAAAGTCAATCCCAAGGCGCGCGTGCCGGCGCTGGTCACCGACAGGGGCATCCTAACCGAGACGCCGGCGATGCTGGTCTACCTCGCCCAGAGCTTCCCGAAGTCGCGGCTCGCGCTGATGGACGATCCTTTCGCCTTCGCCCAGGTGCAGGCGTTCAACAGCTATCTCTGCTCGCATCTGCATGTGGCGCACGCGCACCGCATGCGCGGCCATCGCTGGGTCGATGCCGACGACAAGTCGTCGATCGCCGCCATGCAGCGCAAGGTGCCGGAGTCGGTCGGTGCCGCTTTCGACATGATCGAGCGCGAGATGCTGAAGGGTCCGTGGGTGATGGGCGAGCATTATACGATCTGCGATCCCTATCTTTTCACACTGGCGCAATGGCTGGAGGCCGACGGTGTCGACCCCAAGCGCATCCCGCGGGTGGTCGATCACCGGCGTCGCATGTCGGAGCGCCCGGGCGTGAAGAAGGCGATCGCTGGGGAGCTTGCCCAGGTCGTGAACTCATAGACGACCCTTGGCCTGGCCCACTCGGCGCGCTCGTACAGGGGTGTTTCTCTGCCGGTCATGCTATTATTCCCAGGCCGGATCGATGAGGTTTCCCGATGCCCAGACTTGTCCCGTCGCTGGTCTTCGTTCTTGCCGTCATGGTGGCCGGGGGCGCCACCGCCAGATTGGTGGATCGGGAAGGTTCCGGTCCTGGGCCTGCCGCCGTGCAGCAGGCGCAGGTCCAGCAGCAGCCTTCGCCGGTCAGGGATACGCTCGAAAAGGCGAAGGACTCCGGCATGGAGCGCGTCCGCGCAAACGTGCCGCTGCCGCCCGAACTGAAGGCGCTGCGAGACGAGATAAAGGAGCAGGTCGGTGATCTGCGGGCGACTGTGAACAAAAAGTACGAAGAGGCCGGCGCCAAAGCGGCCGCCTATGCTCTGTGGGCCGCAGTAGGCCTCTTCGTGATCATGGTCCTGGCTTCGGTGCTGGGCGGGGTAATCGTTGCCCTGATCTTCCGCCGGAACCGCAATGCATGAAGGCTATTGGCGAGCCCGCTCCTTCGATCATGCGATGACGACGGGCGGTAAGTCGAATGCCCGGATGTGCGGAAGGCGATCGCCGAGGAACTCGCCCGGTTCCTGTAATTGCCCTTTGGCAACATCGCCTAGGTCTGGTGGGTTCCGCCGATCGAGCGGCTCGTTTTCGGCGAGGTCGCAAGACCCAGGAAGACCAGAATCGCCTGATTGAGCCGAAGCATGTCTTCATCGTCGAGCCGGCCGACGTGAGTGCCAAGCCTGTTCTTGGGAACGGTCGTCACCTTGTCGACCATCAGGCGGCATGTCGCCCGCAGTCCATTCCGGGCCGTCGGCTGTACGACCAGCCGGAACAGCGGAGCCTCCGTCTCGTCGGTGGTGAAGGCGCAGATCGTGATCGAGTCGGTGCCGTCGAAGGCGTCGTCCTGGACGATGACCACCGGCCTGGGCTTGCCGGCGTAGTCTTTTCCGCCGGCGGCCGTCCAGATGTCGCCGCGCTTCATGCCTCGGTGTCGGGATCGGCTTCGGCCAAGGCGTCGATGAAGGCCTGATCCTCGGCCGCCCAGGAACTGGCCGCGACGGCCACGGACTGGCGCCGGGCTTCCGAGCGGAATGCCGGCGCCCCGGTGTCGGGCACCCAGATCTGAATGGGCCGCAGACCTTGCTGACGCAGCCGCTCCCGGTGTTCGCGCACCTTGATGCGAGAAGACTTGGGGCGAGACGCAGGCATGATCGAACTCCAGTTCAGGTTACATGTAACCTAGTCGATCGGCGGCGCTTCTTCAACGTAACCGCCTAGCCATGGTGGGTCTGCGGGAAAACACTGACTCGATCTGGTGTCTAAACGATTGATTCAATTGGTTTCTTGACCAGGAATCGCTGTGGACTCATCTTCCACCGATGCCTGTGGAAAACCTCGACCGCGTGCTCGTCGGCGACTGCATCGAACTGATGCGCGCCCTGCCTGAAGCCTCCGTCGACATGGTCTTCGCCGACCCGCCTTACAATCTCCAGCTCGGCGGCGAACTGCTGCGGCCCGACCACAGCAAGGTCGACGCGGTCGACGACGATTGGGACAAGTTCGCCGACTTCGCGCGCTACGACCAGTTCACCAACGCCTGGTTGAAGGCGGCACGCCGCGCGCTGAAGCCCGGCGGCACGCTTTGGGTGATCGGCAGCTACCACAACATCTTCCGCATCGGCACGGCGCTGCAGGACCAGGGCTTCTGGCTGCTGAACGACATCGTGTGGCGCAAGTCGAACCCGATGCCGAACTTCCGCGGCAAGCGTTTCACCAACGCACACGAGACGCTGATCTGGGCGGCGCGCGATCGCGCCAACAAGAAGTACACCTTCAACTACGATTCGATGAAGGAGCTGAACGAGGGCCTGCAGATGCGCTCCGACTGGGTGCTGCCGCTCTGCACCGGCGCCGAACGGCTGAAGGGCGAGGACGGCAAGAAGGCGCATCCGACGCAGAAGCCCGAGTCGCTCCTGTTCCGCTGCATCATGGCGGCCAGCAATCCGGGCGACATCATCCTCGATCCCTTCTTCGGCACCGGTACCACAGGCGCCGTCGCGCGCCGCCTCGGCCGCCGCTTCATCGGCCTCGAGCGCGACCCGGATTACGCCGCCATCGCGCGCAAACGCATCGCCGAGATCGAGCCTCTGGCGGGCGAGGATGTGACGCCCAAGCCCAGCAAGCGCCAGGAGCCGCGCATCGCCTTCGGCGTGCTGATCGAGGCGGGCCTTCTGCGGCCGGGCACGGTGCTGAGCGACCTGAGCGGCCGCCTGCACGCCCGGGTGCGCGCCGACGGCTCGCTGTCGGCCGCCAATGCGCTGGGCGAGCATCGCGGCTCGATCCACCAGGTGGGCGCGGCAGTGCAGGGCGCGCCGGCCTGCAACGGCTGGACCTTCTGGCATGTCGAGGTCGCGGGCGCCCGCCTGCCGATCGACCATCTCCGCCAGCAGGTGCGGGCCGGCCTTTAGGCGCGACGAACGCCCTTGCCGGAGCGCGGCCTGTTTTTCAGCTTCAGGCCGATCGCCACGATCGCGCTTATCGCGGGCACGAGCTCGCGGCCCAATTCCGTCAGCGAATATTCGACGGACGGCGGAGACGTCGGCGCGACAACTCTCTGAACGACGCCCTTCGCTTCGAGAGCCTTGAGCCGCGCGCTCAGCATCTTGGGGGAGATCGGCGGGATATCGATCCTGAGTTCGCCGAAGCGCCGTGGTCCGCCGCTGAGATACCAAACGACGTTCGGCGTCCACGCACCGCCAAGAAGCGCCATGCATTCGCCGACCGGACAGGTGGGCGGCGGAGCGGGTGACTTGTTCTTCCGTACCTTGAGCGCCATCGCCGTTTTCGCCGGTTACCGCGAGGTTATCTGAAAATGAAGTAACATATGGTTATGACATATACAAAGGTTACCGATATCGCCTAGCTTCCGCGAGACCTTCCAATCACCCCAGTCAAACCGAGGATCACGCAATGAAGCTCTATTACGCCCCCGGCGCCTGCTCGCTTTCCCCGCACATCAGCCTGCGTGAAGCCGGCGTGCCGTTCGACCTGGAGCGCGTCGACCTGGCATCGCGGAAGACGGCAAGCGGCGAGGAATTTTCGAAGGTCAATCCCAAGGGATACGTGCCGGCGCTCCGTCTCGACGACGGCGAGGTGCTGACCGAGGGCGCCGTCATGGTGCAGTTCATTGCCGACCGGTATCCGGCGGCTGGCCTTGCGCCGGCGAACGGCACGCTCGAGAGGGTCCGCCTCCAGGAGCATCTGAATTTCATCGCGTCGGAGCTGCACAAGGCGTTCTCACCACTGTTCACCCCGTCCACTTCCGAGGAAGCAAAGCGGGCGGCCCAGGCCAATGTCGCCCGCCGCCTCGACTACTTCGAGCAACTCCTGGGCGACGGCCGCCTCTATCTTCTGGGCGAGCGCTTTTCGGTCGCCGACGCCTATCTCTTCACGGTCGCGAACTGGACGGGGCCGACGGGGATCGGCTTGGCCAAATGGCCCAACGTCGCGGCTTTCGTCGCCCGGGTTGCCGCACGGCCCTCCGTGCAAGCGGCGATGCGGGCCGAAGGCCTCATCGCGGCCTGATGACGGTGGCCCGGATGGAGACGAACTTCGCCGCCGTCGCCGCCGTTCTCGGCAAGTATTTCGACGGGCTGTACCACAGCGACACGGCCCTGTTGCGCTCGGTGTTTCACGCCAAGGCGCACTATGTCTGCGCGACGGACGGCACGCTCGTCCATCTCGGCATGGACGAGTACTTCCCGATCGTCGACCAACGGCCTTCGCCGGCCAGCCGGAACGAGGTGCGGGCGGACCGCATCGTCGCCATCGAGTTCGCCGGGCCGGTGACGGCCTTCGCCCGCGTCGAATGCGCCATCGGCGCCAAATTCTTCAGCGATCTTCTGACCTTCGTCTTCGTCGACGGTCGCTGGCAGATCATCTCGAAGGTTTTCCACTTCGACCTGCGCGCGCAATCCTGAGCGGGAGGGCTATGATTGAGTCGAAGCCTGGAGGAGACACAGCATGGAGCGATTCACCGGCGGTTGCCTGTGCGGCAACGTCCGATTTGTGGCGTCGGGACGCCCCTACCGGGTCGGCCTTTGTCACTGTCTCGACTGCCGCAAGCATCATGGCGCCCTTTTTCACGGCTCCGCGTGGTTCCCGCAGGATGCGGTGACGATCGACGGCGAAGCGCGCGACTATGGTGGGCGGTTCTTCTGTCCCCGCTGCGGCTCGCCCGTTTTTGGACAGAGCGGAGACGAAATCGGTGTGAACCTGGGATCCCTGGATGCCCCCGACCAACTGACGCCGACCTACGAACTCTGGACCGTCCGTCGCGAGTCCTGGTTGCCGCCGTTTCCGCTCACGAGACGATACGAGCGCGATCGTGACGCCACAGGTCGCTTTGAGGAGTAGGTGCTCGAGCCGCTCGTTTCATGCTCCTCTAATCCAACGCCGCGTCCAAATTGGCGTGAAACCGCCGCAGGTTCTGCTCCAGCCGGCCCACGATCAGCCGCTCGTTGGCGCCGCTGCCCATGCCGCGCTGGATCTGCTCGCAGGTCGGCAGATCCTCGCTGTTGAAGACGCCGCCGTCGATCAGCTCGAACGAGCGGGCCCAGTGCATCGCCGTCTTGTCGTCCTCGGGAATGTCCGGCGTCAGCATGGAATGCACGAACAGCGTCTCGTCCGGCGCGCTCGGGAACAGGCCAAGATGGCTGATGTAGTCGGGATGGTAGATGAAGATGCTGCTGGGCATCACGAAGTGCACCAGCGTGCCGTGATGCTGCGGGCTCCAGCGCTCGGGCGGCAGTTCGCGGATATCGGCCGTGCGTTCGCGCGCCGCGAGGAAGCGGATGTGCGGGCCCACCGCGTCGCTCACCGAGACTGCGTCGGCGAAAAATGGCCCGATCGTGCCGGCGTGAAGGCGCGTCAGATGATAGATCTCGAGGAAAGCTTCCACGATCAGCTTCCAGTTGGCGGCGCGCTTGATGGCGTGCTGGCGATAGAGGCGATGGCCGCCGAGACCGATCGCCGCGAGGTCGCCGTCGAGCGGGCCCAGGAACGCCGCCATGTCGGGCGCTGAGGCGGCGGGATCGAGCACCGCCCAGATCATGCCGTGGCGCACGGCTGACGGCAGCTCGCGCAGCCCGAGCGTGTGCTTGTCGACCGTCGGGAAAGCCTCGGCGCGCGGCAGGCCGGCCAGCGAGCCGTCGAGGCGGTAGGTCCAGCCGTGATAGGGGCAGACCAGGCTCTGGCGTCGGCAAGGTTCGCCGTCGCCCGCGATCAGCCGCGCGCCGCGATGACGGCAGACATTCAGGAACACTTTCACGTGCCCTTCGCGCGAGCGCGTGATCAGCACGGGCACGCCGCAGATCTCGCGCGCCATCGCGCTGCCGGGCTCGCGGAGCTGGTCGACGGGACCGAGGCAGAGCGGCATCCGGCGGAACAGGCGTTCGCGCTCGCGCGCGAAGCGCGTTGGGTCGATGTAGAGGGCGGGATCGAGACCGGCCTCGTCGGCCTGCCAGTCGGGGCTGGTGCGCCCGTCGATCTCTCCGAGCAGGCGTTGGAACAGGGGCTGCCAATGAGGAACCGTAGAGGCGGGAGCCGCGGCGTCGGTCATGGTCATGAGCGGGACTCCTCATAAGGACGGGCGGAGACGGCCTGCAGGCAGAAGGCGGTGATCTCGCGCGACAAGGACAGAGCGTTGGGCGGCGCCTCCGCATCCTGCGCCAGGGGGCCGATCAGTCCCTCGGTCAGGGCGCCGATCAGGCCGGCGGCGGCGATGCGGGCGTTCTGCGGCGGGAACTCGGCGCGCGCGATGCCGTCCTCGATCAGGCCTTGCAGCACATCGGCGAAGGCGCGGCGGGATTTCAGGCGGGCCGCGTCGACTTCGGGCTCGGCCGGTTCGGCGATCATCGCCCAGGCCAGCCGCCGTGCCCGCATGGCGCGGAGCGCGAACACGCGCACCGCGTCGGCGAGCCGTGCCGTGGCCGTTCCCTCGCTGTCGGCCACGGCCTGCATGACGCTCACTTCGTGGCCCGCGTTCAGGGCCAGCGCCTCGGCGAACAACTCGCCCTTGGATGGGAAATGCCGGTAGATCGTGCCGGTCGCCACTCCCGCCGCCTCGGCCACGGTCGCGACCTGGGCGCCGCGGAAGCCGACCTCGCTCACGACCGCGCGGACCGCCTGCAGGATGCGGTCGCGCTTGTCCTGAAGCTGCTCCTGGACCCGTTCGGTGCGCCGGTAGGCCATGTGTAAAGAAATGAATTCAAATTCATTTTTTGTCAAGACGGATGAGAATTGACTGGTTTGGGAGCCAACTATCGAGTGTTCGCTAATGCCGGCGTTTGCCTGTATAGGGTCCGCCATGACAACAACCGCAATCGGCAAGCATATGGTCTGGGTTGAAAAGCCCAAGGGCGGCCGCCGCATCGGCATCGCCTACTCGACCCTCAAGGAAGCCCAGCTTCAGGCGGTTTCGCTCGAGCGGGACGGCTACTCGGTGATCGAGATCCTCCCCACCAGCCTGCCGAAACCCAACCTCATCTAGAGGCGCCGCGAGCGGAGTGCTTGCACTGCCAGCATCCACTCACGCGAATGTGATGTGCAGATTCAACAGGAATATGCTATTAATCTTGTCAGGCTGACGCTTAAACCGCGTCGGCCTTTTCTTTGGCCATGCCCCGTCCGGCGTGAGGAGGTTTTCCGACACAGCTCGCATTCTTCGACACGCGGGTGTCGGAAAACGGCCGGCGAAAAGTCTTGCCGATCAACGCCCTGAATTTTCCGACAGGATTTTCCCGACACCGGGGCGTCGGCAAAAAGCCTCGGCCGACAACGGCTCTCCGGCGTGCGGAGAGCTCAGGCCAGGCTGGCCTTTTCGATCACCTTGCGCATGACGGTGGGGAGCGCGCGGTCGTCGAGGAGATCGAGGGTGCACCAGGCGCTGCCGGGCAGGAGCCGGGCCAGGCGGTCGGTGGTGGCGGTGGCGCGGGCGACGCTGAGCTCGAGATGAAAATGCGTAAAAGTGTGGCGGACCAGCCCGTCCAGGATCGTCCAGCGCGCCGGCACCGGTGCGTCGCTGAGCGCGTCGGCCGCCACGAATTTGCCCTCGCGCCACGGGCTCGACGGCACCTCGTCCATGCCGCCCAAAAGGCCCTTGGTCGGCCGCTTGCGCAGCAGGATGGCGCCGTCCTTGCGGGCCAGCACGAAGGCGAGGCCGCGACGGGTCGGTTTCTCGGCTTTCGGAGAACGTCGCGGCAAAGTCTCGGCGATGCCGAGTTTTAGTGCGCGGCAGCTTCGGCTGAGCGGGCAGATGACGCAGAGCGGCTTGCGCGGCGTGCAGACCGTGGCGCCGAGATCCATCATCGCCTGGGCGTAGTCGCCGGCGCGGTCTTCGGGCACCAGCTCGGCGGCGCGGGCATGGATTTCGATCTTGGCATCGGGCAGCGGCGTTTCGATCGCCTGCAGGCGGGCGATCACGCGCTCGACATTGCCGTCGACCGCCGAGGCTTTGTGGTCGAAGGCGATCGCGCGGATGGCGGCCGCCGTATAGGGGCCGATGCCGGGGAGTGCGCGCAAAGCGGCCTCATCCTCGGGGAAGCGGCCGCCGCGCTTGTCTGCCACGGCCTGGGCGCAGGCATGAAGATTGCGGGCGCGGGCGTAATAGCCGAGGCCGGCCCAGGCCGAGAGCACGTCATCGAGCGGGGCGGCGGCGAGCGCCTCGACGGTGGGCCAGCGCTCGACGAAACGGCGGTAATAGTCGCCGACCGTGGCCACGGTGGTCTGCTGCAGCATGATCTCCGACAGCCACACGAGATAGGGCGGGGTGCGCTCCCCCGAGGGCGCACGCCACGGCAGGGTGCGACGATGTCGGTCGTACCAGGTGAGCAGAAGCGGGGCGTGGGTCATGGTCATGTTAGCGGTCGTCCCGTACCATTGGGCTTACTACAAGGAACAGGGTCTGAAAGGGTCCATGCGGGAAAACGGCTTCCGTGCCATCGGCGGTCTGGCCCAGCGGCTCACCTCCGGGATCGCCCAGAATCGGACGGGGGGCAAAGGCGCCTCGATCGCGCGCCTGCGCGCCGGATGGTCGGCCATTGTCGGCCCTGACCTCGCCCGCACCACCCGTCCCGACGCCCTGCTGGCCGGTCGCGGCGCGCGAAGCTCAACCGGGGGCGGCAAGCTGCTGCGGCTGCGCGTCTCGGGCGTCGCCGCACTGGAAGTCCAGCACCAGACCGGCCAGATCGTCGAGCGGGTGAACGCCTATTTCGGGCACCGCATGATCGACGATATCCGGCTTGTCCAAGGCGCCATCGCGGGGTCGACCGCGCCGCCGCCGGCCCCCAAGCCCGATCCGAAGACCGTGACCGAGGTCGCGGCCCGGGCGGCGGCCGTGAAGGACCCCGAGTTGCGGGCTGCGCTCACCCGGCTCGGCGCCCGTGTGGCGCTCACCCGGCGCGGCGTCCTGGCGGCGACGCTGGGGGCCTTGTTCGTGGCCGACGACCTCGGTGCCCAGGAACTCTCGCGCGACAAGCTGCTGGCGCCGCTGCCCGACGATCACATCCTGGGCAAGGCGGACGCGCCCAATACGCTGATTTCCTACTACTCGTTCACCTGTCCGCACTGCGCGACCTTCTACATCGGGGTGCTGCCGACGCTGCGGAAGGAATGGATCGACACCGGCCGCCTGCGGCTGATCCATCGTCACTTTCCCTCGGATGTCGTGGCCACGCGGGCCGCCCAGCTCACCGAATGCGTGCCCCGGGACAGATTCTTCGCCACAGCCGACGCCCTGTTCCGCGGTCAGTTCGAATGGCTGACCGGGAGCGATCCCGAGGCCGACATGATCAAGGTCCTGGCGGCGCAGGGGGTAACCCCGGCGGACGCCCAAGCCTGCTTCGCCAACGACCGCGCTTTGGACAAAGTCGTGTTCGATGTCCAGACCGGCCAGGCGCTCCGGGTCACGTCCACGCCGACCCTGTTCATCAACGAGGAAAACTACCTGAATCCCGGCAGTTCGGACGCCATCGCAGCAATTTTACGCCAAGTGGGGCGGTAATCGTTTGACTCCCCACAGGTGAAATTCCCAAGATGTAGTGGAGAGGAAGACGGAATGCGGAATATCTTGATCGTCGCCGGCGGTGCCGTGGCGGTGGCTGCGATCGTGGCTGGCGTCTATTTCGGCACGCGCCCCCCCGCGCCGGGTCCGGCGCCGGTTGCCGTGGCGGCGACCCCGGACAAGTCCGCGCTGTTGGCCGTTCAGTCGAGCGATCATGTGCTGGGTGACCCCAAGGCACCCGTCACCATCGTCGAATATGCCTCGCTCACCTGCTCGCACTGCGCCCACTTCCACACCCAGATCCTGCCCGAGCTCAAGAAGAAGTGGATCGACACCGGCAAAGTGAAGCTCGTCTATCGCGACTTTCCGCTCGACCAGGTGGCGGTCAAGGCGGCCCAGATCGCCGAGTGCGCCGGCAAGGACCGCTACTTCGGTGTCCTCGACATCATCTTCCGTGGCCAGCCGCAGTGGGCGACCGGCGCCGATCCGATCGCCGAACTTGCCAAGCCGCTGCGCATCGCGGGCCTGGGCGAGGCCGAGATCAAGGCCTGCCTTGCCAACGACGCCATGATGAACGCCGTGCTCAACGACTATCGCAGCGGCGAGGCGCTCGGCGTCAATTCGACGCCGACCCTGTTCATCGGCGGCGATCTCTATCGCGGGTCGCGTTCGGTCGAGGATCTCGACGGCGTACTCGCCAAACTCGTCAAATAGTCACAGCAAGCGTGGTGTAGATGGTCCAGTTCGACAAGCTCCGGCTCTCCGGCTTCAAGTCCTTCGTCGACCCGACGGAACTCGCCATCGAGGCCGGCATGACCGGCATCGTCGGCCCCAACGGTTGCGGCAAGTCGAACCTTGTCGAGGCCCTGAAGTGGGTGATGGGCGAGACCTCGGCCAAGCAAATGCGCGGCAGCGAGATGGAGGACGTCATCTTCGCCGGCGCCGGCACCCGTCCGGCGCGCAACATCGCCGAGGTGATGCTGACGCTCGACAACAAGACGCGCACTGCGCCCGCCATGGTGAACGACACCGACCAGCTCGACGTCGTGCGCCGCATCGAGCGCGGCCATGGCTCGGCCTATTCGGTGAACGGCCGCGAGATCCGCGCCCGCGATGTGCAGACGCTGTTTGCCGATTCGGCGACGGGATCGCGCTCGACCGCGCTGGTGAGCCAGGGCCGCATCGGCGCGCTGATCAACGCCAAGCCGGCCGACCGCCGCACCATCATCGACGAAGCGGCCGGCATCACCGGCCTCTATGCCCGCCGCCACGAGGCCGAACTGCGCCTGCGTGCTGCCGAGCAGAACCTGGCGCGTGTGCAGGACGTCCTGGTGGCGCTGGAGGAGCAGCACAAGGGCCTCAAGCGCCAGGCGCGGCAGGCCAGCCGCTATCGCAATCTCTCCGACCACATTCGTCGCGCCGAAGCGGCGGTGCTGGCGCTGAAACTCGCCACCGCCGAGCGTGACCTCGCCGATTCGGGCGAACGCCTGCGCGAGGCCGAAGCCCAGGTCGCCGATCTCACGCGCCTGGTGGGGCTTGCCACCACGGCGCAGGCCGAAGCCGCGACTTCGCTGCCGCCGCTGCGCAACGATGAAGCCGCCGCCGCCGCCGCCCTCCAGCGCCTGCGCGTGGCGCACGATGCGCTCACCGCCGAAGCCGAGCGGGTGGCGGCTGCCCAGCAAGACGCCGAGACCCGTCTGCGGCAGACCGATTCCGACCTCGAGCGCGAGCGTGGCCGCAAGGGCGATGCCGAAACCGCCATTGCCGATCTCGACGGCCAGCGTGGCCGGCTGGAGCAGGAGCAGGTGGGCGAGGAGGATCGCGCCGCTGCCGCACAGCAGGCCCGCGATGCCGCCCAGGACGACACCGCCACGGCCGAAGCCGAGCACGACCGCCTGACCCGGCAGATCGCCGACGACGAGGCGCTGCGTCAGAGCGTGAGCCGCGAGATCGTCGAGTTGCAGGAGCGCCTGCGCCGGATGGCGGTCCGCAGCGAGGAAGTCGCGGCACAGCAGCGCCAGGTTGAAACCGAACTTGCGGGCCTGCCGGCTCTGGCCGAGGTCGAAGCCGCGCTCGAGGCCGCACGCGTGGCTTTCGAGGACGCCAAGCGCGAAGGCCAGGAGGCGATCGAGAACGCCCGCGAGGCCGCGCGCTACGAGTCGGACGCGGCGCGTCTGGCTGTGGCCAAGGCCGAGGCCGAGCGCATCGACATGGAGCGCGCCCGCGCCGCCGAGCGCCAGGCTGCCGAAGCGAGCCACGCCGCCGCCGCCGAGATCGTGCAGAAAACCAACGCGCGGCTGACCAAGCTGCGCGCCGAGGAAGCCGGCGTCGCCGCGGCGCTGAAGTCGGCCGCCGACTCACTCTGGCCGCCGCTGCTCGATGCGCTGAGCGTCGAGCCCGGCTTCGAAAAGGCGCTGGGCGCCGCCTTTGGCGACGAGCTCGAGGCGTCGTCCGACCGCGGCGCGCCGGTTCATTGGCTGCCGCTGGAGCCGCTCGCCGATGCGCCGGCCCTGCCGGAAGGCGCCACGCCGCTCGGTACCCACGTCAAGGCGCTGCCGGAGCTCGCGCGCCGCATCGCCTTCATCGGTCTCGTCGCCGACGACGCCACTGGCGAAGCCCTGCAGGCGGCGCTCAAGCCCGGCCAGCAACTCGTCACCCGAGAGGGCGCGGTGTGGCGTTGGGATGGCTACACGATGCGTGCTGGCGCGCCGTCGACCGCCGCCGTGCGTCTCGGCCAGCGCAACCGCTTGGCCGACCTTCGCCAGCAGATCGACGCTATCGTGGTCGAACAGACGGCCGAACAAGCCCGCGTCGATGCCGAAGCGGGCTGGCTCGCTGCCGCCCGCGATGCCGAACGGACCTGCGTCGAGCAGGCCCGCCAGCACGAGCGCGACGTGGCTGACGCTGCGCGCCGCAAGACCCAGGACGCAAGTGAAGCGACCGGCGTGGCCGAGCGGACCGCCCAGACCGCCGTCGCTGCTGCAGAGCGCGCCGCCACGGCGGCGCGTGATCGTCACACGGAGGTGACGCGCCGCACCGACCAGCTGCGCACGCGCCTCACCGGCATCGAGCAGTTGCAGGTCGAGATCACGGGCGACGTCGCCGATGCCGAGATGCGCCGCACCTTCCGCGAGGCCCGGCTGTCGGCGATTTCCGACACCCAGGCCGACCGCGCCACCGCCGGCACGTTGCGTGTCCGCATCGCCGAACTGCGCGCCGCTCTGGTCGACGCCGAAGGCACGTGCGACCGTCTTGCCCGCGAAGCGGCGATGCGTGTCGAGCGTCTCGGCCAGATCGCCCAGGAGCATGCCGGCTGGAGCAAGCGCCTGGCCGACGCCGATGGCCAGATCGTCGAACTCGATGCCCGCCGCGAGCAGATCGCCGGCGCCATCGCCGAGCTCGAGGCCAAGCCCGCCGAGATCGAGACCAAGCGTGGGGCGCTGGGCGACGAGATCGCCGAGGCCGAAGTCAACCGTCAGCAGGCAGCCGACCGGCTGGCCGTCGGCGAGACCCGGCAGGGCGAGGCCGACAAGGCGCTACGCCAGGCCGAGGGCGAACTGGCCGGGGCGCGCGAAAGCCGGGTGCGGCGCGAGGGCCAGGTCGAGCAGGCGACCAAGGACCGCGAGGCCGTGGTTGAGCGCATCGTCGAACGGCTGCGCTGCGAGCCCGACGGCGTGCTGGCGCTGGCCGAAGTCCAGTCGCTGGAGGAGTTGCCGGAAATTGAAAAGGCCGAGCATCGTCTCGAGCGTCTGGTCCACGAGCGCGAGACCATGGGCGCAGTCAACCTGCGGGCCGAGGAGGAAGCCAACGAACTCGAGCAGCAGATCACCGGCATGACCTCCGAGCGCGACGATCTGGTCGCCGCCATCGGCCGGCTGCGCCAGGGCATCCAGAGCCTCAACCGCGAAGGCCGCGAGCGCTTCCTCGTCGCCTTCGAGCAGGTGAGCGGCCATTTTCAGCAGCTCTTCACCAAGCTGTTCGGCGGCGGCAAGGCGGAGCTGCGCCTCACCGAATCAGAGGACCCGCTCGAAGCCGGCCTCGAAATCCACGCCAGCCCGCCGGGCAAGAAGCTTCAGGTGATGTCGCTGCTGTCGGGCGGTGAACAGGCTCTGACCGCTCTGTCGCTGTTGTTCGCCGTGTTCATGACCAACCCGGCGCCGATCTGCGTGCTGGACGAGGTGGACGCGCCGCTGGACGATTTGAACGTCGAGCGCTTCTGCGCCCTGGTGCAGGACATTGCCGGCCGCACCGACACGCGCTTCCTGATCATCACCCACCATCGTGTCACCATGGCGCGCATGGACAGGCTCTATGGCGTGACCATGGCCGAGCAGGGCGTCTCCCAGCTCGTGTCGGTCGACCTACAGGAAGCCGACCGCATGGTCGCCTGAGTTCCATAAGCAACAAGACTCTCTTCCTCTCGAATCGACTGGGCGCCGGCTGGGCCAAGCCGGCGCCCTTCTCTTTGAGGGTGCAGAGATGTAGTGTCGCGACATGCCCGATGCCTTGGCTCCCCACGTCACCGACGTGATCGAACTGACGCGCGCGCTGGTGCGCTGCGAGAGCGTGACCCCGCGCGAGGCCGGTGCGCTGGAGTTGCTCGAACGCACCCTGGCGCCGCTCGGCTTCCGCTGCGAGCGCATGAATTTCTCCCAGGCCGGCACCGACGACGTCGCCAACCTCTATGCCCGCATCGGCCAGCCGAAGGAGGCGAATGGCCGGCATTTCTGCTTCGCCGGCCACTCCGACGTGGTGCCGGTGGGTGATCTCTCGTCGTGGACCATCAGTCCGTTCTCCGCCGAGCTGTCGGACGGCTACATATTCGGCCGCGGCGCCGCCGACATGAAGGGTGCGATCGCGGCATTCACCGAAGCGGTGTCGCGCTTCGTCGCCAAGCGGGGCCGCGACTTCGGTGGCGCGATCAGTCTGCTGATCACCGGCGACGAGGAAGGGCCGGCGGTCAACGGGACGGTCAAGATGCTGAAGCGGCTGGCCGACCGCGGCGAGAAGATCGACGCCTGCGTGGTGGGCGAGCCGACGAGTTCGAGGCGCTTCGGCGACATGATGAAGATCGGACGTCGCGGCAGCATGACGGTCGACATGACGATCCGCGGCGTGCAGGGCCACGTCGCCTATCCCGAACGGCTCGACAATCCGTTGCATCGGCTCTCGGCGATCATCGAAGCACTGGTGCGTGAGCCGGTCGACGGGGGCAGCAAGCATTTCCAGCCGACATCGTTGCAGTTCACCACCATCGACGTCGGCAACAAGGCAACCAATATCGCGCCCGGCACGGTGCATGCGCGCTTCAACACGCGCTTCAACGATCTCTGGACCTCGAAGGCCCTTCTGGCGCACCTTCAGGAGCGCATCGATCGCGTCAACGCGCGGCTCGGAGGCAATGGCATCGTCGAATACAAGGTCGAGGTCTCGGGCGAATCCTTCTACACCCCGCCGGGGCCGCTGAGCGACCTTGTCGCCGGCGCCATCCGCGACGTTACGGGTGTCGAGGCCGAACTCTCGACGACGGGCGGCACCTCGGATGCCCGCTTCATCCGCGCCTATTGTCCGGTCCTGGAGTTCGGGCTGGTAGGCGAGAGCATGCACAAGGTCGACGAGAAGAGCGCCGTCGCCGATCTCCGGATGCTTGCCAACGTCTACGAGACGGTGCTTGACCGTTTCTTCGCGGCCTGAAGGCCCGCCGTGTTTAGTGCTGCCGAAATCGCCCGCGGCGTGCAGGGTGCGTTGGGCTTTCTGCGACGGGATCCGTCGGCGCCGCTCCATTTCGACAATACCGCGGAAGCCTGCCTGCGTTCGTTCCGCCTCATGGTGGTGGTGGCGCCGCTTTATGTCATCAAGGTGCTGGTCGACTACTCCGACGTGTCGGTGACGGCAGATGAGGTGGAGATCGTCTTCGCCGAGGCGCTGCAGTACGTCATCGAATGGCTGCTGTTTCCGGTGATCTTCCATGAGATCGCGCGGCGTCAGGGCTGGCTCGATCGCTTTCCGCGCTACATCGGTGCCCTCAACTGGATCAACCTGCCCGGCATGGTCATCGTGTTGATCTGCCTGCCGATCATCTACCTGGTGCCGTCAGGACTCGGGCAGCTGATCAAGATCGGTCTGCAGGGCCTGTTCTTCTACTGGTTCCTGGTGACCACGCGGGAGGTGCTGGGCACCAGCTGGCTGCTTTCGGCAATGCTGCTGATCGTGAGCTGGGTGCCGTCGACTTTCATCTCATTCCTCATCGCTCGCCATCTCGGCATCGCCGCCGCCGTCGGCGCCTAGGTCGTAACGCACCTCCATCAGGCACAGGCCCTGCGGCGGCGCCGTCGGCCCGGCACGGGTGCGGTCACGGGCGGCCAGTGCTTCCTCGACGTCGTGCCTGGACCATTGGCCACGACCGACCAGCCTGAGCGTGCCGACGAGGATCCGCACCTGATTGTGCAGGAACGATCGCGCCCCGACGTCGATCTGGATCTCTGCGCCGTCGCGTCCCGCGCGGAGCAGATCGAGAGTTTTGACCGACGACGGCGCCTGGCAGGCCGTCGAGCGGAAGCTGTTGAAGTCGTGGTGTCCCTGCAGGATGGCCGCGGCGTCTATCATCGCCTCCAGATCGAGCCGCGCCGGCACGTGCCAGACGTGTCCGCGGTCGAGGGTGGGTGGCGCCCGGCGGTTGAGGATGCGGTAGCGATAGCGCCGCCACGTCGCGGAAAAGCGCGCATGGAACTTTGCCGGCACGATCTCGACCGAGGGGAGTGCAATCGGGTTGGGTTTCAGATGGTAGTTGAGCGCGGCTTGCACCTTGTCGGCGGCCATCTCGCTCGTGAGATCGAAATGCGCCACCTGGCCCAGCGCATGGACGCCGGAATCGGTGCGGCCCGCACCCTGCACCGACACGCGCTCGCCGCTCATGGCGAATATCGCGTCTTCCAGCAGCGCTTGGATGGTGGGGCCATTGGGTTGGCGCTGCCAGCCGACGAAGGGACCGCCATCGTATTCGACGATGAGCTTGTAACGCGGCACGGCGTCAGGCGGGTCTGGACGGCGACAGCGGCACGACGGTGGGCGGCGGCAGGATGGTGCCGGTGACCAGCGCGAAGCCACGTAGGAAGGCATCGGCCGATTGTGCCGACCTGCCGGGGCGCTGCAATTGCAGGAGCTTCAGCCCGCCGATGCCGCAGGCCACCACCGGGAAGCCGTCGCGCCCGACGACGAGCGTGCCGGGCGCACCGCCGGCCAGGGCGAGACCCGCCGCCAGCACCTTGACGCGTTCGGCGCCGTTCTCCTGCGGTGCCTCGAACCAGGTACCGGGCCAGGGATGGAAGGCGCGCACCTTGCGCTCGAGTTCGGCCGCCGGCCGGCGCCAATCGAGCGCACCCTCCTCCTTGCCAAGCTTGTGGGCATAAGTGACACCCTCGTCGGGTTGCGGCACCGGATCGATGGTCTTGCGCATCAGCCCGTCGAGCGTCGACACGATCAGCCGGCCGCCGAGGTCGGCCAGGCGGTCGTGCACCGTTTCAGCAGTGTCGGCCGAGGAGATCGGCGTGCGTTCGGCCAGCAGCATCGGACCGGTGTCGAGACCTTCGTCCATGCGCATGGTCGTGACGCCGGTCTCCTTGTCGCCGGCCAGGATGGCGCGATGGATGGGTGCTGCGCCGCGCCAACGCGGCAGCAGCGAACCATGGATGTTGACACACCCCAGCACCGGGGCATCAAGGAAGCTCTTCGGCAGAATATGGCCATAGGACACGACCACCGCCGCGTCCAGGTCGAGCGCCTTGAAGGCCTGTGCTTCCTCGTCGCTCCTGAGGTTCTTGGGCGAGCGCACGCCGAGGCCGAGCGAGAGGGCGACCTCGTGAACCGGCGTGCGCCGCTCCTGCTGGCCGCGGCCGGCCGGCTTGGGCGAACGCGTATAGACCGCGACCACGTCGTGGCCGGCCTCGGCCAGCGCCTTGAGCGCCGGCACGGCAAAGGCGGAGGTGCCGAGAAACGCAATCTTCATCGCCGCACCTTATAGGCAGCCGCGCGGCGGTGAGCTAGTTATGCCGGCAGAATGGAGTCCACTCCCCCCTCGACCGCTGCCCCTCTGATCGAGAAGAGGGGGCCACTCGCCAACCTTGCCGCCCGCCGCGCCGCGGGTGAAATCCATGCCGATCCCGTGCAGGAGCGTATCGTTCTGCGGCTGCAGGCCGTGCACGACCAGCTGGCGGCATTGGCGGCCCATCCGGCCAGACCAGGTTTGCTGGCGCGGTTGGGGCTGGGGCGCACAGCCAAGCCGCTGGTCGGGCCGCACGGTCTTTACATCTGGGGTCCGGTCGGCCGAGGCAAGTCGATGCTGATGGACCTGTTCTTTGCTGATGCGCCGGTGGCCAGGAAGCGGCGCGTGCACTTCCACGAATTCATGCTCGAGGTCCAGGTGCGCCTGCACCGCCGCCGCGAGAAGCTCGCCGCCGAGGGCGCGCCCCCCGAAGCCGACACCATTGTGCCGATCGCGCGCGAGATCGCTACGGAAACGCGCCTGCTGTGCTTCGACGAATTCCAGGTCACGAACATCGCCGACGCGATGATCCTCGGGCGCCTGTTCGAGACCCTGTTCGACGAAGGCATCACGGTGATCGCCACCTCCAACCGCCAGCCCGACGATCTCTACAAGGACGGGCTGCAGCGCGACCGCTTCCTGCCGTTCATCGATCTGATCAAGGAACACCTCGAGATCCTCGAGCTGGGCGGCGACCAGGACTATCGCATGAACCGGCTGCGCAACTTCGACGTCTATCTGACGCCGCTCGGCGCCTGGGCCAACGCCAAGCTCGACGAGGCGTTCCGGGCACTCGCCGCCGGCGCCGACGGCGAGCCGCGGGTTCTGCGGACGCAGGGCCGCGACGTCGAGGTCCCGCGGGCCGCTCCTGGCGTCGCCATGGCGCACTATCTCGACTGGTGCGCCAAACCGATGGGCGCCTCGGACTTCCTCTGCATCGCCGACAATTTCCACACGGTCATCATGGCTGACATCCCCAAGATGGGGCCCGACAGCCAGGACAAGGCGGCACGCTTCGTCACCATGATCGACGAATTCTACGAAAAGAAAGTGAAGTTCATCTGCTCGGCCGCCACGGCCCCGGCCGGCCTCTATGTCGACGGCGACGGCGCCTTCGAGTTTCAGCGCACGGTCTCGCGCCTGATGGAGATGCAGAGCCCGGAGTATCTGGTTCTCGACCATATCGCCTGAGGCTCTCCGGCACCTAACTCTCCGGATTGTGATTGTGGCCGGCGAAGCCGGCGGCCTAGGCTCACCCCACATTCTTCTCTGGGAGGCAGGAACATGGACGGCGACCGGGTTTTTTCAGCTAACGATATTGCGTTATCGCGGCGTGGCGCGATGGCCGTGGGTGGCGTAGCGCTCGGCTCGACTTTTGCGCTCTCGGTCCAGCCGGTGTCGGCGCAGACCATGATCACGACACCGACCGACGGACTCACTGCCGGTGCGGTGAAGGTCAAGACCAAGGACGGCAAGGAGATGGCTGCCTATCGCGCCATGCCGGCGACTGGAACAGGCTTCAGCACGATCCTGGTGGTGCAAGAGATCTTCGGCGTGCACGCCCACATTGCCGACATGTGCCGGCGCTTCGCCAAGGCAGGCTACTGCGCCATCGCGCCCGAACTCTATTTCCGCCAGGGCGACGCCAAGGGCTACACCGACATTCCCAAGCTCCTCAGCGAGATTGTCGCCAAGGTGCCGGACGAGCAGGTGATGGGCGATCTCGATTCTTCGGTGGCCTTCGTCAAAGGCGAGGGCAAGGCCGATACTTCCAAGCTCGGCATCACCGGCTTCTGCTGGGGTGGTCGCATAGTCTGGCTTTACGATGCCCACAATCCCGCGGTGAAAGCGGGCGTCGCCTGGTACGGTCGCGTCGAAGGTGCGTCGACGGCGCTCACGCCCAAGCATCCCCTCGATATCGCCAAGAATCTCAACGGCCCGGTGCTCGGCCTCTACGGCGGCGCCGACACCGGCATCCCGAACGCGAGCGTCGACAAGATGCGTGCCGCACTCAAGGAAGGAAGCGCAGCGGCGAAGAAGTCGGAGATCGTCACCTATCCCGACACGCCGCACGCCTTCAATGCCGACTACCGCCCGAGCTACCGCAAGGGTCCGGCGGAAGACGGTTGGAAGCGGGCGCTCGCCTGGTTCAAGGCCAACGGCGTGACTTGACCGGCTGATGGTTGAAACCATCGGCGTTGAGACGCGGTCGGGCCTGACATTCACAGCGGATGTCGCAGGCCCGGCCGGCGGACCTCTCGTGCTGCTGCTGCACGGCTTCCCCGAATCGCGGCACAGCTGGCGTGCGACGTTGCCGGCGCTGGCGGGCTATCGCGCCGTGGCCCCCGACCAGCGCGGCTATTCGCCCGAGGCGCGGCCCGATCCCGCCGACCTTTCGAATTACGCCTTCGACAGGCTGGTCGACGATGCGATCGAGATCGCGGCGGCGGCCGGTTACGACGGTAAGCGCTTCCATCTCGTCGGCCACGACTGGGGCGGGCAGGTATCGTGGGGCGTGGCGGGCAAATATCCCGAGCGGCTTGCGTCGCTCACCATCCTGTCGCGGCCACATCCGAAATCTTTCCATCGCGCGCTCCGGAAGGAGGATGGCGACCAGAAGCATCGCTCGCGGCACCACCGTGCCTTTCTCGAGCCCGAGACCGGCAGGCTGTTGCTGGCCGACAATGCCAAACGCCTGCGCGACGGCCTGTTCGGTCAGGGCGTACCTGAGGCCGCCCTCGAGGAGCATCTTTCGGTGTTGCGCAGTCCCGCGGCGATTGAAGCCGCTCTTGCCTGGTATCGCGCCAACAAGGGGTTGGCTGCCGATATCGGGACGATCCAGGTTCCAACGCTCTACATCTGGGGTGATGCTGATGCTACCGTCGGGCCGGATGCCGCCCACGGAACGCGTGAGTTCGTGGGCACGGCTTTTGCCATGGAGGTGTTGCCCGGCGTCGGCCACTTCGTGATGGACCAGGCGCCGGGCCGCGCCACGGAATTGCTGCTGGCCCACCTCAAGAAGCATCCCGTTTGACAGCTTCTTGCCGCTAGGGGCGAATCGCGCTACCACGCGCCGCCTTCACGAACGGGAGTTTTTCGCATGGCTCGCAAGAAGATCGCGCTGATCGGCGCCGGACAGATTGGCGGCACCCTGGCGCTGCTCGCCGGCCAGAAGGAACTGGGCGACATCGTCCTGTTCGACGTCCCGGCCGCCGAGGGCGTTGCCAAGGGCAAGGCTCTCGACATCGCGCAACTCAGCCCGGTCGAGGGCTTCGACGCCAAGTACAGCGGCACGTCGGACTATAAGGACATCGAAGGCGCCGATGTCGTCATCGTCACCGCCGGTGTCCCGCGCAAGCCCGGCATGACCCGCGACGACCTGGTGGGCATCAACGCCAAGGTCATCGACGCGGTCGGCAAGGGCATCAAGGCGCACGCGCCCAACGCCTTCGTCATCGTCATCACCAACCCGCTCGATGCCATGGTCGGGCTGATGCAGGAAGTGACCGGCTTCCCGCCGGCCCGCGTCGTCGGCATGGCCGGCGTTCTCGACAGCGCCCGCTTCCGCCTGTTCCTCGCTGAGGAATTCAACGTCTCGGTCGAGGATGTGACGGCCTTCGTCCTCGGCGGCCATGGCGACACCATGGTGCCGCTGCTGCGCTATTCGACGGTCGGCGGCATTTCCCTGCACGACCTGGTCGACATGGGTTGGACAACCAGGGAGCGGCTCGAGCAGATCGTCCAGCGCACCCGCGATGGCGGTGCCGAGATCGTGGCGCACCTCAAGACGGGCTCGGCTTTCTACGCGCCGGCAGCCTCCGCCATCGCCATGGCCGAGTCCTACCTCAAGGACAAGAAGCGCATGATTCCCTGCGCCGCCATGCTGAACGGCGAATACGGGGTCAAGGGTCTCTACATCGGCGTACCGGTCGTGATCGGCGCCAAGGGCGTCGAGCGTATCGTCGAGGTCGAATTCAACGCCGAGGAAAAGGCGATGTTCGACAAGTCGGTCGCCGCCGTGAAATCACTGATCGATGCCACCAACAAGATCGTCGGCCGCGCCTGATCGGGCAGCTGCCTTCGACTTTGGTCGAAGGACCCAAAAGGGTCATCAGTCCGTCGTTGCCAATGCGCTGTGGCGTCCATAAAGTGCCGCAGCTATTGGTCAGTTTCGTTTTACAACTAAGTCGTTGTGCATACTTATTGCACTGCAGTCCCCAGCGATAGGACTCCATGAACATCCACGAATACCAGGCCAAGGTCCTGCTGGCCAAGTTCGCCGTCCCCCTGCTCAAGGGTGGCGTCGCCTATACCAAGGACGAGGCCATCGACGTCGCCCGCAAGCTGGGCAGCACCGTGACTGTCGTGAAGTCCCAGATCCATGCCGGCGGGCGCGGCAAGGGCCGCTTCAAGAACGATCCGGACGGCAAGGGCGGTGTACGGATTGCCAAGACCGTCGACGAGGTCGGCACCAATGCCCAGGCCATGCTGGGTCACGAGCTGGTCACCAAGCAGACTGGACCGGCCGGCAAGATGGTCAAGCGCCTCTACATCGAGGAAGGCTGCGACATCAAACGCGAGCTCTACCTCTCGCTGCTGGTTGATCGGGCCGTGGGCCGGGTCGCCGTCGTCGCCTCGACCGAAGGCGGCATGGACATCGAGACCGTGGCGCACGAGAGCCCCGAGAAGATCGTCAAGCAGGCGATCGATCCCGCCGCCGGCTTCCAGGGTTACCAGGGCCGCAAGATCGCCTTCGCGCTGGGGCTCTCCGGCAAGCAGGTTGGCGCCTTCGTCTCGCTCCTCGGCAATCTCTATCGTGCCTTTACCGACCTCGACTGCTCGCTGATCGAGATCAATCCACTGGTCGTGACGGCGACGGGCGACGTGATCGCGCTCGACGCCAAGATGACCTTCGACGACAACGCGCTCTACCGGCACGCCGAGCTCGAGGCGCTGCGCGATCTCGACGAGGAGGACCCGGCCGAGACCGAGGCCGGCAAGTACGCGCTGAACTACGTCAAGCTCGACGGCCAGATCGGCTGCATGGTGAACGGCGCGGGCCTCGCCATGGCGACCATGGACATCATCAAGCTCTATGGCTCGGCGCCGGCAAACTTCCTCGATGTCGGCGGCGGCGCCACCAAGGAGCGCGTGACGGCGGCGTTCAAGATCATCCTAAAGGATTCCAACGTCGAGGGCATCCTGGTCAACATCTTCGGCGGCATCATGCGCTGCGACGTGATCGCGGAGGGCGTGGTCGCCGCGGCGCGCGAGGTCAACCTGCATGTGCCGCTGGTCGTGCGGCTGGAAGGCACCAACGTCGAGCTCGGCAAGAAGATCCTGAAGGAATCTGGCCTCAAGATCACTTCGGCGGAGAATCTCGCCGACGCCGCCGAGAAGATCGTCAAGGCCGTCAAGGAGGCCAACTGATGGCCGTGCTGGTCGACAAAAACACCAAGGTCATCTGCCAGGGCTTTACCGGCTCGCAGGGTACCTTCCATTCGGAGCAGGCGATCGCCTACGGCACCAAGATGGTGGGCGGTGTGACCCCGGGCAAAGGCGGCACCCAGCACCTCGATCTGCCGGTGTTCGACACCGTGGCCGAGGCGGTGGCCAAGACCGGCGCCACTGCGAGCGTCATCTACGTGCCTGCGCCCTATGCCGCCGACTCGATCTTGGAGGCGGTCGATGCCGAGATCCCGCTGGTGGTGTGCATCACCGAGGGCATCCCGGTGCTCGACATGGTGAAGGTGAAGCGCGCGCTCACGGGCTCGAAATCGCGCCTGATCGGACCCAATTGCCCCGGCGTCATCACGCCCGGCGAGTGCAAGATCGGCATCATGCCGGGCCACATCCACAAGCGCGGCAGGATCGGCATCATCTCGCGCTCGGGCACGCTCACCTACGAGGCGGTGGCGCAGACCACGGCCGTCGGGCTCGGCCAGACGACCTGCATCGGCATCGGCGGCGATCCGGTGAACGGCACCAACTTCGTCGAGTGCCTGGAGATGCTGCTGGCCGATCCGGAGACTCAAGGCATCGTCATGATCGGCGAGATCGGCGGTGACGCCGAGGTCAAGGGCGCCGAGTTCATCAAGGCCTCCAAGACCAGGAAGCCGGTCGTGGGCTTCATCGCCGGCCGCACCGCGCCCCCGGGCCGCCGCATGGGCCACGCTGGTGCGGTGATCTCGGGCGGCCAGGACACGGCCGAGTTCAAGGTCGACTTCATGCGCTCGGCCGGCATCACGGTGGCGGATTCTCCTGCTGCACTCGGCGAGGAAATGCTGAAGGCCATGAAGGGCCGATAGGCGATTGCCGCCCGGCCTCTGCTGGACGGCTGGCAACGACAGGCCAAGGAGTACCGGGCCATGAGAGCGGAACAGACATCGTTCCTGTTCGGCGCCAACGCGCCATTCATTGAGGAGCTTTACGCCCGCTACCAGGGTGATCCCAATTCCGTCGACCGGGACTGGCAGACTTTCTTCGCGGCATTGGCAGAGGAGAAGGCCGACGTACTGGCCGAGACACGCGGCGCGAGCTGGGCTCCCAACGGCGCCCGGGTGATCGGCGCCGCCGACGCCGAGGTGCCGCGGACTGCTGCCAACCGCAACGTGAAGGGCGGCAACGGCGCCGCCATGCCGCTCGCCGGCAAGACCGAGGCCGAGATCCGCGCCGCCGCCCAGGACACGGCGCGGGCGCTGATGCTGATCCGCGCCTATCGCATCCGCGGTCATCTCGAGGCCGATCTCGACCCGCTGGGTCTGGTCCGTCAGGCGCCGCACCGCGAACTCGACCCGGCGACCTACGGCTTCGGCGAGAATGACTGGGACCGCCCGGTCCTGATCTTCGGCTCGCTGGCGTTGGGCGAGACCGCGACCTTGCGCCAGATCATGGATCGCCTGCGCAAGACGTACTGCGGGCGCATTGGTGTCGAGTTCATGCACATCAGCGATCCCGACCAGAAGGCCTGGATCCAGGAGCGCATCGAGCACATCGAGAACCACACCGAGTTCACGGTCGAGGGCCGCAAGGCGATCCTGCAGCGCGTGGTCGAGGCCGAGGGGCTGGAGCGCTACCTCGGCGTCAAGTTCGTCGGCACCAAGCGCTTCGGCCTCGATGGCGGCGAATCGCTGATCCCCGGCATCGAGCAGATCCTGAAGCGCGGCGGCCAGCTCGGCGTGCGCGACGTGGTAATCGGCATGCCGCATCGCGGCCGCCTCAACACCCTGGTGCATGTCATGCACAAGAGCTACACCGCGCTGTTCTCCGAATTCCAGGGCCGCTCGTCGCAGCCCGAGGAAATGCGCGGGTCGGGCGACGTGAAGTACCATCTCGGCGCCTCAGCCGACCGCGAGTTCGACGGCAACGTCATCCACCTCTCGCTGTCGCCCAACCCCTCGCATCTCGAGGCGGTGAATCCGGTCGTGCTGGGCAAGGCGCGCGCCAAGGAGGACCAGCGTGGCGACAGGGATCGCAGCCAGGTCATGGCGATCCTGATGCACGGCGACGCGGCGTTCGCGGGCCAAGGTCTGGTGGCCGAAAGCCTCGACCTCAGCGACCTCGGCGGCTACCGCATCGGTGGCACCATCCATTTCGTGGTCAACAACCAGATCGGCTTCACCACCCTGCCGACCTATTCGCGCTCCGGGCCCTATTGCACCGAGATCGCCAAGATCGTTCAGGCGCCGATCCTGCACGTGAATGGCGACGATCCCGAGGCCGTCGTCCACGTTTCGCGTATCGCCACCGAGTTCCGCCAGCATTTCAAGCGCGACATCGTCATCGACATGTTCTGCTACCGCCGGCACGGCCACAACGAGTCGGACGAGCCGATGTTCACCCAGCCGCTGATGTACAAGGAGATCGGCGGCCACAAGACGGTGAAGGAGGTCTACGCCGGTCGCCTCGAGGCCGAAGGCGTGGTGAGCGCCGCCGACGTGGCGGCCATGGACGGCGCGCTGCGCGAGAATCTCGACAAGGCGCTGGAGGCGGCGACCAACTACAAGCCCAACAAGGCCGACTGGCTCGAGGGCAAGTGGGCGGGCTTCACCGTGGCGCCCGGCGAAGAAGACCGCAAGGGCGTGACCGCGGTCGAACTCGACCAACTCACGGCGGTCGGCCGCGCGATCTCCGAGGCGCCCAAGAATTTCGACCTCAACCGCAAGATCGCGCGCCAGCTCCAGGAGAAACGCAAGACCATCGACACCGGTCGCGACATCGACTGGGCGACCGGCGAGGCGTTGGCCTGGGGCACGCTGCTGGCCGAGGGCACGCCGGTGCGTCTCAGCGGCCAGGATTCCGGCCGCGGCACCTTCTCGCAACGCCACTCGGTGCTCGTCGACCAGACCACCGAGACGAAATACATCCCGCTCAATCACGTGGCGCCGGAGCAGGCGCATATCGAGATCATAGACAGCCCGCTGAACGAGGCGGGCGTGCTGGGCTTCGAGTACGGATATTCATCGGCCGAGCCCAATGCGCTGGTGCTGTGGGAGGCGCAGTTCGGCGACTTCGCCAACGGCGCGCAGGTCATCATCGACCAGTTCATCTGTTCCGGCGAGAGCAAGTGGCTGCGCATGAACGGCCTCGTCATGCTGCTGCCGCACGGCTACGAGGGCCAGGGGCCGGAACACAGCTCGGCACGGCTCGAGCGCTATCTCCAGCTCTCAGCCGAGGACAATTGGCAGGTCGTCAATCCCACGACGCCGGCCAATTATTTCCACGCGCTGCGCCGCCAGATGCGGCGTTCGTTCCGCAAGCCGCTGATCGTCATGACGCCGAAGTCGCTGCTGCGTCACAAGGAGTGCGTGTCGACCCTGGCCGATTTCGGACCGGGCTCGTCGTTCCGGCGCATCCTGGCCGAGACCGACCAACTCGCCGACGCGGCGAAGATCCGCCGCGTCGTACTGTGCTCGGGCAAGGTCTATTTCGATCTCGTCGCCGAGCGGCGCAAGCGCAGGATCGATGACATCGCGATCATGAGGATCGAGCAGCTCTATCCATTCCCGTTCAGCCGGCTGGGCGTCAGGCTCGCGCAGTATCCCAATGCCGAGGTGGTGTGGTGCCAGGAGGAACCCGAGAACATGGGCGCCTGGCATTTCATCGATCGCCGCATCGAGCGGGCGCTGTCGGGCATCGACGTCAGGGCGAAGCGGCCGGTCTATATCGGCCGGCCGGAAGCGGCCTCGCCGGCGACGGGCTCGGCGCGCACGCATCTCAAGGAACAGGCCGATCTGGTCGACCGCGCACTCACGGTCTGAGGGCGCGACAAGGAGGATTTTTTAGTCATGGCCGTCGAGATCAAGGTTCCGGCACTGGGTGAATCGGTCACCGAGGCGACCGTCGCCAAATGGCTGGTGAAGGTAGGCGATGCAGTGGCGATCGATCAGCCGCTGTGCGAACTCGAGACCGACAAGGTCACGGTCGAGGTCAACGCGTCGGTGGCGGGCAGCATTGTCGATCTCGCCGTCGAGGAAGGCGCCACCATCCAGGTGGGCGGCGTGCTCTGCCACATCGAGGCAAGTACAGCGGGGGCAGCTGCCGCTGCACCGAAGCCGGCCACCGCACCGGCCGCTTCGGTTGCTGCTGCGCCAAAGCCTGCCGCGCCGGTGCCTGCGCCGGCTCCGGCCGCTGCGCCGGCGCCGGCTGGCGCCAATCTCGCCGCGTCGGGTCCGGCCGCACGCAAGCTCGCCGAGGAGAAGGGCGTGCCTGCCGCTGCTATCCAGCCGACCGGCAAGGACGGCCGCGCCACCAAGGAAGACGTGCTGGCAGCGCTTGCCTCCGTGCCGGCACCGAGCGCTCTTGCCGCCGCCAGGCCCGCCGCGCCGTCCGGACCGCGTCCGCGCGCCGAGCGCGAGGAGCGGGTGCGCATGACGCGGCTGCGCCGCACCATCGCCAACCGCCTCAAGGAGGCGCAGAACACCGCCGCCATGCTCACCACCTTCAACGAGGTGGACATGACCAACGTCATGGCGCTGCGTGAGCGGCTGAAGGAGGATTTCGAGAAGAAGCACGGCGCGCGGCTGGGCTTCATGTCGTTCTTCGTGAAGGCTTGCATCTCCGGGCTGAAGGAACTGCCGTCGGTCAATGCCGAGATCGAGGGCGACGAGCTCGTCTACAAGAACTACTACGACATCGGCGTCGCCGTCGGCACGCCGCAGGGCCTGGTGGTGCCGGTGTTGCGCGATGCCGACGTGCTCGACTTCGCCGGCATCGAGAAGGGCATCGGCGAGCTCGGCCGCAAGGCGCGCGACGGCAAGCTCTCGATCGCCGACCTGACGGGCGGCACCTTCACCATCTCCAACGGCGGCGTCTATGGTTCGTTGATGTCGACGCCGATCCTGAACCCGCCGCAGTCCGGCATCCTCGGCATGCACAAGATCCAGCAGCGCCCCATGGTGGTGGGCGGTGAGATCAAGGCGCGGCCGATGATGTATCTCGCCATGTCGTACGACCATCGCATCATCGACGGCCGCGAGGCCGTGCTGTTCCTGGTGCGGGTCAAGGAATGCATAGAAGATCCCGAGCGCCTGCTGCTCGGCGTGTGAGGACAGCGTCATGGCGAATGAGACATTTGACCTCATCGTGATCGGCGCCGGTCCGGGCGGCTACGTGGCGGCGATCCGCGCCGCCCAGCTCGGCATGAAGGTGGTGGTCGTCGAGAAGAACGCGACGCTCGGCGGCACCTGCCTCAACGTCGGCTGCATCCCCTCCAAGGCGCTGCTGCAATCCTCGCACCTGTTCGAGGAGACCGGCCACGACCTTGCCGCGCACGGCATCGTGGTCGGAGCGCCGACGCTCGACTTCGCGCAGATGATGAAGCGCAAGGCCGAGGTGGTGGGCGCCACCACCAAGGGCATCGAGTTCCTGTTCAAGAAGAACAAGATCGCCTGGCTGCAGGGCGCTGGTCGCATCGAAGCCGCCGGCAAGGTCTCGGTGATCGGCTCCGACGGCGCGGTGAAGGACACGGTCACGGCCAAGAGCATCCTGATCGCCGCGGGTTCGGAAGTGACTCCGCTCCCCGGCATCGCCATCGACGAAAAGAAGATCGTGTCCTCGACCGGCGCGCTCGAGCTCGGCCAGGTGCCGAAGCGCCTGGTGGTGGTCGGTGCCGGCATCATCGGCCTCGAGCTGGGCTCGGTGTGGCGGCGGCTCGGCGCCGAGGTGACGGTGGTCGAGTTCCTCGATCGCATCTGCGCGGGCATCGACGACGAGATCACCAAGTTCTTCCAGCGCGCCCTCGCCAAGCAGGGGCTGAAGTTCAAGCTGAGTACGAAAGTGACCAAGGCCGAGACGACCGGTGCGGGCGTCACGCTCACCGTCGAGCCGTCGAAGGGCGGGACAACGGAGACGCTGCAGGCCGACGTCGTGCTGGTGGCCATCGGCCGCCGTCCCTATGTGGCAGGCCTCGGCCTCGACAAGGTCGGCGTGAAACTCACCGAACGCGGCCGCATCGCCGTCGATGCTCACTTCCGGACCTCGGTGCCCGGCATCTACGCCATCGGCGACGTGATCGACGGGCCGATGCTGGCGCACAAGGCGAGCGAGGACGGCATCGCCTGCGTAGAAACGCTGGCCGGCCAGAAGGGCCACGTGAACTGGGACCTCGTGCCGTCGGTCGTCTACACCCAGCCCGAGGTCGCCTGGGTCGGCAAGACCGAGGAACAACTGAAAGCGGCGGGCGTTGCCTACAAGGTCGGCAAGTATCCTTTCACCGCCGACCCGCGCAGCCGCGCGAACGCGGCGACGGAGGGCTTCGTGAAGGTACTTTCCGACAAAACCACCGACCGCGTGCTGGGCGTCCACATCTTCGGCGCCGAGGCCGGCACGATGATCGGCGAGGCGGCGCTCGCCATGGAGTTCGCGGCCTCGGCCGAGGACATCGGCCGCGTCTGCCACGCCCATCCGACCGTCAACGAGGCGCTCAAGGAAGCGGCGTTGGCGGCCTGGGAAAAGCCGATCCACCTGTAGGTGTCGGATGCGCAAGCCGCTGATGGCGTTGGCGGTCCTGGGCTGCCTCGTGATGTCGGTGGTGGGTGGCCTGCTGCCGATCCTGCAGGGCTGGATCTTCTTCGTGCTCGGCATCTACCTGCTGGCCACCGAGTTCGAGACCGGCCGTGTCTGGGTGAAGGCCGGCCGGCGGCACTGGGGCTTCCTCAACCGCTGGATCGTGCGCGCCCGCGACCACAAATGGGCCCCGAGCCACCTCAAGGAATTCGAGGACCTGACCGATCCGACGAAGTAGCGACGGCGAGGGTCAGCTCTTGCCGACGAACCTCTGGTAGACCGCTTCGGCGATCGGCAGCAGTTCGTCGCGGCTGGCCATCGCCGTCACGGCAAAGCCGAAGCCCTGGTCGATCCAGGCAAAGGTCGCGGTATCGCCCTCCTGCTGGAAGCGGAAGGCCGTCTCGGTGCCCGACGCCGCCCGCACATAGACGGTGAGGCGGCGGCCGCTCGCGTCGTCGTACATGAGCTGCGCCGCGGCAGCGCTTCCCGCCGGCAGCAGCCGCCCCCCCATCAGCCGGTAGCCGAACCGCGAGAGGTCGGGCGCCGCCAGTGGCCGGCCGAGCCGCTTGCCCAGCCACTGCAGCAAATGCGCTTCCTGTGTCGCGCCCACTTCGACCGGATGGGCGACCTCGACCACGAAGGTCCGGAAGGCCGCGGTCGCGCCCTGCGCGATGCTGGTCGTCGGCGCCACGGGCGCGGAGGCGGGCGCCAGGCCGTTGGCGAACCAGCCGCCGGCCGCGCCGGCGACGAAGATCGCGAGCGCTGCCGCGGCCGTGCGCATCCAGCCCGCCGACTGTCCACGCCGCGATGCGCGGATGCTGGCGATCCTCAGTCGCGCCGGGACCGGCTCGGCGAATTTGGCTTCCAGTTGGCCGCGCAGCATCGCGCGCTGGCGGCGCTCCGCGGTGACCCGTTCGCGGATCTCGGGATGGGCGGCGAGATGCGCCTCCACCGCCGCGCGACGAGGGCCGTCGAGACGCTCGTCGATGAAGGCCTGGAGGTCGTCTTCGCCGATCATTTCACTCTCCGAAGCAGCGTGGCGCGCCCCGTTTCCAAAATCGACCGCAGCTTTTGCCGGCCGCGCGACAGGCGCGACATCACGGTCCCCATCGGCAGACCCAGGATGCGCGCCGCGTCATCGTACGAGAAATCTTCCACCCCGATCAGCAGCAGCAGCGACTTCTGCTCCTCGGGCAGCTGGTCGAGGGCCGCCAGCACGTCCCGGACTTCGAGCGCCGCCTCCTGTTGCGCGGCGGTGCCGGGCGGCGCGACGTCGTCCAGGCTGGCGTGTGGCCCCTGTCGTTGTCGCTGGCGCCAGGCATTGACGAACAGGTTGCGCTGGATGGTGAACAGCCAGGCGCGCAGGTCGCCGTCCGGTCGTCGCAACCGCCAGCGCGACAGCGCCCGCTCCAGTGTGTCCTGCACCAGATCGTCGGCCGCATCGTGGTCGCGCAGCAGCGCGTAGGCGTAGCGGCGCAACGCCGGGATCAGCGGTTCGAGCAGGGCGTCCGCGTCGGCCATCCATTCCTCTTACTCCTCCCCCGCGCGGCGGGGGAGGAGAGTCGAGACAGGATTACTTGGCGATATGCCAGGCGCCGTTCAGGAAGCCGTCGCCGGCCTTGTCGCCCGCCTTGGTGTCCTTGATGAAGGCGTAGACCGGCTTGCCCTTGTAGGCCCACTGCTTCAGCCCGTCGTCGCGGGTGATGATCGTCCAGTCGCCCGCCGCCTTGGCGCCATCGGCGGCGACGGCCGGCGGCCAGTTGGTGGCGCAGGGGCCGTTGCACACCGACTTGCCGGGGGTGGCGTCCTTGTCGAAGGTATAGAGCGTCATGCCGCTCGCCGTGACGAACATGCCGCCCTTGTTCATGGGTGGGGTCGCGGAGGCGGGGTCGGCGGCAAAGGCGCTGCCGGCAGTGAGGGCCGCGAGCAGGGCGGCGGCGGAAAGCATCGATTTCAGCATGTCTTTTCTCCCGTGCGGATGTTGTCAGCAGGGGAGAGACACCGGGGAGGGGCGTTTATTCCCGGGTCGGCGAAATTCCTGCGCCTACCCCAGCCGGGCGGCGCCGCGGGCCAGCAGCCCGCGGAACCAGGCGCGGCCGCGCCGGCTGTTGGTGGCCAGGCTCCAGTAGGCGTCGATCAGCAGCTGCTTGCGCAGGTAGGCGATCTCGACGATGCGCAGCTTTTCCGCGCGCGCCAGCTCCCGCGCCACCTTGCGCGGCACCAGCGCAACGCAGTCGGACTTGCCGACGATCGCGCCCAGCACCAGGAAGCTGGAAGTGGTGCAGACCGGCGCCACCTCCAGCGTCGAGGTCGGCTGCAGGAGGACGCGCACGTCCTGCGGCGTGCGCGGGCCGCGCTGGAAGGCGACGTAGCGCATGGCCTGGAACTGCGCCGGCGTGAGGCGCGGCGGGATCGCCGCGTTGCCGGCGGCGGCAATGCACACCATCTCGTCGCGCCACAGCGGCAGGCGGCCGACCCGCTTGCCCAGGGTCTCGCCGAAGGCACGCGGGCCGATCATGAAGTCGACCTTGGCCAGGTCCTCGGCGGTGCGCGTGCCGGCCCAGGTGAATTCCAGTACGACGTGCGGCGCCTCGCGGGCGCAGATCTCGGCCAGGATCGGCGCCAGGAGCTGGGTGACATAGTCGGCCGTGTTGACCACCAGGTGCACCGCCTCGGTCGCCGGATCGAACGGGCCGGCGGGCTTCAGCAGCAGGTCGAGTTCGCCGAGCGCATGGCCGAGCGGCCCGGCCAGCGCCGCCGCCCGTTCGGTGAGGTGGGTGTCGCGGCCGGGCGAGATCAGCAGCTGGTCGTCGAAGGCGCCGCGCAGCTGCCGGAGCGCCCGGCTCACGGCGGGTTGGGTGATGCCGAGGGATTGCGCGGTGCGCGTGACGCTGCGGGTGCGCAGGAGCTCATGCAGCACCGGCAGCAGGTCGAGATTGACCTTGTGCAGCCGCGCCACCAGGTCGCGCTCGCCGGCCGCCGGCGGCGTCCGCCCCGGGTGGGCTTCATAACGGTTGGTTATGCGTTTCATGATCTCTTTCATTGTTCCGGCATACCGGCCGCTTGACTAGGGTCGATTTCGCCAATCCAGCGTCCAGATCAAGAAAACCACCTCGGGAGGAGCGGCAAATGGCGGCACGCACGGGAAAGCAGTTCCTGCAGGGCTTGCGCGACGGCCGCGCCCTGTGGGTCGGCGGCGATAAAATCGGCTCGATCGCCGACCATCCGGCGCTCAGCGGCGCGGCGGAGGCCATGGCCGAGGTCTTCGACCTGCAGCACCAGGCCGCCGACGTCTGCCTGATGCCGGATCCTGAGACCGGCGAGCCGATCAACGTCAGCCACATGATCCCGGGGAGCCACGAGGATTTGCAGAGGCGTCACCGCGGTCTGGAGAAGATCGCCGAATACTCCGTCGGCCTGATGGGCCGCACGCCCGACTACATGAACGTCACCTTCGCGGGTTTCGCCGGCCGCAGCGACGAGTGGGCCATCAATGGCAACGAGCAGGGCGCCGAGAACCTCGTGCGCTATCAGAAGAAGCTCCGGCGCGACGACATCTCGCTCACCCACACCATCGTCCATACCAACGTCGATCTGGCCAAGGGCAAGTATCCGGTGGGCTTCGATCCGGTGCAGCTCCACAAGGTCGGGGAGACCGAGCACGGCATCGTGGTGCGCGGCAGCCGCGTGCTGGCCACGCTCGCGCCGTTCGCCGACGAACTCGCGGTCTATCCCGGCGGGCCGATGCCCGATGCGGCGGGCGTGCATGCCTTGAGTTTCTGCATCCCGATGGATGCGCCGGGGCTCACCTTCCTCTGCCGCGACAGCGTGTCGGTGAACAGCAACCGCTTCGAGCATCCGCTGTCGAGCCGCTTCGACGAGCAGGACGCCTTCGTGATCTTCGACGACGTCGAGGTGCCGCGCGAGCGGCTGTTCATCGACGCCAACCTCGCCGTCTACAACTCGGTGATGAAGACGAGCTGGTGGCCCAACATCATGCAGCAGACCATGATCCGGGCGCAGACCAAGCTCGAGTTCGCCTACGGCCTCGCCACAAGGATGGCCGAGGCGATCAACCTCAACCTGCCGCAGACGCAGCAGATGCTGGGCGAGATCGCGATGTTCGCCGAATTCGCCCGCGCCTCGGTCTATGCCGCCGAGCAGGCCGCCCGCGAGATCGGCAACGGCCTGTGGGCCTGCGACCAGCGGCCGCTGCTGGCCCTGCGTGCGGCGCTGCCGACCTGGTTCCCGAGGGTCAACGAGATCATCCGCCTGGTCGGCTCGCACAATCTCCTGACCACGCCGGCCCGCTCAGCCCTCGCCGACCGCAAGCTGCGGCCATTGATCGACAAGTACCTGCTGGGCGTCGGCGTCGATGCCGAGCAGCGCAGCCGGCTGTTCCGCCTCGCCTGGGACTTCACCGGCACGGCGCTGGGCAGCCGCAACGAGCAATACGAGCGCTTCTACCTGGGCTCGGTCGGCCGCAACCTGACGGTGGCGCACACGGCCGCCGACCGCACCCGGGCCAACCGGCTGGTCGACCGCTTCCTGCTGGAGGACCTCGACGAACCGGCCGTCCCGCAGGCGGCGGTGGCGGCATCCTGACGGCGGGGCGCGCGTCGGGCCGTTTGGTGCTAGTATTTTCGGGCATAAGGACAGAACCGATCCGGGAGTGAATGTCATGGACAAGCCAGTGACGCCGCGCGGCATCAACCACCTCGTGCTCAACGTCCGCGACCTCGAGGAGTCGCACCGTTTCTGGACGGAGATCGTGGGCTTCAAGCAGGTCGGCGAACTGACGCCGACGGCGACCCGTCCCAATCCGCCCAAGATGCGCTTCTACTCGGGCGTCCGCGAGGACGGCACCAGCCATCACCACGACATCGCCCTGGTCGAGAACCGCGACCTGCCGCCGCCGCCCAAGGAGTGGGCGATGTTCGGCATGCCGGTCGCGGTCAACCACATCGCCATCTCCATGCCGAGCCGCGAGGCCTGGCTCGCCCATCTCACCTACCTGCAGAACAAGGGCGTGAAGTTCGACCGCAGGGTCGAGCACGGCATGACCCACAGCCTCTATATCCACGACCCCAACGGCTACGGCGTCGAGTTCGTCTACGACCTGCCGAAGGAGGTTTGGCAGGGCGACATCAACGCCGCACTCAACTGGGTCAAGCCGTTGCCGACCGAAGGCGCCGAGGCGCTCGAGGATCGCACCCAGGGCATCCCGAGTTTCGGCACGGCCGCCCGCGCCGCGACGTAAGGGCTACACCTCACCCTGAGGCGTGTCGTGCAGCGGTGAGTCACGAAGGCCGAAGTCATGCGTGATCGAAGGGAGTGCTACACTCCCCGCCAATGAATCTCCGGGGGAAGAGTCTGGTGGTCGCCATGGCGGTGGGGCAGGTCGGCGGCCTGCTGCCGCACGTCGCCGTGCCGGCCACCATGCCGGCGTTCCTGATTCCCGAATGGGGCCTCTCCTATGCCGAGGCCGGCCTGATGGCGAGCGCCTATGCCCTGGGCTACATGCTGGCCGCCCCCGTCCTCACGACGCTCACCGACCGTATCGATGCCCGCAGGATCCTCATGCTGGGCTCGCTGCTGAACGCCGCCGGGACGGTCGCCTTCGGCGTGTTCGCCGAAGGCATGGTCTCGGCCATGCTGCTGTGGGGCCTGACGGGGCTGGGCTTCGCCGGGGCCTACATGCCGGGCCTCAAGGCGTTGACCGACCGGCTCGATCCGGGCGACAGCTCGCGCAGCGTCACCGTCTACACCGGTGCCTTCTCCTTCGGCGTCGGCCTGTCCTTCCTCGTGTGCCAGCTCGTCGCCGATGCCGTGGGCTGGCGCTGGGCCTTCATCCTCACCGGCCTGCCGCCGCTCGCCATGACCTTCGTCGCCTGGTCGCTCACGCCGGTGACGCCGGCGCCGCGC
>Ga0155465_1063_pt1 | contig 36791 bp, 41 predicted proteins | sample RifCSPhighO2_12_FD_107123 | JGI IMG/M metagenome (GOLD analysis project Ga0155465, IMG submission 107123) | Alphaproteobacteria bacterium RIFCSPHIGHO2_12_FULL_66_14 | reverse complement strand
GAGTTCGCCGAGCAGGCGAGCTTCGACACGCTGCTGGTGGCGGTGGGCGGCGGCGGGCTGATCGCCGGCTGCGCGGTGGCCATCGGGGCGGCCATCAGGATCGTGGCCGTCGAGACCGAGGGCACGCCGACGCTGCACGAGGCGCTGAAGGCAGGCCGGCCAGTCGAGGTGAAGATTTCCGGCATCGCTGCGGACGCCCTGGGCGCGAGCCGCATCGGCACGCCCAACTTCGAGGTGGCGCAGAAACTGGTCGCCCGGTCAGTGCTCGTCAGCGACGAGGCCGTCCGCGCGGCCCAATGCGCGCTGTGGGAGGAGTTGCGCGTCGGGGCGGAGCCGGCAGGCGCCACCGGCCTCGCCGCCCTGATGGCCGGCGCCTACAAGCCGGCGGCGGGCGAGCGGGTGGCCACCCTGGTGTGCGGCGCCAACACCGATCCCGGGTCGGTGGTCTAGCGAATCGTAGATTGCTAGCACTGCAGGCATCCACCGCTTGATCTGGCTAAATTTATATTTGCAAATTCAGCAGGTTTATGCTAGAAATTTTGTTAGAGTGGGAAACTCTATTGCGAAGCCCGACGGAGAAATCCGCCGGGCTTTTTCATGTCCGGCAAGACCTGCCCGCGGCCGCCCGCGGGTTCGCGCCCCTCCTTGGTGGTTGGGCGCTGGTGCAGCCGCCGCGGGTCCTGACCCGTGGACAGTCCCAACAACGACCCCGTCCCAACCGCGCGCCAGATAACGGCGCTGGAACAGACACTTAACGACGCCCTGGGCACAGGGCGCGCAGGGGCTTGCGCGACCGAAGAAGAAGCAAGACGTGAAAAAGACCGCCAAATAAGGCTTATCCCGGAGTCCGGCCCAACTCGGGGCACAACATTTGGCCCATTCAGGTGGGCCCAGTGAGCGGGCTTTGAGCCCGTCGTTATTGGCTTCCCGGCGAGCGGGGAGCCGAAATTCGGCCGAGGGACCTGTCCCTCAATTTGCCGACCCACCACCCAACCAGGCCGCCCCTCCGGGCGGCCTTTTTCTTTCAACGGAGAGGATGATGGCCGACCCAAACCCCGCCGAGATCATGTACCCCAACCAGCAAGGCAACTGGCGGATTGAACTGAAGTACCTGCCGGTCGCCCATCGTGGACATGCCTTCCTGGCGCTCATCGATCCCGACGGTAATCCGGTCAAGGAACTGCATGGGCTTGCGCATTCCCAGCACAACGGCGCGAGGGTGATGATGGGAATGGATGGAGCGCATCTCGGGGCGGGTGACTACAGCGGATCACCCATTGGTGGTCGGACGTTCACGGTCGCGACCGTGGGGTCGGCTTCGAAAGACGAGATCGACAAGATCTGGGCAAAAGGCAGCGCCGCCGCACAGGCGATCACGGCACAGAAGTTCGACTACAAAGCGCATGATCTTTCTTACGAGCTCGGCACTGACGGCGGCCAGATCCAGAACAGCAACTCGGTGGCCTTCACACTGGGCAAGGCGATGGGCCTCGACCTGGATCGCGCCATCCGGGACGCCGGGATGGGTCGCCGGTTCTCCGGCTGGGGCCGCGATCTGCTCGATTCGAAGTACGAGCGCTACGTGGCTCCCCCAATCTTCCCGGTGAGAGACGCGCCATAGCGCATCCGCCGGGATACAACCAAAGATTGGTGGAACGAGAATGCAACTCTCGGCATGCTCGCCTCTGCAACCGAATGTGAGCATGCCGAAGTTTTTTCAATGCCGTCTTGCGTCAGCGCTTGTCCTTCTGTTCATCTCGGCTGGCACTGCAGCTTGCATGATTATTCCGGTCTGTCCGCCGACCGATGAGATCACGACCAGATACGCTTACCACTTCAGCCATAACATCGGACCTCACGGCGACTACCGGGAACCCGCCAACACCTGGATCGATAGCGCGAGCATGGCGGACTTTCTGCGTGATCTCATCGAGAAGAAGGGGCGGCAAGCGCTCGTTTCGGAGCGCGGCTTTCAGTGTTCGCCGCGGCCTGTCGCAGACTGTCCCGACTGCCTCGCCTGCAGTCGCATAGTCCGGGGCGTTCGCAACCATCACTGCCAGCACGAAGGCGACATGTTCATCGAGGCCTATGTCGGCCCCCACACGAACGTGCGCGCCATGACCTACTGGAGGAAGTAGGCCGCAATGGTGCCGTTTGTCGGTGCCTAGCGCGTGACCTCGGTCACGACGGCGCGGTTGGCGACGCCGGCGCTGGTCGAGGAATCGAAGCGGATGGCGTACTTGTCGGCGGGCGAGATCCACCAGCGCGAGACCGAACGCTCGCCCTTGTCGCCCTGCTCGTTCATCTCGATCACGAAGGTGTCGATCGGGACACGGCCGGGGCCGGGACGCTTCTCGGCGCGCGGCACCGAGAGGATGTAGGTCCAAGTGCGGCCGCCGGCGCTGTAGCGCGCCTCGATCTTCTTGCCGACTTCCAGCGGCCACAGGCGCTCGGGCCGCAGCGCTGCGATGAAGGCGGAGGTGTCGCTGCCGTCGGGCGCCGGGTTGGCCAGGATCAGGCCGCGCACCTTGAAGGGCGCACCACCCACCGTGTCCATCCTGCAGTCCATGCCGTCGCGACCGCGCGAGACGACCTTGGTGCCGCTGTCGAAGGTGAAGGTGGTGCCGACGTCGGGGCAGCCGAACTCCATGGTCTGGGCGGTCGCGGGGGCGGAAAGGGCGGCGAGGCCGAGGGCAAGGACGGGAGCGAGCGAAACGAAGCGCATCTTCATGCGCCCGATCATAGCTGAACCGGAGGTCAGCCGGCCAACGTCGAATAGGTGGCGCGGCCGACGGCGACCAGCGCCTTCTGGTCGTTGAACACGTCGACATCGACCACGCCCACACTTTTGCCGGCACGGCGCACGCGCGCCGTGATGGTGAGCGCCGTCTTGATCGCGGGCCGGAGATAATCGACGCGGAAGTTGATGGTCGGCAGGCCGCGACGCAGCGCCATGATCAGCGCATAGTCGCCGACGGTGTCGATGATCGCGGCGATCGGGCCGCCGTGCCATTGGCCGGTGCCCTTGCCGCGCTCGAACTCCGGCCGCATGACGCAGCTCATGGTGACCTGCTCCCTGACCGGGTCGGCCTCGGTGACCTTGAGGCCGAGGAAGGCGATGAACGGCGAATTGTCGAGCATCTTCTGCAGCTCGTCGCCGCTCAGCGGCTGGATGGTCTCGCTCATGGCGCCACCACGATCTTGCCGAACACTTCGCGGTCTTCGATCACGCGCAACGCCTCCCGGGCCTCGGCCAGCGGATAGATCTTGTCGACCAACACCTTGAGCTTGCCGCTCTGCACCAGGTCCAGCAGCTTCTCGATGTCGGTGCGCATCCAGCCGTTGGAGCCCAGCACCTTCAGTTCGAAGGTCCAGATGAAGCGGATGTCCTCCTTGGGGTCGTAGCCCGCGGTGGCGCCGCAGGTCAGCAGGCGGCCGCCGACCTTGAGGCACTTCATCGAGTTCACCCAGGTGTCGCCGCCGGTGTAGTTCACCACTACGTCGACGCCCTGGTCGGTGCCGGCGCCGCGCCGCGTCGGCTTGCCGTACATCGCGAAGATTTCCTTCATGAAGTCCTTCTCGACGTAGTTGATCGTCTTGTCGGCACCGAGCTCGGCCAGGCGCCGGGCCTTGGCGTCGGTGCCGGCGCAGGCGATGACCTCGGCGCCGGCGAGCTTGGCGAGCTGCAGGCAGCAGACGCCGACGCCGCCCGAAGCGCCCAGGATCAGGACCTTCTCGCCCTTCGCGACATGGCCGTTGGTCACCATCATGCGCAGCGCCGTGCCGTAGGCGACGGGAAGGGCGGCGGCGTCGGCGAAGTTCACGCCGTCGGGAATCCGTATGAGCTGATGGGCGCGCGCCTTGCAGAACTCGGCGAGGCCGCCATGCACGGTCTCGCCCATCAGGCCGCCCTCGACGCGGTTGATCGGATCGACCAGCACGCGGTCGCCCTTCCTCCAGCCGGTGACGCCGGCGCCGACCTCGGCGATCTCGCCCGCGACGTCGAGGCCCATGATGGCGGGCATCGGCACTTTGATGCCGGGCATGCCGCGGCGGGTGAAGACGTCGTGGTAGTTGAGCGAGGAGGCCTTCACGGCCACGATCACATCGCCCTCGCCCGGCGTGGGATCGGGGAAACTGGTCTCGAAATTCAGCACGGCGGGGCCGCCGTGCTCGCGGATGACGGCTGCTTTCATCTCTGGATGTCTCCTCCCGTTGGGATCTGCCTGGCGAGCACGCGCTTGTCGATCTTGTTGGTGCCGGCGAGCGGCATCTCATCGACGAAGAAGACGCGGCGCGGATGCTGATAGGCGGGCGCGTTGGCCAGCGCATAGGTCTTTATCGCCTGCTCGTCGACCGCGGCGCCGGGCGCCTTGACGACGAAGGCGATGGGTTTGTGGCCCTTGAGGTCGTCGGGCACGGCGATGACGGCCGCCTGGTGGATGCCGGGATGGCGCTCCAGCATCGTCTCGACTTCGCCGGGATAGATGTTCTCGCCGCCGCACACGAACATGTCGTCGACGCGGCCGACGAAATAGAAGAAGCCGTTCTCGTCGCGGCGGAACACGTCGCTGGTGCGGTAGTAGCCGTCCGGTGTGATCGCCCGGGCGGTGACCTCGGGCAGCTTGTGATAGTGCGTCATCAGCGCGCCGCACTTCATCTCGAGCTCACCCTCGTCCTGCACTTCCCGGCCGTCGCGGACCAGGCGGAGCTGGACGTCCGGGTGCGGATAGCCGGTCGAGAGTTCGGGCTGCGGGATGCCCTTGGGATGCGGGCCGAACACGACGGGGCCGGCCTCGGTGGTGCCGTAGCCGTTGCTGATCTGGGCCTTGGGGAACACGGCGCGCACCTGATCGATCAGCGCCTGGGTGATGGGCGCCGAGCCCATGCGCACGGCCTCGACCGCCGACAGGTCGGATTGGGTCAGCAGCTCGCGCTCGCGCAGCATCATGGCGATCATGGTCGGCACGGAGGTGAGGAACGCCACACGATGCCTGGCAGCGGCCTCGATGTAGCCCCTGGTCGTGAACTGCGGCAGCAGGACGATGGTGTCGCCGTGGGACAGCGTCGTCTGGCACATGGCCAGCCCATTCATATGATAGAGCGGCGCTGCCACCAGTGAGCGCTGGCCGATCGACACCGGCCGCCGCACGCGCTGGCTGATCGCCCAGAGATGCGAGTAGTGCGACAGCACCACGCCTTTGGGCCGCCCCGTCGAGCCCGATGTGTAGAGGAACATCGCGGGTTCCGTGGGCTGCATCTTGGCCGGCGTGAACGGGCCATCATCGAGAAGTGACGAGAAATCAGAGTCGAAGGAAATCTTCGGCACACTTTGGGGTGCAAGCGCGAGCCGTGCGTCGTCGCCGATCACCAGCCTGGCGCCGCAATCGTCCACGATGTAGGCGACAGTCTCGGCTGGCAGCTTGTAATTCACCGGCACCGCGACCAGGCTTGCCTGCAGGGCGCCGAGGAAGGTGAGCAGGAACTCGGCGCGATTGGCCGAAATGATCGCCACGCGCTCGCCGCGCTTGAGGCCGCGCTTCTGCAAGCCTCTCGCCACGGCGCCGCTCAGGCGCAGGATGTCGCCATAGGTATAGGTGCGATCGCTTCCATTGCCGCCGGCATCGATCAGCGCCGGCGCCTCGCGCGGCACGTCGCGCGAGATCGCATCGCCCTGGTTGTCGTATTTTATCGTCACCATGCCTACTCGATGAACTCCAGCACGGCGTTCATCGCCTGCTTGGCCGGCACGACCAGCCGTCCCGCGCCCTGAACCACACCACTGATCTTCCCGTCCTGCAAAGTACGCGCCACCTTCGCCACCGAAACCGTGCGGAAGGTGAGGCCGGCCATGTACGCGGGGCGACCTTCGGCATCGGGCGTCGAATCGCCGAACTCGGCGCGAAGCGCCGCTTCGGTCACGATATCGAAGCGCGAATTGCCGACGACCACGCTCTTGCCGCCCTTGATGTCGCGCACCGATTCCGGGCCGAACATGTCGGCATAGAGCTTGGCACCCTTGGCCGGATCGGGCTCCACGATCAGGGCACGGACCACGGCCACAACGCCGTTGGCGTGGTGGCGCCACTCGTCACGCCACACCAGGCCGCGCGTGAAATGATGGCAGTAATAGACCCGACCATAGGGCACGACGCCGGCCTTCATGCGCACGGTGCGAAAGCGGGCATCATGTTCCTTGCCGTCGACTTTCACCGGTCGTGTGAACTCGACCGGCGGGTCGACGGGGACACCCACCTTGGTGAGTTCGCTATAGGTGATGGCCGAATCCTCGGAGCCGAACACCAGACCGTTGAGGCCAAACGGGAAGGTCAGCAGATCCATGCGGCCGGTCGTGGCGCCCTTTGGGATGGCGATCAGCTCGAGGTAATCGGTGCCGAACATGGCGAGGTGGTTCATCGAGCCCAGCGAATGATAGCCGCGCTCAGTGAGCGTAAACCCGAGCCGCCGGTAGATGTCGGCGGCGCGGTCCATGTCGTCGCGCGCGTTGATGACAACGTGATCGAGCGTTGGCACAGGCAATGTCATGCAGAACCCCCTTCGTCCCCAGCATCCCGCATCTTGGCACGCTGGACACGTCAGGATTTTTTATATTCTGCGATGTTTGCCGCGGACGAGGAAATCATTTCCAGAATTTCGCGCAACGGGAGAATGAACGCCCAAAGCGGGCGACAGTGCTATGTCGTCGCTACCCAGACGCCGGCGCAGACGGCAACAAGGCCCAGTACCAGGGTGGCGGTGACCGGTTCGCCCAGCAGCATGGTTCCCGCCGCCATGGCGATCAGCGGATTGACCGTGATGGTGTTGGCGACCCGCGTCGGGCTCGCATGGCGGAGCGCCACGACCCAGAGGAAGAAGCCGAGCGCGCCGCCGCCGACCGCGAGATAGATCCCGGTGAGCATCTGGGTCGTGTCGAGGGACAGCAGCAGGGCCGTTCGCCCGGTGACGAGGCAGAGAGTGATCAGCGCGCCGCCGCCGACCGCCATGCCGAGAGTGAGGAAGCCGAGAGCGCTCGAGCGCGCGATGAAGGGCCGCGCGAAGACGTTGTAGAGCGCCATGCAGAGCGTGGCGCCGGCCATGATCAGGTCGCCGCGCCAGGCGCCGTCGGGCGCCGTCCCGAGGCTCGCGGTGAGCGCCAGCGCCACGCCGCCCGTGGCCAGCAGCACACCGGCCGTCTTGCGGGCGCTCAGCGCCTCGACGCCGAGCAGGGCACCCACCACCATGGTCATCAGTGGCAACGTCGACAGCGCCAGCGTGCCGCGCCCGACGGTCGTGTAGGAGAGCGCCAGATTGTAGAAGACGATGAACACCGCATAGAAGAGGAAGCCCAGCCCGGCCACGGCCGGCCAGTCGGCCCGTGCCGGCCACTTCGGCCGCAGCAGCAGCGCCAGCGGCAGCAGGCAGAGCGCGCCGCCGCCGAAGCGCACCGCGGCGAGCGCGATGGGATCGAGGCCGCCGATCAGGAAGCGTGTTGCCACGGCCGCGCCGCCGCCCAGCGCACTCGACAGCACCGCAATCAGGACGCCTGTCCGCTCGTTCATGGTCGCAAGCACTTGGCATGGCGCGGCAGATCGGCAACTACCTGCGAGGTAGTCACAGGATCGGCAGGCTATGTCGAACTTTTCAGGTCGACGGGCGACTGTCGTTGGTCGCGAGAAAGGCCGCCAGGGATCTTTCGCTGGCGGCGAATTCGACCTCACCGAGGCGGCCGCGAAACAGCTCGTAGCGCAGCCAGACCCGGTAGGTGTTGACCACGTCGCTGGTGCAATAGCGCGCCAGTTCGTCGAGCTTGCCGCCCCGCACCATGGTCTCGACCTCGCTGCCGTCGACGCCTTCCGGCTTGCCCGGCAGGTCCAGCACGCGGCTGAGCTGATGCAGCGTCACCCGGGCATGGCGCTCGAATCCGGAAAGCATGTCGCAGAGGTCGACGGTATCCGGGCCGAACCGCTCGAAGTAGCGCCGCCTCGCCAAGCCGGGCGCACTTATGGAATGGATCATCGCCCGATAGCGCAGGACCGGCAGATCGAAGGAAATGCCGTTGAAGGTGATGAGGCGCGGGTCGAGGTCGGCGACCCTGTCGGCGAGATCCTGGATCATGTCCCGTTCGGATCGCTCGCCGAGATGGGGGGCGGCGAGCGCCTGCACCTGCCAAGCGCCATCGTCCGCGCGACGGGCCTTGAGGGCGCCGATGCAGACGATGCGATGGAAGATCTGGCGGGGGAACTTATCGCCCATCTGTTCGCGCACCGTCCGCTCGGGGCGACCCTCGAGCCCGGCGGTTGCGGCATAGGCGTGCACGTCGGGCACCGTCTCGAGATCGAACACCAGGACAGGACGATCGGCCATCGCCCGCTCCTTCAGACCACCCCGTCGGGCGGGATGAAGACGAGGCCCTGGGCTTCCGCGACCGGCCGGCAGGTGAGCTGCCCGGCATGAACGTTGAGTCCGTTACGCAGGTGCGGGTCGTCGGCGATGGCCTGCCGCCAGCCCTTGTCGGCGAGCGCCAGCACGAACGGCAGCGTGGCGTTGTTCAGGGCAAAGGTCGAGGTCCGGGCAACCGCCCCCGGCATGTTGGTGACGCAGTAGTGGATCACGCCCTCTTCGAGGTAGGTCGGATGGGAATGCGTGGTCGGGCGCGAGGTCTCGCAGCAGCCACCCTGATCGATGGCGATGTCGACGATCACACTGCCGGACTTCATCGCGGCCACCATTTCGCGGGTCACAAGCTTCGGGGCGGCAGCCCCTGGCACCAGCACGGCGCCAACCAGAAGGTCAGCGCGGCGCAGGATGTGGGCGAGTGCGTCGTGGGTCGAGAAGATCGTCCGCACGCCGGGGAACTGCGCCGCAATGCGCCGCAGTGCCTCGCCGGAGCGATCGACCACGAACACCGTGGCGCCCATGCCGAGCGCAATGGTAGCGGCATGGGTACCAGACACGCCGCCGCCCAGCACGACGACCTCGGCAGGCGGCACGCCGGGCACACCGCCCAGCAACACGCCGCGGCCGCCTTCCGTGCGTTCCAGATAGCGGGCGCCGACTTGCGGCGCGAGCCGACCGGCAATCTCCGACATCGGCGTCAGCAGTGGCAGCCCGCCGACGGGCGATGTGACGGTCTCGTAGGCGATCGCCGTCACGCCGCTGGCAAGGAGCGCGCGCGTCTGCTCCGGATCGGGGGCGAGATGGAGATAGGTGAACAACACCTGGCCGCGCCGCAGCCGAGAACGCTCCGCCGGCAGCGGCTCCTTGACCTTTACGATCAGTTCGGCCTCGGCGAAAACCATTGCGGCATCCGCCGCAATCCTGGCACCGGCGGCGACGTAGAGGTCGTCATCGAGGCCGGCGCCGAGGCCAGCCCCATGCTCCACCAGAACCTCATGACCGTGACGCACGAGTTCGGCCACCGACGAGGGCACGAGGCCGACGCGGTATTCATGGTCCTTGATTTCCCTGGGAACTCCGACGCGCATTACCCGATACTCCAAAACTGTACGTTAGCGCCCGCCGGGCAGGCGTGGAGTGACTTGGATCAAGCCGGTGTTGAGGGGCCTACAGCAAGTGTCCCGCGCGTTCGGCCTTGGTGCGCAGGTAGTTCTCGTTGTGACCGTTGGCCGGGAAGGCGTGGGCCACGCGTTCGGCGACCTCGATGCCGTAACGCTCCAGCCCGCGGATCTTCTCCGGATTGTTGGTCATCAGCCGCACCCGCTGGATGCCCATGCGGGCCAGCATGGTCGCGGCCGGCGCATAGATGCGTTCGTCGGCGTCGAAGCCGAGCTGCTCGTTGGCGTCGATGGTGTCGAAGCCGTCGTCCTGCAGCTCGTAGGCGCGTAGCTTGTTGACGAGGCCGATGCCGCGGCCTTCCTGCGCGAGATAGAGCAGTACCCCCGAGCCTTGCTTGGCGATCTCGGCGATGGCGCCACGCAGCTGCACGCCGCAGTCGCAGCGCAGCGAGCCCAGAAGATCGCCGGTGAAGCATTCGGAATGGAGCCGGATCAGCACCGGCTCGGTCGGGTCGATCTCGCCGACCACGATGGCGAGATGCTCCTTGCCGCCGTCGCTCGGCCGCCAAGCGAGGATGCGGGCGTTCTCGGCGCCCTCGAGCGGCACATGCGCCTGCGCCACCTGCTGGAGGTTGCGCGCGGCGGTGTCTTCGTAGGCCAGAATGTCGGCGGCTTCGACGTAGATCAGATCCTGCTCGCGAGCCCAGTCGCGCCGCTTGTTGTTGGGGTCGCGGCTGAGCGGTCCCAGCACGACGGCGGGCAGTAGGCGCGAAAGCTTGGCGAGTTCGATCGCCGTCTGGGCGATCAGCGGCGCGTGGCTCGCCACGGGCCGCGACAGATGGCGGAGTGCCACATGGCGGGTCGCCCCGCCCTGGTGATCGGGCGGATCGACCTCGTGCGGCCGCAGAATGACGTCGACCGGCACGCCCTCGGGCAGGTCGAGGGTGATCGGTTTGTTGGTCTCGCCCATGCCGCCGGCGATGTGGGGCGGAATTTCCATGCCGATGGCCTCGGCGCGGCGGCGCGTAGTGACCAGTACGGGTGCTGCCTGGGCAAGGCCCTGGAGGCGCTGGAGTGCCCGCGGGCCGCAGGATTCGGCGGCAATCGCCAGCCCGCTGCAGCCATCGTCGTCGCGTATCAGGACGATGCCACCGCGACGCAACTCCGCCATGGCGCGCTCGACGGCGGCGAGCGCTGAGGCGGTACGGGAATGAACCTGACCCGGGATCATGCTTTCCTTTAACATGGGGTGGATTTTCGTCGAAGTGAACCGCTTTTGCCCGTTCCGCGTACCATATAGAGTGTTCCCGGGCGGCGCGCAGGTAGCATCAGCATGTCTGTAAACAATCGTGGCAAGAAAATCCTGCTGGTCGACGATGACCAGGCGCTACGCACTGTCCTGGCCGAGCAGCTCGATCTCTATGACGGCTTCACCACTATCCAGGTCGGCACCGCCGCCGAGGGGCTGGAGAAAGCCAAGCTGGCCCACTACGACGCCATCCTGCTCGACATCGGCCTGCCCGACATGGACGGACGAGAGCTGTGCAAGCTGATGCGGCGCCAGGGTGTGCGCTCACCCGTCATCATGCTCACCGCCGCCGATAGCGACGCCGACACGATCCTGGGCCTCGAATCGGGCGCCAACGACTACGTCACCAAGCCGTTCCGCATCAACGTCCTGCTCGCCCGGCTGCGCGCCCACCTGCGCCAGCACGAGCGCAGCGAGGACGCGGTCATGACCATCGGGCCCTACGAATTTCATCCGGCGGCCAAGTTGCTGATGGAGAAGGGCGGCAAGAAGAAGGTCCGGCTCACCGACAAGGAAGCCTCGATCCTGAAATACCTGTTTCGTGCCGGTGACCGCCCGGTGGCGCGCGATGTCTTGCTGAACGAGGTCTGGGGTTACAACGCGGGCGTCACGACGCATACGCTCGAAACCCACATCTACCGCCTGCGCCAGAAGATCGAGAAGGATCCGGCCAGTGCCGCCATCCTGATCACCGACCGCGGCGGCTATCGCCTTCAACCCTAAACGAAATAGGGACTTGCCAGAAGGTGAACAAGGCGTCATTTTTTGGCTACGGACACTGAAATCCGCCCGGGAGGGCAGCGCCATGAGCACGCAACGTATCTACGCTTTGCCCGTCGAGACGACGCAATGGACGTTCGACGGCAAAGTCGAAATGCTCTTCAACTGGGAATACGAGGACGGCTCGGCGCCGCTGCTCGAGCTCTACGAGAAGGGCAAGCAACAGCAGTGGGACGCCAGCAAGCGGCTCGACTGGTCGCTCGAACTCAATCCCGACAATCCGATGGAGCTCAAGGACGAGGCCATCTCGATCTACGGCACCGACTACTGGAACAAGATGACCGACAAGGAGAAGGCGTGGCTACGCCTTCATCTCCAGGCCAATTCGATCTCGCAGTTCCTGCACGGCGAGCAGGGCGCCCTGATCGCCACGTCGAAAATCGTCGAAACCGTTCCCGACATGAACGCCAAGTTCTATGCTGCGACCCAGGTGATGGACGAGGCGCGTCACGTCGAGGCCTACAAGCGCCTGTTGCACGAGAAGTTCCAGGTCGCCTATCCGATCAACAAGGCACTGAAGACGCTGCTCGAGCAGATCCTGACCGATCGGCGCTGGGACATGACTTATCTCGGCATGCAGGTGCTGATCGAGGGGCTGGCGCTCGCCGCCTTCCAGTCGATTCGCGACAAGGCGGGCAATACGCTGGCCGGCGCCGTCAACGCTTACGTCATGCAGGATGAGGCGCGCCACGTGTCGTTCGGGCGCTTGGCGTTGCGCGAATACTACCCGCACCTCTCCGACGCCGAGCGCGACGAGCGTGAGGAATTCGTGGTCGAAGCGCTCCATTTCATGCGCGACCGCTTCAACCAGTCGGAAGTATGGGAGCGGCTGGGGTTACCGGCCAAGACTCTCGACGACATCCACTACAACTCCAAGCAGATGAACTCTTTCCGCGGCCGCCTGTTCAGCCGCGTCGTGCCGACGGTGAAGGATATCGGCCTGTGGGGGCCTCGCGTGCGCAAGGCCTTCGGCGAAATGGGCGTGATGGAATATGCCGACATCAACGTCACCGAACAGCTCGCCAACGACGGCAAGGTGGCCGAGGAGTTCGACAAGAAGATGTTCGTCGAAAAGGCGATCGCGGCCGAATGATCCTTGCGAGTTAGACCACGTCGTAGGTGATCTCGACCTCGGGGCCGAAGCAATGACCCTGGCAGGTGAGTATCCAGTCGTTGGCGAGATCGTCGGCCGTATAGATATCGTTGTTGGCGAGAACGACCTTGCCCTTGATGCGCTTGGCCGCGCATGAGGCACAGAAGCCCTCTTCGCAGGACGACAGCGGATTGAGCCCGGCGGCGCGCGCCGCGACCAGGATCGTCTGGCCCTTCTGGTAGGGCACCTTGTGCGTCTTGCCCTCGAAATGGATGGTGATCTCGCTCGGGATCACTTCGCCTTCCGCCGGCTCGACCGGCACCGCGTCATTGCCCGAGGCCTCGAAGCGCTCGATGCGCACGCGCTCGCGCGGCAGTCCGGCCGCCAGCAGGGTGTTCTCCACCAGGGTCATGAACGGACCAGGGCCGCAGAGATATGCCTCGGCATCTTCAAAGCCTCTCAGGGCGGCCGCGATTTCCTCGGGCTTGGTGAGGCCCTGCGCGGCATCGAGATGGTGGATCACCTCGAGCCGGCCAGGGTTGGCCTTGATCAGCACCTCGAACTCGGCGTCGAAGATGATCGAGGGCTTGTCGCGATTGGCATAGAATAGGCGCATCCGGCGCTTGCTGGTTTTGAGTGCGCTCTTGATCAGCGCCATCATGGGCGTGACGCCGCTGCCGCCGCCAAACAGCAGCAGCGGTGCATCGCCGTCGCCCAGCACGAAGCGGCCGGCCGGCGGCAGCACGTCCAGGCTGCCACCCTCCTTGAGGGCGTCGTGGAACCAGTTGGAACCCTTGCCGCCTGCCACCCGTTTCACGGTGACCTTGGGCAGGCCGTCGATCCCCGGTGCGCTGGACAGCGAATAGCAGCGGTTGAAGGCGCCGTCGGCATGGGGCACCCGGAAGGTCAGGAACTGCCCGGCCCGGTAGCGGAACTTCTCGGCCAGATCGGCTGGAATCTCGAAAACGAAGGAGCGCGCATCTGGCGTTTCCTGGATGATTTTAGCGATGCGCAACTGATGATAGGCCATGGGAAAATCCGTGCTCACGTACCCTGAAAACCGCGGGACTCGTCTATCAGCTTGTGATAGTTTCCGCCTAGAAAAATGAACGGAGCGTCATAATTGCCGCTCCGGCTCCCCGGGATGGGACCGCTTTCAGCGTCAGGAGGCAAGAGACACATGAGCACACAGAAGATCTACGCGCTGCCGGTCGAAACGACGGGCTGGAAATTCGATGGCGCCACCGAGATTGCCTTCAATTGGGAATACGACGAGGGCTCGTCCGACCTGCTGAACCTCTACGAGAAGGGCAAGCAGCAGCAGTGGGACACCTCCACGCGCATCGACTGGACGCAGGAGCTGTTCGAAGGCAACCCGATGGGCATGGCCGACGAGAGCATTCCGATCTACGGCTCGCCCTTCTGGGAAAAGATGACCGAAAAGGAGAAGGACTGGCTGCGCTTCAACCTGCAGTGCCACTCCATCTGCCAGTTCATGCACGGTGAGCAGGGTGCGCTGATTGCGACGGCCAAGATCGTCAATACCGTGCCGGACATGAACGCCAAGTTCTATGCCGCCACCCAAGTGATGGACGAGGCCCGCCACGTCGAGAGCTACAAGCGGCTGATCCACGAAAAGTTCAAGTGCGCCTACCCGATAACGCCGTCGCTCAAGCAGCTGCTTGAGCAGACGCTGACCGACCGCCGCTGGGACATGACCTATCTCGGCATGCAGGTTCTGATCGAAGGCCTGGCGCTCGCTGCCTTCCAGCGCATCCGCGACAGCGCCAAGAACAACCTGGCCGCGTCGGTGAACGCCTACGTGATGCAGGACGAGGCGCGCCACGTCACGTTCGGCCGCATGGCCCTGCGCGAATACTACCCGCATCTCTCCGACGCCGAGCGCGCCGAGCGCGAGGAATTCACGGTCGAGGCGCTCTACTTCATGCGCGACCGCTTCAACCAGGCCGAGGTCTGGATGCGGTCGGGCCTGCCGGTCGATAAGCTGATGGAATACGCCTACAACTCGGGCGCCATGCAGGCGTTCCGTTCCAGGCTGTTCACCCGCATCGTGCCGATCCTCAAGGAGATCGGCCTGTTCGGGCCCAAGGTGCAGAAGGCGCTGGGTGACATGGGCGTGATGGAATACGCCAAGATCGACATCAATCAGCTGATCGGCAACGACCTCCAGGTCGCCGATGACTTCGACAAGAAGAAGTTCGTGCAGGACTCGATCGCGGCCGAATAGAGGCTGCTTCCTGAGGATCGGAAGGGGGCGCTGGGCGCCCCCTTTTCATTTGCAGGCGTCGATCCGCGGCGGCGCGTCGAGCACCGTCGCCACCTTCGAGATGTCGAGGCAGTGCGCGCCGATCCAGGCCTTGCCTTGCACGAAAATCGCGAACCGTGCGAAGGCGTCGGCCTGTTCGGCGGGCGTCGCCCGGTTGCGGGCCAACAGCCAGGCTAGCGCGTAGATGTTGCTGGTGGCGAAGTCGGCCGACGCCACGTCGAGGTCCTTCGCCCAGAGAGCGGCGTTCTTCTGCGCAGCACCGCTGGGATCGGGCAGGCCAGCAAGCCAGGCATGCGCATTGGAGGCCATCGCATAGGCCCCGCCATTCTGGTTGCGCAGCGCTTTCGCCTGCTCGGCGACCGCGACATAGCCTTGGCCTTTGATCGTGCTGCCGCTGCAGCCGCGGCGGCAGAGAGCGGTGAAGGTGAGATACTCGGCAAGGATGATCTCGATGTTGCCGTTGTTGTGCTTGCGCCAGGCGCGCGCGAGGTTCCAGCCTTGCGTCAGCTCGGGTCCCCACGGCTTGGCGGCCCGTGGCGTGTCGCGCTCCAGCTCGCCGATCACGGCCTGGGCCGCCGCCTGCCACTCCGGTGGAATCTGCGCGGCGACCGGCGCCGCGCCGAGCACCGAGAGCAAAAAGCCGAGGATCGCATACCTCATCGTGATGCTCCTCAGTACCTTCGGGCCGTCTTGCGATCGCGGCTTTCGTATTGAACCAGGCTGTCAGCGCGCATCACGGTGGCGTCCGGCGACATGAGCCAGCGCATCTGCACCGGCGTGATCAGCCGGTAGTGACGCGAGTCGTCGACGGCGGCGCCGACATCCCAACAGTCTTCCTCGTTAGTGATCCACATGCCGGGCGGAAAGCGGCGCAGATCAACCGACGCCGAATAGGTGCGAAGCGTCTTGCGGCCCTTGTTGAAGTACTCGTGGAAGTACGACATCGCGAGTTCGCGGAGGCTGCGATAGACGGGATCGCGCCAGCGCAGCCAAGCGTGATTGCTCTTGGAGATTGCCCCCCAGCAGCCGTCGCGGCGGAAGAGGGCGACGACGTGATCGGCATCGCCCTTCGCGGTCAGGTCCATGAGCAGGGGCGGATCGCCATGTAGCCACAGCGCACAGGCGGCAACGAAGGCCGCTTCGATGCAATGCGCCTTGCGATGGCGCAGCACGCCGCGGACCGACCGCAAGGTGTCACCTCCCTGCTCGAAATTGGCCGGCAGGCCGACGACGAACTCCTGCACGCGCTGCGGCGTGCGCAACGCGGCGAGAACGCGGCCCTCTTCGGCCGAGAGGCCGAGTTCGGCGGGCGTAGGTCGTTTGCGTCTGCGCATCGACTGCAATAGTGCCGCGACGGCGTGCGGCAAGCCAGTGAATGCGGCCAGGGAAGCGGGTCGGGGTGGTTGGTGGAGCTGAGGGGGATCGAACCCCTGACCTCCTCATTGCGAACGAGGCGCTCTCCCAGCTGAGCTACAGCCCCCTCCGACCTGGAGAACCGCGCGGATAATGGTTGCCGGGGCACCTGTCAAGCAAACCGGTCTATGTTAGCGTCCAGCCGGCTTTTTCGACGAAGAGGTAAACCAGTGGCAAACGGCAAGAAGGCGGTTCAGACGGACACGGCCCCCAAGGCGCTCGGACCTTACTCTCAGGCGATCGTGGCCAACGGGATGGTCTTCTGCGCGGGGCAAATTCCCCTCGATCCGGCAACGGGCGATCTCGTTGCCGGCGGAATCGCCGAGCAGACGCACCAGGTCCTGAAGAATTTGCGCGCGGTTCTGAAGGCCACCGGCAGCGATCTCGACCGATCGGTCAAGACCACCGTGTTCCTTAAAAGCATGGACAGCTTCACCGCCATGAACGAGGTCTACGGCCGTCCGGAATATTTTGGCGCCAATCCGCCCGCCCGCTCGACGGTGGAGGTGGCGCGCCTGCCGCGCGACGTGCTGGTCGAGATCGAAGTCGTGGCCCTCGTCTAGATCATGGGGGACCCCGTGACCTGGATCCTCGGCCTCGGCACGCTCATCGTGTCGGCCTTCCTGATCGGGCACCTGTTGCTGGCGCTCGTGCTGATCATCCCGACCTGGCGGATTTGTACGAGGGCAGGCTTCTCGGGCGCGCTGTCGCTGTTCCATCTCGTGCCGTTGATCGGCTCGTTCATCGTCATGGCCGTGCTGGCTTTCAGTACCTGGCCCAACGGCGAAGCCTCGCCGGGGCGGCGCTAGGTGATGGGCGCGGAGATCGCGGCGCTGATGGGCTTCTTCGGACTCACCGGTGCCTTTGCCGTCGTCGGCACGGTACTGGCTGCTTGGATGGCCTGGCGGATCGTCGAGAAGGCGGGCCTGCCGGGCTGGACGGGCCTGGGCGCCATCCTGCTGACGCTGACCGGCGTGGGCACGATCGTGCCGCTGGTCCTGTTGTGGGTGTTCGCCTTCATGCGCTGGCCGCGCGATGAGCCCGCCGCCGGCGCCGCACCGGGCTTCGCGACAGCATCCGCCACGGGGCCGGCCGGCGGAGCGGGCCCGTCGGCACCTGCCGCGCTGGCGTCGCCCTCGATGGCGCTGGCTGACCGGCGCGGCTGGCAACTTGCCGGCACGGTCGCCGGCGGCGGCATCGTGGCATTGGCCGTCGACGGGGCGTCGGGGACTTATGTACTCACGGCGGCGCCTGCGGCCCTGCCGACGGATCTCTCGCTACCCGATCCGTCGGTCGGCAGGCCTCATGCCCGTCTGCTGGCGGCCGGCGGCAGGCTCGGGATCGAGGACCTGGGCAGCGCCGGGGGGACCTTCATCGACGGCGCCCGTCTCTTGCCCGAGCACGGTCCGCGCGACATCAGCGCCGCTCGCGCGATCCGGATCGGAAGCGTCGAACTTGCCCTGTCACGGGCCTGACCTGCGAGCCTGAAATAGGCTTGTGATCGGCAATCCCCGACGGGTAGGGTGCGCGCGGCCGGCAGCCTGCCGGCATCTGAAGGCGGGGACGCGATGCTGTCGCTAGCAGTGCTGATCGACAAGGTGATCGACATCTACACCTGGATCGTGATTGCGGGCGCAATCATGAGCTGGCTGGTGGCGTTCGGCGTCATCAATGTGAGCAACCAGTTCATCCGGATGGTGGTCGATGTGCTTTATCGCCTGACCGAACCGGTGCTTCGACCGATTCGCCGGATCCTGCCCAACCTGGGCGGCGTCGACATCTCGCCCGTCATCCTGCTGCTCGGCCTGTTCTTCGTCCGCAGCCTCCTGTGGGAATACGTCTGGCCTGCCTTCTTGCGCTGACCCGCCGCCTTGGCCGATCCGGTATTCCTCCGCCGTACTGACCGGGGTGTGACCGTCGAGTTGCGGGCGCAACCTCGGGCGCGCCGCACGGCGCTCGAATGCTCCGCCCAAGGCGCACTGAAAGCCGCGGTGACGGCACCGGCAGAGGATGGCAAGGCCAACGCCGCCGTGGTCGCGTTGCTTGCGGCCGAGTGGCGCCTGCCCAGATCTGCCTTCGATGTCCTGCGGGGCGCTGCCGCTCGGGACAAGGTACTGACCATTTCCGGAGAGCCCGCGGCGCTCGCCGACCGGATCGTCAAATGGGTGCGCGAGCATGACTGACGCAAAACTGATCGATGGAAAAGCTTTCGCCGCCGGCCTGCGCCATCGCGTGGCCAAGGGTGTGGCCGAGCTGGTGGCGTCCGGTGCGCCCAAGCCTGGCCTGGCGACAATCCTCGTGGGCGCCGATCCGGCGAGCCAGGTCTATGTCCGCAGCAAGGGCAAGCTTGCGGCCGAACTCGGCATGGCGAGCCTTGATCACAGGCTGGGTGCCGAGACCACCGAGGCCGAGCTCCTGGCGTTGATAGCAAAACTCAATGGTGATCCGGCGATCAACGGCATCCTGGTACAACTGCCGCTGCCCAAGCACATCGAGACGTCGCATGTGCTGTTGGCGGTCGATCCTGCCAAGGACGTCGACGGCTTCCATCCCGTCAATGTCGGGCGGCTGGGCTCGATCGTCGCCGGAGCGCCACTCGATTTCCCGGTGCCGTGCACGCCGCTCGGCGTCTTGATGCTGCTGCAGGATGCGCTGGGCTCGTTGTCCGGCCGCCATGCCGTGATCATTGGGCGGTCAAACCTGGTCGGTCGTCCGGTGGCGCAGCTTCTCCTGCGCGCCGATTGCACGATCACCATCACCCACTCGCGCACGCGCGATCTGCCGGGTCTCTGTCGCCAAGCCGACATCGTCGTTGTCGCAATCGGCAAGCGGGAATTCGTGCGCGGCGACTGGATCAAGCCAGGTGCTGCGGTAATCGACGTCGGCATCAATCGCATCGTGGCAGAGGCGGGCAAGACGAGGCTGGTGGGCGACGCTGACTTTGCCGAAATCCTTCCGGTCGCCGGCTACCTGACGCCGGTACCGGGCGGCGTTGGCCCAATGACGGTGGCGTGCCTGATGTTCAATACGCTGCAGGCGGCGCGCCGTGCTGCAGGGCTGCCGTTCGCCTCGGCCTAGTTCTTCAGCATGCCGTCAACCAGCGCCGTCACGTTGTGGCGCATCATCGCCTCGTAGGTCGCCGCGGGGCCGCCCGGCTTCGACAGGGCGTCGCTGTAGAGACGCGGGCCGACCACGGCGCCCGACTCGCGGGCGATCTGCTCGACCATGCCCGGGTTGGTCATGTTCTCGACGAACAGCGCCTTGATCTTTTGCTCGCGCACCTGCCGGATCAGCGCTGCCACGTCCTTGGCCGATGGCTCGCTTTCGGTGTTGTAGCCGCGCGGCGCCATGAACTGCACGCCATAGGCCTTCGAGAAATAGCGGAACGAGTCGTGGCCGGTGATCGCCTTGCGCTGAGCCGCCGGCACCTTGCCGATCTCCGCCCTGACCCACTGGTCGAGGTCGGCCAGCTTCTTGTCGTAGGCCGCGGCGCGTTCGCGGTAGGCCGCGGCGTTCGCCGGATCGGCCTCGGCGAGACCCTGCGCGATGTTGGCGACGTAGCGGCGGACACAACCAACGTCCTGCCAGCAATGCGGGTCGGGGCCGTGGGCATGGCTGTGGCCGTGGGCCGGTCCGGCCGCGATCGTGGGCACGCCCTTCGACGCGACGATGGCGCGCCCCTTGAAGGGGGCGGCCTTGGCGAGACGATCGATCCAGCCCTCGAACCCCAGGCCGTTGCTCACCATCGCCTGCGCGGCTGCTAGGATGCGGGCATCCGTCGGTCGCGGCTGATAGGTGTGGGCATCGGTGTCGGAACCGACGAGAGTCGAAAGCTCGACGTGCTCGCCGCCGACCTCGCTCACGAGATCGCCCAGGATCGAAAAGGTCGCCACGACCTTGATCCTGGATTGGGCTGACGCGGGAGCGACAGCGAACAGCAGCATTCCCGCGAGTAAGAAACGGCCTAACATTTCGTTATGATATAACATCAGACAGGGAAGTCGAGCCAAATTGGCGTGTGGCCGGTGGCCTCGAACAGCCGCAGCAGATCTGCAGGCGTGATCGCCGTCGTCATGGTGTTGACCAACGGATGAGCATTGACCGGCCCGCCCTCGATGAGGCTGCGGTCGAGCGCCAGTCTCACCACCCGCGCCTCGTCGTTGACCAGCGCGAAGGGCGTCACCGATCCGGGTTCGACCCCGAGATGACGCCGCAGCCTGTCGGGGCTGCCGAACGACAACCGGCCGGCACCCAGCGCCTCTCCCAGGCGCTTGAGATCGACGGCGCGATCCTCGAGCGCCACCACCAGCCACATCTCCTCCTTCTTGTTGCGCAGGAAGAGGTTCTTGATGTGGTGGCCCGGAAGGTTACCGCGCAGCGCCTTGGCTTCCTCGACGGTGAAGACCGGCCGGTGCTCGACCGTGTGCTGGGCGATGCCGAGCGCGTCGAGTTTGGCGAATAGTTGTTGCGGGCTGAGCATGGGACCGGTCTACAGTGTCGGGATGAAGGGCATTGTTCTAGCAGGCGGCAGCGGTACGCGGCTCTACCCCATGACCCGCGCGGCCAACAAGCAGCTCCTGCCCGTCTACAACAAGCCGATGGTCTACTATCCACTGACGACCCTGATGCTGGCGGGTTGTCGCGAGATCCTTCTGGTGGTCAATCCGCACGATGTGGAGGCCTACCGCCGCCTGTTCGGCGATGGCCGCCAGTGGGGGCTCGATGTCAGCTATGCCACGCAGCCCAAGCCCGGCGGCATCGCCGAGGTCTTCCTGATCGGCCGCGACTTCATCGGCGATTCACGCGTCGGCCTGATCCTGGGCGACAATCTATTCTATGGCGATTCGCTGCCCGAGGTCGCCGAGCGCGGCGCCACCGGCAACGGCGCAGTCGTCTACGCCTATTGGGTGTCCGATCCGCAGGCCTATGGTGTGGTCGAGTTCGACACCGCCGGGCGGCCGGCGAGCATCGTGGAGAAGCCGAAGAATCCGCGGTCGAATTGGGCGGTGACCGGCCTCTATTTCTACGACTCCGACGTTTGCGACGTCGCCGCGCAGATACCCCGATCGGCGCGCGGCGAGCTGGAGATCAGCGACGTCAATGCGCATTTCCTGAAGGAGGGACGGCTGACCGTCGAAAAGCTCGGTCGCGGCTATGCCTGGCTCGATACCGGCACGCCCTCCAGCCTGCTGCGGGCGGCCCAGTTCGTCGAAACGGTCGAGGATCGCCAGGGCCTGCAGATCGGCAGTCCCGAGGAAGTCGCCTGGCGCAAGGGCTACATCGACGACAAGGCCTTCGAAAGGCTGATCGAGCCGATCCGCGAGAGCGAATACGGCAAATACCTGCAGCGTCTGCTGGCCATGCGCTGAGGGCCGCCAAGCTCTTGCCAAAGCGGTGGAAAAGCCCTATCCACACCGCCTTCCGGCGCGTTACCCAGCCGGGACGGAGCGCGGGCGTAGCTCAGGGGTAGAGCACAACCTTGCCAAGGTTGGGGTCGAGGGTTCGAATCCCTTCGCCCGCTCCAATATCTTCAAGGCCTGTCAGTGTGTTCAGCGGTGTCGGGCTTTGCCGGTCCCGACGACGCCGGCCGATGGCCTTCACGGACGTGGATTGATCACGGCGTCCTGGTCATAGAGAAAAAGCCGTCGGCAGCCTTCCGGGGCCGACCGATAGGCTCGCGCCATGCCCTTTGGGCCTTGGATGACGACGTCGTACTTGTCGGGGTCGTCAGGCGAGAGGCTGACCACGCACGTCAGGCTGTAGATGCCAATCTGGTAGCCCCCGACTTCGAAGACCGGCCCTACGATTTCCGGCAAGGGAACACCTGCTGCACGCAGATCGGCGTAGAGATTTTCAACCGCCCGCTCGACGCGCATGACCGAGTAGGAGGCGAGTTGGTCGGCCAGCGCTCCCCTAACGCTGAAGGACAGCATGTTCGACTGGATGTACTCCAGGAGGCGACGTCTCGCCTGTCGCGCCGTCATCGGCCTGGCTTGCAGCGACGTCACAGGGGAGAGCCAGGCCGTCGAGTGATTGCAGATGTTGGTCGCCTGCTCCGCCAGGCTGATCCTCGGCCGATCAAGTCCGATCGGGCAAACGCGAAGGGCCAGGAACGCCCCGACACGCGTCAGATAGTCATATGACACCGTCGCCCTGCTCAGCAATTGCGCGACGAACGCCTGGTCGATGTCCATGTCAGCCGCATACTGCATAAGCAGTGCTGCCCCGGCTCTGCCCATATGGAAGCCCTGCCGCTCGCTCGCCAGCCCGTCTTCGCTTCCGAGGCTTCGGCGCAGGGCATTGGTACTCGCGGCGAAATTGTGAAAGCCGAGAGTGCTTCCGATTTCCAGGCTGCAGCTCGGCAACCTGGTGGGGGGCAGATGGGAGGAAGTGCCACCCAGGAACGCCAACGCACAGGCGGACAGGCAACTGTCCCGCTTGCGCACAACGGTCGCCACGTCAAATTCCGAGAAGAGGTAGCCGGTCTTCAACCCCTCGATGAGGTCGCCGCCCGCGCTGCTCAATTCGACGGTGGCCAACGGAGCATCGGGAGCCCTTCCCCCACGCCGATCGAGCAAAACCAGAATTCGGCGCAGGGTGTCTGAGTCTCCCTGTTCGAACATGCCCGTGAGACGGAGCGTATGAACGAGTATTGGGGTGTTCGGGGTGGGGCCTGGCACGGCCTCGGTGTTGACGGTGATCGTCGCCGCGTGAGCCGCAAAAGCGCACAGCCAGAGCGGCGCTATCAGCGAGACTCTGGCGCAACGAGCCCAAAGCGTCAGCATCGCGATTGCCTCCAAAGCTGGAGAGCTTCGAGATCGATTTAGACGCGAATAATAGACGCTACTCAATTCAATGCCATACCGCGTTCAACTGTAGGTTGATCTAGTATGCGATTCAACATTTTTTGCAGAATGGCCACGCCGTCACCGAGAACTCAAAGCTTTACCCTGAGCTTCCGTGTTGCCAAGGTCACGCCCGAAAATTCCAGTTCCCGGAGCGTATCGCTTGGCGATCAAAAACAGCCAGACTCAAGAACGCGGTCTTGCGGTGGCGCGTACGGTCGCGGAATTGCGCCACGCGATCGCGGCGTTCAGGGCCGCTGGCCGTACTATCGGCCTCATCCCGACCATGGGCGCGCTGCACGAGGGCCATATCAGCCTGGTGCGGGGTGCCCTCGGACGTTCGGACGTGCCGGTGACCTCCATCTTCGTCAATCCCACGCAGTTCGGGCCGAACGAGGATTTCGCCGCCTATCCGCGCGATGAAGCCGGCGATCTCGCCAAGCTGGAAGAGGCAGGCTGCCGGCTCGTCTTCGCACCGGATAAGGACGAGATGTACCCCGGTCCGCAGCTCACGACGGTCCACGTCTCGGAGATCACCGATGGGCTGTGCGGCCCGCTGCGACCCGGTCATTTTGACGGCGTCGCCACCGTGGTGACCAAGCTCCTGATGATGGCCATGCCAGAACGCGGCTACTTCGGCGAAAAGGATTATCAGCAGCTTCAGGTGATCAAGCGCATGGCACGTGACCTCGCCATGCCCATCGAGATCGTCGGCATGCCGACAGTGCGCGAATTGGACGGGCTCGCGATGTCGTCGCGCAACCGCTATCTCGGCGCCGCCGAGCGCGCGACGGCGCTGCATCTTTATCGCCAGATGATGGCAGTCGCACGAGCGGTTCGCGACGGCGGCGCGTCGTGCGGCGCCGCGACATCGGACGCCACCAAGGCGTTGCTCGCAGCGGGATTCGACAAGGTCGAGTATCTGACGGTGATCGATGCCGAGAGCCTTGAGCCGGTCGAACGGGTCTCGGGGCCGGCTCGCGTCGTGGCAGCGACACGACTGGGGCGGACGCGCCTTATCGACAATATCGCCGTCGACTGAATCAGGCGGCTTCGAGCAACAGCACGCTACCCTGGCCGCCGTCGGCGCAGATGCTGACGAGGGCGCGCTGGCCCTTGGGCATCGCAGCCAGTTCCTTGACGGCCTGGCTGATGATGCGCGCGCCGGTGGCGCCGAACGGATGGCCGATCGCCGTGCTGCCGCCGTTGGGATTCAGGCGTTCCCGCGGGAAGGGGCCGAAATCCCGCGGCACCTTGGCCCGATCGCGCAGGAAGGTTTTGTCCTGCAGCGCTTTTAGGTGGAAGGCCACCTGGGCGGCGAAGGCCTCGTGAATCTCCCACAGATGAATGTCGGCATAGGTGAGATCGTGCCGTGCTAGCAGGCGTGGAATGGCGAAGGCAGGCGCCATCAGGAGTCCCTCTACGCGGAAATCGACGGAGGCAATCTCCCAGTCGACCAGTTTTACGCGCGGCGTGTTGACCGGCAGGCGGGCTAGGCCCTTCGACGAGGCGACCCAGATTCCCGCGGCGCCATCGGTGAGCGGCGAGGAGTTGCCGGCGGTGAGGCTGCCCTGGCCGCTGGTGCGATCGAACGACGGCGGCAGATGCGCGAGCTTTTCCAGCGACGTGTCCTTGCGCGGGATGGTGTCGCGTTTGACGTCGCCCATCGGGATCACGAGATCGTCGAAGAAGCTGCGCTCCCACGCCGCGACGGCCGTCCGGTGGCTGGCGAGTGCGATCTCGTCCTGCTCGGCGCGGCCGATCTGCCATTCCTTGGCGGTGATCTCGGTGTGCTCGCCCATGCTCATGCCGGTGGTGCGGTTGCTGATGGCCGGGATGTAGAGGCGAACGTCTTTGAGATGCAGATCGGTGAGATGGTCGATCCTCTGGCCGAGCGAGCGCGCCTGCTGGAACTTGCGCAGCCAGTCGGACAGGCGCTGGCCGAGTCCGACCTGGATGCGGCTGAGGCTGTCGACACCGCCCACGAGGGCCAGATTGTAGGCATCACCGTCGATCATGCCGGCCGCCTCGATGGCGCCCACCATGCTGGTCGAGCAGGCCATGACGGTGGAGAAGGCGGGGACGGTGGCGTCGATCCCGGCATCCATCAGCACCTCGCGGGTGATGTTGCTCCAGGTGAGATTGGGTACGACCGTGCCCCACACCGCGAAGTCGGGCTTGCCGCCGTTCAGCAGGCCCACCATGTGACGCGCCACCGGCACCGACAGTTCGATGGCGTCGAAGGCGCCAAGCGGGCCGTCGACCTTGGCGAAGGGCGTGCGTACGCCCGAGGCCAGCCAGATATCGAGGGGCCGGGGCATCGGCTGCTCCTAGGCGGCCTGTTCCAGCGTCGAGGCGACATCACGCGTGGTGACGCGGCGCAGGTCGCGTACCTGGGTGGTGTCGAACGGTCGGGCGCGATGCATGGTGCAGCGATTGTCCCAGATCACCAGGTCACCCTGCCGCCAGGTATGCGCATGCACGAATTTCGGCTGGGTGGCGTGCTCGATCAGGTCGAGCAGCAGGAGGCGTCCGTCGGCGATCGGCATGCCGATGATGTGCGAGGCGTGGGCGGCGACGTAGAGCGTCTTGCGCTTGGAGCCGGGATGGGTGCGAACCACCCGCTGCGGCACCGGCGGCAGGCTGGCGATTTCTTCGGGCGTGTACTTGGTGACGCCGAGCTGGCCGCGGGAGTGCCAGATCGAATGCTCGGCGACCAGCCTCTCGAGTTGCGTCTTCGTCTTGTCGGGCAGGGCGTCGTAGGCCGCCCGCAGGTCGGCGAATTCCGTGTTGCCGCCCTCGGACGGCACGATGTGGGCGTAGAGCATCGACAGCGCCCCCGGGACGGCGCGGAACGAGGCGTCGGTGTGCCAGAGCCGGTTGGCCAGCCAATCGAGGCGCCGCCGGCTGTCGACGTCGAGCACCTTGCTGTCGCCGTCGAGGTTGGAAATGTCGGCGATCTCGTCCCGCGCCAGGCGGTGTTTGATCCCGCGATGCCGCGCCCTCTGCGCTGACGAATGAATCGGCCCAAAATGGCCAGCGAATTCGATCTGCTGATCGTCCGTCAGCTTCTGATCGTGAAAGACCACGACTGCATAGCGGTCGATGGCGGCCGCGATGGCATCCCGGTCGGCGGCCTTGAGCGGCTGCGAAAGGTCGATGCCGGAAATCTCGGTGAAGAATTGCGGCTGGGTCGGCTTGACGGTGATGCTCATAACCGCCTCCTGCAGCTATAGTATCTGGCCAACCCATCATCTTCCAGGAAACGCCATGCCGCAAACGATCAAGCTCGCCCTGCTCGACGATTATCAGAAGGTAGCCCTGCGTCTGGCCGATTGGGATCGGCTGAAGAAACGCGGCATCGACATCACGGTCTTTCACGAACCCTTCGGGTCGGTCGATGATGCAGCGCAAAAACTGGCGCCGTTCCAGATCCTGGGGTTGCTGCGCGAGCGTACTGCCTTTCCGCGTGCGCTGATCGAGAAGCTGCCCAACCTCAAGTTCATGGTGCTGACCGGGGCGCGCGCGGCCAGTCTCGACGACAAGTCGGCGACAGAGCGCGGTATTCCTATCTCCACGACGCCCGGCGGCGGATCGAACGCTCCGACGGCAGAGCTCGGCTGGGCGTTGCTGATGATGTGCGCTCGCGATCTCGCCAAGGCCGAACGGCTGGCGCGCCAGGGCAAGTGGCACGACGGCATCGAGCAGATGGTCGTGCTCGAAGGCAAGCGGCTGGGCATTCTCGGCCTCGGCAAGCTGGGCAGCCGCGCGGCTCGCTATGGCAAGGCTTTCGGCATGGACGTCGTGGCGTGGAGCCAGAACCTCACGCCCGAGAAGGCTGAAGCGGGCGGCGCCAAGTACGTCAGCAAGGACGAGCTACTGGCGACATCGGACTTCGTATCGATCCACCTGGCTCTTTCGGATCGCACGCGTGGCCTGATCGGCGCGGCCGACCTTGCCAAGATGAAGAAGACCGCGATCCTGGTGAACACTTCGCGTGGGCCGATCGTGGACGAAGCTGCCCTGATTGCGGCGCTTAAGAACCGCACCATCATGCACGCCGGCCTCGACGTCTACGACAAGGAGCCGATGTCCGCCGGCCATCCCTTCACCAAGCTCGACAACATCACGCTGATCCCGCACCTGGGATACGTCGTCGAGGAGAGCTACCGGCACTTCTACGACGGCACGATCAAGGACATAGAAGCCTGGCTCGACGGCAAACCGATCAACCTCCTCAATCCCGAAGTGCTGAAGAAAAAGCCGGCGTGATGTCGAGTCCCGACGGGGCCGAACGTCTATGAGGTGACGGCAAGCAATTTGGCCGTCGCAACCCAGGAGATCGACATGGCTCAATTCATGCTGCTGCTGCACCAAGGCCCCGACAACATGGCCGACCTGCCGCGTGAAAAGATGATGGAAGTGGTCAAGCGCTACTACACCTGGTCCAGCACGATGCGCGAGAAGGGCAAGCTGGTGGGCGGCGAGAAGCTGGCCGCCGGCGGCGTCCGTCACATCAAGGTCAAGGACGGCGCTCCGGTCGCGAGCGATGGCCCCTATGCCGAGGCCAAGGACGTGGTCGGCGGCTATTTCACGATCGAAGCCAAGGATGTCGCCGAAGCCGAGGCGATCGCCAAGGAATGCCCGCACCTGTGGAACGGCACCAATTGGATCGAGCTCAGGCCGGTCGACACCATGACGGTCGACCAGGCGAAGGCACTGGGCTGAGCGCTCCCGTCCACGACCTCGTCGCCTCGCTGGCGCGCGATTCGACCCACCGTCTCGTCGCCGCTCTGGCGAGGCGGCTGGGTGCGGGCCGCATCGCCGTTGCCGAGGACGCCGTGCAGTATGCGTTGCTGCAGGCGCTGTCGTCCTGGCCGTTCAAGGGAGCGCCGGCCAAGCCCGAGGCCTGGCTCACCGTCGTGGCCAAGAACCGCGCGCTCGACCTGCTCCGTCATGAGCAACGCGGCCTTCTCCTGGCCGAGGAATTGATGCCGCTCGCCCCGGGCGACGGAGAGGGCGAGGGCCGCTTCGACCGTGAGCTGAACGACGACGAACTGGCGCTGCTGTTCGCGGTGTGTCACCCGGTCCTGTCGCCCGACCTTCGCGTGACCTTCGCGCTCAAGACCGTGTGCGGCCTCACCGTGGCGCAGATCGCGTCGGGCCTGCTGGCCGAGCCGATGACGATCGCGCAACGGCTGGTGCGGGCGCGTCGTCAGCTCGAGGCGGCGGACGTGCCGATCGAACCGCCGCCGCCCGATGCCCTGCCGCACCGCGCCGAGTCGGTCCGCACCGCGCTCTATCTCATGTTCAGCGAGGGCTATTCGGCCTCCTCGGGCGAGGTGTTGGTTCAACCCGAGCTTTGCATCGAAGCGGTTCGCCTCGCGCGGGCGCTGGCCGTGCATCCCATGACCCGAGGCCCGGCAAGCGATGCGCTCGCGGCCCTGCTGGCGCTCACGGCGGCGCGCCTGGCGACGCGCGTCGATCCTGAAGGGGCGGCCCAGCTCCTGGAAGACCAGCCGCGCGAACGGTGGGACGCCGGCTTGATCGCACTCGGCCTCGATCATCTTCAGAGATCCGCCACCGGCGACGAACTGACCATCTGGCACCTGCGGGCCGAAATCGCCTCGTTGCACGCGGTCGCGCGAAGCACAGCGGAGACGGATTGGCCGCGGATCGCCACGATCTACGACCAGATCGTCGCGATCGATGGCTCGCCGATGGCGGCGCTCGCCCGGGCCGTCACGATCGGCCATGCCCGGGGCGCGACGGCCGGACTCGATGCCGTGAATGCCTGCTTGCCACTGCTCGTCGCCAGCCCCTACGGTCACGCCGCCGCCGCGGCCTTCCTGATCGACCTTCAGCGCGAGACCGAGGCGCGGATGCATCTCGAGCGCGCGCTGGCGTTGGTGCGAACGACGCCCGAGCGTCGGCTCATGGAGCGCCGCCTGATGGCGCTTTCAGCCGGACCGCAATCAGCCAGACCGCGCCGGCCAGGATGATCGCGGCGGCGAGCCATTCCGCCGTCGACAGGTTTGGCGGCGCGAGCCAGCCCAGGCGCGCGGCCGCGGCTTCGAGGGCTATGGCGAAGAACGGCATGGCCGTGAGCGCAATTAGATAGGTCTGCACGCCCGTGGTGTTGATCGTCCAGAAGCCGAGCCAGGTTCCGGGCGCCCGGAACAGTAGCCCGGCCAGCGCCGCGTAGAGCCACAGGTCGATCCGCCCGAAGGCGTCACCGGCGCCAGCCCAGGGCGAGGCCATGAGCCCGACCGCCCCGGCCAACGACCAGACGAGAATGAAGGCGAGCGACGCTGCCACCAGGATCTCGCCGGTGAAACGGCTGCGCGCTGCGAGGTCGGTCACGCGGTTGCGCGGATGGTAGGCGATCATCCAGGACGCCGCGACCGCCGTCACTTCGGACAGGACCAGCCAGAGCATGCCGCGCCAAGCGGTGTCCGACGCGAGCGCGGCGGCAAACGCCGCGATCCCGGCGGCCAGGAGCGCCAGACCCGGCCAGTCGCGCCGCGCCGGCGCCTTGCGCGTCAGGGCCCAGCCCGCGGCCGCGCCGATCAGCACGCTCATGGTTGAGAGCAACGTGCTCTGCGTGACCGCCAGCCAGACGATGGCGGCGGCGGTGCAGCCGTTGATGACGACGCGCATGAAGGCGTAGCCGATCGTCCATGGCGCCAGCAGGTCGCGCCAATTCCCCGGCGTTCGCCGACCGGCCCACAGCATGGCGAGGCCTGCGCTCAGAAGCTGCACCAGCGTGTAGGCCCAGGCATCGAGATGGGCACCGCTCACGACGTGGCGTGTCAGCAGCAGATAGACGGACCACAGCAACGAATTGCCCAGCGCGATCGCCAGGACGTGTCCGTTCATCTCCGGCTCAGGTGCGGAAACGCAACAGTAGGTGATTGACGCCGTTCAGCTTGACGTAGAGGTCCTCGAACTGCGCGTAGAAATCCTCCCATTGCGGCAGGCCGCCCTGGGCACCGAGCGAGGTGTAGATCTCGGCGACGGTTTTGCGGCCGTCGATCTGCGAGATGATGCGGGGCGCAAGCGACGGCAGCTGGGCGCGCCACGGGAAGCCGTCGAGGTTGGCGACCAGGGGCGAGCCGGGTTGCAGGCCCGCCGCCAGCTTTTGCGCGTCCATGTCGCGCAGCACTGGAATGGCGGACGTATCTTCGGGGCGCGCAACGGTATCGAAGCCGGCGCGCGTAGCGTAGAAGACGTGCGTTCGCAGGTTGCCGGCCAGCCGCTCGGCGAATGCGGCGCGCTCGAGCAATGGAAGCGAACTCATCTGCCGGGAGATCACCGGATCGCTCATGTAGGTCGCGGGCTCGTAGCGCACCGGTTCGAGGAAGGCCACGACCCGAAGGTCGGCCGCTGCGGCCATGGTGCCGATCTCGGGGACGGTGAAGGCTCGATCGCAGCTGTGCAGAACCAGGTCGTACAGGCCGGCGTCGCCGCCAGTGACGTGATCGTTGAGATACGGGTTGCGCCGGAAGAGGTTGGTGGTGGGCAGGAAGCGGATCAGACGCTTGGCCATCGCCAGCCGGTCTTCCATCGCCATCGACGGCGGTGCCAGGGTCCGCAGCATCTCCTGCAGGGGATAGACGCCGCTGCGGCCATACTCGCCGTAAAGCATCACGCCAACCCCGCCATCGGGCTGTAGCACGCTCGCCAGGGCGCGCATTCCGACAGCCGGCTCGGGCAGATGGTGCAGCACGCCGGTGCAATCGATGTAGTCGAACTGGCCGATGTTCATGGCCGGCAGGTCGAGCAGCGAGCCGGTCACGAACTGGATATTGCGCAGGCCGCGCGCCTTGGCGCGGGCTTCGCAGATCTGCCGCGAGGCGGTCGAGAGGTCGAGATAGACGACTTCACCCGGACAGCGCTGGTCGGCGAGCTGCTGGGCCAGCATGATGCAGGCGTCGCCGGTGCCGCCGCCCGCCACCAGGGCACGAAAGGGCCGCGTGAAGTTGAGCCGGCCCGAGAAGAGATAGTGGTTGATCTCCAGAACGTGGCTCGGCGTGCCGGTGATCAGCCGGATCGCCTCGTCGCGTGGGTCGCGCGGCGGGTAGGGCAATGCTTCGTACTGTGCGCGAACGTCTTCCAACGGCGAGGGAACGGTCATTATGGCCTTGTTTCACGGCGAGCGGGCCGCTACCCGGGGGACAGCAACGCCCGCAACGGATTAGTGCAACAAATCGCCCGGTCATGAAAGGCTATTTCGGCATCGGAATCGAAGGCCCCAGCAAGGCCGTGAACGTCGGCACCTTGTTCCGCACGGCCCATGCCTTCGGCGCCTCCTTCGTGTTCACGGTCCGGGCCCAGTACAACCCGCGCCAGGGCTCGGCCAGCGACACCTCCGACACGCCTCGTTCGGTGCCGACCTATCATTTTGCCGACCTGGAAGCGTTTCGCCTGCCGCTCGGCTGCCGGCTGGTCGGCATCGAAATCACCGATGACGCGATCGACCTGCCGAGCTTCCGCCATCCGCGCCAGGCGGCCTATATCGTGGGCTCCGAGCGCGAGGGGCTGTCGGCCGACCTTCAGTCGCGCTGTGACTACGTGGTGAAGATCCCGACCCGCTTTTCGGTCAATCTGGGCGTCGCCGGCGCCCTGGTCATGTACGACCGGCTGCTGACCCTGGGGCGCCACGCGCCGCGGCCGGTGGCCGAGGGGGCGCCGACCGAGGCTGTCCCATTGCCGGTATTCGGCGATCCGGTCTACCGGCGCCGGCAGCGGGCGCGGCAAAAAGCGCTGTCAAAACAGTAGATTGGACCACTCAGGTTGCGCCTGAGGGCGGCGGCGCCTATCTCAGCCGCGACCATGGCCCTCCTGTCCACCGAACCCCTCCAGATCGTCGAACCGCCGCCCTCCGCGCGCGGCCGCAACGACCTGCGCCGCAGCCTGGTCGGCCTGTCGCGCGACGACCTCAAGCAGGTCCTTGTCGAGGCGGGCCTGGAGCCGTTCCGCGCCCGCCAGCTCTGGCAGTGGATCTACTGGCATGGCGTCACCGATTTTGGCCTGATGACGAACATCGCCAAGAAGACGCGGGAGCGGCTGGCCGAGCTGTTCGTCATCGATCGACCCGGGATCGTCACCGAACAGCGCTCGGTCGACGGCACCCGCAAATGGCTGCTGCGCTTCGACGACGGCAACGAGGCCGAGACGGTCAACATTCCGGAGGAGGACCGCGGCTCGGTCTGCGTCTCGAGCCAGGTCGGCTGCACGCTCACCTGCAGCTTCTGCCACACCGGCACTCAGCCGCTGGTGCGCAACCTGTCGCCGGCGGAGATCGTCGGCCAGTTCATGGTGGCGCGCGACAGCTACGGCGAATGGCCGACACCGACCGCCGATGCCCAGCGCATGCTCTCCAACATCGTCATGATGGGCATGGGCGAGCCGCTCTACAATTTCGACAACGTCGTCGCGGCGCTCAAGATCGCCATGGACGACCAGGGCATCGCGCTCAGCCGCCGGCGCATCACGCTCTCGACCTCGGGTGTGGTGCCGATGATCCCGAAGGTGGGCGAGGCGCTCGACGTCAATCTTGCCGTGTCGCTGCATGCGGTGAGCGACGACGTGCGCGACACCTTGGTGCCGATCAACAAGAAGTGGCCGATCGCCGAACTGCTAAAAGCCTGCGCCGACTATCCCGGCGCCAGGAACAGCCGGCGCATCACTTTCGAATACGCGATGCTGAAAGGCATCAACGACAGCGACGCCGATGCCCGCGAGCTGGTGCGGCTGCTGACTCCGATCCATGCCAAGGTGAATCTGATCCCGTTCAATCCCTGGCCGGGCGCGCCCTATGAGTGCAGCTCCAACAACCGCATCCACCGCTTCGCCGAGATCGTGAACGACGGCGGCCTGAGCGCGCCGGTGCGCACACCGCGCGGCCGGGACATCCAGGCCGCTTGCGGCCAGCTCAAGAGCGCCAGCCTGCGCGGCCGGCGCGAAAAGGTCGTTACGCCCGTGTAAAGGTCACGACCTTCGACAGGAACGCGTGTTCGCTGCTCACTAGCGAGAGACCTGCCGTGGCGCCCCAGGCTTCGAGATTGCCGGTCACGTAGTCCGCATAATAGGGCTCGTGAAAATAGTGCGGGAACAGATCGAGCAATCCGTCCCATTCGGGGCGGTCGCCCTTCTGAAGTGAATCGACGATCACGATGAGGCCACCGGGCTTCAGCGCGCGTGCCATCTCGGCCAGAACCCGCACGCGAATCCTTTCTGGCAACTCATGCAGCAGGAACGAGGAGACGACGAGATCCAGGCTCGCATCGTCGAACGGCAGAGCTTCCGCCGCCGCTTCGTCGAGCTTTACTCTTGCCGTGCGGCCGATCAGGCGGCGCGCCTCTTCGAGATAGGGCGCGCTGAGGTCGATCCCGGTGAGCTTCAGGCCGGGCCATGCGCCGTGCAGGGAGGCGAGCAGGCGACCGGTACCACAGCCGACGTCGAGGCCGCGCACCTCGCGCTGGTTGCGGCCCTGGAGCCATGTCGCGATCGGCGCCAGCGCGCGCCGGCGCATGGCGTCGGCGGCGCCGGTGAAAAGCACCTCGACCTGCGTGTCGTAAAGCGCGGCGGAGTGGTCCGAGAGCCAGCCGTCGCTCTGGAAATGGAAATTCTGCCGGTAGTAGTCGGGCAGGCCGTCGGCCTGGGTGCCGGGCGGCAGTTCGTCGTCGAGCGTGCCGTGTCGCCGCGCGTCGACCTGCGGCAGGTCGCGGAAATAAAGCAGGCTGCGGCGCAGGAACTCGGCGGGCTCCGGCCCCAGCGCGCGCGGTGCCGGAAGCAGGCCGGCCGCGATGTCCCGCCATTCGCGCTCGAACAGGGAGCGCATGTCGGCGGTCAGTTCGGCGCGGCTGGGTGTGGGCCCGATGGGAAAGGCGGGCTTGGGCATCGGCTTCAAGAGGCGCCGGCCCGCCGCGTAGTGGCCGGCATACCAGGCCACCCGCGCGGTCTGGCGGGCGGCGTAGGTCAGGCGATCGAGGGTAGAGGCCATGGTTGAGCTAATCTAGGGACACAGTATAGCAACTTTGCGACCGCTTGCCCGGACGGGGTCGGTCGCTATATTCGCGCGCTTTCACGGAACAGATACCGACGGCGGCGAGGCGAGCCATGAGCATTACTTATACCGGCCCTCACAAGAAGGGCGACATCAAGAAGGTCGTGCTGGCCTATTCCGGCGGCCTCGACACCTCGGTCATCCTGAAGTGGCTGCAGACGGCCTATGGCTGCGAGGTCGTGACCTTCACCGCCGATCTCGGCCAGGGCGAGGAACTGAGCCCGGCGCGCAAGAAGGCCGAGATGCTGGGCATCAAGCCCAAAAACATCTTCATCGACGACGTGCGCGAGGAGTTCGTGAAGGACTTCGTCTTCCCGATGTTTCGCGCCAATGCGCTCTACGAGGGCCAGTACCTGCTCGGCACCTCGATCGCCCGGCCGCTGATCGCCAAGCACCAGATCGACCTCGCCCTGAAAACCGGCGCCGATGCCGTGGCTCATGGCTCCACCGGCAAGGGCAACGACCAGGTCCGCTTCGAACTCGCTTATTATGCACTGAAGCCCGACATCAAGGTGATCGCGCCGTGGCGCGAATGGGAGCTCACCTCGCGCACCAAGCTGCTCGAGTTCGCCGAGAAGCATCAGATACCGATCGCCAAGGACAAGCGCGGCGAGGCGCCGTTCTCGGTCGACGCCAACCTCCTGCACTCCTCCAGCGAAGGCAAGATCCTGGAGGATCCCTGGGAGGAGGCTGACGAGAGCGTCTACCAGCGCACCATCTCGCCCGAGGCCGCGCCCGACAAGGCGACCTACATCACCGTCGATTTCGAGAAGGGCGACGCCGTCGCCATCGACGGTGTGAAGATGTCGCCGGCAACACTGCTTACCAAGCTGAACGAACTCGGCAAGGCCAACGGCATCGGCCGCCTCGATCTCGTGGAGAACCGTTTCGTCGGCATGAAGAGCCGCGGCATCTACGAGACGCCGGGCGGCACGATCCTCCATGCCGCCCACCGCGGCATCGAATCGATCACGCTCGACCGCGGTGCCGGCCATCTCAAGGACGAGCTGATGCCGAAGTATGCCGAGCTGGTCTATTTCGGCTTCTGGTTCTCGCCCGAGCGCGAGATGCTGCAGGCCCTGATCGACAAGAGCCAGGAGAACGTCACCGGCACGGTGCGGCTGAAACTCTACAAGGGCAACACCACGGTGGTCGGGCGCAAGTCGCCCAGGTCGCTCTACTCGATGCAGCATGTCACCTTCGAGGAAGACCAGGGTGCCTACAACCAGCGCGACGCCGAGGGCTTCATCAAGCTGAACGCGCTTAGGCTCCGGTTGCGCGCGATCGGGCAGGGCGGTCCCAAGCGCTGATCCGATAAGGACGGTGCAAGGCTCGGCCGCGACGGCTAGTCTCGCCCGGTAACGGAGTTCTGGATGCCTTTCGACGAGAGCGGCCACCCCGGACCACAACGCGGCGCCGGCCAGCGGGCGATCAACCTGCCGCCGGTGCTGCTGTGGCTGATCGGCATCAACGTGGTGATCCAGCTCGTGCGCGAGCTGCTGGGCGAGGCTGCAGACAGCGACATTCTCCTGCAGTTCGGTCTGGTGCCGGCCGCCTACACGTCCGGCGCCGGTCCCGACCTCTTGTCGCTGCTGGTCGCGCCGATCACCTACCAGTTCCTGCACGGCGGCTGGCTGCATCTCGGCATCAACATGGTGACCTTGGCCGCCTTCGGCGTGCCGGTCGTGCGCGTTCTGGGCGCGCGCCGTTTCCTCCTGTTCTACCTCTCCGCCGGCATCGTCGCGGGCTTCGTCCATGTCTTCTTCTTTCCCGATTCGATGGATCCCGTTGTCGGCGCCTCGGGCGCCATCAGCGGCGTGTTCGGCGCCGTCCTGATGCTGATGCGCTATGTCGGTAGTCTGACGTCTCTGCTGCCGGTTGCCGGCGTGTGGATCGCGCTCAATGTCTTCTTCGGCATCATGGGCAGCACGCCGGGCGCCGGCGGCGATGCGGTCGCCTGGACCGCCCATATCGGCGGCTTCATCTACGGTCTCGCCGCGATCCGCCTGTTCATGCCGCGTCCGGGCCCGTAAGCCGGGCCGCCATGGCCGACAAGCCGGTCCCCCTGCGCCGCTATCTCGTGGCCAACAGCGTAGCCTTGGCGCCGTCCTATGCCGCGCTCGCGGTCCTCTATTGGTCGGACGCCCTCGCCGGCCAGGCGACCCTGATCGCGATGGCCGGTATCGCCGTGGTCACCGCCCTGCTGGTGCAGCGCTATCTCGGATCGCTGGCCCGCTTCGCCCGTTTCGTCGGCGAACTCTCGGACGAGCGCGAGCCCGTGATGCCGCGCCTGTCCTTCGCGCCGGCCACCGAGGAGCTGGCGGCGGCGGCGGCCACGCTCTCCGCCGGCTGGCGCCGCCAGCGCGCATCGATCGACAATCTCGCGGCCTCGGCGCAGGCCATCGTCGACGGCTTGCCCGATCCGCTGATCGCCGTCGACCGCCAGCGCCGCATCGTGCGGACGAACCAGGCGGCGGG
>Ga0155465_1057_pt3 | contig 40901 bp, 44 predicted proteins | sample RifCSPhighO2_12_FD_107123 | JGI IMG/M metagenome (GOLD analysis project Ga0155465, IMG submission 107123) | Alphaproteobacteria bacterium RIFCSPHIGHO2_12_FULL_66_14 | reverse complement strand
GGCCGGCAACCGCCTGCTCTATGAAGAAGTGAAGGCGACGACGGGCGGCGCTTGGTAGCGCGCCTAGGAGACCAGGACGTACCAGCCCTGGGCCACATGGCCACCGCTGCCGGTGGCCGCCTTGACCCGGATCTTCTTGGCCTGGACGTCGACGGAGGCCCCGGGGTCGGCATGGATCATCCGCGCCGCGCCGTCGACTTCGACGATCAGTCCGTCGATCGCATGGAGGCGATAGACCATCGGCGTGTCGCGGGCCTGCAGCACGGTCTGCCAGCGGCTGCGGCCGGCCGCGATCCGGCCCACCGGCACCTGGATGCCGACGGACGCAGCGGGAAAGCCCTGCGCTTGTTTGACCATGCAGTCCTCCGGACAGGTTTGGACAAAGCGTTACGTTCAGGTGCCCACTTTGTCCATCGCATCGGTGAAGAAGCGATAGGTGCCTCGGCCTTCCGTCTTCGCCCGGTACAGGGCGACATCGGCATGGTTCAGGAGTGTCTCCGCATCGGTTCCGTCCGGGCCGTAGAGGGCGATGCCAATGCTTGCGCCGCTGCGGATCTCCTTGCCGTCGATCGAGAATGGCGCGCTGAGCGCCTTCAATATCTTCTCGGCGACAACCACGGCAACCGAAGGCTCGTGGGAATCAACTTCGATGACGGCGAATTCATCTCCGCCGAATCGCGCCACGGTGTCGGTTTCGCGGACGGCTGCCCGCAACCGCTGCCCAACCATTTTCAGCAACAGATCTCCGACCGGATGACCCAGGCTGTCGTTGACGTCCTTGAAGTGATCCAAATCCAGATAGAGGACAGCAAAACGGGCGCCTCGGTGCGCGCGGACGATCTCCTGTTCCAGCTTGTCGACGAATTCGGCGCGATTGGCGAGGCCCGTCAGGAAGTCGCGACGCGCCATCTTTCTCATTTCATCCTCGATGCACTTGCGTTGGGTGATGTCCCGCAGGGTCGCTACGGCATGCCACTTCGTGCCCAACCGCATGCTCGCGATCGAGAGTTCTACCGGAATTTCGATACCGTCCTTTCGCAACGCCGCCAGTTCCAGCGTCTTTCCAATGACCTCACCTTGGCCTGTGGCGGCGAATTCCCTCAGACCGGCGGTCGCCTTGTCCCGGAAGCGCGCCGGAGCGAGCAGGGTGTGCGCGTCTCTGCCGATAGTCTCGTCCACTGTGTAGCCCAGGATGCGTTCGGCGGCCCTGTTCCAGAATACAATTTGGCCTGCGGCGTCGATCATGATGATCGCATCCTGCGCCGTCTCGCTGACCGCCCGGAAGCGCTCCTCGCTCCTCCGCAGAGCGTCCTCGGTCTCCTTGCGGCCGGTGATGTCGGTGTAGGTGCCGAGGACGCCGTAGACCTCTCCGTTCGAGCCGCGCAGCGGCAGCTTGCTCGTCAGCAGCGTGATCGTCCTGCCGTCGGGCGTCGTCTGGGGTTCTTCGATGAGAAGCTTGGGTTGGCCGCTCTCTATGACTCGGCGGTCGTCGGCCCGGTACAACTCCGCCTGGTCGCGCCATCCCATCTGATAGTCGTCCTTGCCGATGAGGTCCTTGGCATCAGTAAAACCCGAATCTCGCGCGAATGCCGTGTTGCAGCCCAAATAGGTAAGGTTCAGGTCCTTCCAGAACACCCTCACGGGCATCGCATTGAGGATGCCTTCGATGAGCTGTCGTGACTCACGCAGTGCTGCCTCGGCCCGCTTGCGTTCCGTGATGTCGCGGTCGACGCCACGGTATCCCCTGAACTCACCCTGTACGCCGAAAATCGGCACCGCCGCCGTTTCGAAGATGATTTCCCGGCCGTCCCTGTGCAGAACAGTATTCTCCATCTGCACGAAGGGCAGGCGTCCAGACAAGAAGGGCGCGAAGGCGGCTTCGACCCGTTTGCTCTCAGCGGGCGACATGAAAGCGAACGGCGACTTGCCGAGCAACTCTTCCGGCGTATAGCCGATGATCGAGGTGACTTTGGGGCTTACGTATGTGTAGGCGCCGTTCTCGTCGATTTCCCAGATGTAATCCGAGATGATTTCCACCAGATCGCGCAGCTTCCTTTCATTCGCGTGCGACTCGTCCTCCGCCTGCCGGCGCACGCGGCTGATGAGCGCCATGCCGAGTTTGTCGGCCAGCTGCCCGGCGAAGGCAATCTCGTCCCGCTCCCAATGATGAGGCTGATCGACATGTTCGAAGCACAACAGGCCCAGATTCTTCCCGGAGATCTGGATGACCGTGTCCAGCATTGACGTGATGTGCAGCGGCTTGAGATAGGTTTCGACGTAACCGGCGGTTCTGGGATCGGTCAGGGGGTCGTCGGCATCGACGTATCTCGCATGCTTGAGGACCTGAAACTCATGCCTGTACTCGTTCTCTTGCAAGGCCTCGCCAGCGGAATGGCTGCCAGGCGTGGCCTCAAACAGGTCGATACAGCGCAGCGTGGTCTCAGTTTCGTCGAACAACCAGACATTGGCGCGCTCGCACCCGATCGTCCTGGCGGCGAGTTCCGTGACCTTGCGGGCCAATCCCTCGACATCGCCCGAAAGCAGTTCCTCTTCCTGGCCAACCTGTTCGACGACGGCGAGCTGAAGCTTGGTCCGATGGATTATTTCCTGCAACGCGCGCTCGACGGTCCTGCGTTCCTCGACCTCTCGACCGAGCGCCTCCGCATTATGGTGCAGCGTCTCGTTGGCGGTTCGCAGATCCGCGGTACGCTTGCTGACTCGCTCTTCGAGCTCCTCGTGGGTCTTGCGGAGAGTACCTTCCAGTTCCAGGCGTTCCTGTTGCCAGCGACGACCGGCGCGAAGCGCGAAGTACCACGTCGACACCAGGACAACGATAATCAGAGCGATCGCAGCATCGAAGGCAGTCGCAAGAGAATAGAGGTGCCGGCGTTCGCTTTCGATCAACTCGGCCTGTGCGCCGGCAATCTGTTCGACCGCATCGGCATAGAGGCCCTTCCATTTCAGGTATTCGCGGCTGACCAGCAGAGCGGCGGCTTCAGGTCGCCGGCCCTCGGCATTGAGGGCGAAAGAACGCCTCTCGATCTCCACCAGCTTGCTGTTCGCTTCGTCGGTTTGCTCGACGAGCTTCCGTATCTCGGGGCGATGCTGACCGCCTCTCGTTTTCTTGATCAGGGCATCGAGCTCACCTTCCAGCTTGTCGTACCTTTGCACGTGGGTGGCATCGCCGGTCAGTGCCGCCATGTGCGCCGACATGGTGAGCGCTTCGTTGAATACCAGGACCTTGCTGATGTACTCGGTGATCCCAAAATGCTGTTCCATCACCGTGCCGAAGCGATCCTGCAATCGCCACGACTGCCAACCGGCCAAAGCCGCCGCCACGACGCTGATCACGAGCGTCAACGCAAAAAGCAGCAACGGAAATCCGCTCGCCCGGGAGCGATCCATTCCCTTCGGGCTGGCACTTGTCATCGGGGCCTTGCCGATGACTTCACGGAACCGACCGATTGGTTCATGGCGCCCAAGACGCAGCATGGCAGCACCAGCGACTAGCTGCAGCGCAAGCCATCAGTCGGCCGTTCCAGCCCTTTCTTCGTGAGTTCATGTGGCATCCGTCTTCAGTCAACGAGCGCAAGGCGGACTCGATCGCTGAAGCCAAACTAAATGCAGGCGGTACCAATGGGCCTTGATATGCCTCAACCAAGCCGCTGCATCCAGCCGCCAACATGTAAAAAGACGACAACTCCGTGCGGCAAGTGCCTAGCCTGCCGTCATTTTCGACCGAAGTGCCGCCTCGTCGAATTCGCGGGTAGGCCCGGGTGGGACCGACATGAAGGGCGGCGACCTGCAACGCAGGGTCGAACAAGAAAGGACCAGGACGACCCGCGCCGCAGATCAGGGTTGGCGGCGAAAGATGGCGACCGTATCGTCGCCATAGACGCGGGTCCAGCCGGGCAGTCGGGCCAAGAGGTGGTTGGCTGGCCGGTTGCGGCGCAGAAGGGTCCATTGGATCCCGTAGTCATCGAGCATGCGGTCGAGTTGCACACCGTCGCGCAGTTGAATCGCATCCGCATAGCGCTTGATGAAGGAACCGCCGTAGAGTTCGCCCCGACCGTCGATGAAGGTCGGGATACCGCGCAAGATGAGGGCGCCGCCGAAATCATAGTCGTTGAATACATGTCCCGTGAGGCCGGCTTGATCCGCAAAAGCGAGCGCGGCACCGGGGAGGACGTTGGCGGGCGGCGTCGGAGCCGCGGCGCGTGCCAGTCCGATTCCCAGAAAGGCTGCGGCAAGTATGCCAATGACATTCGCGATGGGGCCAGCCGTCTGCGCGGGCGCAGTCCGCCCAAGCGCCGGCCACTGCCGGGCAAGGAGGGGAGCCAGCATGAGAGGGGCAAGGGTGGCAAGGAGTTCAGCGTTGCGTGCGTGCTTCAAATAGAGATGCAGCAGCCCGAACACGATCAGCAGCCGAACCAGCGGCACCTTCAGTCTGATTGCGACAAGACCGTACAGGCCGCCCAACAGCAACAATTCCTGCACTGGCTGCGTCCGAAAGTCAGGTGGCTGCCATTCGCGGATGGCAGGCAGGGCCTCGCCAAGATCCAGGATGCGCAAGGTGACCACGATCGATTCCGGACCATAGGGCGTGAGGCATGCGGTGAATGCCGCGGCCAGGATGAACGTCGTCCAGGCGAGCGTCGTGCTGCGCCGAGTGTTGGACGGTGCGTCCACGATGGCGTCGATTGCAAAGCCCGCGACGAGTGCCAGTCCCAGCGTGAAGCCGCCGTGAAGATTCGCCCAGGCAAGCAGGACCGGCAACAGGCGCCAGGACGGTGCCCGTCGTTCTTCGACGGCGTGCACCAAGCCGGCTGTCCACAGCAGCACGAAGGGGAAGGCAAGCACGTGCGGTCGTGCGAGGAAGTGCGGCGCCGACATCGCGAAGGCGGCGACGGTCAGAGTCAGGGCGGCCCGTGTGGAGAGATCGTGCAGTAGCAACCGCAACAGCAGCGCGAACGTGACGGCAATGGCTCCCGATGCCAGCACGATGACACCGATCCAGCCGGCGGCCCGGTAGACGAGGGCGAGAGCGACTTGCGACAGCCATTCCTTGGCGATCCAGGGTTTGCCAAGGAACGTGTGCGATTGGCTGTCGACCGTTGGAACCGCACCATGTTCGAGAATCCACCGCCCGATCGCGATGTGCCACTGAGTGTCGGAGTCGGCAAGCAGGCGTGAGTTGCTCGTGCCGATGAGGAACAGAAAGACTACGAGGCCGAAGGCCAGTACCCAGGATGGCTTCCATATCGGGCGCGGCCTGGTGGCAGTGACGACTGCCGTATCGCCGGGGGCAGTCATGATCCGTGACCAGTCATTGCGCTGCTTCGACCCGCGGGAGATCGATGCGCCCGCGGCGCGGCAGCGGCTCGATTCGGCGGCTCGCATGCCGGGGCTGTTTGCAATCGACCCAGACCCACCCGCGCGATGTCAATCTCGACGATCACGACGACCAGCCGGCCGTCGCTGCGGCGGTGGTCACGGTAAGAAGGTCGATGCACGTCATGCTTGTGGGCACGGATGTCGCCTCGTGGCCGCGTTGCTGCCACGGTTCGCCTTTGCGACGATCGTGAATACGAGCGCCGCAAGGGATCTTGGGACTGCAGAGCTGAGCATGACTCTCATGACCACCTTTGCGGCTAATGCCGCCGCGTTGCCGCGACCATAAGGGTCAAATCTTAGGTAGAATCGCAGAGCCTCGTCTTGTCACTTGCCAATTATGTCGATCAGTCGCAGAACCGCCGGCCCACCGATCACCAGGAATAGCGCCGGCATGGTGAAGAACAGCATCGGCAGGGTCATGAGGACCGGCATGCGGTTGGCGCGCGCTTCGAGGCGCAGCAGCGTATCGTTGCGCAGCTCCGTCGCGACCATGCGCAGGGCGTCGGCGAGCGGCGTGCCGTAGCGCATCGTTTGTGCCAGGGTCATCGCTACCGTGTGCACGCCCTTGCCGCCGACGCGCTCGGCCAATCGGGCAAACGCCTCCTCGCGGCTCGGCAAGAGCTTGAGGTCGGCCGCGGTCGTCCGCAGCTCCTCGGCCAGCGCCGGTTGCGAAAGCGCAAGTTCCGGCACCAGCCCGTCGAGGCCTTCTTCCAGTCCCAGACCCGCCTCGACGGAGACCACCAGCAACTCGATGGCGTCCGGTAGGCCTCGTTCGACCGCGGCAAGGTGCTGCCGCGCGACCAGTTTCAGCACGAGACCCGTCAGGAGCCAGCCAAGAGCCCCGCCGACGCCGATGCTGACAGCCAGCCGTGCCGGAAATGCAATGTCCTCGTAGCCATAGGAGAGAAGCAGAAGATTTGTCGCCAGCAGGAGGCTGAGCAGAATTCTCAGACCTGGCAAAGCCCAGCTCGCCCAGGCTGCCGGCAGGCCGAGCCTGAGGAGTACCTGCCGCAGTTCCCATTCGCCCGGTGCGGCCTCGCTCCGACCTTCGACCGGCCTCGGGCGTCGCGGCGTTCGATCGGAGACCTGCGCCGAACGCTCCGCGATCAGACCGTCGACGCGTTGCGAGAGGCCATCGCGGTGCGCGAGCACGGTATAGCCGATGAGCGAAAGGCCGGCGACGGCGAACAGAAGCGCAGCGGCGGCGATGACGAGCGGGGCTGAAGCGGCCACTCCCGTTCTCCGTTACACGAGGGTGGTGCTGCGGATCATCCAGCGCATCGACAGGCCGCCCAGAATCAGCCCCAGGAGCGCCGCGCCGAGCACCACGTTGCCTCTCGGATCGTTGATCAGCGGATCGAGGTAGCCGGGATTGATGATTGCAAGCGTGCCGATCACGAAGAACGGGATGCCTGTCAGGATGATCGCCGACATCCGCACTTCCGCGGTAGTCGACGTCGCCTTCATGCGAACGGCGCGCCGCTTGCGGATGATCTCGGCAAACGTCTCGAGAGTCCGTGCGAGGTTGCCGCCCGTCCGTCGCTGCAGGCCGAGTGCGATGGCGAAAAAATGAAAATCGGGCAGACCGATCTCGGTGCTGATGTTCGACAGGGCCGTTTCGAGCGGGACCCCGATCTCGCAGAGGTCGGCGACATGCGCGAAGGTCACGTTGACCGGTGGGGAGGCCTGCTGTCCCACAGTACGCATGGCTGCGACGACCGGCAGGCCCGAGCGGACCATGCGGACGCACATGTCGAGTGCATCGGGAAAAGCCTCGAGGAATCTCGCATCGGCACTCCGTTGCTGCTGGATCATCAGAAACCGTGGCAGCGACACGAGGGCGGCCAATGTGCCGATCGCTGCCAGCCACAAGGGAAGGTGAAGAAGCCCCCGCAACAACAGCCAGGTCAACGCGCCGGTCCCCAGCGCGAAGATGGCAAGATGCCAGGTTGCGTAGGTGACGCCCCACGTTCGCTCGATGCCGAACATGAACGGCAGCCGTGCCAGGCGGTTCGCCTCTTCCCGCCAGATCGACCGGTGAACCGGCGTCGCCAAAGGCTTGGCGGAGCGCACGCCCACGGCCCGCACGACCCGCTCGGTAAGGGTAGCAGCCTGGCGGCTTTCGATACGTAGATAGACGAAGATCAATAGTCCACCGGCACCGAGGACAGCGGCGGCGACTGCAAGGAGGTCGACATCCGTCATGATGATGGCGGGTCCTTGACGGCGATGGCATCGAGGAAGGCCTGTTCGAGGCCATAGTATGCCAGCCGGTTCAGGAAGCGGGGCCGGATTCCACTGGCCTCGAACGTGCCGCGCAGGGAACCATCGACGTCTTCGCCGATGAACTTGAAGGTGAAGAGGGGCGCAAGAACAAGCGTTTCACCCTCAAGGCCGACGACTTCGGCCACCTCCGTGATGCGGCGCGTACCGTCGCGCATGCGTTCGATCTGCACGATGACGTCGAGTGCGCTGGCGATCTGGTTGCGGATCGCGCGACTCGGCAGGTTGAGGTTGGCCATCAGCACCATGTTCTCCAGGCGCGACAATGCGTCGTGCGCGGTGTTGGCGTGCACCGTGCTCATCGAGCCGTTGTGGCCGGTGTTCATCGCCTGCATCATGTCGAAGGCTTCCGGCCCACGGACCTCGCCGACGATGATGCGATCGGGCCGCATGCGCAGCGCGTTGCGCACCAGGTCGCGCTGTGTCACCTGGCCTTCGCCTTCGACGTTGGCAGGCCGTGATTCGAGCTGGACCACGTGCGGTTGCTGGAGCTGCAACTCTGCCGTATCTTCGATCGTGACGATCCGTTCCCGGGGGTCGATCATCCCCGACATGGCGTTGAGCAAGGTCGTCTTGCCGGAGCCGGTGCCACCCGAGATCAGGATGTTGAGACGGCACCGCGCAATGATCTCCAGGGCACGTGCCAGCTCGGACGAAGCGGTCTTCAAGGATACCATCCGCGCGAAGTCGATGAAGGATTTGGAGAATTTGCGGATGGAGATCGCGGGCCCCTTCAGGCTGAGCGGCGGGATCACGACGTTGACACGGCTGCCGTCGGCGAGACGGGCATCGAGCATCGGGCTCGACTGGTCAATGCGGCGGCCGACCAGGGTGGCGATCCGCTGTGCCATATGCATCACATGCAGATCGTCGCGGAAGTGGATGCCGGTGAGTTCGAGCTTGCCCTTGCGTTCGACATAAACCTGGCGCCAGCCGTTGACCAGGATGTCCGAGACGGTCGGATCCTCGAGCAGCGGCTCGAGAGGGCCGTGACCGATCATGTCGTCGACGAGCTCGCGCGCGACCTGCTGCTGCTCCTTGCTGTTGAGCAGCAGGCGGCGCTCGGCGCCGATTTCCACGACGAGTTGCCACACGCGCGCGCGCAGTTCGGCTTCGCTCAGGCGCACGGCCTCGGCCGGCTCAATTCGGCCAAGGATCTCACGGTGTAGTAGCGCGACGGGCGAAACGGATTCCGCGGACGCCGGTGGCGGCGGCGGCGGCGAGAGAGCGGACGCTGCGGCATCGGCTGCGGGCAGCACCGCTGCGCCAGTCTGTGGATTGCGATGCAAGCCCATCAGCCGAATACCTTCTGCCAGAATGACGTCTTGGGCTCACCGCCCTCGACACCTGCCAGTTCTCGCTCCAGCACGGCCAAGCCACGGCGGACTCCGCCGCCCGCCTGGATCGCCTTCGTTCCCAGCATCGCCGTCTTCGCCAGGGTCCGATCGTAGGGGATTGACACGTCGGGCCGGCTGACCAGCGCGCGGGCGAGTTCATCGTCGGGTAGCGAGCCGTCGGCGCCTTGCTTGTTGAGCACGTGCAGCGTCGTGCGGTCTGGCGAATTGGGGCCGATGCGCTCGCGCCACCTGCCTACTTCCCGGACTGAGATCAGCGTACTGTCGCTCACCAGCAGGACGGTATTGGCAAAGTGCAGCAATTTTGGCAGCTGAAGCGCCGCCGTCGTCGTCAGGTCGATGATCACAAACCGGTAGCGCTGGGTAAGCGTGCCGAGGAGCTGCATCACTGCTTCCTCGGACGGTGCCGCCATGTCCGACAGCGGCTCCAGGGCAGCGAACAGGTCGAGCCGTTCGGTTACGTGCGTGATGCCGCGCTCCAGGAAGAGATCATCGACGCGCTCGGGATGCTCCAGCGCTTCGCGCAGTGCATGGTTAGGCGTGGCGTCGAGCTGCATCGCCGCATCGCCGCTCTGCAGGTCGAGGTCGAGCAGCAGCACCCGGCGCTGTCGCTCCTCCGCAAGGTGCCAAGCGAGCTGCGTAGCGATCGTGGTGGTGCCGACGCCGCCGCGTACGCCGAGTGTTATCACCAACTTGCCAGTGCGCCGGGTGCGTGTCTCCTTGTCGCCCTGGGCCAGCGTGCTCAGCACGCGCGTTACGACTGTGCTGATGAGCGGCTTGAAGAAATACTCTGCGACTCCCGCCGCCTTCATGTCGCGATAGAGCACGATATCGTTGCGGTCGCCGACAACGATGACCTCGGTCGCCGGATTGCAGACATCGGCGAGACGATTGATGGCGGCCATCGGTTCGGGCATGCCTGAAACGTCGACGACCAGGATCCGGGGCGACTTGTTCCGAGCGAGATCGGCAATTGCCGCGTCAGCGCCGCCGCGCCGGACATTGGCGTCATTGAAGCCGAGGTTGGAGAAGCTGCGCAACATAGCCATCTCCGATGGCTCGTCGAGCACGTAAGCGGCGGCGCTTGGACCGGCTGCCTCCGCGACGGGAGGTGCGGCTGGCGGTGCGGCCGGCGGGCGGGCGGGGACAGGCTCCGTCATCGGAGGCTCACAGGCTGCGGTCCGGCAGCGGCCGTGGCGAGCTGCCCGTGTCGCCCGATGGCGGCTTGGGCACGGGTTCCGCCGCGGGAGCGGCGGGTCGCTGGGCCGGGGCGCAGGCGGCGCTGCTGCGACCTTCTTCATCGAAGCAGCGTTGCTCGATGCGCTGGCCATGGAAGACATCGACCGTTACGCCGGAGGACGGCCCGGCCGCTGGCGCCGGTTGTCCGGGCGTCGTGCCAGGTCGGACGTCACCGGGCTCCCGGCCGCGGCCACGCAAGGCAGGTGAAACGTCGGAACCCCAGGTCGAGGTTGGCTCGCCCATCCAGCGCGATGCCGGGCCGTCATCCTCCGCATTGCGCAAGGCGAGCTGCAGCTTGCCGAGCTGGAGGGCGACGGTCAGCACTTCCGCCTGCCGCGCCGTCACTTCAAGGGTCACTGTCTTGGCGGCGCGGGATTCGCTGCCCTTGGCTTTGGGCTCCGTGGATATCGTCTGGTCGACCGCGATGACGCGCAGATTGCGCAGGATCGTCTCGCTGACGGAACGCTGCGGCAGGGGCGCCCCGGGTTCGCCGAAATTCTGGATGAGGATCACGTCGACCCTGTCGCCGGGTACGATCAGGCCGGAGGCACCTTCGGCCACGCCGACCGAAATCGAAACCGCGCGCATGTCGCGGCCGAGGACAGCCGGCAGGAAGCCCGCCTCGTTCGGCTTGACGATGTGCTCGGCGGTGAGGACGTCGCCGGGCATCAGGTCTTGGCGTGTGACGGAACCCGTGAAATCGGCCGGATTGCTCGAGCCGCGCGTGTACGCACCGGCCGGGACTTGCGCCACGGGTTTCCAGGTCAGGTCGTCCCGTCGCAGCAGCGATCTTTCCTTGATTGCGCGCGCGGCGCTGAGAACCTGCGGCCGATCGATGGCGGCGAGACTGGGCAGCACTGGTTGATGCGGCAAGCGGAACCAGAGCACCGAAAGCACCACACCGGCCAGCAGGGCCAGCGCTCCCAAACCCAGAAGGAGATGGCGGCGGCGCATCACGGAACGCCTCTGACGATATGGAACGACAGCACGCCAAGGCCGATGGCGACGGCGTAGGGAAGGGACTGTGGCCCTGTGGCGGCCCGCGATTCACCTTGCAGCGAAATTGCGGGCTTCAGGGCATATAGCCATTGCCGCATCAGATACACGACCGCCAATACTCCGCCGGCCAGCGCGATGAAAATCAGCACGGTCGGCACCGCCGCGGCCGGCTGCAACAGGGACGCTGCGGCGATCAGCTTGGCGTCGCCGCCTCCGACGATGCCACGTCGGGCAAGCTGACCCAGTCCCGCGAGCAGGAGAAAGGCCAAGGCGGCGCTGATGGCGAGCGCTTCCCCGTCGAAGTCCCACAGCCGCAGCACCAAGCCTGCGCTGGCGACGGCAAGGACCGCCCCATTGGGAATGATGCGCCGATGGAGGTCGACCACGGCGGCCACGGCCAAGCCACTAAGCGCCGTGGCTTTCGCGACGATGAGGATTAACGCGGCGCCCATTTCTTCCTCGCGGGAAGGGCGGACTGGTACGACGTGCTGCGTCGGCAGCACGCAACCGTCCGGCTGCCATTTACGTTAGTGCGTTGGCGATCGTGGTGAAGAGATTGGACAGGTTTGTACCAACCAGCGTCACGGCGCCGATGATCGCAATCGCGATCAGGGACGCGATCAGGCCGTACTCGATGGCCGTGACACCCTTCTGGCTGGTGATGGATAGTTTGACTGCTAGGTAGTGTGCGATGTTTTTCATGACCGACCTCGCTGAGTTGATGTCCTGAGAAGGATGACAACGGCGTTATGTCGAACACCCCTCCTGTAGGCATACTCATAGACCCCGGCTCACTTGGGCCACTTGACAAGCATCAAACGCAGAAAAACCGCTCTTATCGTTACTATATCACATTTGTGCCGGGTAGCAGGCGGTGGCAGTGAGGGAAAGGGTGTAGGGCAGCATCCCCTGGGCGACGAACTCGAAGGGGACGGTGACGCTGACTTGCGTGCCGCAACCGGCGGTGGAGACCGTGAAAAGCGATGCCGGGATGCTCAAGCCGGCGGCGCGACTGGCAGCATAGCTCTGGGTTTGGCCGGCACTGCCACATAGATTCGCATCGACGACCGAGCACCGGGCCGCCGCTTCGACGGCGTAGTTCAGCGTCGCCTTCGTCCAGATGGCCCGGCCGAACTCGGCCAATCCCAGGACGAAAAGAAGAACGACCGGCAGCAGGATCGCGACCTCCACCGCGATTGACCCGGAACTATCGAGGTAGCCCCGCCAGCGTATCATTCGAGCCTCGTGATCGCTTGGCCTGTCAGGGTAAGAGGGTCGGGCAAGATGGGGTATGGCAATACCGTAGAGTGCTGTTTCTGGGCGCTTACCAGAGCGTATAGCCCGGGAGTGTCTCCGTTAGGGCAGGTCGCACTGCAGGAGATGTTGCTCAAGATGCCGCCGGTCGGGCAAGCGCAGAACTGGCTCGGAGCCGGTGTGGCCGTGATTCCGGTGCCGCCGGTGGCGCTCGTGACTGCTCCCGAGATCGCCGCGGGATTCCAATCATTGCGCGCCGCGTACTGGGCGCCCGCATCCGCGGCAGACTGCACCTGCATGGATTCGTAGGCGGCGAAGCCCAAGTCGTACAAGCCCGTCACCATGAGCAGGAGCAGGGGCAGGATCAGCGCGGCTTCAACTGCCGCCGAGCCCCGACGCCGCTCGGACGTGGAAGCGTCGCCTTTGCGTTCCGGATGCCGTTTCATGATCGCCACCTATTCGACCAGGCGCGGCGTGCCGCCGCTGATGGGCGTACCGCCTCCGCTGCAGTCGATATTCACCGTCGACCCCCCTCCGATCAGGATACTTCGGGCAATGATCTCGGTGCAGGCGGTGGTGGTGGATCCACCGTTCGAGAAGTTGACGGTCTGCCTGGGGAAGTAGAGGGCGCCCGTCAGCGTACTGGTGGTGCCGCCGTAGAAATTGTTGGTCCCCGTGGTGCGCGCACGCCGGTCCTGGAAGAATATCATTCCTGCCGTCGCGCCCGTCGACAACGCCGTGAGGTTGATGACGGCGCCTCCGGTGATCGTCACCACTCCCGTATTGGTCCCCGATCCGGTGCCTGTCAGTACGATGCTCGCAGTTCCGCTCAGCGTCGAGCCACCTTGCACGACAAAGTTGCCGGTCCGCAGGATGTAGAGCCCGTTCATCGTAACATTGCTGCCGTTGGTGATGTTGATGCCGGCGCAGTACGTACCCTGGGGCAACTCGCCGTCGAAAGGCATTGGCGGCACTGTTCGGCAGGACCCGGGCGTGGGGACGACGCGGTCCAGATAGGGGTCGGCCGTGGCGGTGGCGTGCACCTCGATGGGGCCGCTTATGTTGATCGTGCCGCCGCCCGATGTGTAGTAGTTGCCAACAGTGGTGAGCGACGCGGCCGTGATCCTGCCACTGCCACTCGCGCGGATCGCCCGGTTCGACGAGGAATTCGAGCCGACGCCGCATCCCTCGATCAGCAATTGGCCGCCGTTGTGGGCGTAAAGGGGCTCGTTGGCACTGGTTTCGAGTGCCAGCACGCAGACGCTCGAACCGCCCGTCGCAGTGGCAACGGCACGCGTCTTCAGGGTCCATGGTCCGCCGTAGAACAGCGGCACCAACACCAGATGCTGCAACTGCGTGATCACGACCTCGATGGCGTTTTCGTCGCCCGCATAGGCGCCCTCGAGTGGTGGATTGTTGACGGCGACCGTCGCATCGGCCTCGCCGTCGACATAGCCTGCGGCACGGGCCACGGCGCGGGCCTCGTCGGCGAAGGCGATCGGATAGCCTTTGTTCCTCGCCACCGCCGCCGCCAAAGCCGCCGAATCAGATGCTGACTGCATTTGACGGGACGTCATCAGCAGCACGCCGACTTCCGTTCCAAGCGCCACAAATCCCAACAGCACGACGAGCATCAGTGCCACGGGCAGCGCTACACTGCCCCGCCGCGAGGATGGCAGGATGTGGAGCAGGCCTCTGATTGTCTTGAAGCCGATAGACATTTTCGCAATGTGACGCGAGGCGGGTCGTCGGCCCCTGATCCAGGTCAAGTGCCCCCGGAAGCCGGGTTGACGCCCCAGCAGGATACAACGCGTTGCGTTCAGCCGTCGTGGAGGAACGTCCGAGTCGCCGCCACGGCCTCGGCGAGACCCAGGCGCTCGACGCCAACGCCCGCCGGGAAGGCGCCGAGCAGCCGCGTCGGCAAGCGCGAGTCCAGCATCACGAACACGCCGCGGTCATCGGCGCGGCGGATCAGTCGGCCATAGGCCTGCTTCAGCCGCAGACGCGCCAGCATGTCGTCGTAGGCGGTGGCGCCGGCGCCCCCTGTCCTTGCCGCTTTCCACGCCGCCTTGCGCGCACGGTGGAGAATGTCGGGGCGTGGCCACGGCACGCGGTCGAACACGATCAGGCGCAGCGAACGGCCGGGCACATCGACGCCGTCGCGCACCGCATCGGTGCCGAGCAGGCAGGAATGTTCTTCGGCGCGGAAGATGTCGACCAGCGTGGCCGCATCCATGCCGCCCACGTGCTGGGCATAAAGAGGCAGGCCTGCCTCCTCGAGTGCTGGCGCGATCCGCTGGTGCACGGCGCGCAGTCTTCCGATGGCAGTGAACAGGCCAAGCGCGCCGCCGCCCGAGGCCAGGAACAGCTCGCGGTAGGCTGCCGCCACCTGGTCGGAATCGTCGCGCCTCACGTCCTTGACGATGAGCACCTTGGTGGCCTGCGCGTAGTCGAACGGTGAGGCCATCGATGCGCGTATTGCCGGTTGAAGCAGATGTTTGGTGCCGGTGCGCGCCTCGGCCACCGCCCAGTCGGCGTTGATGTCAGGCGCCTCGTCGTTGGCGGCGGCCGGCACGCCCAGCGAATCGCGCAAGGTGGCCGAGGTGATGACCGCGCCATGCGACGGCCGGATCACCGAATTCACGAACGGCTCCGTCGGATCGAGGTAATGGCGGTACATGCCGACATCGGTTTCGCGGCTCTGGCTGCGCTCGACCGCGAACCAGTCGACGAAGGCGGGGTCGGGATCGTTGTGCAGGCCGCGCAGCATGGCGCGCCAGGCTTCCAGGGTGAGCTCGCAACGGTTGGTGAGCGAGCGCGTCACGCCTTCGATGCGGCCGCGTTGTCCCGAGTCGAGCGCGTCGGCCTCGGCTTCGAGCTTGGCGCGCAGGGCCTGGCGCAGGTGGCGGACAGGCACCAGCATCTGTTCCAGCGACCGGGCGAGCTGGTCGGCAGCTTCGATCAGGCCGGGATTGAGCGGCCGCACGTCGCATTCCTGGCCGAAGCCCTGGTCGTCGCCGGCCGAGCGGGCACGGACCTGCTGACGCACCAGGGCCAGGAACTCCTCGGCCGGACCCAGCACCGTGCCGTCTGCCAAGCGCGTCTGCCAATTGGTGCCGGGCAGGCGCTGCGCCAGATCGAGCAGGCGTTTGAGCGCATTCAGCGCTTCGACATCTTCGCCCAAAAGGTCGCTGACACGGCGTTCGAGGCCGCGGGCGCGGCTTCCACGCCGTCCTTCGGCGCCCAGGATCCAGCGCCTGAGGTCCGAGGCCTCGACGCCGCTCAAATGCGCACCGAAGGCGCCGTCGGCCGCGTCGAACAGATGATGGCCCTCATCGAACACATAGCGCAGCGGGCGCGTGGCATCGTCGAGACCGCCCATGGCCGCCTGGATCATGACCAAAGCATGGTTGGCGATCACGATGTCGGCCTGCCGGGCGCGGCGGATGGTGCGTTCGACGAAGCATTTCCGGTAGTGTTCGCAGGCCGAATAGATGCACTCGCCGCGCCGGTCGGCGAGACGCGTCACGCGGCTGCGGCCGACCAGGTCGAGCAGCCAGGCGGGCAGGTCGCCACCGATCATGTCGCCGTCTCGGCTCGCCAACGCCCAGCGCGCCAGCAGCCCGAGGCCGACGGCGTTCTCCGGCTGCAGGCCGCTCCGCTGCACCGCCTCCTGGAAGTTCAGCAGGCAGAGATAGTTTTCGCGGCCCTTGCGGATCACCACGCGGCGGCGCTTCTCGGCCGAATCGCGATGGAGCCGATCGAGCTCGTTGTCGATCTGGCGCTGCAGGTTGCGGGTGTAGGTGGCGATCCATACCGGCGCGCCGTTCTTCTCGGCCCACAGCGACGCGGGTGCCACGTAGCCCAGGGTCTTGCCGACGCCGGTGCCGGCTTCGACCAGCACGACGTTGGGCCTGTCCTCTTCCACGCGCGGCGCGAAGGCCTGGGCGGCGGCGGAGGCGTAGTCGCTTTGGGTCGGCCGCGCCTCGGCCATGTTGGGGCCGGCCGAGATCATTTGCGCCAGACGCAACCGCGCCTCGCGCGACTCGACGGGTGCGCTGCCCGGCGGCGGTGCAGGCGGCGGCTCCTCCCATTGCGGCAAGGTGCGCCAGACATCTAGGCCGACACCTGGCCGCGGTTTCTTGGCGGCCTGTTCGAGTCCCAGCGCCGCCAGCACCGCGTCGCCCCACGCCCACTGGCCGCGCGCCATGGCAAGCGCGGTGTCCTTCAGGTCGGGCGAGGCCAGCGCCGCCATGTCGTCCAGTTCGTCGAGCAGGGCGCGCGCGACCTCGGGCAGGCTCGCCACCTCTCTTTCAGGCGTGGTCGGAATCGGCAGGTCGAGCGCCTCGCAGAGGCCGCGCGGTGTTGGCAGGCAAAAAGTCGCCGGCCGCACGAAGGCGTAGAGCTCCAGCAGGTCGCGGGCCGGCACCTCGTCGAGGCCGAGCCGTGCGGCGACGGCGGGGGCGTGGCAGACCAGCGGCCGGCTACCGGCGGCGCGCAAGGCGGCGTCGGACGCCGACACACGCTCGATGCGGCCATCCGGCATGTGCCACAAGGCGCCGCGCGCCGTCGCGATCAAGGCCGGCCAGATTGGAGGGGAAGACGCCATTTCGATTCCGATAGCATACAATGGCCGTCAATGACCTCACCTCGCAGGTTTCTTGGTCGCCGCAGTCTGTTGATGTCGCCGCTCGGGCTGGCGTTTGTTCCGCCGGCGCAAGCGGCGGATCCCGATGTCGCCATTATCGGCGCGGGCGTGGCCGGTCTTGCCGCGGCGCGAACCCTGATGGCCGCTGGCAAGAGCGTTCAGGTGATCGAGGCCCGCGAGCGCATCGGCGGTCGTGCCTTCACTGACAGCACGACCTTTGGCTTTCCCTTCGATCACGGTGCGCAGTGGATCGAGGGCGGCAAGAGCAATCCGGCCATGGCAATCGTGCGCGAGGCCAGTGCCAAGGCGATCCTCGACCGGTCGGAGCAGGCAATATATGTCGCGGGCAAGGAACTCTCGAAGGAAGACTACGAGCGTTTCGAGAAGATCGCCCACGAGGCCACGCGCAAGATCGACGAAGCGCTGAAGAAGCAGCCTGACGTCGTGGTCGGCCGGCTGCTGGTGCCGCAGGATCGGCTGGAGATGCTTGCCTATGCGATGGTCGGGCCATTGGAGCAGGGCGTCGAGAATGGCGAACTGTCGGCGCGCGATTTCACCCGCCAGCCCGAGGCGGAGCCGCAATACGGCATCGCCGAGGGCCTGGGCGCGATGATCGCGCGCTGGGGCGCCAAGGTGCCGGTCAGGTTCGGCGCCCGGGTCGTGCGCGTGGATTCGACGGGGGCGCAGGTCGCGATCGAGACCACCGCCGGCCAGATGCGAGCGCGCGCCGCCATCGTCACGCTGCCGACCGGCGTGCTGGCGACCGGCAAGATCGGCTTCGCACCCCAATTGAGTGCCGCCAAGCGCGAGGCGATCGCCCAGCTACCGATGGCATCCTTCAACAAGGTGGCGCTCCTGTTCTCGCGCAAGGTGATCGACTCGCCGGCCGGCCGCAATGTGACCGGGTTCACGCGCAAGGATCTCTCATTCGACGCCATCGTGCGTCCGGCCAACCGCGAGGCGGCGTTGGTGTTCGTGGGCGGTGCGCAGGCCCGCACCTTCGAGAACGAGGGCGGTCGCGCCGCCGTCACCTTCGCGGTCTCGGCGCTGGCGGAGATCTTCGGCAACGATCTGCGCGGCGCGGTGGCCAAGTCGCACGCCACGCAATGGGGCAGGGATCCCTACGCGACCGGCGCCTGGTCCGTGACGCGGCCCGGTCATGCCGACAAGCGTTTGGTGCTGGCGCAACCGCACCATGACCGGGTCTTCTTCGCCGGCGAGGCGACCGATCCGGTGTGGGCGACACGGGTCGGCGGTGCCTATGCATCCGGCTTGCGGGCGGCCAGGGAAGCGTTGGCGGTCCTGTCGGCGCCGCGGCGCTGAGCGTCGGCGACGATGGACAGGAGCGCCGCCAACACGAGCGCGGCGACGGCGACCAATGATGGCATCGCGAGGCTGCCCGTGGCGTCATAGACGTAGCCGGCAAAGGCGGGCCCCAGGATCTGGCCGAAACTGAACGAGACCGTCACCAGGGCGATGCGGCCGCGCGGATCGCCGCCGCCGTTCTCCCGCGCCCCGATCAGGCCGAGCGCGGTCAGCCCCATGAACGTGCCGCCGACAAAGACCGCCGCCACGATCACGCCCGATGCGTGCAGCCACAGGGCGCTAGCGGCTACGCCCGCGGCTTCGACGAGGCTCGCCATGGCGAAGACGCGCAGGACGCCCCACCTGCGGCCGAGCCCGGTCCACAACGCTACCGAAGGCGCGGCGCTGAGGCCAAACAACACCCAGATGTACGGTTCGAGATGGGCGATCGCCGTCGTGCCGCGCACCATGTCGACGATGAAGGTGGCAGTGATGATGTAGCCAAAGCCGAACAGGCCGTAGGCGGCGGCGAGCGCGATGAACTCGGCGGAGAACCGTGTCCTTGCGGTGGGTGCCGCGTCGCCGGCCGCCACCGGGTCCGACGGCACCATCCAGGCGACGACCAGGCTGGCGGCGAGCGTCAGCGCCGCACTTGCAAACCATAAGGTGCTCCAGGCGGCACCCCGGCTCATGAGGATCGCGACCAGCGCCGCCGAAACGGCGATGCCGCTGCCGACACCGGCGAAATGCACCGCCGATAGGGACCCGCGGCCGGCTACGGCCAGCCGGTCGAGCACCAGCGCCGAACTGAAGATCAGGGCGAAGGCACTGGCCGCCCCCGCAACCAGCCGCAGGACGATGAAGGACACCATCGCCGTGGTGGCGCCCATTCCGGCCAGGCAAATCGCCGTGACCGCGAGCGACCCCAGCAGCCAGGCGCGGCGTGTGCCGGGCAGCCGCACGGTGGCGAGCAGGGCGCCGGCGAGATAGCCGATGAAATTCGCCGAGGCGATCAGGCCGGCCTCCGCCTTGGTGAGGGACAGCGCCTCGACCATCGGCGGCAGGATCGGCGTGTAGACGAAGCGCCCGACGCCGATGCCGGCCGCGATCGCCAGCAGGCCGCCGATGGCGAGAGAAAGAGGCTTGCGGACCATCTGAAGGCCGGCACTGTGGCCTCGCGCCCGCAGGGGAGCAATGTCGGCTCGACATTGACGCCATGCTGCACCGCACCTAGTTTGACCGATCCCAACTCGAATTGGCCATGTCCCAGATCGATCGTTCCCTTGCCGAAGCCGCGCGCGCGTGGCCCTTTGAAGAAGCCCGCAAGCTTGTCGCCCGTATCGGCGACAAACCGCCGGCTAAGGGCTATGTGCTGTTCGAGACCGGCTACGGCCCGTCGGGCCTGCCACACATCGGCACCTTCGGCGAGGTCGTGCGTACGACCATGGTGCGCCAGGCGTTTCGTCGCCTGAGCGACGTGCCGGCGCGGCTGTTCTGCTTCTCCGACGACATGGATGGGCTGCGCAAGGTGCCGGACAATGTGCCGAACAAGGAGATGCTGGCGGCGCATCTCGGCAAGCCGCTGACCGCCGTGCCCGATCCGTTCAGCAACGAATATCCGAGCTTCGGTGCCGCCAACAACGCCCGCCTGCGCGCCTTTCTCGATTCGTTCGGCTTCGAGTACGAGTTCCAGTCGGCGACCGAGTGGTACAAGTCGGGCCGCTTCGACCCGATGCTGCTCGCCATGCTGCGCCACTACGACGAGGTGCAGGCGGTGATGCTGCCGACCCTGGGCGAGGAGCGGCAGCAGACCTACTCGATCTTCCTGCCGATCTCGCCCAAGACCGGCCGCGTGCTGCAGGTGCCGGTGGTCAGAATCGACGCCGATGCCGGCACCATCGTCTATCGCGACGAGGACGGCTCGCTTGTCGAGACGCCCGTCACCGGCGGCAACGTCAAGCTGCAGTGGAAGGCCGATTGGGCCGGCCGCTGGTTCGCGCTCGATGTCGATTACGAGATGTACGGCAAGGATCTGATCCCCTCGGCCGAGCTCAGTGCCAAGATCGTGCGCATTCTGGGCGGCAAGCCGCCGGAGGGCTTCAACTACGAGCTCTTCCTCGACGATCAGGGCCGCAAGATCTCCAAGTCCAAGGGCAACGGCCTCTCGGTTGAGGAGTGGCTGCGCTATGCGCCGCCCGAATCGCTGGCGCTCTACATGCAGCAGCAGCCGCGCCGTGCGAAGCGGCTCTATTTCGACGTGATCCCGCGCGCCATCGACGACTATCTCGCGGCGATCGAGAAGCTGCCGGCCGAGGAGCCTGCCAAGGCGCTGGAAAACCCCGCTTGGCACATCCACGACGGCAAGGCGCCGGCCAATTCGGCGGCCGGCGTCAATTTCGGCATGCTGCTAAACTTGGCGAGTGTGGCGCACACCGACGACAAGGACGTGCTGTGGCAATACCTGCGGCGCTACGTGCCGGGCGCCACGCCCGAAACCGCGCCCTACCTCGATCGCCTGCTGCAAGGCGCCGTTGCCTACTATCAGGACTTCGTGAAGTCCTCGAAGAAGTTCAGGCTGCCGACCGGCAAGGAACGCACTGCCTTGCAGGATCTCGCCGACACGCTGCGCAAGATCCCCGAGGACGAGAGTGCGGAGTTCATCCAGAACGAGGTCTATGAGGCCGGCAAGCGCCACTTCGCCAAGGAAGAGCTGCGCCAGTGGTTCAAGACGCTCTACGAAGTACTGCTGGGCAGCGAGCAGGGCCCGCGCATGGGCGCCTTCATCAAGCTCTATGGCCGCGACAATGTCGTGTCGCTGATCGAGCGCGCGCTGGCCGGCGAGGATCTCGGCGAGGCGGCATAGGAGGCGAACATGCGTGGCATGATCCTGGCTCTGGTCGTGTTGGTCGCGTTGCCTTCTCTTGTTTATGCTCAAGCCAAGCCCGGCAGCGATCTGTGGAACGCTGGCGAATTGCTGGCTTACGCCGAGATATGCGGCGTCGGAGATGAAGCGAAGAAGCAATACGTGAGTCGTGCCGCGCGATGGCTGGAGAGCCGGCCGGTGCGTAGCCCAATCGCGAGTTCCGGCCTGGTCGAGATCAACGTCGAGTCGCTCTGCAGGCGATTCGGCTGCGCGGCCGAGGGCGGCAGGATCGTCCAACGTTCGCCTCCGCCCAATTGCGCGGTCTTCGTTCCGCGCTTCCTCGCCCTGCGCATCAACAAGCCGGGCTGGAAGCCGGATGACGGGCTCAAGTAGATGCCAAGCGCTGACGGCGTCGTCTTCGACTATCTCAATCCCGATGTCCCGAAAGGGCTGAAGACGCTCGACGTGCCGTTGATCCGCGCCAATCGCGATTCGATCAAGGGCTACGGCGAGATCGTGCGCGATCCCAGGAAACACAGGATCGAGATCGTGCCCTGGCCGCTCAGCGGCTCGCGCAAGCTCGACGCCGGCACCGGCATCGAGGGCGGTACGACCGAGGGCATCTTTGCTTGCGAATGGCGCGGCAACGAGTTGATCGGCCGCAACGAGGCTGTAGGTGGCCACTATGTCATCGGCTTTCGCGACCTGCCCGAGAAGGCGCTGCCCGGTGTGGCGCTGGTGCATGACCGCGTTCTGCTGTGGCATTGCAACTACCACCCCGATGGCGGCCAGCTTTTCTGGCCGCTCGAGGGCAAGCCCTTCGTCGTGCCGGTGGCCAGGCCCGGCGACGATCTCGAGCCGGAGGCCTTCGTCGCCCTGTGGTCCGACGGCAGCTTCGGCATCTACATCCATCCCGGCATCTGGCACGAAGGCGTCTTCCCGGTGACGCCGACCGGTCGCTTCTTCGACAAGCAAGGTAAAGTGCATGCCCGCGTTAGCTGCGACCTCGCGCGCGAGTTCGGCGTCCTTCTGTCGGTGCCGCTGCCCCACGCCATCTAGGTAAATATTCCTGAGCATATTTTTTGCTTGCACTTAAATATTCCAAAGAATATAAGAACATTCCATAGAATGTTATGGAGGGTTCGATGGCTCTTTCACGCAAGACTTTTCTCCGGGTTCTGGGAGGCGGCGTCGTGGTGGCGGCCGGCGCCGCGGTTGCCGTGCCGCGGCTGGATGCCATGCCCGCGGTTGCCGTCGAGGGCTGGCGCGGGCCGGCGCCGGACGAGACCGATCCGCGGCGGCGGGCCCTTGCCTGGGCGCTGCTGGCGCCAAACCCGCACAATCTTCAGTCCTGGGCGGTCGATCTCTCACAGCCTGACACAATCGTGCTGCATGTCGACGCAGCACGGCTTCTGCCCCAGACCGACCCGTTCTCGCGCCAGATCCTGATCGGCCACGGCTGCTTCCTGGAGATTCTCGCGATGGCGGCGGCGGCCGACGGCTATCGGGCCGAGGTGAGGCTCTTTCCCGACGGGGCATGGGCACTCGACAAGCCGGTCGCGCGCGTGACGTTCACAGGGCTGCCAGGGATCGCCGTCGATCCTCTGTTCGCCGAGGTGCCGCGCCGGCGCACGGCGAAGGGCAAGTTCGAGGCGCGCGCCCTCGATCCCGCACACAAGGCGGCGCTGCTGGCGGGTCACGCGGCTTCAGCGCTGCCGCTGGTCATTGTCGACGACGCGGCCGAAGTCGAGCGCCTGCGCGCGCTCGCCATCGCCGGCTCCGAGATGGAAATGAACACCCACCGCACCCACAAGGAGAGCATCGACGTGGTACGCATCGGCGCCGCCGAGATTGCCGCCCATCGCGACGGCATTTCGCTGAAGGGACCGATGGTCTGGGCGCTGCGCCAGGCCGGCGCGATGACGCCGGCCAAGGCGATGACGCCGGGCACGCTCGCCTGGAACGGCGGCCGCGACTACGTGATGGCGGGCTATGCCAGCGCCCGCGCCTTCGGCTGGATCACCAGCGCCGACAATACCCGCCCGACGCAGATCGCCACCGGCCGCGCCTTCGTGCGCCTGCAGCTCGCGGCAACGGCGCTGGGCGTGGCGCTGCAGCCGCACAGCCAGACCCTGCAGGAATATCCCGAGATGGCCGAGCTGCGCCTGGCCATGCACAGGCAGACCGGCACGGCGGCAGGCGCCACGCTGCAGATGTTCTTCCGCCTGGGTTATGCTTCCGATCCCGGCCCGTCACCGCGACGGGCGCTCAATGGCTTCGTGACCGTATGACAGAGCCGCCGCTTGCTTTTCGCATCGTCAACTGGATCGGCATCATCGACCAGTTGACCACCACCGAGGGCAACCGCCTGCTGAAGCCGCTCGGCTTGCCGCTGCCGCAACTCGTGATGCTGAACCATTTCAGCCACCGTCCGGACGAGGCCAAGACCGTGACGTCGATCGCCCGCGCCTTGCAGCAGCCGCAGCCCGGCGTCACCAAGAACATCCAGAACCTCGTGGCCAAGGGATGGCTGCGCGAGCGCACCAATGGCGCCGACGGCCGCTCCAAGCTCCTGGTCCTCACGCCGGCCGGGCTCGCCAAGCATCGCGCTGCCGTCGCTGCCTTGACGCCGTGGGTCGCGCGCGCCTTCGCCGACTGGTCGGAGAAGGATCAGCGCACGTTGTTCGCGCTGCTCGACCGGCTCAAGCTGTGGTTCGACTCCGACCGGGATCAACGGTGATCGCGCGGAGATAGGCCACGGCCAGCCGCACGATCTCGTCCTCGAAGCTGCGGCTCCTGAGGAAGGGCTGCTCCTCCAGCACCGCGGCGCGGATCGCGCCGAGCGTCGCGCGCGACATCACGAACACCTGCTCGCGGCTGAGCGCCGGCAACACCGCCAGCGGTCCGCGGCCGACCTCGGCGCCGGCGGCGGCGATGAAGGCGGCGACCGGCGCCATCAGCTCGATGCCTGAGCCCCGCGCCAGGATCGCCTGCACCACCGCCTTGCGCGCCCGCTGCCGGCCGCGAAAGGCATTGATGACCGCCCCTACCATGGCGCGCACGCGGCCCTCGATCGAAGGATCGCTCTCGCCACGCAGCGCCCGCCCGACCTCGACCAGCGCCACCTCCATCTCCTGCCGCGCCAGCGCCAGCAGCACCGCGTTCTTGTCGGTGAAGTACTGATAGAGCGTGCCGATGCTGACGCCCGCCCGTTCGGCCACGGCGTTGGTGGTGAAAGCCGCCAATCCCCCCGCTTCGAGAATCTGAGCAGCTGCCTCCAGGATCGCCGCCACGGTCTCGGCCGCGCGCGTCTGTCTGGGAATTCTTCGTTTCGCTTCAGGAGGTTGGCGGCGCGCGGTCATGGCGGTGCTCCGGCGAAAAAGGCGAGTAATGAAATATGAGCATCGCTCATATATTTGGGTGGCGCAAAGACAAAGGAGCTCGCCATGGACGAACTCGGCACTCTTTATCTCCTCATCCTGCCGCTGGTGATGGGGGCGGCCCTCATCGAAGCCCTGTGGCTGTCGCGCACCCGCGCCGAAGCCTACGATTGGAAGGCCTGGGCCTGCTCGTTGGCCGACCTGGCCGGCCGCCGCCTGCTGGCGCTCGTTCCCTATGCCCTTGCGGCGCCGTGGCTGGGCTGGATGTGGGAGCACAGGCTGTTCACCCAGTCGCTCGACAACGCCTGGTCAGTGCTGCTGCTCTTCGTCGGGCTGGAATTCTTCTACTACTGGTATCATCGCACCAGCCACACCGTGCGCTGGTTCTGGATGGCGCACTCCGTTCATCATTCGCCCAACCAGTTCAACCTCGCCGCCGCCTATCGCCTGGGCTGGTTCGGCAAGTTCACCGGCACGTCGCTGTTCTTCACGCCGCTGGTGCTGCTGGGCTTCACGCCGACGGTCGTGCTGACGGCCCTGTTCCTGAACCTGCTCTACCAGTTCTGGATCCATGCCGACTGGATTCCCAGGCTCGGCTGGCTGGAATACGTGCTCAACACGCCGTCCAGCCACCGTGTCCATCACGCGCGCAATCCCGAATATCTCGACACCAACTTCGGCGGCGTGCTGATCATCTTCGATCGCCTGTTCGGCACCTATGTCGCGGAGCGGACCGACGTGCCCTGCGACTACGGCCTGGTGTCGCCCGCCGTCTCCTCCCGCAATCCGTTCGCGGTCAACTTCCAGCCGTGGATCGGGCTGGCCAAGGACGTGGCGTCCGCCCGTTCGCCCAACGAAGCCTGGATGTATCTGTTCGGTCCGCCGGGCTGGCGGCCGGACGGCGCCGGCCCCACCACCGCCGAGCTCAAGAAGCGGGGCACGCTGCCTCAGGCGGCCATGACGTAATCTCCCTTGAGCCTGCTCCTTCCGGCCGACAGATTGGCCCGAAGGATAGGGGGCAAGGAGAACTGCCATGGCAAGGGACAAGGTCTGCGTCGTGATCGGCGCCGGCGATGCGACGGGCGGCGCCATCGCCCGCCGCTTCGCCCGCGAAGGCTTCACCGCCGTGGTGACGCGGCGCAGCGCCGAGAAGCTGCAGCATCTGGTGGCGCAAATCGTGAAGGAGGGCGGCAAGGTCCACCCCTTCGGCTCCGACGCCCGCGACGAGACGCAGGTCGTCGAGCTCTTCCGTCAGATCGAGACCGAGATCGGCGAGATCGAAGTCTTCGTCTTCAATATCGGCGGCAACGTCCGCTTCGACATTCGCGACACCACGGCCCGCGTCTATCGCAAGGTCTGGGAGATGACGGCCTTCGCCGGCTTTCTGACGGCGCGAGAGGCGGCCAAGGCGATGGTGCCGCGCGGAAATGGCACCATGATCTTCACCGGTGCGACGGCCTCCCTGCGCGGCGGCCGCGGCTTCTCGGCCTTCGCCGGCGGCAAGCACGCAGTGCGGGCGCTGGCGCAGTCGATGGCGCGTGAACTCGCACCCCAGAACATCCATGTCGCCCATGTCGTGATCGACGGCGCCATCGACACCGAATGGATAAAAGCCAACTTCCCCGAGCGCTACAACGCCGGACCGGACGCCATCCTCAACCCCGACGACATTGCCGAGACCTACTGGCAGCTCCATCGCCAGAAGCGCAGCGCCTGGACCTTCGAGATGGATCTCAGGCCATGGAAGGAGAACTGGTAGGAGGCTGCGGGAACCCGACACGGTGCGGGTCGTTGGCGAAGAGAACCTATTCCCGTCATCGCCCGAGGTGCCGCCATGACCAACGTCGATACCGTCGACACGACCAAGCTGTGGACCATGATCAAGGACATCCGTTACGGCATGTTCACCGCCCGGCACGGCAACGGGCATCTGCGGTCGCGGCCGATGACGACGCAGAACGGCAGCCGCGACCGCGGCGCGGTGCTGTGGTTCTTCATGTCGCGGAGCAGCGATTCGGTGGCCGACCTCCTGGCCGCACCCGAGGTGAACGTGGCCTATGCCGATCCCGGCAATGACGCCTATGTCTCGGTTTCCGGCAAGGCCGGTGTCATTGAAGATGTCGGCAAGAAGAGGGAACTGTGGAGCCCGCTGTCGCAGGCCTGGTTCGCTGGCGGGCCGGTCGATCCCGACCTCGCGCTGGTCGCCGTCGCCATCACCCACGCCGAATACTGGGACATGGAGTCCAACAAGGCGGTCCAGCTCTTCAAGATCGCCCGGGCCGCCGTCACCGGCGCGCCGCCGACGGACCTGGGCGAGCACGGCAAGGTACGGATGGGCCGATAGGCCCGTCGTCCGCTACGTCGTCGTCGGCTAATGCTTCGGTGTGGTCGCGGCACCCACGCCGGCGCCCACCGCGCCGCCGATCAGCGCACCCGGCAGGACGCCGAGCGGCGTCACGGCGCCGAGCAGGGCGCCCGAACCGGCGCCGATGCCGCCGCCGGTCACGGCGCGCTGGCCCCAGGTGTCGCCGCAGGCGGTGACACCGAGAAGGACGGCGGTGAGAACGAGTACCTTGGCCATGACGTGAAACTCCCCGTTTGCACTTCTGGAAAAATTCAGAATCACGAGGCGATGTGGCGTAAATGGGGCTTCAATCCGGCGACACCCGGCGAATCCGCTTCGATCCGGCGATGACACACGTCGGTCACAGGCCGCGGGCCGCGGCTTGACCGCGTGAGTCGCCCGGCCCGACACTACCGCGTCCGGCCGTTGCCGGCGGTGCGGAGGAGAGACCCTGGTCGAAGATCCCGACATCACCATCTGGCTCATGTTCGCGCCGTTCTGGCTGCTGGGCATCGCCGCCGTTATCGGCGCCGTCTGGCACATGATCCATTTCGTGATCGTGCATCGCCGCGCCCAGGCCGCCGGCCACGTGCCCAGGACCTCGTTCTTTTCGCGCCGCCTGCAGTGGCATGAACTCAGCGACGATGGCCGGCACCATCTCAAGCGCGCCCTGATCGCCTTCGGCGCCTTCTTCGGCCTCTGTCTCGGCGGCATCGTCGTGGGCGTCGTGGCGGCGCTGCTGATGCGGGTCTGACGCGCGCGGAGGTTTCTGCAGACCCTGCGCAGCCTTGATCGTGGTGGCATTCCGCTCGCGATGATAGGGTCCGGACATGCCCGTGCATTGGACGGTCTCCCATCCTGCCCGGCTGGTCGTGGCGGTCGCCAAGGACGACGTCACGCCGGCCGACATCGAGCGGTATTTCGCCGGCATCACGGCCGATGGCGCCATGGCGTACGCCAAGATCTTCGAGATCACGCATACGCCGACGGCACTCAACGAGGAGAACCTGAAGGCCCTTGGCGAGCGCGTCATCTATTACGCCCAGCACGGCCAGATCGGGCCGGTGGCCATCGTCGCCGCCTCCGACGAGAGCTACGCCCAGGCCAAGATCTTCGCCGCGGCGGCGCAGGTCCGCCGGCCGCTCGCGATCTTCCGCGAACTGCACGCCGCCCGCGAATGGCTGGACGCGCAGGCCCTGCCGCCCGGATTGGATGGCGGCTGACCCGGGCTGACGGACGGGCCTGCCTTCCGGCATAGTGATTTCCGATAGAGTGGTCTCCGATACGGGGGAGAGAGACCGACATGCCGAGCCACATCGACTGCGCCCTGGCGATGGCCGCGGGAACATGATCCGCAGCCGCGTCCTGCGCCGCATCGCCTATGCGCGGCGCAACCGCTGCAGCGTGCTGGTGGTCGTGCTCTGCGTGTTCATCCTGCTCAATCCGCTGCTCTCGGGCTCGATGGTCGGTGCCACGACCTTGGCCGTCAGCCTGTTTACGATCCTCGTGCTGGCCGTGTGGGCGCTGCGTGTGCGGCAGCCGTTCGTCTGGGGGCTGGCGGCGCTCGCCTTCCTCACGGTCGACGCGCTGGTGGTCGACCGCCTGGGCGAGACCTGGATCCGACCGCTGGCGCTCGCCGCCATCTCCGTCTTCATCGGCACCGTCACCGTGGCGCTGCTGCGCTATGTGCTCGACCGGCGGACCATCACCACCGACAAGGTGTTCGGCGCCGTCGCCGCCTACATCCTGATCGCCTTCACCTTCGCCAGCCTGTTCGCCCTGCTGCAGCTCTTCGAGGCGCATGCCTTTAATGCCACCGTCGGCAACGGACCGGAGGGCCGCCTCAACTGGCCGGACCTGATGTACTTCTCCTTCACGGTGCTGACCTCGACCGGCTTCGGTGAGATCACGCCGGCCACGCCGATGGCGCGCGCCCTGATCGTGATCGAGCAGGTGCTGGGCGTGATGTACGTGGCCTTCCTGATCGCGCGGCTGGCCAACCTGTACGGCCGCGAGCGCCAAGGGGGCTGAATTGTCGGAGGAGGGTATGTATGCCTTTTGATGCCGATCTCGCCGACCGCCTGCGCGGTGTCATGAAGCGCCGCACCGGCATTTCGGAAAAGAAGATGTTCGGCGGCATCTGCTGGATGCTGCGCGGCAACATGCTCTGTGGCGTCGAGGTCGGGCGCTACATGTTCCGCGTCGGCCCGGCGCTCGAGGCCGAGGCCCTGTCGCGCAAGGGGGCGCGACCCATGGACATCACCGGCCGGCCGATGCGCGGCTTCGTCTGGGTCGACGCAGGAGCCGCTCCCGCCCCCGAGCTGCGGCGCTGGGTCGATCTCGCCACGCGCTTCGTGGGCAAGCTGCCGCCGAAGTAGCCGGGGACAGCGGTCCCTGGGCCGCTATACTGGCGGCCTGCAAATGAGGATTCGCCATGACCATCGCGGCTGAGAAAGCGCGTCCGCGCGACGCGGCGACAAGCGACCCGATCGAGCGCTGGGACGCCGTCGTCATCGGTGCGGGCCTCTCGGGCATGTACCAGCTCCTGAAGCTGCGCCAGATGGGCTTCAAGGCCCGCGTCTTCGAGGCCGGTGCCGACGTCGGCGGCACCTGGTACTGGAACCGCTATCCCGGCTGCCGCTTCGATTCGGAGAGCTGGACCTACGGCTTCTCCTTCTCGCCGGAGGTGCTGAAGGAGTGGAGCTGGTCCGAGCACTTCTCCGGCCAGCCCGACAATTTGCGCTACTGCAACTTCCTCGCCGACAAGTTCGACCTGCGCCGCGACATCACTTTTAACGCCCGCGTGAAGGCCGCCACCTGGGACGACGCGGCGGGCGAATGGGAGGTGACGTTCGAGAACGGTGGCGCGGCCCGCGCGCGCTTCCTGATCACCGCGGTCGGCCCGCTCTCGGCCCCGACCATGCCGGTGATCCCGGGCGCCAGCGACTTCAAGGGCGAGGCCTATCACACCGGCCTGTGGCCGCATCATCCCGTCAGCTTCGAAGGCAAGCGCGTCGCCGTGATCGGCACCGGCGCCTCGGGCGTGCAGGCCATCACCGAGATCGCCAAGACCGTGGGCCATCTCACCGTGTTCCAGCGCACGCCCAACTGGTGCACGCCGCTACGCAACAGCAAAATTGCGCCGTCGGAGATGGAAGAGATCCGCGCCCGCTACGCCGAGATCTTCGCCCAGTGCCGGGACAACTGGGGCTGCTTTATTCACACCGCTGACCCGCGCCACGCCACCGAGGTGACGCCCGAGGAGCGCGAGGCCTTCTTCGAGAAGCTCTATGCCATGCCGGGCTTCGCCTTCTGGCAGGGCAACTTCCGCGACGTGCTGATGGACAAGGCGGCCAACGACGCGATGACGGCCTTCGTCATCAAGAAGACCCGCGCCCGCCTGAAGGACCAGAAGATCGCCGACAAGCTCATTCCCGCCAACCACGGCTACGGCACCCGCCGCGTGCCGCTCGAGAGCGGCTACTTCGAGGTCTATAACCAGCCCAACGTGAAGCTGGTCGACCTGCGCGAGACGCCGATCGAGCGCATCGACGCCACCGGCATCAGGACCAGCGACACGCACCACGACTTCGACATGATCATCTTCGCCACCGGCTTCGACGCCATCACCGGCGCCTTCGACCGTATCGACATCACCGGCCGCGGCGGCCAGAAGCTCAGACAGAAGTGGGCCGACGGCCCGCACACTTATCTCGGGCTCAACGTCGAGGGCTTCCCCAACATGCTGACCCTGGTCGGCCCGCACAATGCCGCGACCTTCTGCAACATTCCGCGCTGCATCGAGCAGAACGTCGATTTCGTCACCACGCTGCTCGACCACATGCGCAGCAAGGGCCTGGCGCGCGTCGAGGCGACGCCGCAGGCGGAGGAGGAGTGGACCGCTCATGTCCACGACACCGGCTCGCGGTTGCTCGCCATGCAGGTCGATTCCTGGATGACCGGCGTCAACAAGAACGTCCCCGGCCGCCTCAAGCGCACCTTCATGGCCTACGCCGGCGGTGCGCCGAAATACCGCCAGAAGTGCGAGGAGATCGCGGCCAACGGGTATGAAGGGTTTGCGCTGAGGTAGCGTGCGTTCATGCTCTTCCGGACCGCGCGCATCCTGCGCGCTCATGAGCGAGCGGGACGCTCGCGGTCCGGAAGATTGAGAGCCTACCGCGCCCCGCGCACCAGCCGGCCCGGCAGCGCGCCGGTGAACGCGCCGTCGCGATAGGTCACCTGGCCGCCCACGATCGTGGCGCGATAGCCCTCGGCCTTCTGTTCCAGCCGCCGCCCGCCGCCCGGCAGGTTGTGCACCGGATGCGGCGCCGAAACCTTGAGCCGCTCCAGGTCGATCACGTTGATGTCGGCCTTGTAGCCCAGCGTGAGCCGGCCGCGATCGCCGAGACCGACCGCGCGCGCAGGCGCGTCCGTGAGCTGCTGCACCGTCCAGCCAAGCGGCAGGCGTTCGCCCTTGCGGTCGCGCATCCAGTAGGTGAGCGCGTGCGTCGTGTAGCTCGCGTCGCAGATCAGCCCGTAGTGCGCGCCGCCGTCGCCCAGCGCGATCACCGTGTTGGGATCGCGCAGCATGGCGGCCATGTTGGCGTCGGAGCAGTCGGTGTAGTTGGCGCCGGGATGGAACAGGATGGTGCGGCCGTCGCCCTCGGCCAGCAGGTCGTAGGCGAGCTCGAGCGGCGAGACGCCCAGCACCGCCGCCCGCGCATCGAGCCGCTCGGCGGCCGGCGGCGTGTAGTTGGGCGGGTCGCCCAGCGCGAACATGTTGGCGACGCTGCGCATGAAGGCCAGCATCTGCGGATTGCGATAGACCGGCTGCTCGCCAAGCAGCCGCGCCTTCATCGCCGGCTCACGCAGCCGCGCGAGCTTCCCCTCGAGCGGCAGCCCCTCGACCTCGCGATAACTGGGGCAGGTCGAGAAGGGATGGAACGACAGTTCCAGCCCGTAGAGCAGCGCCACCGGCCGCGCCGCCACCTGGCCGCGGATCGCGAGCCCGTCGCGGTTGGCGCGATCGACCTCGCGCAACAGGGTCTGCCAGCGGTTGGGATAGATCGAGATGTCGAGCAGGGTGAAGGAGAGCGGCCGGCCCGACGCCTCGACCAGGCGGCGCAGCATGGCGAACTCCGTCGAACCCTCGGTCGTCGTGTCGGCGAAGTCGTCGAGCAGCTGGATCACGCCCTTGCCCGCCCGGCCGAGGCCGCGCGCGATCGCCGTCAGCTCCTCTTCCGCCGCGGTGATGGTGGGCGTCAGCACACCCTCGGAGGTGCGGTGGAACAGCGAGCGCGAGGTCGAGAAACCGAGCGCACCCGCGTTCACGCCTTCCTCGACGAGGGCGCTCATCGCCGCCATGTCCCCAGCCGTCGCGGGCTCGCGGTCGACGCCGCGCTGGCCCATGACGAAGACGCGCACTGGTGCATGCGGCACCTGGGTGGCGAAATCGATGTCGCAGCGCCGCGCCTGAAGCGCGTCGAGATAGTCGGGGAAGCTCTGCCAGTTCCACGGCACGCCTTCGCGCATCACGATCTCGGGAATGTCCTCGACGCCCTCCATGACCTTGATCAGCGTGTCGCGATCCTCGGGCCGGCAGGGCGCGAAGCCCACGCCGCAATTGCCCATCAGCACCGTGGTCACGCCATGGCCGGAGGAGGGCGTGAAGCGATCGTCCCAGGTCGCCTGCCCGTCATAATGTGTGTGGATGTCGACGAAGCCCGGCGTCACCGCGAGACCCTTGGCGTCGATCTCCTCGCGCCCGGCGCCGGCAATCTTGCCGACGGCGGCGATGCGGCCGTCTTTTATCGCGACGTCCGCTTCGCGCGGCTCAGCTCCGGTGCCGTCGAGCACGGTGCCGTTGCGTACGACCAGATCGAATGGGGCTGCCATCGCTTCCTCCTGCGAGAGTAGGTTGCTCAGGTTCGCAGGATGCTAGGTAGCATCGCGATCCGGCGAAGTGAATGCGCGCGGCGCCGTCCCGGACGTTCCGGCGTCAGTCCGTTTCGAGGAGCGCGTCGTAGCCCTTGTCATTGAACTGCAGCACGCAGATCCCGTGGCCGAACGGATCCGCCAGCATGGCGATCCGGCCGTAGGCCGTGTCCTTCGCCGCGGCCTCGATCACGGCGCCCGCGCCGACCGCCCGCGCGACGGCCGCATCCACGTCCTCCACGATGACGTCGAGGTGCACGGGCGTCCAATGCCGCTCGTAGCGCCTGAGGTCGCCGCCGGCGCCCACGGTGCCGGCGGCCTTGGCCAGGAGATAGACCGGCGCCGGCCATCCCAGAAGCTCGACGAAGCCCGTGCCGAAGCGACGGCCGACGCTGAGGCCGAACGCCCCGGTGTAGAAGCTTGAGCCGGCCTCGACATCCGGCACGTCGATGTTGATCATCGGTGTCATCGGAAAACCCAGGCTGTGGGAAGACGATATGTTTGATTATACTTCAACGGCAATCGACTGAACCGGCAAAGAGAGAAAACCATGCCGCATTTCGTCACCTCCGAAGCCGAACTCGAGGCGCTGTACGGCCAGCCCGCCGGCCCCGCTGTGTTCAAGGAGATCGACCACATCTCCGAACACTACCGCCGCTTCATCGAGACCTCACCCTTCGTCGTCCTGGCCACCTCGGGTCCCGAGGGGCTGGACTGCACGCCGCGCGGCGATCCGGCGGGCTTCGTGCGCGTGGTCGACGCTCGCACCGTCATGCTGCCCGACCGGCGCGGCAACAACCGCATCGATACGTTGCGCAACCTGGTGCGCGACCCGCGCATCGCGCTGCTGTTCCTGATCCCGGGCGAGGGCCGGACGCTGCGCATCAACGGCCGGGCGCGGATCAGCGTCGATCCCGAGCTCTGCGCCTCCTTCACCATGGAGGGCAAGCCGCCGCGCAGCGTCATCGTGATCACGGCGGAGCGCGTCTACACCCAGTGCCCCAAGGCGCTCGTCCGCTCCCGGCTGTGGGACCCCGCCCGTCACGTCGCGGGTGGGACGCTGCCCAGCAGCGGCACGATCATGAAGGCGCTGCAGGAAGGCTTCGACGCCGAGAGCTACGACCGCAACTATCCGCAGCACATGAAGGCGACGATCTACTGAGGCGGGACGCCGGGCTGGCGCTGCCGTCCCTGCCGAAGCAGATCGGGCAGTCTGGCGACGACTACTTGATCTATACGCGGCTAGCGTATAGCCTGCGCCGGTGCTGTTCATCGAGACACCGACCTTCACGCGCCAGATCACGACGCTGCTGTCGGACGATGAATACGCCGGTCTGCAGGCCGAACTCGCCCTAGATCCCGAGCGGGGTGATCTGATCCGGGGCGGCGGTAGCATTCGCAAGATTCGCTATGCCATCAAGGGGCGGGGCAAGAGCGGTGGCATTCGGGCGATCTATTATTGGGTCAGAAGCGACAGTCACATCCTGATGCTGGTCGCCTACCCCAAATCGCAGAAAGACAATCTGACGGCCGCCGAGACGGCCATTCTGCGCCGGCTGGTCAAGGAGTTGTAGGATGGAAAAGAAGCTTTTCGCGGACCTCGTCACCAGCCTCAAGGAGGCTGCCGCCATCTCCAGGGGCAAGGCCCGTCCCTCGCGGCAATTCAAGGTCGCTGCGCCCAACGTCAAGGGCGTGCGCGAACGCACCGGCCTCAGCCAGAGCGAGTTCGCCCGCGTGATGCGCGTCAGCGTCAGGACGCTGCAGAACTGGGAGCAGAAGCGCTGCGTGCCGACCGGTCCGGCCGCCGCCCTGCTCAAGATCGTGGCGACCGCCCCCGACGTGGCGCTGAAGGCATTGCATCGTTAGCCGTTTCGCTCCCACGGCTGGTGGTGCGACGATGGCCCGTGCCAGCACTTTGCTGGCACTTCGGCCGCCGTTCATTTTTCTTTCAGAAAAACTTGCAGGTTCAGCAGGATTCTGCTAGGAAAAAGCCTACAGTGGGCGTTCCCTAGGAGCGCCACTCATCCGAACCCAGGGCCCGCTTCACCCCTTGTCATCAAGGGGCCTCCGAGCGGGCTTTTTTGTGTCCAAGCCCCGGAAACGTCCATGCCTTCAATCCAGGCCCCTTCAATCCAGGCCATGGTGGCGGCCTATTTCGGTCACCTGCTGTTCGAACGCGTGGCCGACTACCTCCGGCGTGGCCGGGCCTTCGCCGACCATCCGATCACCCGTATCAAGGCGCGCTATCTCGCGGCTGTGCGGCTCTATCGCTCGACCGATCATCTCCAGGAAATCCACGACCTCGAGGCCGAAGTCGCCCTGCGTGGCGAGACCATGCCGTCGTTGAAGGTGCAGGCCTGCGATTTCGCGCGCATGCAGCAGGAGCATCTCGATCGCCTCGGCGACGGCCCCGACAGGTGGCGGGAGATCGAGCGCAGCGTCGCCATCGCGGCGGTTGCCTTCTTCGAGCGCTGCCAGGAGGCGGTGAAGCATTGAGCCGAAGACCGCTGCCGCCGATCACCGACCCGCTCTCCGAGCGGGTTTTTTGTCGCCAAACCCGAGGACGTCCCCATGACTGGAATCAAGACTGGAACCACGACCAAAACCAAAGCTTCCGCGCGTGGCCGTATGCCTGCGGCCCTCGTGCCGCGCGCCGCCGCGCACTTCTTCCGCCTGCTCGCCGCCTCCGGCTCGGTGAGCTACGCCGCCAAGCGGAGCGGCCTGTCGCGCACCGCGCTCTACCATCACAAGAAAACCAATCCGGCCTTCGCCAAGCGCTGGGCCGATGCGCTGGAACTGGGCGTCGCCCGCGTGCGCGACGAGGTGTTCCGCCGTGCCGTCGTCGGCATCAAGAAGCCGGTGTTCCAGCGCGGCCAGATGGTCGGCAAGGTGAAGGTCTACGATAATCGCCTGCTGTGGTCGCTGCTCAAGGCGCACGAGCGCGAGACCTATGGCGACAAGCGTCCGTCGCGCGAGGGCGGCGCGCCGTTCGACCTCGCCCGCCGCCTCGATGCCGCCGACGAGCGCATCGCCAAGTACGAGGCCGAGCTGCGCGCGGCAGCGAAGCAGAGGAATTCATAGTCTTTGCTGGGAGCGCGCCACTCCAGTGGCGCTCATGAAGATGCGCAACTGGAGTTGCGCGATCCCAGCCATGAGGAGCTTTTCCATGCTCGATCACGTGAACACACAAGCCGACCACGACCGTGCGCTGGAGACGGTGCGCCGTTTCCGCAAGGACCCGCTCGGATTCGTCAAAATGGCCTTCCCGTGGGGCGAGGCCGGCACGCCGCTTGCCGGCCACGACGGCCCCGAGCCGTGGCAAGCCGAAATTCTCGCCGACATCCGCGATGCCCTCGCGGAAGGCCGCGCGCCCGTGCGCGTCGCCGTCGCCTCCGGCCACGGCGTCGGCAAGTCGGCGCTGGTGGCGTGGCTGGTCCTGTGGTCGCTCGCCACGGCGGCGCACACGCGCGGCGTGGTGACCGCCAATACCGAGACCCATCTCCGGACCAAGACCTGGGCCGAACTCTCCAAGTGGTATCGGCTCGCGGTCTGCCACAACTGGTTCGTCTTGAGCGCCACCTCGATCGCCTCGGCGGTCGAGAGCGAGGCGGCGGGCTGGCGCTGCGACCTGGTGCCGTGGTCGGCGCACAATCCCGAGGCCTTCGCCGGCCTGCACAACCAGGGCGGCCGCCTGCTGCTGGTGTTCGACGAGGCCTCGGCCATCGCCGAGCCGATCTGGGAAACCGCCGAGGGCGCGCTGACCGATGCCGGCACCGAGATCGTCTGGGTGGCCTTCGGCAATCCGACGCGCAACGGCGGCCGCTTCCACGACTGTTTCGGCCGCTTCGCCCGCACCTGGAACGGCCGCCACGTCGACGCGCGGCAGGTCTCCTTCACCAACAAGGCGCAGATCGCCGAATGGGTGCGCGACTACGGCGAGGATTCCGACTTCGTGCGCATCCGCGTGCGCGGCGTCTTCCCGCGCGCCGGCGCACTGCAGTTCATAGACGGCGAGCGGGTGCGCGAAGCCATGACCCGCGAGGTGCCGCCGGCACCGTACGATCCCCTCGTTATGGGTGTCGACGTGGCGCGCTTCGGCGACGACCGCAGCGTCATCTTCATTCGCAAGGGCCGCGATGGCCGCAGCTGGCCGATCGAGAAGCTGAAGGGGCTCGACCTGATGCAGCTCGCCGGCCGGGTCTGCCAGCGCGCGGCAGAAGTGGGCGCGCGGGCGGTCTTCGTCGACGAGGGCGGCATCGGCGCCGGCGTCGTCGATCGGCTGCGACAGCTCGGCGTGCCCGGTGTCCACGGCATCAACTTCGCGAGCCGGCCCGATGGCTGGACGCCGGAGGGCCAGGCGCCGCTCTACGCCAACAAGCGCGCCGAGATATGGGGCCGGGTGAAGGGCTGGCTGGAGCAGGGCGCGCTGCCCGACGATCCCGAGCTGGCGCAGGATCTGACGGGTGTCGAATACGGCTACGACGCGAGGAACGCCATCCAGCTCGAACGCAAGGAGGACATGAAGAAGCGGGGGCTGCTGTCACCGGACATCGGCGACGCGCTGGCACTCACCTTCGCGTGGCCGCTGCGGGCGGAGATGGACTACCGATGGGACGACCAGCCGGGGCGGGTGCGCTTCCTGGATGAAGGGCATGACTACGACATGTTTCACGATTTGTAGGCTGTCGTTTCTAAATTCGTAAAAGGTCGGCCAGATCATCATTGGAGAACTTGAAAGAATGACTTCTAAGTTCGGCATCCTCACAGGCAACATTTACGACCAATTCAAGATTTGCTTCGCGAACCGGCACAAGCTGCTTGAGCGTGACCACGTGCTGTTCTGCCCAACTGATCGTTCGAGAAGGCCTAGGACATGACATTGAACTCGTCATTTTATGAGAATAGCTAACGTACGTTTTGCACTAAGAGAACATTCGACTTGTGACTTCGTCGCACGCTCACGCTGACGTTTACACGGCGGTCTAGTTTATTGAGAATTGCGACCAATCGATCGATCGTGAACCGGTCGAGCTTCACTCGACGAATTCGCGAAAAATCAGCAGCGGCGACTCCCGTTAGTTCCTTGGCGGCGCGGACAGTCAGCTTACGCGCGTCCAGAGCAATGATGATCTGGGCCGCAAGGATTGCCTTGATCTGCTCGACGTCGGCATTGGGGTGACCGAGATCGCGGAAGACGTTTCCGCTGCCGTGGACCAGTTCGAGTTTCTTCCTCATCGCAGGGTCTCCTTCAATCGCTTGAACCGATCGTGGATCAGGTCGATCTCGTGCTTCGGCGTCTTGATCCCCGTCTTCGATTTCTTCTGGAAGGCGTGGAGAACCCAAAGGGCATCGCCAATCTGCACGGCGTAAACGGTGCGGAAGGCGTCACCGCGATACTTCAACGCGACCTCGAAGACGCCTGAGCCGAAGCCCTTCATCGGCTTGGCGATATCCGCCTTGCCGCCCTCGGCGGCAACCACCAGGGCACGCAAAATTTCGATCTGCGCACCTTCAGGGAAGTCCTGAAAATCGCGCAGCGCGGCCTTGAGCCAGGAGATCGGGCGCGTCGTCAGGGACACCAAAGAATATTGTCAAATATGACAACAATGTCAAGGGATGACGAATGACAAAAAGGAGCAGACATGACTGACTTCGACGATGCCACCTGGGCTTTTCTCGAGAACGAAAAGCTCGAACAGACGAGGGACTACCTGCGCCGCGGCCGGCCCTATGCGGGACTGGCGCCGGCCGATCTGCAGGCGCGCTGGGTTGCGGCTTTCCGCGATTTCGCCGCCGATATCGGCGACGACGACGATCTCGTGCGCATGTTCGACCTCGAGGCGGAGTACTGCTTGCGCGACCTTAGGGTGCCCGAGGAACTGGTGGAGGCGGAGCAGGAAATGCTGGATCGGGGAATGGAGGAATGGCTGGAGAACGATCCCCAATCCTGGGACGAGATGGCCGACAGCGTGTTCGAAGAGATTGTCGACTTTCACCGCACGGCGGCCGAAGCATCGAAGAGTTGATCGTCGATTTCGAGAAGAGCATCGTCTGGATCAAGTGGCTGGGCACGCACAGAGGCTACGACAGGATCGACGTGAGGAAGGTGAAACATGGCTGGCGTGAAGCCGATCCGCAGCGAGGCCGACTATGAGGGGACGCTGGCCGAGGTCGAGCGCCTGTGGGGTGCAAAGTCGGGCACGCCCAGGGGCGACCGGCTCGACGTACTGGCGACGCTGATCGACGCCTGGGAGAGCGAGCACCATCCGATGGACCCGCCCGACCCCATCGAGGCCATCAAATTTCGCATGGAGCAGCAAAACCTCACGCGCAAGGACCTCGAAGGCATCCTGGGCACCCGCACGCGTGTTGCCGAAGTGCTGAACCGGCGGCGGGGGCTGTTGATCAACATGATCCGGCGGCTTCACAAGGAACTCGGCATTCCGGCCGAAGTCCTGATCCGGTCGTCACGCCTCAAACGCGCAGCCTAGCGGATACGCCTCGTTGACAGGTCCGCGATTCGGGCTTGCGTCGGAACCGTCCATGGCCCTGTTCAGGCGTGCGGCCACAAGCCGTTGTCATCGTTTGGCAAATCGCCACCCGGACGACGATCTTGCGAACACCTGGCCGGTGTCAATCGGGACACTTCGTGTTCGTAACAACAACGGCGTCGCGCCCTCAGATGATCCGCTGCGTCCGCGCAAACGCCATGTAAAGGTCGTGGGCGCGGGCGGCGATCGGGCCGGGCTGCAGGTCGCGGTCCTCGTAGCGGCTGACCGGCTGGACCTTGCCGGCATTGCCGGTGGTGAAGATCTCGTCGGCCTCGTCGAGCTCCGCGGTCGTGACGGTGCGCTCCTCGACGGTGATGCCGGCGGTGCGCAGGAGTTTTATGGTGCGGTTGCGCGTGATGCCGGCCAGGAAGGAGCCGTTGGGCACCGGCGTGGCGACGACGCCGTTCCGCGCCAGGAACACGTTGGAGCTGCAGGTTTCGGCGACGTTGCCGAGCGCATCGAGCACGATGCCGTTGGTGAAGCCGCGCTTGGCCATCTCGGCCGCGCCTCTGGAGGAGTTGGGATAGAGGCAGCTGGCCTTGGCGTCGGTCGGCGCGCTCTCGGGCGTCGGCCGGCGGATCGAGCGGCAGAGGCCGAGGGTCAGCGGGCTGCCGGCGCGCATCGGCGAGATATAGGTGCAGAGCAGGAACTGACACGAGTCGGGATCGACCGAGATCGGGCCGGCGCCGCCCTTGCCGGCCCAGAACATCGGCCGCACGTAAAGCTCGGCCTTGGCGCCGAAGCGGCGCACGCTCTCGTGCATCAGCTTCAGGATCTCCCCGGGCGTCTGCGTCGGGTTGAGGCCGAGCGAGCGGGCCGAGCGCACGGCGCGGTCGGCATGGAGGTCGAGGTCGGGGCCGCAGCCCTCGAAGGCGCGGCCGCCGTCGAAGACGATGGAGCCCAGCCACATGGCGTGATCGCGCGGCCCCAGGATGGCGGGGTTGCCCTCGTGCCAGGTGCCGTTCCAGTAGGTGAGCGTGTCCATCGTTTCCTCGTCCCTCGAAGCGGGCGCTTCTAGCAGACGATGAGCGGCGCGGCCATACTTGTCCGGCCCCCGTGTCCGGCCGGCTTGATTTTGCCGTTGGCCGGCACCTGACCTATCATCCGGGCCAAGAAACGACGGGAAGGAAACATCGTGCCGCTTCGCGCCAACCGCTTCGGGCTGTCCGTTGCCCTCGCCACGCCCTTCGCCGAGGACCGGTCGATCGACCTGCCGCGCCTGGTGGCGCATGGCCGGCAGTCGCTGGCCGACGGCTGCGCGAGCCTCACGGTGTTCGGCACCACGGGCGAGGGTGCCTCGCTGGGGCTGAACGAACGCAACCGTGCGCTGGGGGCGCTCGTCGGGGCGGGCG
>Ga0155465_1233_pt1 | contig 42209 bp, 41 predicted proteins | sample RifCSPhighO2_12_FD_107123 | JGI IMG/M metagenome (GOLD analysis project Ga0155465, IMG submission 107123) | Alphaproteobacteria bacterium RIFCSPHIGHO2_12_FULL_66_14 | reverse complement strand
GCCGGCATCCAGCACGTGGCGCCGATCGAGGAATTTCCCGACGAGAAGTGGGAGGCAATCCTGGCCATCAACCTTTCCTCCGCCTTCCATGCCACCAAGCTCGTGCTGCCGCAGATGCGCCGCAAGGGCTGGGGCCGCGTCATCAACGTGGCCTCGGCGCACGCCCTGGTCGCCTCGCCCTACAAGGCGGCCTACGTCGCGGCCAAGCACGGCGTGCTGGGCCTCACCAAAGTGACGGCGCTCGAGACCGCCGAGGACGGCATCACCTGCAACGCCATTTGTCCCGGCTACGTGCGCACGCCGCTGGTCGAGCAGCAGATCGACGACCAGGCCAGGGCGCACGGCATCGATCGCGAGAAGGTCATTTCCGACGTGCTGCTGAAGAACCAGCCCAACAAGCGCTTCGTCGAGGTCGCGGAGCTGGCGGCGCTTGCGCTGTTCCTCTGCACCGACAACGGCGCCTCGGTGACCGGCGCGGCGCTGCCCATGGACGGCGGCTGGACCGCGCACTGAGGGGAACGTCATGGAAATCAAGCGCATCAACCTCGCCCTGCAGGGCGGCGGCGCCCACGGCGCCTACACTTGGGGCGTGCTCGACCGCCTGCTCGACGACGAGCGCATCGAGGTCGAGGCGATCTCCGGCACTTCGGCCGGCGCCATGAACGCCGCCGTGTTCGCCGATGGCATGGGCCGCGGCGGTCGCGACGAGGCGCGCCGCGCGCTCGACGCCTTCTGGGCCAACATCAGTCAGGCCTCGCAGACCGGCCCGCTGCAGCCGACGCCGTTCGACCGCTATGCCAGCGGCTGGAACCTCGACCATTCCGCGGCCTTCGTGGCCTTCGACATGCTGACGCGCATGCTCTCGCCCTATCAGCTCAACCCGATGAACCTGAATCCGCTGCGCGGCGTACTCGAGCGGTCAGTGGACTTCAAGCGCCTCGAAGGTTGCCGGGCGGTAAAACTCTTCATCAGCGCGACCAATGTGAAGAGCGGCAAGGTGCGGGTCTTCAAGTCTGGCGAGATCACGCCCGAAGTGCTGCTGGCCTCGGCCTGCCTGCCGTTCCTGTTCCAGGCCGTCACCGTCGACGGCGATCCCTACTGGGACGGCGGCTACATGGGCAATCCCGCGATCTTTCCGTTGATCTACGGCACCCAGACTCAGGACGTGGTGATCGTGCAGATCAATCCGCTGGGCTGCGACCGCGTGCCGACCACGGCGGCGGAGATCATGAACCGCGTGAACGAGATCTCGTTCAATTCCTCGCTGATGCGCGAGATGCGGGCGATCTCCTTCGTCACCGACCTGATCGACGAGCAGAAGCTCGACTCCAACGCCTACAAGCGCGTCAATGTGCACTGGATCGAGTCGGAGAAGCAGATGCGCGGGCTCGGCGTGTCGAGCAAGCTCAACGCCCGCATGGATTTCCTGCTGCACCTGAAGGCGATCGGCCGGCAGGCGGCGGACGAGTGGCTGCAAGGCCACTTCGACGCCATCGGCCGGCGCTCGACCATCGACATCAAGGAGAAGTTCCTCTAGTCGAAATTTGCAAGTTCAGCAGGTTTCGTGCTATTTTTCCGATATCGTGATGAAGTTCGTGTCACTTGCGGCCCGCCCGGCTTTCCGGCGCGGGCCGTTTCGTTGTGGGCAGCGGCACAGCCCCGCGATTCGGGCCAGTGGCGACAGGACGTCGGCCCTGTGCCAGCGGATGGACGCAAGTCCTTGAAAGCGCAGGCGATTCGCGGTCTTGCGGCACACGGTCCGGCACACCTGGCATCCTTCAGCGGCACATTTCGTGTGCCGCTGGGGGGGGCGGTCTGGCCCTCAGACGTCGAGGTTGGCGACCTTGAGCGCGTTCTCCTGGATGAACTCGCGGCGCGGTTCGACGACATCGCCCATCAGGGTCGAGAAGATCTCGTCGGCCTCGTCGGCATGGTTGATCCTGACCTGCAGCAGCGTGCGCGCCTCGGGGTCGAGCGTGGTTTCCCACAACTGGTCGGGGTTCATCTCGCCCAGCCCCTTGTAGCGCTGGATGGTGACGCCGCGGCGGCCGGCCTCGACGACGGCGGCGAACAGCTCGGTGGGCGAGAAGATCGTCGTTTCCTTGTCCTTGGCGACGAGCACGCCGGGCCGCTGGTAGACGGCCTGCAGTTCGACCGCGAGGCCATCGAGCTTGCGCGCCTCGGCGCTCCTGACCAGGGGCCCGTCGATGACGTGGCGTTCCTGGACGCCGCGCAGGCGGCGGCTGAAGGCGAGGCCGCCGTCGGGCGTCGGCTCGCCGCTCCAGCCGCGCTCGAGAGGGGGGCTGACGGCATCGAGGCGACGGGCGATGTAGTCGGCGGTGGCCTTGGCCAGATCGGCGTCGTTCAGGATGTCGGGCTTGAAGGCGCCGGCGATGGCCGCCTGCTCGATCACCGCCTGGCTGGTGACGCGGCGCGACAGCGACAGCGGCTTCACCAGGTTGGCGACGGAACGGGCGATGTCGACGGTGCGGCGCAGGTCTTCGCTCGCCTGCACGCTGCCGTCGCCGAGCTGGAGTCTCGCGTTCTCGAGGCCGGTCTGGATGAGCTGCTCGTCGAGCGCGCGCTCGTCCTTGAGGTAGATCGCCGACTTGCCCTTGGCCGCCTTGAACAGCGGCGGCTGGGCGATATAGAGGTGGCCGCGCTCGATCAGGTCGCGCATCTGGCGATAGAAGAACGTCATCAGGAGCGTCCGGATGTGGGAGCCGTCGACGTCGGCGTCCGTCATGATGATGATCTTGTGGTAGCGCAGCTTGTCGAGCGTGAAGTCGTCGGGACCGATGCCGGTGCCCAGCGCCGTGATCAGCGTGCCGATCTCGGCCGATGACAGCATCTTGTCGAAACGCGCGCGCTCGACGTTCAGGATCTTTCCCCGCAGCGGCAGGATGGCTTGGTTGGCGCGGTTGCGGCCCTGCTTGGCCGAGCCGCCGGCCGAATCGCCCTCGACGATGAAGAGTTCGCTGAGCGCCGGATCGCGCTCCTGGCAGTCGGCGAGCTTGCCGGGCAGCGAGGAGACATCGAGCGCGCCCTTGCGGCGGGTGAGCTCGCGGGCCTTGCGGGCGGCCTCGCGCGCCGCGGCGGCCTCGACCACCTTGGTCAGGATCTTCCTGGTCTCCGAGGGATGCTCCTCGAGCCACTGGCCGAACTTGTCGCCCACCACCGACTCGACCACCGGGCGGACTTCCGAGGAGACCAGCTTGTCCTTGGTCTGCGACGAGAATTTCGGGTCCGGGACCTTGACCGACAGCACGCAGGTCAGGCCCTCGCGCATGTCGTCACCGGTGAGGTTGACCTTCTCCTTCTTGGAGAGGCCGCTCTCGTCTGCGTATTTGTTGAGCGTGCGTGTGAGCGCGCCGCGGAAGCCCGCGAGATGGGTGCCGCCGTCGCGCTGCGGGATGTTGTTGGTGAAGCACAGCATCGTCTCGTGATAGCTGTCGTTCCACTGCATCGCGACCTCGACGGTGATGCCTTCCTTCTCGCCGCGGATCGACACCGGCGGGCTGTGCAGCACCGTCTTGTTGCGGTCGAGATACTTGGCGAAGGCCTCGACGCCGCCCTCGTAGAACAGCTCCGAGACCTTGGGCTCGGCGCCGCGCTCGTCGGTCAGCACGATCTTGACGCCGGAGTTCAGGAAGGCGAGCTCGCGCAGCCGGTGTTCCAGGGTGGCAAAATCGAACTCGGTCTTGGTGAAGGTGCCGGTCGAGGGCAGGAAGGTCACCTCGGTGCCGTGCTTGCCCGGCGGCGCGTCGGCCACGACCTTGAGGTCTTCCTCGGGCTCGCCGTGGCGGAACCGTAGGAAATATTCCTTGCCGTTGCGCCAGATGTGCAGATCGAGCAGCGACGATAGCGCGTTGACGACGGCGGCGCCGACGCCGTGCAGGCCACCCGAAACCTTGTAGGAATTCTGGTCGAACTTCCCGCCGGCATGGAGCTGGGTGAAGATGACGTTGGCGGCCGAGATTCCCTCTTCCTTGTGGATGTCGACCGGCACGCCGCGGCCGTTGTCGCGCACCGTGACCGAGCCGTCGCCATGCAGCACCACCTCGACGCCGTCGCAGTAGCCCGCCAGCGCCTCGTCGATCGCGTTGTCGACGATCTCGTAGACCATGTGATGCAGGCCGGTGCCGTCGTCGGTGTCGCCGATATACATGCCCGGACGCTTGCGCACCGCCTCCAGGCCGCGCAGCACCTTGATCGAGTCGGCACCATACTCCTCGGCACCCGGGGTTACGTCTTCGATGTCGCTCATCTATCCAACTTCCCGAAAAGATTCAGATGGCCGCAATGGACCCGTCGGCCACGCGCAGGATCTGCGCCCGGCCGCGGAGCGGCGCGAAAAGCTCGGCATCGGTGCCCGTCATCCAGCTCTGGGCGCCGAGGGCCACGACCTCGTCGAACAGCGCCGTCCGGCGCTCGGCATCGAGATGGGCCGCGATCTCATCGAGCAGCAGCAACGGCGGCCGGCCGCGCGACATCGCCACCAGGCGGGCATGGGCCAATGCGATCGAGACCAATACGGCCTTTTGCTGCCCCGTCGAGCCTTCGGCCGCCGGCAGGTCGAGATCGAGGTGTCGGACCGCGAGGTCGCTGCGATGCGGCCCAATGGATGTGGTGCCGGCCTCGGCATCGCGCAAGCGATTTGCCGCCAGTTCGGCACGCAGGCGATCCTCGGCATCGAGCGCCGCCATGGTGTCGAGCCAGCCGTCGACCTCGCCCGCCATGGCAAGTGCCGCGCGCGGGAAGGGACCGATGCCCAGCCGCGCCGCCGCGTCGAGACGGTGGACCGTGTCGGCCCGGGCGGCGGCGAGCGCCACGCCGTGGCGGGCCATGGTGTCTTCCAGCGCAGTGAACCAGTGCGGGTCGCGGCCGCCGTCGGCCAGGACGCGGGCGCGCTGGCGCAGCGCATTCTCATAGGCAGCCACGTCGCCCGCATGCTGGGGGTGCAGCGCGGTCACGAGCCGGTCGAGGAACCGCCGGCGCTCCCCCGGCCCGTCGAGAAACAAGCGGTCAAGCTGCGGAGTCAGCCAGACGGCGGCGACATGCAGGCCGAGCGCGGTCTGGCTAGCGGCCGGCCGGCCGTCGATTCGCACGACCCGGCGCGAGGGGCTGCTTTCGCCGCGACCCGGCTCCAGCCCAGTGCCGATGACGAGACGACCTTCCGGCGTATCGAGCGTGGCGGCGACCGCCCAGTTCGTTGCTCCTGTGGCGGTGGCGGGGTCTTCGCCGCCAGATTCCCCGCGCATTTGGCGGTGGCTGACATCGTCAAGGCGAGCCCGGCGCAGCCCCCGGCCCGGCGCCAGGAACGACAGCGCCTCCAGGAGGTTGGTCTTGCCGGCGCCATTGCCGCCCACCAGCACCACCGGCTCGAGGCCGCAGTCGAGACGAAGCTGGCGGTAATTGCGGAAATCGGTGAGGCGAAGCTGGCGGACGGCCAGCATGGACCGCGCGGAAGACTCGGCCCGGTTGGCCGGCGCGGGACCGGAACCGGAACGGGCGTCGGGGGAAAGGGCGCAGGTGCTACCGGGCTGTGCGGTCATACCCGCATCGGCATGAGCACGTAGAGTGCGCTCTCGTCGGCGCCGTCACGCACCAGGGTGGGTGAACCGGCGTCGGCCATCAGGAAGCGCGCCTCGGCGCCCGCAATCTGTTCGGTTATGTCCAGCAGGTAGCGCGAGTTGAAGCCGATCTCCAGTGCGGCGGCCTTGTACTCGACCTCGATTTCTTCGGTGGCGCTGCCGGCATCGGGGCTGGTCGCCGAAAGCGTGACCACGCCGTTGGCGACCGCGAGCTTGATGGCGCGCGACTTCTCGGTGGAGATGGTCGAGACGCGGTCGACGGCGTGGGCGAACTCCTTGCACGGCACGTTCAGGATCTTATCGTTGCCGGTCGGGATGACGCGTTCGTAGTCGGGGAACGTGCCGTCGATCAGCTTGCTGACCAGGGTGACATTGCCGCTGGCGAAGCGAATCCGCGTGTCCGAGAGCTCGATGTCGACCGAGCCGTCGCTTTCATCAAGGAGCTTGCGGACCTCGCCCACCGTCTTGCGCGGCACGATCACACCGGGAATCTCGCCGGCGCCCTTGGGCAGCGGCACTTCCACCCGGGCGAGGCGATGGCCGTCGGTGGCCACGCCGCGCAACACCTGGGTGCCGCCCGACGTCGCGGCGTGGAAGTAGATGCCGTTCAGGTAGTAGCGCGTTTCCTCGTTCGAGATGGCGAACCGCGTGCGGTCGATGATGCCCTTGAGGTCGGTCGCGGGCAGCTGGAAGCGGTGCGGCAGATCGCCCTCGCTCATCGCCGGAAAATCGGCCGGCGGCAGGCACTGCAGCGTGAAGCGGGAGCGGCCGGCCCGGATCACCAGGCTGCCGCCATCGGATGCCGTCTCCAGTTCGACCTGCGCGCCGTCCGGCAGCTTGCGGACGATCTCGTAGAGCGTGTGGGCGGGGGCGGTCGTGGAGCCGTTCTTGCTGGCGTTCGCCTCGACCGATTCGGTGATGGCGAGGTCCATGTCGGTCGCCGCCAGGCTCAGCCGCCCCTTTTGGGCGGTGATCAGGACGTTGGACAGAATCGGGATCGTGTTCCGCCGTTCGACCACACTTTGCACATGTGCCAGCGCCTTCAGGAGGGCTGCCCGTTCGATCGTCAGTTTCATGATTTGGTCGCTGTAACGAGGGGCCAAAAATGCGGTTTAGACACCCCGTTTCCCAGGCTGCGAAACACCCCGGCGGAACGGTCGGAGACTATACCACGCGCGCTGCCGGCGGAAAGCGATTTCGCCCGTAATTTGAGGCGTTTAGGGGCTGCCTCGTTCATGCAAACGGGGCCCCGCGGGGCCCCGTTTCACAGTCCCGGCTGGGAATTTGTCAGCCCTGCAACTGCCGCTTGAGCAATTCGACATCTTCTGCAATCGACAGGTCCGAGATCTTGAGTTCCTCGATCTTGCGTACGGCGTGCATGACCGTGGTGTGGTCGCGATTGCCGAAGCGTTTGCCGATCTGCGGCAGGCTGAGCGTGGTGAGCTGCTTGGCGAGATACATCGCCACCTGGCGCGGGCGCGCGACTGACCGGGCGCGCCGGGGCGAACTCATCTCGGCGAGCTTGATGTTGTAGTGCGCGGCCACCCGCTGCTGGATCTCGTCGACGGTGACCTTGCGGTCGGCCTGGCGCAGCAGGTCGTGCAGCACGTCCTGCGCCATCTCGACGGTGATCTCGCGGCCGATCAGCTGGCCGTGCGCCACGACCCGGTTGAGCGCGCCCTCGAGCTCGCGGATGTTGGTGCTGATCTTGTGCGCGAGGAACTCCAGCACCGCGGTCGGCACCGGCACGCGGGCGGTCTCGGCCTTGGTCTGCAGGATGCTGAGCCGCAGCTCGTAGGTCGACGAATGGATGTCGGCCACCAGCCCGCTGCCCAGCCTGGAGCGCATGCGCTCCTCGATGTCCTGCAGCTCGCTCGGCGGCTTCTCCGAGGACAGCACGATCTGCTTGTTCTGCTCGACCAGCGAATTGAAAGTGAAGAAGAATTCGTCCTGGCTGGCTTCCTTGCCGCAGATGAACTGCACGTCGTCGACCATCAGGACGTCGACATTGCGGAACAGCTCCTTGAACTGGCCGGTGTTCTTGGTGCGCAGCGCCTGGATGAAGCGGTTCACGAAGCTTTCGGCCGTCAGGTAGAGCACGCGGGTCTTGGGGTCGCGCTCGCGGATGGCGTGCCAGACGGCATGCATCAGATGGGTCTTGCCGAGGCCGACGCCGCCGAAAATATAGAGCGGGTTGCGTTCCGGCAGCGGCCGGTCCTGTTCGGCGATATTGCGGGCCGCGGCATAGGCGAATTCGTTGGGTTTGCCGACCACGAAGTTGGCGAATGTGTAGCGCGCCTCCGGGCCGGAGAAGGCCTCGTCGCCGCCGCGGCCGATCGACGGCCCCATGCGCGGCATCGGCGGCTGGTAGTTCTGCGACGACGGCACCGGCGGGACGGCGATGATCTCGTTGGGCCGGCGCGGTGCCGGCGGCGGCACGAGGTTCACCTCGACGCTCTTCACATCCGGCGCCACGGCCTGCCAATAGGCGAGCACGCGGTCGCCATAATGGCGGCCGACCCAGTCGCGGACGAATCGCGTGGGGGCGTAGAGACGAAGCTTGCCGGCCTTCAGCTCGCCCAGCTCGACCTCGCCGAACCAGGTCTTGAAGGCCTTGTCGCCGATTTCCTTGCGAAGCCGATCGCAGACGCGCACCCAATGCGCCTCGAGCTCCTTGCGGCCCGCAATTTCATCCATCTCGGTCCCCGCCACGCTCTTCTTATCGTACGCTGCATCGTTATTGCCTGAAATCGGCGATTGGATTCGGTTCACGTTTGTCTCCACGGAAGTCCCGCTGCCTTCCATCCCCCTGCCGAGCCGCGCTTGGCCTCGGCATTCAGGGGCCCTTCGAAGCCGTCCGCTACATTGAGACATGTACTGTAGCCGGCCGCGGTCATGGCTTTCGCCGCCGCGGCCGATCGGGCTCCACTCCTGCACAGGAAAAGCAGCGGCGCGTCCTTGTCCGCGAGCGCGCCCGAAAGCGCCGTCACGAAGTCCGGATTGAGCTGCATGCTCGGGAAGACCTGCCACTCGATCAGCGCCGGCTTCTTCGCCAGCGGTTCGAGGTCGGGCAGGCCGACGAAATTCCATTCGGGCCGCGTGCGTACGTCGACCAGCATCGCATCCTTGTGTTCGCTGAGGATTTTCCAGGCGGTCGCCGGCACCACGTCGCCGGCATAGCCGGCTGCGGGGGACACTTCGTACGTGCCGGCAATCTTGTTGTCTTTCGACATGGCCCCCGCTTTTCATTTGTCGAGGCGGGGCGTCGAACCTCGAGCCAACGATCGACGGGAAGACAAACAGCGCGGCAGGAGCGACGAAGAATTCCGGGTGAGCGTCGTTGTCGGGACGCTTCATCTTTCGATCATCGCTGATGCAAAAACGCTGCGGCTCTCTCCCTCGTTCGTCTTTGGCGAAGAGGAAGCCCCCCGTCTCCGCCTTGGCTCGCGTTCCAGCGCCCCACGCCCCGTCGCGATGAACGGACTCTTAGCAGACCCGATGACGAGCGCAAACGATTCAGCGACGAACGTCACACGCTATTCAGACTGTTCTTCGCGTGACTCGATTGACAACGCGGATGATTCGATTTTCTGCCGCACGATGCGCACGGCAGCGCTCAATATCTAGCGCCCGCGCGCTCACGCGATGCGATAAACGCGAATCGTATGTCGTTCGCCCAATTGGCGACCAAATGTTCTTCGTCGAATGCGCGCGATTTTTTTTGCTGTTCCGTCGCGGGAGGAGGCGCCGGCAAAAAGAAAACGCCGCTCGTTCGAGCGGCGTTCATGTCCACGGAAGACGGCAGAGCGGATCAGGCCATCGCCTTGATGCGCGCCGAGAGACGCGACACGCGCCGCGCCGCGGCATTCTTGGTCACGATGCGCTTGATCGCGCCGCGCTGGATCTCCGGCTGCGCCGCGCGCAACGCTTCCTGGGCCGCCTTCTTGTCGCCGGCGGCGATCGCCTCTTCGACCTTCTTGACCGAGCCGCGCACGCGGCTGCGGCGCGCCGTGTTCACGGCGGTGCGGGTCTCGGTCTGGCGGGCGCGCTTCTGGGCCGACTTGTGATTAGCCATCTAGTCCTCGTTGCTCGAAGGGCGGGCTTATACGGGCCGCATGGGGACCGGTCAAGCGCGCCAAAACCACCCAATCAGCGGTGTTTCCAGCCTGCTTTGCGCTTCTCGGCGAAGGCCGCCATTCCCTCCGCCCGGTCGTCGAAGGCGAAGGTGGCATGGAAGGTGCGCCGTTCGAAGCGAACGCCCTCGGCCAGCGTCGTCTCGAAGGCCCGGTTGACCGCCTCCTTGGCGACCATCGTGGCGGGCAGCGAGAGACCCGCGATCTTCTCGGCCGTGGCAAGCGCATCGGCCATCAACTCGGCCAGCGGCACGACCCGGCTGACCAGACCGCAGCGCTCGGCCTCCACGGCGTCCATCATGCGACCGGTCAGCACGAGGTCCATGGCCTTCGACTTGCCGATGAAGCGCGGCAGGCGCTGGGTGCCGCCGGCACCGGGAATGGTTCCGAGCGTGATCTCGGGCTGGCCGAATTTGGCGTTGTCGGCGGCGATGATGAAGTCGCACATCATGGCCATCTCGCAGCCGCCGCCCAGCGCGTAGCCCGCCACCGCGGCCACGATCGGCTTGCGGACCTGGCTCACCTTTTCCCAGCCGACCGTGATGAAGTCCTGCAGGAAAACGTCCTGGTAGGACTTGTCCTTCATCTCCTTGATGTCGGCGCCAGCCGCGAAGGCCTTGTCGCTGCCGGTCAGCACCATGCAGCCGATGCCGGGATCGGCCTCGAAGCCGTCGAGCGCCTGACCCAGTTCGCGGACCAGGTCGGCGCACAGCGCGTTCAATGCCTTCGGCCGGTTGAGCCGGATGATTCCGACGCGGCCCTTGGTTTCGGTCAGGATGTTTTCGTATGCGGCAGCCACTGCGTCCTCCCGGGTATGGCGCCGCTCTTAGCTAGCGCTGGCAATGGGCGCAATAGAAGGTCGACCGGCCGGCCTGCACGAGCCGCCGCACCGTCCGGCCGCAGCCGCGGGTCGGGCAGGCGATGCCGGCGCGGTCGTAGACATTGAAACGCGTCTGAAAATATCCGAGTTCACCGCCCGGCTGGACGTGGTCGCGTAGCGTCGAACCACCGTCCTCGATCGATCGGTGGAGGACCTTCTTGATCGCGGCCACCAGACGCTCGGCGCGCGCGCCTTGCACCGTATGCGCCAGGCGGCGGGGCGAGATGCCGGCCAGGAACAGCGCTTCGCAGGCGTAGATGTTGCCGACGCCGACCAGGGTCTTCTGGTCGAGCAGGGCGGCCTTTATGGGCGTGCGGCGCCCTTTCAGTCGCGCTGCCAGCACGGCGCCGTCGAAATCGTCTCCCAGCGGCTCCGGCCCCAGTCCCTTGAAGAGCTTGTGCCTGGGCACCGCCTCGTCGGTGGCCAGCAGCATCAGGCCAAAGCGGCGGGCATCGTTGAAGCGGACCTGCCAGCCCTCGTCGGTTTCGAAGACCACATGGTCATGCCGGTCGAAGGGGTGCTGGGCGGCGCTCGCGGCATCGTGCAGCGTCATGCGGCCGGACATGCCGAGATGGGCGATCAGGGTCTTGCCGTCATCCAGGCGAATCAGCAGGTACTTCGCCCGTCGGTCGATGGCCCGGACCGTGCGACCCTCGACCCGTTTGGCGAATTGCGCCGGCAGCGGCACGCGCAAATCGCGGCGGTGCTGCAGCAGGCGGACGATGCGCCGCCCGACCAGCCGGGGGACGAGGCCGCGCCGGACGGTCTCGACCTCGGGCAGTTCAGGCATGGGTCTCCGGCGCTGCGGTCTCCAGCGGCGGGCGTGCGCCGAACAGCGCGCTGCCGACCCGGACATGGGTGGCGCCCAGCTTCACTGCCATCTCATAGTCGGCGCTCATGCCCATGCTGATCTTGGGCAAGCCGTTGCGCGCGGCGATCTTGCCCAGCAGCGCAAAGTGCAGGGCCGGCTCCTCGTCGACCGGCGGGATGCACATCAATCCGACGACCGGCAGCTTGTGGATGTCGCGGCAGGCGGCGACGAAGGCATCGACATCGGCCGGCGCCACGCCCGCCTTCTGCGGCTCTTCGCCGGTATTGACCTGGATGAAGCAGGCCGGCCGGCGGCCGACATGGGCCATTTCCTTGGCGAGTGCCGCCGCGATCCTCTGGCGATCGACCGACTGGATGACATCGAACAGCATCACCGCGTCCCGGGCCTTGTTGGTCTGCAGCGGTCCGATCAGGTGCAGTTCGATGTCGGGACAGGCGGACTTGAGCGCCGGGAACTTCTCCTGCGCTTCCTGGACGCGGTTCTCGCCGAACACGCGCTGACCGGCCTCGAGCATCTCGCGGACGCGGTCGGCGCCATGGGTCTTGGAGACGGCGACCAGGGTGACGTCCGTCGGATCGCGGCCGGCACTTCGGGCGGCGGCCTCGATTCGCCCGCGAACTTCGGCCAGGCGGTCGGCGCCCGTGCTCATGTCCCCGTCCCTCATGCGTCCAGGCCGGTCCGTGCCGCCAGGGCCTCGGCGTTGTCGGGATTGGCCGCCAGGGCGGCATCCAGGGTTTCACGGGCCTTGTCGCGTTCCCCCAGCACCACGAGGCAGGCGCCATAGTGGGCCAGCAACCGCGAATCGCCCGGCAGTCCGCGCAATGCATGTTCGTGCAGCGGCCGCGCTTCGGCGGCCCGGCCGAGATCGACCAGCACGCGGCCGAGGTTGGTCAGCACCAGCGGGTCGTCGCTTGCCAGCCGTGACGCCCGCTTCAGTGCGCGTCGCGCCTCCTCGAGGCGCTTGAGCCCCCGGAGGGCGAGCCCCTGGTTGTTCAGCGCCTGCACGTCGTCGGGAGCGGCCTTCAGGTGGGCGCCGAGGGTTTCCAGAGCCTCGGCGAATCTTTGGTGCTCGATGTGCAGGTTGGAAAGCTGCAGAACTGCGTCGCGGTCGCCTGGATTTGCGCGCAGCGCCTGGTGCAGCAGGTCGACGGCTTCGTCGCCTTTGCCGGCAGCAGCCTGGGCCAGGGCAAGGGTTTTGAGCGCCGCTGCGAAGGTGGGATCGAGTTCCAGCGCCCGCCGGATCGGCGCGACCGCGTCGGTGGGCCGCCCCGCATGGTAAAGCACGAAGCCCATGACGTGATTGAGGGAGGCGCTCTCCGGCGCGAACTCGAGGGCGCGGCCGGCCTCGGCAATGGCCTCGTCGAAATGGCCGAGGCCGCCCAGGGCGAGCGCCCGGTCGCCCAGGATCTGGCCACGGCGGGCGGTGTCCTCGCCGGCATCGATCATGGCCATGTCGAGGACTTCGAGCGCCGAGGAAAAATGCCCCATGCGGTAGAGCGCGTAGCCGAGCATGTTGCGGGCCCGCGCCTGGAGCGGCTTCAGCGCCTCGCCGTCGTGCTCGTGGATCGCCCGGTCGACGTTGCTGACGAATTCGACCAGCTCGCGTTCGGCAGCGGCGAAACGGGCCATATCCAAATAAATGGAGGCAAGCGCCAGCCGCGCCTCGACATGGGCCGGCGTCCGGCGGATCGTATCGCGAAAACGTCGGGCCGCCTCGTCGAGGCGGCCCTGCCGGCGCGCCACCAGGCCGAGATTGTAGGACAGCATCGGCTCGTTCGGGTCCTTGGCCAGGGCCTTGCGCCACAGCGCCTCGGCGTCGTCGAGCGCGCCGCGCTGCGACAGGCAGACCGCGAGATAGTGCAGAATGTCGGGCCGCTCGCCATGGCGGCCGAGGGCGGCACGAAACAACGGCTCGGCACGGTCGAACCATCCGGCGCGCAGATATTGCAGGCCAGTCTGGAGATCCGGATCGGGCTGAGGCGCCGGGGTGGAGGAAGGCAGGGCCATGGCGCGCTGTGTAGACCCGCCCCACGGCCAAGGCTACACCAAACGCCATGGTCAAGGACGCGGGATTGTTCTCGGCGGCGATGGCCGATGTGAAGCCGCTCGACGGCCGGCGCCGCCTTGCGCACGCCGCTGCGGTCAAGGCCGCGCCACCGGCGGCCAGACCGCTGCCGGCGAAGCGACTGCCGGTCGCGCCGGTCGAGCCGGAGCTCCACGCCGACGACAAGAGCTTCGACCGCGACGTCGCCCGCGCCCTGTCGCGCGGCAAGCTCGCCCCCGAGGCGACCCTCGATCTGCACGGCATGACCCTGGCCGCAGCCGAACGCGCCGTCGGTCACTTTCTCGAGCGGGCGGCCGATCGGGATTTCCGGATTGTCCTGGTCGTCACGGGCAAGGGCCTGCGCGAGGAAGGCGGCCGCCTGGTTGGCGGTCGCATCCGGGCCGAGTTCATCGGTTGGCTCAATCGTGCCGATAATCGCGCCCGGGTGCGCAGCGTCCGCCCCGCGCACCCGCACCATGGCGGCAGTGGCGCGTTCTACGTGCTGCTGCGCCGGCGTTCCTCGGCGAGGAGCCGCTCCTTGCGCGTCACGCCCCAGCGATAGCCGGTGAGCGATCCGTCGGCGCCAACGGCGCGATGGCAGGGAATGACGATCGCCGCCTGGTTGGTGGCGCAGGCCCGGCCGACGGCGCGCGCCGCCTTGGGTTCGCCGATTCTCCGGGCGATTTCGCCGTAGGTTCGGGTCTGGCCGGCCGGGATTTCGGTCAGTGCTTTCCACACCTTCCACTGGAAGGCCGTGCCCATGATGTCGAGCGGCACGTCGGGCGCGTCGAGCGCGGTCGGCTTGCGGCCATAAAGCCGGGCCAGCACGCTTTTCACGCGCGGGCCCAGCGTGCGGTCGTTGCGCGCGATCTCGGCCGCCGGGAAGTCGTTCTGCAGGGACTTCTCGAGCGCCCGGTCGTCGTCGCCCAGGAACACCGCCGCGATGCCCTTTGGCGTCGTCGCCACCAGCACGCGGCCATAGTCCGAATCGACCGTCGTATAGTCGATGTGAGCGCCGGCGCCGCCCCGTGCGTAGGTCGCCGGCGTCATGCCCAGCGTCTTGTTGCTGCTCTCATAGACGCGGCTGGGCGAGCCGTATCCGGCGCCATAGAGCGCATCGGCCACCGTCTCGCCGCTGCGCAGCGCCTTGCGGAAGCGCAGGCGCTTGCGCGCTGCCAGCCAGTCGCGGGGGTTCACGCCCAGTTCGGCGATGAAGCGCTTGCTGAGGGCCCCGCTCGACAGCCCGACCTGGCGTGCCACGGCCGCCAGCGAGGGTGGCGTGTCGGCGAGGGCCGAGTCGAAAAGCGCACAGGCCCGGGCCACGGGCTGGCTGAGTCCGAGATCGGCCCGCCAGTCGCGTGGCTTGCAGCGCTTGCAGGCGCGGAAGCCCGCCGCCTCGGCAGCATCGGGCGAGGCGTGGAAGTCCACGTTGCGGCGCAGTGGCGCCCGGGCGGCACAGGACGGCAGGCAATAGACCCCGGTCGACCGGACCGAGAACCAGAACCGGCCATTGAACGTCCGGTCGCGCCGCAGGAGGGCCTGCCAGCTCGTGTCCGGATCGGGGAGGGTGGTCGTGGCGAGAGCCAAGGTGGGAAGCGAGAGAGGATGTTGGGTCATGGCGCCATCAAAGCACCATGACCGAACCTGCTCTATCCGGCTGCCGCCGGCAATTCCCGCCCCAGGCTTCCCCTAGGCCCAGAAGCCTTTGCTGGCTTCATGGCGCGCCGTGCCCCGGTCGAGCCCGATGTCGCGCAGCAGGCGCTCGTCGAGCTGCCCCAGCTGGCGTCGCGAACGGGCAAGCTCAGCTCGGGTCATGACGGCCTCGATTCCAACGACAACCGCACCGGCCAACAGCGCGACAGTGCGGCCGAGGGAGAAGGAGGGGGCATCGGTACGGGCGAAAGCCCGGACGCTGGACAGGGTCGACATGACTTAGCTCCGTTTGAGGCGTTGAGAACTCGAAAGAGCCTCTTTGTGCCTCGTTTCTTCAATATATTTGCGCTATAATGCCTCCAGATACAAAGGATGAAACCTCGGGGGAGGCATAGAAAATTTATGTGCGCATGCCTTAAATGAGCCGCTCTCAGCTGCCACTCAACGCCCTTCGCGCCTTCGAAGCCGCCGCCCGTCACGCAAGTTTCACGCATGCCGCCGAGGAACTGCACGTCACCCAAGCTGCGGTAAGCCATCAGGTGAAGGCGCTGGAGGAAAGGCTCGGCGTGGCACTGTTCGTGCGCCGCCCGCGCGGGCTCGAGATCACCAGCGAGGGCGCGGCGCTGCTGCCCGATCTGCGCGACTCCTTCGACCGCATGACCAATGCGCTGGAGCGCGTCGGCCGCAAGGCCAATTCCGGCACGCTGAACGTCAGCCTGGTGACCACCTTCGCGCTGGGCTGGCTGGCGCCGCGGCTGCACCGCTTCCAGGCCAAGCACCCCGAGATCGAGGTCCGCATGACGACGACCCAGCGGCGGATCGACTTCGCGCGCGAGGATTTCGACTGTGCCATCCGCTTCACCGTGCAGCCTGAGGCCGACGTGCACGCCACGCGCCTGTTCAGTGACGTGCTGACGCCGCTGTGCGGCCGGCGCTACCGCGACAAGTTGAAGACCCTGGAAGATCTCAAGCGCGTGCCCTTCATCGACATGACCTACGATCCCGAATGGGCGATCTGGCTGCGCGCCGTCGGCATGGGCGATTTCAAGCCCAAGCGTGTGCTCACGTTCGATTCGACGATGATCGCGGTGGAGGCGGCAATGGAGGGCGCGGGTGTCGCTCTTGGTCCTCCCCAACTCTTCCGCGAGGAACTGGCATCGGGCCGGCTGTTCCAGCCCTTCCCGCAGATCGTCGACAGCGGCAAGGCGTGGTGGTTCGTGTGTCCGCCGGCCTCGGTCGGCCGGCCCAAGACGCGTGCCTTCGAGGAATGGCTGGTCGAGGAACTCAGCGCCCCGCAGACGCGCTCCGGTCGGGCAGCCCTTGCGGCGACCGGGCGGCGCTGACCGGTCCACGAAAAAAACTAATCCCGGCAGTAAAGGACCGACAAAGTGCGAGACCGGGTTCTTCGCTCTGGGCTAGAAGGGCGCCCATGAATTGGTTTCGTCGCCAACGTGAGACCCTTGTCGGCCCGCCGGCCGCCGTCGCATCCCGCAGCTACAAGCTGGGGGAGATCGAGATCGGCAGCCCCTGGGCACGGGAGTCGTCGCACGGAACCGGCGACGGCGGCTGCTTTTTCACGCTCGCCAACAAGGGGGCGGTCGCGGACCGGCTGATCGGCGCCACCAGTCCAGCCGCCGAGCGGGTCGAGATCCATGCGATCGCGGTCGAGGGCAGCGGCATCCGCATGCGCCAGCGCGAGAACGGTCTGGCTCTTTCGCCGGGCGCCACCCTCACATTCAAGCCGCGCGGCTATCACCTGCTGCTGATCGGCCTCAAGGCGCCGCTGGTGCCGGGCGCACACGTCGCCGTCACGCTCGCTTTCGAGAAGGCCGGCAGCCTGGACGTCGAACTCGTCGCGGCTGCGCCGGGTCCGGTCGGGCAGAAAGCGCTCTGATCCCGAAGGCTCAGCCGGGATAGCGGTGCCGGCCGCCGAACGCGTCCTCGACCGCAAGAGAGTCGGACGTCAGCGCCCCGGGGTCGTCGCCGAGATAGGCGGGCCCGATCGGGACCTTGCCATGGCCACCAGGCACGTCGAGCACGTAGGTCGGCTGGGCGAGGCCCGAGAGGCGACCGCGCAGGGCCTTCATCAAGGCCTGGCCTTCCGCGATGGAGACGCGGAAATGGCCGGTGCCGCGCACCAGGTCGGGATGATGCAGGTAGTAGGGTTTCACGCGCACGGTCACCAGCGCCCGCATGAGCTGCTCCAGGGTCTCGACGTCGTCGTTGACCCCGCGCAGCAGCACCGTCTGGCCCATCAGGGGAATGCCGGCATCGGCCAGACGCGCCAGCGCGGCCCGCGCGGCAGCGGTGAGTTCGCGGGCGTGATTGCAATGGACACCGAGCCAGAGGCTGGCGCGCCGCGGTTTTAGCGCGGCGATCAAGTCCGGGCTCACCCTTTCCGGGTCGACGACCGGCACGCGCGAGTGAACGCGGATGACCGCGACATGCGGGATCGCGTCGAGAGCCCGGATCAGTTCGCCCAACCGCCGCGCTGACAGCATCAGCGGATCGCCGCCGGTCAGGATCACCTCCCAGATCCCGGGATGGTCGCGGATGTAGCCGAGCGCCGCCTCGAGTTCGGCGGCCGACAGGGCCTCGCCGCCGGGGCCGACCTTTTCGCGCCGGAAGCAGAAGCGGCAATAGACCGGACAGACGTGCAGCGGCTTCAGCAGCACGCGGTCGGGATAGCGGTGCACCAACCCCTTCACCGGCGAGCGCGCCTCGTCGCCGATCGGGTCGGCGAGCTCGTCGGCCGACACCTCGGTCTCGGCGGGCGAGGGCACGAACTGGCGGGCGATCGGATCGTGGACCAGGTCGCCATGGTCGATCAGCGCCAGCATCTCCGGCGTGATCGCAATGGCCATCGATTGGGCAGCCGTCGCCAACCGCGGATCGGGGCTCAGCAGTCCCGCGCGGTCCAGTTCCTGCAAGGTGCGCAGCGTCGGCATTGCGGCGTGAAATAGAAGGCTGGCCCTGCTTTGACGAGTCATTTCGCGTCGGCCACTGTCTCTTCGGTCCGACCACTCACCTTCCTCATCCTGAGGAGCGCCGCAAAGCGGCGCGTCTCGAAGGATGGGCTGCAGACGGGGTGCTCGTGCCCATCCTTCGAGACGCGGCCTTCCGGCCGCTCCTCAGGATGAGGGATTGTTTACTGGAGTAACCTCATGCTCGAAGCCGCCGTAAAGACCAAAATCATGAACGAGGTCGACCGCCGGTTCGACGACCAGACCAAGGTGCTGGCCGACCTGGTGAAGATCCCCTCGACGCGTTTTCAGGAGGCGCCGGCGCAGGACATGATGGCCCGCCTGTTCAAGCAGGATGGGCTGGGCGTCGACCGCTGGCAGATCAAGATCGACGACCTGAAACACCTGCCGGGCTACTCGCCGCACAGCCAGGACTACGACGATGCCTGGAACGTGGTCGGTGCCTGGCGCCCGTCGAACCCCAAGGGCCGTTCGCTGATCCTGAACGGCCATATCGACGTGGTACCCGAGGGGCCGCACGACATGTGGGCGCGCAATCCCTTCGAGCCAGCGGTCAAGGACGGCTGGATGTACGGTCGCGGCGCTGGCGACATGAAGGCTGGGCTGATCCTCAACGTCTTCGCGTTGCGCGCCTTGCGGGCGCTGGGCTACCAGCCGGCGGCCGACGTCTATCAGCAATCCGTGGTCGAGGAGGAATGCACCGGCAATGGCGCGCTCGCCTGCCTGCAGCGCGGCTACCGCGCCGAGGCGGCCCTCATTCCCGAGCCGTCGTCGGGTGTGCTCACCGTGGCCCAGGTCGGCGTCATGTGGTTCCAGGTCAAGGTCACCGGTCATCCGGTCCATGTCTACAAGGCCGACGCCGGCTCCAACGCCATCGAATCGGCGTTCCGCCTGATCCAGCAGCTGCGCGAGCTGGAGAAGAAGTGGAATGCGAAGAAGGCGCAGGACAAGCATTTCTGCGATCACCATCATCCGGTGAACTTCAACGTCGGCAAGATCGCCGGCGGCGACTGGGCGAGTTCGGTGCCGTCCTGGTGCACCTTCGACATGCGCGTGGGGGTGCTGCCGTCGCAGAACCTCAAGGAGTGCCGGCAGGAGATCGAGGACCTGGTGCGCCAGGCCGCGGCCAACGATCCGTTCCTGGGCAACAATCCGCCCAGCGTGACCTGGGAAGGCTTCCAGGCCGAGCCTTTCGTGCTGAAAAACCACGAGCAGGTGCGGGTCGTGCTGGCCGAGGCCCACAAGACGGTGTTCGGCAGCGAGCTCGAGGACAAGACTTCCACCGGCACCGCCGACAACCGCTTCTTCGGCCTCTATGCCGGCATCCCGGCGCTGGTCTACGGCCCGCAGTCCGACGACATCCACGGCTTCGACGAGCGCGTGAACCTGGAATCGGTGCGCAAGATCACCCAGGCGACGGCATTGTTCATCGCCGAATGGTGCGGCCTGCAGAAGGCGTGACCTGCTGGCAATGCCTGCGATCTGAAATTTGCAAGTTCAGCAGGTTTTTGCTAGATTTCTAGCTACAATGGGAGACGCCCGCGGAGAGATCCAGCGGGCGTTTTTTATGGTCCATGAATGGTCCACGAAATGGTCCACTCCGGCGCTGATTTTCGGCACACGCATTCCGAAAGCCACTTGCGTGGATTCCGTGGCAGCCATCGCAGAGATTTCATTTCCCGATCAACGGGTTGGAGACGATTTCCGGACGCCGACGCCGAACAAACAAACCCCGTTCAGGCGTGGCAGGGAATGGTCTACTTCTCGGGGTGGCTCAGCGCAGCCGCCGGCCCGAGGCGAAGACGCCGATGGCCACGCCGCCCAGCACCACGACGACGCCCAGCAGGCGCAGCCCGCCGATCGGCTCGTCGACCAGGAAGGAGGCGAAGAGGAGTGCCACGCAGGGCACCAGCAGCGAGATCGGCCCGACCTTGGCGGCGGGATAGGTGCGCAGCAGCGTGCCCCAGATGAGGTAGCCCAGCCACATCACCGGCACGACCGTATAGAAGAGCACGAACCAGCCGCGCCACGTCGGGGCGAGGATCGGGGCCAGCAGGGCGGCAGGGCCATCGAGCGCGAGTGCGGCGAGGGCGAGGGGGATGGGCGGCAGGACGCTCGCCCAAACGGTGACGGCGAACATCGACACGCCGCGCGCCGTGCGGAAGAAGAGATTGCCGGTGGCCCAGGTGAGCGCCGAGAGCAACGCCAGCCCGATGGCGAGCAGGCTCGCCGCGCCTTCGACCGTCTGGCTGATCAGCACGACGCCGATCGTGGCGAGTGCCAGGCCCGACCATTGGCCGCGCGTGGCGTGCTCGCGCAGGAAGAGGGCGGCCAGCACGACCGTGAGCGGGCCCTGCAGTTGCACCAGCACCGAGGTCAGCCCCGGCGGCAGGCCGGCCTGCATGGCGAAGAACAGGAAGATGAACTGGCCGGCGAACATGAAGCCGCCGATGCCGGCCAAGGTCGCCCAGGAGACGGCGGGCTTGGGCACGAACAGAATAGGCAGCGCTCCCAGCAAGAAGCGCCAGGTGGCGAAGCTGAAGGGCGTGAATTCGTCGAGGCCGAAGCGGATGACGGTGAAGTTGAGACCCCACATCGCCACGATGAGAAGCGCCGCAGCGGCGTGGAGCGGCCTCACAAGGTCACAGCCAGACCCACGGACGAGCGGTCTTGTCGCCGGCCTGCCAGGCCTCGATCTCGCCCTTGTGGCTCATGGTCTGGGCGATGTCGTCCAGCCCGTTCAGCATGGCGTGCTGGCGCCGGGCATCGATCTGGAAGGGAATGATGCGCCCCGTGGGCGACACGACGGTGCAGTTCTCGAGATCGACCGTGACCCGGGCATTTCCGGGCGAGGCCTTCATCTCGTCGGCAAGCTGTTCGATCTCCGCGATCGGCAGCGCCACCGGCAGGATGCCGTTCTGGAAGCAGTTGTTGTTGAAGATGTCGCCGAAATAGGGCGCGATCACCGTCTTGATGCCCATGCCCTTGAGCGCCCACACCGCGCCCTCGCGGCTGGAGCCGCAGCCGAAATTCTCCCGACTGAGGATGATCGGCGCGCCGCGATAGGGCGCCTGGTTGAAGATGCAGTCGGGGTCCTCGCTGCCGTCCGGCTTGAAGCGGATCTGCTCGAAGCAGTAGGGCCCGAGGCCGTCCCGGGTCACGTTGTCGACCAGCCGCTCGATGCGGATGATCAGGTCGGTATCGACGTTCTGGCGCATCAGCGGCGTCGCCACGCCGGTCACCTTGGTGAACTTGTCCATGGCGTGCTCCTAGAACTTGCGGACGTCGGCGATGGTACCCTGGATCGCCGCAGCCGCGGCCATCGCCGGGCTGGCGAGATGGGTGCGCGCGCCGGGACCCTGGCGGCCGACGAAGTTGCGGTTGGAGGTCGAGACGCTGCGCTTGCCGGGTGGCACGCGCTCGCCGTTGGAGGCGAGGCACATCGAGCAGCCGGGCTCGCGCCATTCGAAGCCCGCCTCGAGGAACACGCGGTCGAGCCCCTCGGCCTCGGCTTCGCGCTTGATGCGCTCGGAGCCGGGCACGACCCAGGCGGTCACGTGATCGGCCTTGTGTCGCCCCTTCACGATCGAGGCGGCGGCGCGGAGGTCGGAGATGCGGGAATTGGTGCAGGAGCCGATGAACACCCAGTCGACCTTGGTGCCCTCGATCGGCTTGCCGGGCTCGAGGCCCTGGTATTTGAGGGCGGCTTCCCAGGCCCCGCGCTTCTCCTCCGGGCCCGTTCTCGGATCGGGGATGGCGCGGTCGACGGCGATGACGTGTTCAGGGCTGGTGCCCCAGGTGATCTGCGGTGCCACGTTCTTCATGTCGACCGTGTGCTCGCGGTCGAACTCGGCGTCGGGATCCGAAGGCAGCGTGCGCCAGTGGGCGACGGCGCGGTCCCACATCGCGTCCTTCGGCGCATAGTCGCGGCCGTTCAGGTACTCGTAGGTCGTGTCGTCGGGTGCCACCATGCCGGTGCGCGCGCCCATTTCGATCGTGAGGTTGCAGAGCGTAAGGCGCGCCTCGACCGGCAGGGCGCGCACCGCCGAGCCTGCGTACTCGACCGAAAATCCCGTACCGGCGGCGGTGCCGAGTTCGCCGATCAGGTGCAGGATCATGTCCTTGGCCGTGACGCCCGCCATCAGCTTGCCGTCGAAGCTGGCGCGCAGGCGCTTGGGCTTTCGTTGCACCATGGTCTGGGTGGCGATCACGTGCACCAGCTCGGACGAGCCGATGCCGAAGGCCAGCGCCCCCATGCCGCCGTGCGTAGAAGTGTGGCTGTCGCCGCAGACGAGCGTGGTGCCGGGCAAGGTCAGCCCCTGCTCGGGACCCATGACGTGGACGATGCCCTGCCCGTCCTGGCCGAGGTCGAACAGCTTGATGCCGTAGGCGCGCGTCGTCTCGCGCATCGACAGGATCAGCGGTTCGCCCGGAGGATGGGTTTTCTCGGTTCGGCCCGGCTGGGTCGACATCGTGTGATCCGGCGTGCCGTACATCAGGCGCGGCTGCGACGGCGGATAGCCCTTCTCGATGGCTTCCTTCAGCGCCTTGCCGCCCGACATGTCGTGCAGCAGCAGCCGGTCGATGTGCAGCAGGACGAAGCCGTTGCCGAGATCGGTGATGACGTGGCTATCCCAGATCTTGTCGAAAAGCGTCTTGCCCATTTGGCATTCCTCCGCGGATGCGGATATCAGCACCTCTCAAGCCACGCCGCCAGCTTGTCGGTCTCCTCTTCGCCGATGACGTCGAGGCTCGGATACCACGGCGACGGTCCGCGGCGCGGTCCCCACAGCCAGTCTGCGGAAGAGGGCAGCAGCAGCAGGGTGGGAATGTCGAGCAAAGCCGCGATGTGCGTCGTGGCGGTGTCGTCGCCGACCACGCGGCTGCAATCCGCCACCTTGTCGTGATCGCTCTCGACGACGATTCCTGCAGGTGGCGCGGTACGGGCAAACCAGCCGATGCGGGCCGACGGCTGTGCCTTCGGTCGCAATGGACCGGGCAGAGGCAGCGACTCCAGAGTCCAGCCTAGCAAGTGTGGCAGGCTGCGCAGCGGCGCCGCCGCCACGAAACCTTGCAGCGGCGCGTCGCGGCGGATGGTGGGCAGTTCGACCAGGCCCGCGGCCCTGGTGCCGCACTGCACCACGGCATCGACGCCGCGCGCCAGCATCAGCGTATCGCGCACTGCCCCATCGGATTCGATGTCGCTTTGCTCGGGATAGACAAGCAGGGGGCCGCTCAGCGGCTCGCCTTGCCAGCGTGGCAGCGCGGGCGCGTAGCGGTCTGCCGCGATGTCGAGACGTGCCTCGTAGTCGATCAGCCCGCGCGACCAGTCGCCCTGCCGCAGCAACAGCTCGCCGCGCCGCAGCTTCAGGGCGTGCTCGTCGGGTCGGGTGGCGAGCGCCCTGTCGAGATCGCCGAGGGCACCGACCCAATCGCCGCGCGCCGCCAGCAGGCCGGCCCGTGCGCTGAGCGCCGGGATCAGGCGATGGTCGATCGACAGCGCCTCGTCGTAGGCGTACTCGGCCTCGTCGGACCGGCCAAGCGCCTCGAGGGCGCGGCCTCTGTTGTAGGTGATGGCGGCATCGCCGGGTTTCAGTCGCGCCGCCCGGTCGAGCGTCGCGAGAGCGGCATCGTGCTGGCCGAGTTGGCCGAGGCATCCCGCGAGATTGATTTGCGCCGCGGCATCCCGGGGCAGGAACGCGGCGGCGCGTTCCAGAGGCTCTCGGGCCGCGGCGAAGCGACCGAGTTTCAGACGAACCTGACCCAGGAGATGAAGGAGCTGCCCGGAATTGGGGCGTGCCTCGGCGGCCCGCGCGAACAGGGCTTCGGCGCCGGCGAAATCGCCGGTAGCCGCGAGCTGCAGGCCGTCGCGGCCGAGCGATTGAATCTTCTGGTCGGAGAGTGCCACGCTCGGGCTCTAGCAGAGCCCCCGGCGGGCGCAAAGAAAAAGCCGGCGATCGACAGGGAGGCTGAGGGTCGATCGCCGGCCAGGATCCGGAGGGGATGGGCCCGCGCAGGGTAGGGGAAACGGGCCCGCTCCGGAGTTGAAGATCAGCCGCGCCAGAAGGGCTTGTTGGCCTCGAACTGGATTTCGCTTGGGCTGAGGCCGATGTCGCGGATCGTGCGAGGGTCGAGGTCAGCCAATTGGTGGCGCTCCTTGGTGCGGCGGCGCCAGGTCGCGAAAAGCTGACCGACGGCCGAAACCGTGGCCATCACCGGAACTTCGGAGCGGTAGTAGAGCGAGACGTCGGCCATCGGACTTCTCCTGAAGGGGTTGCCGCTTGTGTGACCTGCATGTGTGCCCCGGGTGGGGTCTTTACAAATGACGGTTTGTCCTGTTTTGATAAGAATACCTCATGTGAAGGATTGCCCATGAAGCGAACCCTGCCGCCGCTCAACGGCCTGCGCGCCTTCGAGGCCGCCGCACGCCACATGAGCTTTACGGATGCCGCCGAGGAGCTCAACGTCACCCAGGCCGCGATCAGCCATCAGGTGCGCGGCCTCGAGCAACGCCTCGGATTAAAATTGTTCGTGCGCCGGAACCGCTCGCTGCTGCTCTCCGAAGCGGGCCAGGCCTATCTTCCCGCGGTGCGCGGGGCATTCGACCAGTTGAACGAGGCCACCGAAAAACTCCTGCAGAAGGACCGCGGCGGCCATCTCACCGTCACGACGACGGCATCCTTCGCCATGAAATGGCTGGTGCCGCGGCTGGGCGGCTTCCAGCGCGCCAATCCCGAGATCGACGTGCGGATCAGCACCGGCACCGGGCTGATCGACTTTGCGCGCGAGGACGTCGATATCGGCATTCGCTACGGCCGCGGCCACTGGCCGGGACTGGTGGCCGAACGGCTGGTCAGCGAGGATGTGATGCCGGTTTGCGCTCCCACTCTCCTGAAGGGCGCGAATCCACTCAAGAAGCCGGCCGACCTCAAGCGGTTCACGCTGCTTCACATCGGCAATTTCCCCGACGATTGGCAGGTCTGGTTGACGGCTGCTGGCGTCAAGGGAATCGACGCCTCGCGCGGCGTGTCGTTCGATTTTGCGGTGGCGGCCTACCAAGCGGCGATCGACGGGCTGGGTGTGGCGCTCGGGCGTCATCCGCTGGTGGCGCCCGACCTCAAGGCTGGGCGGCTGGTCGTGCCCTTCGACTTCAAGATGTCGAGCGAGTTCGCCTACTACCTTGTCTATCCCCAGGAGGCGATCCGGCGGCGCAAGATCAAGGCGTTCCGCGACTGGCTGATGCCGCTGGCCGACCTCGGTCCACGGACCGCCTAGAGCGCCCTCAGGAACGCCACGAGATCGCGTTTCTCGGCGTCGCTCAGCGTGTCCTTGCTGTCGTTCTTCTTCCGGTAGAAGTCCCACATGAAGGTGACGGCCTCGTCGAGGCTCTTGAAGCGGCCGTCGTGGAAGTAAGGCCCGGTCTTCGAGACATTGCGCAGCGACGGCACCTTGAACGGCCCGCCGCTGCCCACGTCTTCGGGCCCCTTCTTGTCGTAGGAGGCGGGCGAATGGCAGGTCATGCAACCTGCCTTGCCGGAGAACAGCGCATAACCACGTCGTACGTCGGCCGGCGCCGTGTCGCGCGGCATGCCGTCGGCATCGAGGAATGGCGCCGGCCCGTTGGGCAGCGACCTCACATAGGCCGCCAGCGCGTCCAGCGTCTCCTTGGTGGGCTCCGAGCCCTTCATGCGGTTGACGATGATGCCGCGGATGTTGGTCTCGATCGACGGGATGTTGCCGGCCCATGACCATTCGGCCTGGCGGATGCCGGCGCCCCACATCGTGGGCGTGCTGCGTCCCTTGGGGTCGCCGTCGGGCACGACATCGAGCCCGACATAGGTCTTGTTGTCGGTGTGGCCGTTCATCGGGTGGCAGGTGGCGCAGGAAACCCGGCCGCTGGCCGACAGGCTCTTGTCGTTGAACAGGGCACGACCATTTTCGATCATCTGGAGGCTGGTCTGGGCGAGCGCCGGCAGCGGCAGGGCCACAAGGGCGGCGGCGACCAGTAGACGCTTCATGCCTGTCTCCATCCCGGATCGTCGTTGTCGTTATCGGATTACGTACCCTCGCCATTTGTGGATCACAAGCCAGGGTGTAATTATTTGCATTTACAAATAAATTGAATTGAGCGATTGTTCGTCTCCGGAGGGACGCCATGCAATTCGGTTACTTCACGCTGAGCGACAACCGCTATCCCGGCAATCCGCGGTCGCCTGAGCAGTTCATCAAGGACATCTTCGCCGAGGCGCTGTGGGCCGAGAAGGTCGGGCTGAACTCGGCCTGGATCGGCGAGCATCACTTCAATCTTTTGGGCGTCAACGCCTCGCCGCTCGCCATACTGGCGCAACTGGCCGGCGCGACCACGAAGCTCAGGCTGGCGCCTGCCGTTACCCTGCTGCCGGTGCATCATCCGCTGCATGTCGCCGAGGAATGGGCGACGCTCGATCTCCTGTCCGGCGGCCGCGTCGATTTCGCCGCCGGCCGCGGCTATGACCGCAAGGAATACGAGCCGTTCCAGGCGCCGTTCGGCGAGTCGGCGGAGCTGTTCGCTGAAGGACTGGAGATCGTGTGGCGCGCCTGGACCGAACCAGGAAGATGGTCGCACAAGGGCAAATTCTATCAGTTCGATGACGTCGAGGTGCGACCCCGCCCGGCCCAAAGGCCGCTTCGACCCTATGTCGCCTGCTTTTCGCGGCCGTCGATGGAACTCGCGGCCCGCAACGACTGGAACGTCATCTACGCGCCCTTCGCCGCCGCCATGGTCTATGGCTCGCTGGCGGACGCCGTGCGTACCTACCGCGAGACGTGCGAAACAACGTTCAAGCGGCCGATGCGGCGGGCCATGTGCTCCTACTTCGTGCACATCGCCTCGACGCCGGAGGAGGAGCAGTACGGCAAGCAGGCGCTGGTACGCTACTTCCAGGACGCGCTGATCGCCGCCTTCCCGTCCTCGTCGGGCGAGACCGTGCCGCCGACCTACAAATACTTCGTCGACATCGTGAACATCCTGCGCGACATGCGGCCGGAGAAGCTCACGGACAAGTCGATCCTGTGCGGCAGCCCGCAGCATATCGTCGATACGCTGAAGCAGGTCGAGGCCGCCGGCATCGCCGAGGTGATCCTCTATTTCAACTACGGCCAGATACCGCACGCCCTCGTGAAGGAGCAGATGGAGCGCTTCATGCGGGAGGTGGCGCCGCACTTCGCGGCCTGACGCCATGGGTCCGCTCGATGGCTATCTGCCTTACCTGCTGAACCGGGCCGGTGCGCGCATCGCCACGGCGTTCAGCGAGGAGGTCCGCCCGCTCGGCGCCACCCTGCAGACATGGCGCGTGCTGGCGGCCCTTCACGAGCGCGACGGCCGCCGCATGGGCGATCTGTCGGAAACCACTTCCATCGAGGTCTCGACGCTCACGCGCCTGGTCGACGGCATGGAGAAGAAGGCGCTGGTGGCCCGTCGCCGCGACGCCGCCGATGCCCGTGCTGTCACCCTTCATGCCACACCGGCCGGCCGCAGGCTCACCCAGCGACTGCTTCCGATCGCCGAACGCTACGAGGCCGTGTCGCTGCGGGGCTTCGAAGCCCGAGAGGCCGAAGCGCTGAAGGTTGCCTTGCGGCGGCTTTACGCCAACATGGACGCGCTGGAGAAGCCCCGACGCCAGCGTGGTTGAACTTGGTCCCGAGCTGACCGATGGTTCATCCAACCGGCCAACTCAAGCGACATAAGGGGAGTTTTGAGCCATGGCGCGCATCGCCTCGACCGACGATCTTCGGCGCATTCTTCCCGAGCCGCGTCCGACGACGCGCGCCAAGATATCGGATGCCCTTGACGAACAGTCGATCGCCTTTCTGGCCCGCTGTCCGTTCGCCCTGATCGGCACCGTCGGCAGCGACGGCGCGGTCGAGGTCTCGCCGAAGGGTGACGACCCGGGGTTCATCCGGGTCGAGGATCCCAGGACCCTGCTGATCCCCGAACGGGCCGGCAACAACCTGGCCTTCGGCCTCACCAATATCCTGGCCACGGGCAAGATCGGCTTGATTGCGTTGGCGCCGGCCACCGGCGAGACGCTGCGCGTGTCCGGTACCGCCGAGATCTATGACGATCCCGACCTGGTGGGATCGCTCAGCTCGCTCGGCAAGCCGGCGCTGCTGGCGACCCGGGTGCGTATCGGGCATTGCTACTTTCACTGCGCCCGCTCGATCGTCCGCGCCAAGCTGTGGGATCCCAAGGCCTGGCCGGCGCCCGGCCGCGTGTCGTTCGGCAAGATCATCGCGCCTCGGGTTGGCGCCGGCGACGACGTGGCGGCGCAGATCGATGCCAGTGTCGAGGGCGCCTACACCACGCGTCTCTGGCAGAACAACTAGACGCCATCGGCGAGGCCTGCTTCCGACGCGCATGGGCAAGGCGCGGGCCATGGAGTAAGACTCCAGCCATGGGTGGGGTCTCTCGGTGAAGCGCAAGGTCGGGCTGTTCCTTTTCGTGGTGATGATGGCCGTCACCCTCGGAGCGACCGTGGTGGTCTCACTCGCGATGTATCGCTTGGTGTCCGACAAGCAGGCTCAGGAGATTCGCAGTCTCGAAGCCAGCCTCACGGAGCGCTTCGCGATCTTCGAAACCCTTCTGCGCAGCCAGCACGGCCGGATCAAGGCTCACATGGAGAAGGTTCTGCCGGAGATCGCGGCCGAACTCGCGAACCTCGGTCGTGACCCCGCCGGCCTGTCGGCCGGCGAGCTCAACGCTCTCACCGAGAAATACGATGTCGAGCACATCTACTTCATCGACCGGTCACACAAGGTGTTCCAGACCAATCTGCCGGGCGACATGAACCTCGTCTTTCCCGAGAGTCCCTTCACCAAGTTTCTCGACACGGTGTTCGAAGGCGACAAGGTCATGAGCGACGGCATCGACATGTCCTCGCTGACCGGCACGTTGCGGACCTACAGCTACTACGGCCCCAAGGACAAGAACTTCATCGTCGAGACCTCGACCGAAATCCGCAGGAGCCTGAGCCAGGGCGACTTCGGCTGGATGGGAAAGTATTTCTTCCAGGACCTCTTCACCGATGCCATTCGTTCGAATGAGTATGTGAAGGACGTCGATATCTACCTGATCACGCCCGCAGGCGCATGGTCCCTGCTGCACGTCGGGAAAAAGCTCGCCCCGGACCTCGTCGAACATGTCGCCGAAGCCGGTCGCGACGAGGTCGCGGACGCGGATGGACGGCATGTCACGATCTACAGTCGCTACGCCTCGGCCGGCGGGCCGGTGAAGGACGATCCGATCTCGCACAAGCTGGTGATCTGGCAGATCACGTACGACACCGGCCTGGCGCGCGAGGCGGTTATCAAGGTGTTCATCGCCTCGCTGGTCGTACTCGCCCTGATGCTGCCGGTCGTGTTCTGGATCGCCTCTCGCCTTCTTCAACGTCAGGTCCTGGATCCGCTGCTCAATCTGCGCGGGGAGGCCGGCGCGATCGCCGAGGGGGACCTCGAACACAGTATTGCCAACACCGACCGGCGCGACGAGATCGGGCATCTTGCCCGTAGCTTTGACGCGATGCGCAGCGCCGTTCGTAACACCATCGTCGACCTCAAGGAGACGAACCTGTCGATCGAGCGGTTCGTGCCGCGCGCCTTTCTGGCCATGATCGGCAAGCCGTCCATCGTCTCGGTCAACCTGGGCGACAACATGCGTCAGGAAATGACCGTCCTGTTCTCCGATATCAGGAATTTCACCACCCTGTCGGAGCAGATGACGCCCGATGACAATTTCGCCTTCATCAATTCCTACCTGGAGTGCATGGGCCCGGTCATCCGCGACCACGACGGTTTCATCGACAAGTACATCGGCGACGCCATCATGGCCTTGTTCGGGAATGCCGACGACGCGCTACGTGCAAGCCTTGCCATGTTCGAGACTCTCGAGCGGTTCAACGCCGAGCGCCGGACGGTCGGACTCGATCCGGTCGGCATTGGCGTCGGGCTCAACACCGGGTCGCTCATGATGGGTACCATCGGCGAAAAACACCGCATGGACGGCACCGTCATTTCCGACGCGGTCAACCTCGCCTCGCGAATCGAAAGCCTGACCAAGGTCTATCACGTCGGCATCCTGATTTCGCAGAATACCTACGATCAACTCGCCGATCCGAAAGCCTACGACATCCGGCCGATCGACGTCGTCGTCGTCAAAGGCAAGACGCGACCGGTCACGCTATTCGAAGTCTTCAACCGGAACGATCCGGCCGATCGTGCGGCCAAGGCGCGGACACGGGATCATCTTCTTTCCGGCGTTGAGGCGCTCGTTCGTCACGACACAAAGACTGCCCGCCGGCATTTCGAGGCCAGCCTGGCGCTTCTTCCGGGCGATCCGGCCGCGACCAGTCTGCTGAAGAGCTGCGACTGAACGGCTGGACCGGAGCCCGTGCTTCAGCACGATGCGCGGGCTTCGCGAAACGAGATCAGGCGGCGTTCCGTCTCGTCCCACAAGACGAGACGGACGCAGCGGAAGCTCTCGAGCAGCGTCAGCCGGCCGACATTGCGCAGCTCCGGATGGTCCTGGAGCACGCGTGGCAGCCGGTAGTAGGGGATACGGCTGCACAGGTGGTGCACATGGTGCACGCCGATGTTGCAGGTGAACCAGCGTAGGAATGCCGGCAGGTCGTAGTGGGAGCTGCCGTGCAGGGCGGCGTCATGCAGGTTCCAGTCGCCGTCGTTCGCCCAGACAGTGTCTTCGAACTGGTGCTGGACGTAGAACAGCCATACCCCGACTGAGGCGGCGAACAGCATGATCGGCAGGTGAATGAGCAGGAAGGCCTTGATCCCGACGAGCCAGATCAGCGCCGCCGCGATCACGGCGATCGCCAGATTGGTTGCCATGGTGCTGATCCAGGGCCGCCAGCCGTCGCGCATCAGACCGACCGGCAGGCGATGCTGCAGAATGAAGAGATAGGCGGGTGCCACGCCGAACATGAACAAAGGGTGGCGGTAAACGCGATAGCGCAGCCGTCCCCAGAATCCCCGCGCGCGGTATTCTTCGACCGTGAGCGTATCGACGTCGCCCAGCCCGCGGCGGTCGAGATTTCCCGTGCAGGCGTGGTGGGTGGCATGAGTGCGACGCCAGACGCCGTAGGGTGTGAGTGTCGCCACGCTGACGACCCGGCCGATCCAGTCATTGGCCAGCCGGTGGCGGAAGAAGGCACCATGGCTGCAATCGTGCTGGATCGCGAAGAGCCGGACCAGGAACCCCGCCGCGGCGATGGCGAGCGGCAGGGCCAGCCAATAGCCGATGTCGAGCGTCGCCCAGGCCAGCGCCCAGAGGGCTGCGAGCGGCACGACGGTGATGGCGATCTCGACGATGCTGCGGCCGTTGCTGGGCTGCCGGTAGCGCGCGAGAACCTGGGTCCATGTGCGGGCATCAGTCGCGGAAGAACCTGCGGGTTCCGGGCTATTTCCCAATCGCGTGAACTTTCCTGTCTGGGATCGGCGTCGGATCGCGCCGCTTCTTCGCCCTTAGGCGGGAGCGGAGACAAAAGCAACGAGCGAAGTGGCCCAACGCATGGAATCCGCCACCCTCAGCCGGACTGTGGCCGTCTTGTGGCGGGTGCTGCCGGCGTCCTGGCACGGCCCCTGGCCGGCGGCATCGGCAGTTGCGTCGGCTTCACCCTGATCCGCACCGCCCGGCCTTCGGGCTGATCCATCTCGAAAGCGCCGGTTTGGCGGACCAGATCGCTCAGCTTGCGAAACCCGTAGGTACGGGGATCGAAATCGGAGGCGATGTTGGCCAGGCGTTGGCCGACCACGCCCAGTCCCACCCAGCCGTCCTCGGTCTCCATTTGGCCGATCGCCTTGGTCAGGATGGGAATGGCGGCGCCGGCGGACTGTCGCGCCTTGGGAGAGGGCCCTTCCTCCGGCGTGGAGGTCTCGGTCTCCGGCAGAAGATTCTCCGTGTAGATGAAGCGTCGGCACGCCTGCCGGAAACTCTCCGGGGTCTTCTGCGCGCCGAACCCGTAGACGTCGGCACCCTCCTCGCGCAGCCGCGACGCCAGGCGCGTGAAATCGCTGTCCGACGAGACCAGGCAGAAGCCGTCGAACCGGCGGCTGTGCAGGAGGTCCATGGCGTCGATCACCAGGGCGATATCGGAGGCGTTCTTACCCGAGGTGTAGGCGAACTGCTGATAGGGATCGATCGCGTACTTCTGCAGGATGTCGGCCCATGACCTCAGGCGCGGGCTCGAGAAATCGCCGTAGATCCGTCGCACGCTGGCCTCGCCGAACTTCGCAATCTCCTCGAACAGGCCCGCGGCGATGCGCGGCGAGGTGTTGTCGGCGTCTATGAGGACGGCAAAGCGGCGCAAACGGTTGTCTTCGGCCATGTGCTTGGCTCCCCCGGAGATCATGCCGCCGATTTGGCGTAGAGCGCGTCGACGTGAATGTCGGCGCAATCGATCACGGCGAATCCCGGATCATGGCCGGCAAAGGCCAGAAACAGGTCGGTGCCGCCCAGCATGATCGCCTCGGCGCCACGCGCGACCAGCCGGCGACTGGCCTCGAAGAAGACCTGGCGCTGCGCCTCCGTCACGCGACCGACGGTGGCCATCTCGACATAATTGTTGTGGACCCGGTCGAGGTCCCCGCCTTCGGTGGGCACGACCTCGACCGAGTAAATGCCGCCGTAGAGTCGCGTCTCCATCACGGTGCGCGTACCGATGATGCCGATCTTCTTCAGTTTGCTTCGCGCAAGAGCGGCGTCGATCTCGGGAATGGCGTTGAGGATGGGCAGCGGCGAGATCGCCACGAGTTCCCTGACGCAGAAATGGCCGCCCATGGAGGTGATGGCGGCAGCCTTCGCGCCAGCTGCCTTCATGCGTTCGACCAGCTTCACGAAAATCTCGGCCTGCCTGCCGGGATTCTTGCCGACGAGGTTGCGACTCATCTCGCGCACATCGGCATGGCAGATCGTGACGTCGAGCGGAATGCCCGCGGCGACATGGCGGTCGATCAGGCCGCGGTAGTAGAAGTCGGTCGCGGCCGGTCCGATGCCGCCGATGAGTCCAATATGCATGTCAGCTCGCTCGTCGGCGTTGGATGAGCAGGTTGGCTGCCATCGTGAGGCCAAGTGTCACCGTCATCAGGATGAAGGCGATGGCGCCGCCGAATGGCCAGTTGGTCTGCTGGGTGAATTGATTGTAGATCAGCGGCGCCATCATCTTGAACAATGGTCCGCCCAGCAGGAAGGGCGTCGCATAGGCGTTCATCGCCAGGATGAAGGTGAGGATGGTGCCGGCCAGGATGCCGGGCAGCGCCAGTGGCCACAGCACGCGGCGGAACATCGTGCCGGGCGGGGCGCCGAGGCTGAAGGCCGCCTCCTCGACCGAGCGGTCGATGCCTTCGATCACGCTCTGCAGGCTCAAGACCATGAACGGCAGGTTGACCGCGATGATGCCCACGATCACCGCGGTCTCGGTGAACATGATCTCGAGCGGTTTGTCGATCAGGCCCAGCCACTGCAGGGTGGTGTTGAGGAAGCCCCGGCTGCCGAACACCGTCATCCAGCCGGCGGCACGCACGGCATTGCCGACGAACAGCGGCAAGACGATGGCAATGATCAGCAGGTGCTTGAACCGGCTTTGTGTGCGCGCCACGACATAGGCCAGCGGGAAACCCAGCACCAGGCAGACCGCCGTCACCGTCACGGCAACGCGCACCGTCACGCCCAGGATCGTCGTGTAGTAGGGGTCGGTGAAGAATTTGACGTAGTTTGCCAGCGTCACCGCCTCGACCATCATCTTCTTGGTCGTGACGAATTCGTTCAGGCTGTAGCGGAACAGGATGGCAAGCGGCGCCAGCAGGCAGAAGGCGACGAAGATCGACGCCGGCACGATCAGCATGCCGGCGGTCAGGCCTTCTCCCCGCCGCCGGTCGGCGGCGGGAGCATGTGCAAGAGCGGTGTCCGTCATCCCTTGAACGACTTGTCCCACCATTCCTTGAAGGCGGAATCATTCTTGGCCATGTAGCCGTAGTCGAGATCGACCAGCCGCTTCTGCTCCTCGTCGGTGAAGCCGATGCGCTTGCGCAATTCGTCCGGCACCTTGGCGTTGGTGACCGTGGGGTTGTAGCCCATGTCCTTGGCGAAACCCTCCTGTGCCGAGGCCTCCAGCATGGCGTTCAGGTAGGCGTAGGAGCCGTCCTTGTTGGGCGCGTTCTTCGGCACCACGAAGCCCGAGACGTACATCGGTACGCCTTCCTTGGGCGCGATGGTCTGGACATTGATGCCGGCGTTCTGCCACTGCACCGCGCGCGCCTTCCACATGATGCCGCAGGCGATCTCCTCGGTCTTGAGTGCCTGGGCGAAGGCCTCGTTCGATGGATAGATGCGCGCGCCGGCCTTCTTGCAGGCGACCAGCAGCGCCTTGCCCGGCTCGAAATTGCCGACCTTGCCGCCGGCTGCGAGGCTCGCGGCCAGCATGGTGTATTGATACTGGATGTCGATGATGCCGAGCTTGTTGCCGTGCTTGGGATCGAGCACCTCGGCGAAGCTGGTCGGCGCGGCCATCAGCTTGGGATTGTAGAGGCCGACCTTGCCCGAATAGATGTGGCCGACGCCGTAGGGGTACTTCATCGCCGGGATGAGGTTCTTGGCGTTGGCGATCTTCGAGTAGTCGAGCTGCAGGATCGTGCCCTGCTCGTTCATCTCGTACATGTTGGCGGCCGACACGCCCTGGATGTCCGAGGTGCCGCGGCGCAGCGACTTCTCGGCCAGCACCTTGGCGCGGCGCGGCGGATCACCCGCTTCGTCCTTGATCACGTCCCAGCCCTTGGGCACGAGCAGGGGCGTCTCGATGTTCTTGGCGAGCAGCCGCGAGTAGTCGCCGCCCCAGGTGCCGACCACGATGCGCTTGTTGTCCTGCGCGCGGGCGATGTACGGCGCGCCGAAGGCGAGGGCGGCCGTGCCGCCCAACAGGGCGCGGCGCTTGAGAGTGACGTCCGACATGATGACCTCCTGTGATTTTTACTCGTTGAACACCAGGCCGGCCGACGCGGACCAGCCGACATGAACCGATTGGCCCACTTCCGGGGTGAAGCCGCCGTCGCGGTTGGCGACCTGCACGACCAGCCGATCATTGGGCGACAGGCGGACGTGGATGTCGATCAGTGCGCCGAGATACGACACGAATTCCACCGTACCAGGCAAGCTGTTGTCGAGTCCGGCGGACTTGACGAGCCCGATTTCAACCCGCTCGGGCCGCAGCGCCAGGGCGGCACGGCCCGGCTGGCCGCCGGTGCAGGTCAACGCCAGCCCGCCGTCGGAGCGGAAGCGGCCCGGCGCCTCGACCGTGCCGTCCAGGAAGGTGCTGCGGCCGACGAAGCCCGCCACGAAGCGGTCGGCGGGACGCTCGTAGAGATCGCGCTGGGTGCCGACCTGGCGCACCGAGCCCTCGTTCATGACCACGAGGCGGTCGGCCATGGTGAGCGCCTCTTCCTGGTCGTGCGTGACCATCACGGCGGTGAGCCCGAGCTGTCGCTGCAGCTCGCGGATCTCGACCCGCACTTCCTGGCGCAGCTTGGCGTCGAGGTTCGAAAGCGGCTCGTCGAGCAGCAGCACGTCGGGCCGGATGGCGAGCGCCCGTGCCAGCGCCACGCGCTGCTGCTGGCCGCCCGACAGCTGGCGCGGCAGCCTTGCCCCGAAACCGGACAGGCGAACCAGCGCCAGCGCCTCCTCGACGCGGCGGTCGATCTCGATGCGGAGCAACTTGCGCATCTCGAGGCCGAAGGCGACGTTCTGTGCCACCGTGAGATGCGGAAACAGCGCATAGCTCTGGAACACCATGCCGGCATTGCGCTTCCATGGCGGCAGGAACGTCACGTCGTTGCCGCCCAGCCTTACCTGCCCGGCGGTGGGCTCGATGAAGCCTGCCACCATGCGCAAAGTCGTGGTCTTGCCGCAGCCGGATGGGCCCAGCAGCACCAGGAACTCGCCGTCGGCCACCTGCAGCGAGACATCGCGCGCGGCGTAGAAATCGCCATAGCGCTTGCTGAGCGAATTGAGATCGAGCTGGGCCATCTAGACGACCCGCGCCAGCTTGACGTAGCGATCGGTGATCAGCATCGAGATACCGATCAGCAAGATCTGCACCACCGAGACGGCGGCGATGGTCGGGTCGATCTTCCATTCGAGATACTGGAGGATGACGATCGGCAGGGTGGTCCGACCCGGCCCGACCAGGAACAGGCTCATCTCGAGATTGCCGAACGAGGTGACGAAGCCGAACAGAGCGCCTGCCACGATACCAGGCCGAATGGTGGGCAGAGTGATGCGCCAGAAGGTCACCCAGGGATTGGCCCCGAGATTCTGGGCCGCCTCCTCGGTGGCGCGGTCGACGCCGGCCAGGCTCGCGGTCACCAGACGCACCACCCAGGGGATGACGATCACGATATGGCCCGCCACCAGCGCGTAAAAGGTGCCGAGCACGTCCATGTCGAGACCGATTTCAAGCTCGACATGGAAAACGTACATCGCCGTGCCGAGAACCACGCCGGGTACGATCAACGGCATCAGCAGGAGATTGGCGAGCGGCGTGCGCAGCTTGAACTGGAAACGTGACAGGCAAAGTGCGGCCGGCACGCCCAAGGCCAGTCCGATCAAGGTGGCAAGCACGCCGACCTGGATGCTGTTCCTGAAGCCATCGACGAATTTGCGCTGGTCGAGGATGGCCGCGAACCACTTCAGGCTGTAGCCTTCGGGCGGGAAGGACGGAATCTCCTGCCGGAAGAAGGCCAGCCAAATCACGAAGATCAGCGGCATCAGGATGTAGCCCAGTGCCACCGCGGCGGCACCGTTCAGCGCCCAGCGACGGGCGCGGCGACGGATGATGGCGAGGGCCATCGTCATCAGAGCGCGTTCTTGTGGAAACGGCCGCCCTTCACGATGGCCGAAAGATGCGGACCACCGTCCTTGAACAGGCCGAGGTTTTTTAGCGGATCGCCGTCGACCACCAGGAGATCGGCAAAGGCGCCGGGTTCGATCACGCCCAGCTTGCCTTCCTGGCGCACGACCTCGGCGCCGATCAGGGTCGCCGAGCGGATGATGTCGATGGCCGGCATCACCTCGCCGCGGATCTGGAACTCACGGGTCTGCTCGTCCTCGAGCGCCCCTAGCAGATCGGAGCCGTAAGCCACTTTTACGCCCGCCTTGCGGCAATGCTCCAGTTCGGCAAAGCCGTACTTCAGCACTTCGTCGTTCTTCTCCAGCATCTCGACCGGCATGCCGAGTTCCTTGGCGCGACGCTTCATGGCGTCGTAGGCCACCAGATTGGGGATCATGAAGACGCCCTTCTTGGCCATCAGCCTGGCCGTGGGCGCATCCACCAGATTGCCGTGCTCGATGGTGCGCACGCCGCAATTGACGGCGCGGGTGATCGCCTCGGGCGTATAGGCATGGGTCAGCACGTAGCGGCCGAAGGCATGCGCCTCCTCGACGGCGGCCGTGATCTCCTCGACCGTGAACTGCAGCGATTCCAGCGGATCGTAGGGCGAGGCGACGCCGCCCGAGACCATCAGCTTCACCTGGTCGGCGCCCTGGCGCATCTGCTCGCGGGCGGCCTTGCGGACCTCGTCGGGGCCGTCGGCGATGCAGCGGATGAACACCATGCCGTTGCAGCAGAGGCAGGGCGGGCCGATGTCGGTGCGCCGGTTGCGGTCGTTGTGCCCGCCGGTGGGGCCGATCGAACGACAGGAGATGAACAGACGCGGGCCGGGAATCAGTCCCGATTCCACGGCGGCCTTGGTGCCCCAGTCGGCACCGCCGGCATCGCGCACCGTGGTGAAGCCGCGGTCGAGCATGCGCTTCAGGCGCCCGGTGGAGCGCGCCATCATCAGGGTGAGGGGCACCGCCTCCATGCGGTTGATGTAGACCTCGCTGTGATGGGTATGGACGTGGCAATCGATCAGGCCCGGCATCAGGGTCCGTTTGCCGCAATTCACGATCTGGGCCTTGGCCGCCTTGATCGGCTTGGATGACACTTCCTTGATGAGATCGTCCTCGACCAGCACTTCGTAGCCGCCGCGCGCCTCTTTCCAGCGCGGGTCGAGCAGATTGAGATTCTTGAACAGCAGGGACATCGGAAACCTACTTCAACGCGTTCTTGTGGAACTTTCCGCCCTTCATGATCAGCGGCAGATGAGCACCCTGGTCGAGGAAGAGTTCGAGCTTCTTGAGCGGATTGCCATCGACCACGATCAGGTCGGCGAAGGCGCCCGGCTCGACGATGCCGAGCCTGCCCTCCTGGCGCAGAATCTCGGCGCCCACGACAGTTGCCTGCCGGATGATCTCCAGTGGCTTCAGGACTTCGGCCCGGAACATGAACTCGCGGCTCTGCTCGACCTGCAGTGGGCCCAGCAGATCGCTGCCGTAGCCCACCTTCACGCCGGCCTTCTTGCAAACTTCGAGCGAGCGCAGGGCGCCGTCGAGCACGATGTCGTTTTTTTCCAGCATGTCGGCGGTCATGCCGAAGCTCGCTGCCTTCTCCTTCATGACGAAGTAGGTCACGAGGTTGGCGATCATGTAGCCGCCCTTGGAGGCCAGCAGCTTGGCCGATTTGGCGTCGATCAGGTTGCCGTGCTCGATGGTGCGCACGCCGTTGCTGACGGCGCGGGTGATGGCCTCAGGCGTATACGCATGGGCCAGCACGTAACGGCCGAAATTCCTGGCTTCGTCGGTCGCGGCGGCGATCTCGGCTTCGGAGAACTGCAGGGAATCGAGCGGATCGTAGGGCGAGGCGACGCCACCCGAGCACATGATCTTTACCTGGTCGGCACCCTGGCGCATCTGCTCGCGCACCGCCTTGCGCACGCCATCGGCCCCGTCGGCAATGGCCATACTGTAGACCATGGCGTTGCAGCAGCCGCAGGAGGGCATGCCCTGATCGGTGCGGCGGCGGGAATCGCTGTGCCCGCCGGTCGGTCCGATGGCGCGACCGGAAATGAACAGGCGCGGCCCGGGGATCAGGCCGGCCTCGACGGCTGTCTTGATCCCCCAATCAGCGCCGCCGGTGTCGCGCACGGTGGTGAAGCCGCGGTCGATCATGCCCTTCATGAGGTCGGCGGCGCGTGCGGTGAGCAGCGTCAACGGTACCGATTCGAGGTTGCGGATATTCACCTCGCTCAGGAAAACATGGACATGGCAATCGATCAGGCCCGGCATCAGGGTACGCTTGCCGCAGTCCACGACCTGAGCTTTCGTCGTCTTGATCGGCTTGGCCGACACTTCCTTGATGCGATCGCCTTCGACCAGAACCTCGTAGCCGCCCCGGGCCCCGTCCCAGCGCGGGTCCAACAGGTTGAGATTCCTGAACAAATACTGCGACATCGACGCTCTCCCGAATCCGTCGCGCACCCTACGCTGGCCGCCGCTTTGGCGCTACAGTTGGAGCATTGCCAGGGAGGGGCACATGGCGCGCATCGGTTGGCAGGGCGTCTTTCCCGCCGTCACCACGCAGTTCCGCGAGGATTTTTCCGTCGACTACGCGGCGACCCAGCGCGTCATCGAGGCACTGATCCGCGACGGCGTGTCCGGCCTGATCATCTGCGGGACAGTGGGTGAGGGCACGTCGCTGAGTGCCGACGAGAAGCGGAAGATTCTGGCCGCCGCCGTCGAGGTCGCGGCAAAACGCGTGCCGGTGATCTCGGGGGTCGCGGAATATACGACGGCGATGGCGGGCGACCTCGCGCGTGATTGCCAGAAGATCGGCGTCGACGGATTGATGGTGATGCCGGCCATGGTCTATAGCGCCAAGCCGGCCGAGACGGTGGCGCATTTCCGCAGCGTCGCGAAAGCCTCCGATCTGCCGATCATGATCTACAACAACCCGCCAATTTATAAGACCGACGTCACGCCGGCGATGCTGGCCGAACTCGCAGATTGCGAGACCGTCGTCTGCATCAAGGAATCCTCGGGCGCCACCGCGCGCTTCACCGATATCCGCAACACCATGGGCGATCGCCTTGTGCTGTTCTGCGGCCTCGACGACGTCGTGGTCGAATCGATCATGCTGGGCTGTGTCGGCTGGGTGTCGGGCATGTCCAACGCCTTCCCGCAGGAAGGCAACCGCCTGTTCGCGCTGGCCGCCGCCGGCCGCTACAACGAAGTCAAGCCGCTCTACGACTGGTTCATGCCGCTGCTGCATCTCGATGCCCGGCCTGATCTCGTGCAGTGCATCAAGCTCTGCGAGCAGATCATGGGCCGCGGCAGCGAACGCACACGGCCGCCACGCCTGCCGCTCGCCGGTGGCGAACGCGCCTATGTCGAGCGCGTCATGGCCGAGGCGTTGCGCACGCGGCCGAGCCTGCGACTCGCGGCAGAATAGTGATGCGCCGCGTCGTTGTCTTCGGCACCACCGGGTCGGGCAAGAGCTGGCTGGCCGAACGGCTCGTCGCCGAGAAAGGCCTGCGCCTGGTCGAGCTTGATGCTCTGTTCTGGGGGCCGGACTGGCAGCCGGCGCCGCTTGAGCTCTTCCGCCACCGAGTCGAATGCGAGACGCGCGACGGCGACTGGATTGCGGTCGGTATCTACGGCCAGGTGCGCGACATCGTCTGGCAACGTGCCGACACGCTCGTCTGGCTCGACCTGCCGCTACCCCTGGTGATGTGGCGTCTGTTCTGGCGCACGTTGCGCCGGATCGTGACGCGGGAAGACCTGTGGGGGACCGGCAATCGCGAGTCGTTGCGGCGGACCCTGCTCAGCCGCGATTCCATTCTGTTGTGGGCGCTGAAGACCCACGGTCGCAATCGCCGACGGTTCCGCGACGAATGCAGTAACTTCGCCGCGGGTCGAACGGTGATTCGCCTGCGGAGTCCACGCGACGTCGAACGCTTCGTCGCGGGCCACGTCGATCTGGCGCAACCGTTGGCGGCCTGAACATGTCGGTCCATACCTTCTCGTGTCTCGACGGCCACACCTGCGGCAATCCGGTGCGGCTGGTGACGGGCGGTGCGCCGCTGCTCGAGGGCGCAACCATGAGCGAGCGCCGGCTCGATTTTGTCGCGCGCTACGACTGGATCCGCAAGGCGCTCATGTTCGAGCCGCGCGGCCACGACGTCATGTCGGGTTCGATGCTCTACCCGCCGACGCGTGCCGATTGTGACGTCGGCATTCTGTTCATCGAGACCAGCGGCTGCCTGCCGATGTGCGGCCACGGCACCATCGGCACCGTGACCATGGCGGTCGAAAACGGGCTGGTCTCCCCGGCGACGCCCGGCGTGCTCAACCTCGATGCACCGGCCGGTCGCGTGGTGGCGCGCTACGAGCAGAACGGCCGGTTCGTCGAGAGTGTGCGCATTACCAATGTCGCCTCGTATCTGGCCATGAGCGACGTCACGATCGATGTGCCCGGCCTCGGCGAACTCACGTGCGATATTTCCTACGGCGGGAATTTCTACGCCATCTTCGAGCCGCAGAAGAACTTCGCCGGCCTCGAGGCGATGGCGGCGGATGACGTGCTGCGTTATTCGCCGATCGTGCGGAGGCTCCTCAACGACATGATCCAGCCCGCGCATCCCGAGAACCCCACCATCAAGGGCATCAGGCACGTCATGTGGACGGGCCAACCGCGAGATTCCCGCGCGCATGGGCGCAATGCCGTGTTCTATGGCGAAAGGGCGATCGACCGCTCTCCCTGCGGCACGGGGACGTCGGCGCGCATGGCCCAGCTTGCTGCGCGCGGCAGGCTCAAGGTCGGCCAGGAATTCGTGCATGAGAGCTTCATCGGCTCGCTGTTCGACGGCCGGGTCGAGGCGGCGGCCCATGTCGGCAATCACGACGCCATCGTGCCCTCGATATCGGGTTGGGCCCGGCAGCACGGCATCAACACGATCTTCGTCGACGAGCGCGATCCCTTCGCGCACGGTTTCTCGGTGGTCTAGCGGCCGAGGCTGTCGTGCTTATCGGGAAGGGATGCCCGGTCGAGTGCTCAAACCATTCTGAACGTCTGCCAGCGTTGTCGCCAAGACGTTATCGACGGCCGACGTAACTGCAGGCATGCCGTCGGCACAAAGAACGCCCAAAATAAAGCCTATCGGAACTCGTTCCGTGA